>Ga0335085_10006940_pt1 | contig 17725 bp, 15 predicted proteins | sample Lox_Sample_45_FD_206712 | JGI IMG/M metagenome (GOLD analysis project Ga0335085, IMG submission 206712) | Soil microbial communities from Loxahatchee National Wildlife Refuge, Florida, United States - Lox_Sample_4.5 | ecosystem: Environmental > Terrestrial > Soil > Wetlands | place: USA...
AACCAGGCACGGCCGCCGTCCCTGCCGATGGCCGCGGTGTTCGAGCGGATGAGGGCCATCGGCGCCGCCGCCACCTCGGCAACCGATCTGCAACGTGCGATGGGGGCGTTCGGGCTGGAGAGCGACTCCGCACTAGGACCCGCCGCGGCGCGACAGCGGCGCGCAATAGTCGCCGCCCGGCTGCCCCGCCCGCAATGGCCGGACAGGCCGATGATCGTGACGGCCGTCGACGCGCATACCGGCGAGCTGGCTGCGTTCGACCGCGATTCCGGCGTCGACCTGGTAGACGCGGTCACCGCGAGCACCGCGCTGCCCGGCCTGGTCCCCACCGTCAGCATCAACGGCGCGCGCTACATCGACGGCGGCGTGCGCTCCCCCGACAACGCCGACCTTGCCTCGGGCTACGCGAACGTCGTGGTGCTCTCGCCGCTGGGTGGACGCAGCCAGGCACCACCGGAAGCGGGCCAGTTCGAGGGCCTGCGCAGACCACCGGGCGCGGACCTGGACAGCCAGGTCGAGGCCCTGCGCCAGCAGGGCAGCCATGTCGAGGTGATCACACCGGACGCCGGTTCCCGGGCCGCCATGGGCACGAACCAGATGGATCCGGCGACCCGCATCCCCGCCGCCCGTGCCGGGTTCGCCCAGGGCAAGCATGAAGCGACCCGCGTGACATTCCTCTGAGGCTCGAATCAGGCCGCGAGCGGAATCGGACATCAGCCACCAGGCAGCTCCGCAGTTTCACGTACACCTTGCTGCAGTTTTGGCATCATTGGCTCATGACGCCTCTCCCGTCCCGCGGTCGGCTGGCCGGGGACGTTGGCGTCCTGCCGCGGGCCCTGGGCGTGCCCGGCCCGGCCCGGACCGATTTCCCCTGATAACGCCATGAGTTCAGCAGCCGGTGCCGCGGGTCAACCGCTGGATAGCAGGCCGCCCCTGGCGTCCGAGACGTCGGTCGCGGCGCCGGAACAGCTGACCCGGCCGTCCCCGGGCCGCTCGCACGGCGGGGCCGAGCGGCTTCGTTCCTTCGTGCTCAAGCCCCGCGGCGGCGGCACCCGCCGCCGGGCGTCCGATGCGGTCCGTCTCGGCCTCGCGGTCCTGCTGGTGGCGGTCTCCATTCCGCTCATCCGGGCCAATACGTCGATAGAGATCGAACTGGACCAGCTCCTCACGCCGCTTCCGGCCGGCGTCCGGTGGCTGGTCGAGACGTTGTGGCAGCTCGGGTCGTTCGGGGTCATCGTGACGCTGGCGCTCGGCGGCCTCCTGGTGCCGAGGCTCGTGGCGCTGCGCCAGATGGCGATCTCCGGTCTGGCCACACTGGGCCTGTGCCTGCTGCTCGCCTGGCTGCTGGGGCCGGATGGCGGCCGGCCGCCGGTCCCGCAGTTGTCCGGGATCGACGCCAGGTACCCGGTCACGCAACTGGCGGTGGCGATGGCTGTCGCGCTCACCGGCCTGCCGTTCCTGAGCCGCCCGATGCACCGGATCGTGGGTATCGCGCTGGCGGTGGCCGCCTTCTCGGCCATCCTCGGGGGTTACGGCTTGCCCCTCAACGTGGCCTCCTCCATCGCGATTGGCTGGGGAGCGGCGGCCGCCTGCCATCTCGTCATGGGCTCGCCGATCGGGCTGTTGTCGGCCCGGGAGGCCACCCTGGCCGTCCGCGACCTGCGGGTCGACGTGCGGGCGCTGACTCCCGTGCCCGCGCAGGTGTGGGGGGGTGCAGGCCTTCTCCGGGCAGGATGATCAGGGCCGCCGCCTCGAACTCGCCGTCTACGGGCGCGATGCCGCCGACGCCCAGTGGCTGAGCAAGGTGTGGCGGTTCTGCGTGTACCGCGACTCCGGTCCCACGCTCATGATCAACCGCCTGCAGCAGGTGGAGCACGAGGCGTACCTGCAGTTCCTGGCGGCACAGGCAGGGGTGCTGGTGCCCGAGGTCGTGGCGGCGGGCCGGTGCGGGCCCCGGGGCGACGCCGTTCTGGTCACCCGGCTGCCCGCCGGACCCCGGCTGGCCGAGCTGCCCGGTGACCAGGTCACCGACGAGCTGATCGAGGAGTTCCTCCGCTCGGTCCTGGCGCTGCGCGCCGCGGGCATCGCCCACGGTGCGCTGAGCCCGCAGACCGTCGTCGTGACCGGCGACGGGCCGTGCCTGCGCGACTTCGGGCGTGCCTCGTCGTCGGCTCCGGCCGCGCGGACCGACCGAGATCTGGCCGCCGCGGTCGCCGTCGCCGCCGTGGTGGCCGGAGTGGACCGGGCGGTCGCCGCGGTGCGCCGGGTCCTGGACGCCGGCACGGTGCGGTCGGTCCTGACCCAGCTGCAGCGGTCCACCCTGGATCCGGTGACCGAGCGGATGGCCCGGTCACAGAAAGGGTTCTTGGGCTCGCTCCGGCACGCGCTCGCCGCCGCTATGGGCGTGGAGGTCCCCAAGCTGGTGGAGGAGAAGCGAATCAGCTGGATGAACCTGGTGATGGTGCTGGGCAGCCTGATCGGCCTGTGGGCCATCCTGGCCGTGTTCAGCGACGCATCGGGATCCCTGAGCGTCATCGAGGGCGCCGCATGGGGATGGGTCGCGCTGGCGTTCGTGCTGGCCCAGATGCCGGTGCTGAGCAACGCCTGGGTGGTCACCGGCGCGGTGATCGGCCCGATCCCGTACGGCCGGTGCGCAGCCCTGGAGATGTCCAACCTGTTTACGTCGTTCGTCGGCGGTGACGCGGCGGTCTTCGCCGTCCGGGTCCGCTTCTTCCAGTGCCAGGGATACAAAACCGAGGCCGCCATCAGCTCCGGGGCCATCGCCGGCACCGCCAGCTGGGTGGCCAAGACCGTACTGTTCTTGCTGTCCATCGGGTTCGCGGCGGGCGACTTCCACGTCTCGGCCAGCGGCGGCGGCCACAAAGACCTGGTCTGGATCGTCATCGGCGTCGTCGTGCTGACCGGGGTCCTGGCCGCCGTGGTGGTGCTGGTGCCACGCATCAGGCGGCTGGCCAGCCAGAAGGTCCGGCCGCACCTGGTCACCATCTGGACCGACGTGAAGGCGATCGCCACCCAGCCCCGCAAGATCGTGTACGTGCTGGCGGGGTCGACGGCCAGCCAGCTGTTCATCGCGCTGTGCCTGGGTGCGTCGCTGCACGCCGTGGGGCAGCACGCCAGCCTGGCCACGCTCATCGTCGTGCTGACCCTGGCCTCGATCATCGGCGGTGCGGTGCCGGTGCCCGGCGGGGCCGGCGTCATCGAGGTCGGGCTGGTCGGTGGGCTGACCGCCGCCGGGATACCGCAGAGCGCGGCCGTCGCCGCCGCCCTCATCGAACGGGCCGTGACCGCCTACCTCCCGCTGATCTGGGGGTGGGCGACGCTCGTGTGGATGCGTCACCGCGAGTACATCTGATCACCTGCCCGGCCAGCACCGGCCATGGACCCTGGTCAGGTCCACGGCCGGCTGATGTCCCACCCGGGCCGGGTAGGGGATGTTACGCGGTCGTTGAGGAGACGGACCGGCGGGTAGCCAGTGCCCGGTCCAGGGTCACGGCTGCGATGGCCGCGACCAGAGCGGCGCCGAGCGCGATGAGGGTGATCTGCCAGCCGGGCATGCCGCCCGCGGTGATGACGGTCACCGGGGCGTCCGCCACTCGATTGCTGCTGGTGCAGCAATCGGGCGACGGCAGGGTCCTTGTGAAGGCGGACGTGGTGGCCATGGCCAGCACGGCGCTCGCCAACGTGATCACGGCGGCGAGGATGCGTCGGAAGTGATTCATGGTGCCCTCCTTGGCGGGCGGTGGGTGAAGATAGTTGCATAGGTGCTTACGGCCAGACCTGCCGAGGTCCCAGCGTGAATTTCCGAGCCGGATGACACCAGACACGCGAGCCCACACGAGTGGAGACACGCGATCGCGCTAGCGTTCGGGAACACTAGGTGACGGCGGAATCGGGGGCGTTAACTAAAACAGAGTGGTTGATATCTGCGACATCCCGAGGCCGGATGCTGCCGTCAGCGCCGCCGCAGGTGACGGGAGGGGCCACGCCAAGCCCTCGGCGCTAATGACCGCACGATGGCTGATACCGCAACTGGGGGATGTACTGGTTCCACTGCCCGGGCGTGAGGCCTCCGGTTGCAGCGCAAATCCGGTCGACGGCGTACTGGACGTTCAGGTTCCAGAGCCGGATCATGCCGTCGGCGCCCCGGCTGGCGAGCGTGTGCCCGTCCGGGCTGAACGCCACCGATAGCACGGCTGCGCCGCCGGACAAGGGCTGGCCGAACGGGCGGGGTCGGACGCGGTCGGAGACGTCCCACAGCTGGACCGTGCCGTCGCCGTCGCCGCTGGCCAGCGTGTGCCCATCGGCGCTAAACGCCACCGCTTCGATGACGGTCGCGCCGTTCCTGATCAAGGGCAGGCCGAGCGGGCGGGGGCGGGCAGGGTCGACGACGTCCCACAGCTGGACTGTGCCGTCGTAGTTGCCGCCTGCCAGCGTGTGCCCATCGGGGGTGAACGCCACCGAGCTGAGGCCAGCGGTGCTGCCGGTCAGGACGGTCTGGGGGAGGCTCCAGAGCCGAACCGTGCCGTCGTCGTCGCGGCTGGCGAGCGTGTGCCCGTCGGCGCTGAACGCCACCGAGCCGACGGGGGCCTCCCCGCCAGTCAGGATCGTTTTGAGCGCTCGGGGATGAACGGGATCGGCGATATCCCACAGCCGGACCATGCCAGCGGAGTCACCGCTCGCCAGCGTGTGTCCGCCCGGACTGAACGCCACCGAACTAACCACCCCACCGCTGGCAGCCAAGGGCGAAGACAGGGGGGTGTTCTCAGTGCCCAGCAGGCGGGCGGCGAGGTCTTGCGTTGGATGGATGCGGTAGGCGGCGAGGATGAGCTGCGCCGCCAGCGAGTGTCGCTCGTGCCCAGCTGGAGGGCTTCAGCGATGGCCTGATTGTAGATGACCTGATCTTGTTGCTGGATCACGGCCGCCCGTTGAGAGAAGGCGAAGCCGGCTGCCGCGACAGCCAATGCGGTCAGCAAGGCCAGGATGGCCACGGCGCCTCGCCGCTGGCGGGAGCTTCGTGCGGCGGCCCGTTCGCTGGCCTGCAGGAAGCCGCGCTGGGTGCCGGTCAGGACCGGGGAACGCGCCGGATTCGCCGACCACCGGGTCACGGCCTGCTCGAGCGCGGCCAGCTGACCACCCCGGTACAAGAAGGATGACTCCTCGCCGCTGTTGCGCCAGGCGGCGGCCGCGTCGGCCAACTGGCCGTGCAAGATCCAGCTGGCCTGGTCCTCCTCCAGCCACCTACGCATTCTCGGCCACGCCTGCAGCAGCAGTCCCGGATCGATACGCAGCCCGGCCACCTCCGCCGGCCCGGTAATCGCCGACCGCAGCTCGGACTCGGCCATCGGCCCGACCACGAACTGCCCGTCCTGCAGCGCGCCCACCAGCTCGGGAACAGCGGCGCACCGGTCCCAGAAATCCCCGCGCACCGCGATCACCACCAGCGCGGACGGTTCCTGCCAAGGCCCGACCGGGTTGATGACGGCCGAGCACAGCGCCTTGATGAACGCATGCCGGGTTGCCTCCCCACCCGGCTCAAGAGGCAGGGTGAAGACCTGCTCGAACTGATCCACGATGAGGACCAGCCGGTTAGTGCCGTCACCGGACGCCGACGGCTCCGTATCGCGGGCAGCGGCGGCCAAGACCGCCGACCGGATAGCCAAATGCGCCTGGTCCGGGTACCAGGCCAGCCTGTCCCGGGTAGCCAGGGCGTCCGGGCCGCCGACCGCGGCCAACCGGGCGGCCAGCTCCGCCAGCGGGTCCTTGGTCGGCGTCATGACGATCCGCGGCCACCGGTCCGAGCGAGGTAGCTGCTGGCCCTGGGCCAGGATTGGCAGCAGCCCGGCCCGCAGCAGCGATGACTTGCCCGACCCCGACGCTCCGGTGACCACTACCAGCCCGCCGCTGACGGCCCGGGCGGCCAGCTTGGCTGCTAGCTCGGCGGCCAGCCGCTCCCGCCCGTAGAACACCCCGGCGTCGGACTCGCTGAACGGCAGCAGTCCCCGGTAGGGGCACTCGCTCATCGACCGCGCACCACTGGGCGTCCGGCCGTCCCGGGCGGCCAGCACATCCTCGGCCGGGCCGCGGCCGCGGGCCGCCGCCAGGAACAACTCCCGGGCCGAACCGTCCAGGCCCAGCGCATCGGCCAGCAGGCCGGCGGTATCCTTACGGGCGGTGCGGTGGATGCCCCGTTCCAGGTCACTGACTGACCGCGGACTCAGGCCCGCTGCGTCGGCCAGTTCCTCCTGCGTCAGCCGCGCCTCGACCCGCAGTTGCCGCAGCAACCCGCCGAAACTCAGCACAGCCTGCTCCGCCACCGGCCCAGCACCCCTCCCCCTCCGCATGGCGCGGCACTAAACTTGCCTTCAGGTTAGGCGCGGCCCGGCGCCGCAACCAGCCCTCGGGTCCCGCACGGCGAGGCACACCGCAGTCTGTGACGGAAACTGGGCCCCGGCGAGGACTTTTGTCAGGGGATGACACCCGCGGGTCACCGGTGCGCCAGGTCACGGCTACCAGCGGTTAGCCCTTTCTTGGCGCAAGTGTTACTTGACCTGATCCGGAGCCTGGTATCAGCATGTGATAACAGATCTACAGGAGGCGGGACTGCAGGGGCCATGGTCGACAGCAGCGTGCGGTCACCCCCTGACCTGCCACAGCCTAGGAGCGGGCCGGTCCTGGATCTCATCGCGTCGAAGCTGCGCCGTCCCCCGGTGCGACCGGGGACCATCCGCCGGCCATCACTGATCGAACGGCTGGCCCGAGGCGACTCCCGGCCGATCGTCTCGGTGGTCGCGCCGCCCGGTTACGGCAAGACCACGCTGCTGGCGCAGTGGGCCGAGCGCAACGGCCAGGCGTTCGCCTGGGTGTCGGTCGATGAGCAGGACAACGACCCGAAAGTCCTGCTCAGCTACGTCGCCGAGGCGCTCGATGCGGTGCAGCCGGTCGGCGCGCGGGTCTTCGACGCGCTGGCCTCCCCGGCCAGCTCGGTGCCCGGGACGGTCGTGCCGCGGATCGCTACCGCGTTCGCGTCGATGACCGCGCCGGTGGCGCTGGTCCTGGATGACGTGCACGCTCTGCGCGATTCGGAGTGCCGGGCCGCGCTGTCGGTACTGGCCGATCACGTGCCGACCGGTTCCCGGCTGGTGCTGGCGGGCCGGGATCAGCCGCCGCTGCGGGTGGCCCGGCTGCGGGCCGAGGGCCGCATCGCCGAGATCGGCCCCGGGGACCTGGCGCTGGATGCCGGTGAGGCGGCGTCGCTGCTGCGCGGTGCCGGCGTGGCGCTGGGCGCCGAAGAGGTGGCGGTGCTGCATGAGCGGACCGAGGGGTGGCCGGCCGGGCTGTACCTGGCGGCGCTGTGCCTGCGGGAGGGCGGCTCGCTGGCGCGCGCGGCGGCCTCGTTCGGCGGGGATGACCGGCTGGTCGCCGAGTACCTGGAGGCGGAGTTCCTGGCCCGGATCCCGGTGCGGCACCGGGAGTTCCTGACCCGGACCGCGGTGCTGGAGCGGATGTCAGGGTCGCTGGTCGAGGCGGTGCTGCAGGCGCCGGGGTCGGCGGCGACGCTGGCCGAGCTGGCCCGGTCGAACCTGCTGCTGGTGCCGCTGGACCGGCGCGGCGCGTGGTACCGCTACCATCACCTGTTCCAGGACATGCTGCTGGCCGAACTGGAACGCACCGAGCCCGGCCTGGTCCCCGTGCTGCGCCGCCGAGCCGCCGACTGGTGCCAGCGGAACGGCCTGCCTGAAGAGGGGCTGGAGTACTCCATGGCGGCCGGGGACGTCGATGCGGCCGCCCGGCTGGTAGAAACCCTCTGGACGCCGGCCCTCCGGCAGGCCCGGGTCAGCACCCTGCAGCAGTGGTTTCGGTGGCTGGAGGACCGGGGCGGGATCGACGGGCATCCTCTGCTCGCGGTGTTCGCCTCGCTCCTGTCCCTGATAACGGGGCGGCCGGCCGAAGCCGACCGGTGGGCCGACGCCGCCGACCGCTGGCAGCATCAGGACGCCGCCGAGCCCCGGGACCTCGCCGCGGGGGCGTGGGCCACCGCGCTGCGGGCCATCTTGTGCCGCCACGGGGTCGGGCAGATGCGCGCCGACGCCGACGAGGCCGCGCGCAAGTTCGCCGCGGCGGGCATGGCCGCGCCGGCGATCCCGCTCATGCAGGGGATGGCGCGGGTCCTGTCCGGTGACCCCGACGGCGCCGACGCGTCATTCCAGGAGACGCTCGCCGCCGGGGAAGGAGCTGGCGCGCCCGAGGTGTTCGCGGGCGCGTTGTGCGAGCGGGCGCTGCTGGCGATGGCCCGCCATGACTGGAGCCGGGCCGAGGCCCTGGCCGGGCAGGCAGCCGCCGAGCTGAGCCGGGCAGGCCTGGAAGAGTGCTACGTGACGTCGCTGGTCTGCGCGGTGCAAGCGCGCGCGGCCCTGCACGCCGGAGATGTCCCGGCGGCGCGCCAGTTGCTCGTCCGCGCCCAGCGGACGCGGCCGTTGCTGAACTACACCCTTCCCCACCTTGCCGTCCAGGCCCGGATCGAGCTCATCCGTGCTCACCTGGCGTTGGCCGACCTAGCCGGGGCCAGGACGCTGATGCGGGAGATCGATGAGCTGCTCAAGCAACGGCCCGGCCTGGGCACCCTGACCGGCCAGGCCCAGGCGCTACGGGCGCAGCTGGCGAAGGACCGCAATCCCAGCTCCCCCGGAGCCTCGTCCCTGACCGCCGCCGAACTGCGGATCCTGCCGCTGCTCGCCACCCACCTGACGGTCCCCGAGATCGGCGCGGAGCTGTTCCTGTCCCCGCACACCGTCAAGTCCCAGGCATACTCGCTGTACCGGAAGCTCGGCGTCACCTCGCGCAGCCAGGCGATCGCCCGGTCCCGGGAGGCCGGACTGCTGGACGGGTAGGGGCCGGCCCAGGCCTACCGCATGTGGATCGCATCCAGCGAGCGGAACGTGCGGTCGGGTTCGTTCATGGCGCCCTGACCCGGCACCTCGGGGCCACCGCGAGCGCCACCCCGGCGAGAAGCCGGACCTCGCCAGGAGATGTCGCTCCGTCGCCGCTGGTCCTCGACGGCCAGTGCACGGATCGCATCGGGAACCTCCGCGACGGCCGCACGCGTAGTGTCGCCGCTATGCCTGCCCCGCACTGGTTCTTTCGCTTCATGTACGACCGCGAGAGCGCGGCCTGGCAGCGCCGACGCGATGAGCCGGGGCAGCGTGAACTGGCCGAGCGGACCGCCTGTGAGCTCGCGAGCGTGGTCGCACCGCCCGGACCTGTAGCCGACCTCGGCTGCGGACCCGGCGCGCACGCGCTCGCGCTCGCGCGACGCGGTTATGACGTCACCGGTATCGACGGGTCACCGCGCATGGTCCAGGCCGCGCGGACACGAGCGGCGCGCGAGAAGGTCCGCGCGAGTTTCGGCGTGGGCGACGTCAGGGCGCCGCTGCGGTTCGCGGACGCGTCGCTCGGAGGTGTCCTGGCGATCCTGGTCCTGCAGCACCTCCCGGATCCCGCGGCCTTCATCGCCGAGATCCGGCGCTGCCTGCGGCCGGGCGGGCACGTGCTGGTCACCGCTCCGTCCCGCGACGGCACGCCGCTCACGTCCGGAAACCTTTACTGGCGGCTGCGCGCAGCGTGTTACCACCTCATGCCCGGCGTGGTCCGCTTCTACGACACGAACTCCCTCCCCCGCCTAGTCGAAGACCAGGGCCTGACCGTCGTCGAGTGCAAGGCCGAGCCCGGCCGCGCGAGCGTACTGGCACGCGCATAACCTCGCTCGCCGGACGTGCCCTCCAACACTGACAGGCTTCTGGCGGCGCTTGCGGCACCCTGCGAAACGCTCCGCCGGGGTCATCGCGGCCACTATGCCGCATCATGCGGTAAGCAGGCTGAGCCAGCGTCCAGGCGCGGCAGTCGGCCAGCTCCGCGCAGATGCGGCAGACGCAACCCTGCAGGTCAGAGCCGATGGACGGGATTCTCGGCACGCACACCTGGTACTTGCTGACCCGCGGGCTGGCAACACCAGAGCGTTCCGGCCCGGCGCTACACTGTCGGGTGTCGTGCTGCAGAGCCCGATAAATCACCGCAAGGCCTCGCCAATGGGGCAGTAGCGTGGGCTGAGAGGCCCGCGGACTCGGGGGTGGCCATGGCGGAGACGCCAGTCCGCGGAACGCCGGCGCGTGGCAGGCGGCGGGCGTCGCTGGCACGGTTCACGAGGCGCGAGCGGGACCGGGGCGCGGTCATGCCCGGTACCTTCGGGGCCGCAGTCGCCGCCGAGATGGGACAGGCGTTCAGCCCGCCCTACCAGGTGCCCATCGTGGTCGTGGTCAACGGGCTGCTCATGGCCGGCGCGTGGTTCCTGCTGCCGCGCGGCTGGCTGTTCACGCTGCAGAGCGCGCTCGCCTTTCCCGTCGTCCTATCCTGCTCGTGCTCACCCACAGCGCCAACAACCAGGTAATCAGCTTCGTCGATGCCGAGGGTAAGCCATTCGGCCTAGTGCTGTCCGGCCCCAGCCACCCGATATCGGGCGGCATGTTTGCCGCGGCCGCCGCGCTGACCTGCGGGGTCGCGGTCGTGGTCTGGGTGCTCGGACGCCGCGCCGACATGTGGCTGATCCGGCGCCGACAGCCGGCGATCGCCGCCTACCTGGCGGACCCCACACGGGGCTGATCGCGGGACCGGCAGCCGTACCCCAGCCGCCGTGGACCTGTGAGTGCTGAAAACCTCGTCCATGTAGCGCGATCAGGCGGTATCCGTTGATCAAGTGACCGGCGCAGGTCCGTCTTCGGACTCGGTGCTGCTCATGGTCAACCGGTTCGGGGAGCGGTTTCAGCGGCGCAGCGGAGTCCAGCGACCGCCATCGCCGAGCACGAAGCGTGGAAGGCGGCCGGGCGGCCGGGCCTGAAGTCGCAGGACGAGTTCATGGCTGGGTGTTCGGCGGCTGCCGGTGAGGATTATATGGTCAGAGATCGCTTAGGCGACCTTTGTCCGCTTCCTGGCCGACCAGGCCGGGATGATGGCCGTCAACCGCGCCGTGGAAGCCTTAGCTGACGATCCGACGCCTCCGGACGCGTTCGTCCGCGGCGCCTACCGTAGGCTGCGCGTCGGTCCTTACCGGGTGCTGTACGAGGTCGAAGAGAACCTGGTCACCATCGTGCGAATAGACCGGGTATAAGCCGGAGCCGACGCCTCAGGCGATTCCCGCCCTAGGCGACGAGCTAGCCACCCCAGGTGACTCCGATGGCGTCAGCCATGTGGTCCGGTTCATCGAAGTCCCCCGCGGTCGAGTGAGGCAGCTCCAGGCCGTCATGGACGCGCTTGGCGTGCCGGTCGTAGAGCACCGTGTACACAGCGGCCGACAAGTTGGCGCAGTGCCGAGTGGGAATCACCAGGAACCGGTGGCACTGAGTCAGTGTGGCCCGGCCCAGAGACCCGTCCTCCGGCCCGAACACGTAGAGCGCGTGCTCCGGATGCACGAAGTCGATCAGCGATTCGGCATTCCGCCGCAGCTCGACGGCCACCGGGACCGCATCCTCGAACGCGTCGAAGAACTGATCCGCGTGCCTGACCTCGACTTCCTGGTATCCGCGCATCCGCTCCTCGCGCGGCAGCCGCGGTCGCTTGGCACCATCGAGCCGCACCCGGTCGCCGCTGAACCAGACCTGCCGCATCCCGTAACAGGATGCGGCTCGCACCGCGACGCAGCGGTGCCCTAGCCGACCCGGACTCCGGTCCGCCAGCCGCACGGCCTCATCGATCGTGTGCAGCGCATCCCCGAGATGACCACGGAATTCCGAGACCCGGGCCAGCGTGGTCATGGCCACGCTGACGGACTGATGATCGCCGACCGCTACCGCCGCCAGGCATGCCTGCTCAGCCGCTGGACAGCGAGATCCACGCCATCGACCGCGGCGGTCTCCGCGGAATCAGCTCTTCAGGCGCGGCGATGCCCTCAGCTCGCACGCAGGCGCCCCAGCCGTTTGTAAAGCGCGTCAAGCCGCAGGCCAATGCCGGCCGGCCGGCCGATGTCTGCCGCTGAGGTGCTGGCACAGGCTAGCTATATCCCGCAGCACCAATCAGAAGGAGAATCCCACGCGGCCGCCGCCAGGGCTCAAGTCCGAGATGACGTTCGCTGAACGGATCGAGGGGCCGCTAGGACCCACCATCGGCTCCCCTGCGCCGCCTGACCTGCGCTGACCACGCTCGCCCAACACCTCCAGAGCAGAAGGAGGGCATCGAGATGCACATATTCCTAGCCGGCTCCACCGGGGTGCTCGGCCGCAGGATCATTCCCCTGATTACCGGCGACGGCCATAGGGTCACCGCCCTCACCCGGCGCAGCGGCCGGGCCGAGATGCTGCGCTCCCTGGGCGCCCACCCGGCCGTGGCGGACGTGTTCGAGCCGGAGTCGCTGGCCGCAGCCGTCAAGCTAGCCGCGCCCGATGTGGTCATGCACCAACTGACCGACCTGACTTCCGGCACCAGCGCTTCCAATGCCGCCCTGCGCGTACGCGGGACCCGCAACCTCATGGACGCTGCTCACGGCGCCGGCGTCGGCCGCGTGATCTCGCAGAGCATCGCGTGGGCTTACGCTGCCGGATGCGGGCCGGCCGCCGAAGAAATACCGCTGGACCTCGGCGCCGCCGAGCCCAGGCTGACCACCATCAGCGGTGTAGCTGCCCTCGAGCAGATTACTCAGGAGGCACCTCAGTGGGTGGTGCTGCGCTACGGCATCCTTTACGGGCCTGATACCTGGTATGAGCCGCGGGGCAGCAAAGCGGCCGACGCGCTCGCCGGGCACCTCCCCGCCGATGGCAATGTCCGCAGCTTCGTTCACGTCGATGATGCGGCCGCGGCCGCGGTACAGGCGCTGACCTGGCCGTCGGGTCCGGTGAACATCTGCGACGACGAACCGGCCACGGGACGGCAGTGGGTGCCTGCGTTCTGTCAGGCCGTAGGCGCACCGATGCCGGCCGGGAGCGACTCGGACGCTCGTGAACCGTGGGCGCGCGGAGCCGACAATCACCACGCGCGCACGCATCTGGCCTGGTCACCTCGCTTCCCGTCCTGGCGTCAGGGTTTTCACGCGATGCGCTCGGGCAGCCCCGCCCCGAAGGCCAGCCCATGACAGCCTGGTCACGGCCGCGCAGCCCGGCTCGCGAGAACGATGTCCGCATGGAACTGCGCGGCCTGCAGCCGGTACCGGGACCGGAGCGCTACGGCCGGCCGTTCCGGATCTTCACGATGTGGTTGTCGCCGCAGTTCACCCCGTCCGCGCTGTTTATCGGAGTGCTGGCGGCGAGCCTGGGGCTGAGCTTCTGGCAGGGGCTGCCCGCGATCGTGGTCGGCAACATCATCGGCGGCCTAGTCGTGGCAGCCCTGTGCACCTGGGGGCCGCGCACCGGCATGGGACAGATGCCACTGTCCCGGGCCGCGTTCGGCAAATCGAACGTGCTGCCCGGCGTGGTCAACTGGGCGGCCACCATCGGCTGGGTCGCCTTCAACAACGTGTTCGGCGCGACCGCGCTCAAGCTGCTGATCCACGCGCCCTACTGGCTCGGCCTGCTGCTGATCTTCGCCGGAGAGGCTGCGATCTCGGTGCTCGGGCACGAGGTCATCCACATGTTCGAGAAATGGATGAGCGGGGTGCTCGGCATCATCTTCGTCATCATCACGATCCGGGTGATCACCTCGGGCGGGACCACCGCCCTGCACGGCACGGTGCACGGCGCCGACGCGATCGGCGTGTTCTTCCTGATGCTGGTGATCGCCGGGAGCGATGGCTACGCCTGGGCGCCGTACGCCGCCGACTATTCCCGATACTTCCCGGCGAGCGTCTCCTGGCGCAAGATCTTCTGGTACACCTTTGCCGCGGTGGCCGGCGGGCTCACCTGGATGATGCTGCTCGGCCTCTCGGTGGCGCACCGGGTGGTGAACGCGGGGACGATCGGCACCGCGGCCGCGATCCGGAACCTGATGGGCGGCGGCGCGCTCGGCGTGCTCGCGATGATCGCGATCTACCTGGCCACGGTGGCCGCAGACGTGGTGAACGACTACACCGGGTCGCTTTCGCTGCGGGCCGCCGGGATCACCGTCCGCCGACCGGTGATCGCGCTTATCAACGGTGCCGCGGCGTTCGGGTTCTCCGCGTGGTTCCTGTATGCGCCGGGCGCGCTGTACGGCAAGGTCGAGAACCTGCTGCTGTTCTTCACCTACTGGATCTCTGCCTGGCTCGGCGTGGTCGCCGTGGACTGGGTCCGCCGCCAAGGCCGGGTCGACGTGGCGGACCTGCAGGACTTCGGCAGGCTGCGGTGGAGCGCCCCGGCGCTGATCGCGTTCGTGGCCGGATTCGCCGCCTCGATCCCGTTCTCCAACACCACCGCCGGATACAACTTCGTCGCCAGCCATCCGGCGTTCGGGGACGTAGTCGGCTACTTCCCATCCGGCCCGCTGCACCAAGCCGACCTCGGATTCATCGTCGCGTTCGCGGTCGCCGCGTTGCTGTACTGGGCGCTGCAGCGCCGCCCCACCACGCCAATCCCGGAACCCCCGCCGCAGAACGTTTCCTCCGGCAATGAGCAGGAACAACTCGCCCGCCGGCTCCCGCCTGGCGCCGGCCGCCGCGGCAACGGCCGCACCCGCATCCACTACCGACAAGCAGGGACAAGCCTCATGACGCGCACCCAGGTCACCAGCGGCAGCCAGACGGCCCCGGCTCGGCCGTTCCCGCAGGCCGGCCACACGAGCCAGATGCTGCTGTTTGTCCTGCTGGCGCTGTGCCTGGCCATCTCCGGGTTGCCGTCGCCGCTGTACGGGGCCTACCAGCGGGAGTGGGGGTTCAGCTCCTTGACGCTGACGGTGATTTTCGCGGCCTATGCGCTGGCCGCGCTGGCTGCGCTGCTGGTGGTGGGCAGGCTGTCGGACAGTATCGGCCGCAAGCCCGTGCTGCTGGCCGCGCAGGTCATGCTGCTGGCAGGGCTGGGGCTGTTCGTCGCGGCACGGTCAGCTGGCTGGCTGATAGCCGCCCGCGCGCTGCACGGCGCGGCGATCGGTTCTGTCGCAGCAACCGCCGGCGCGGCCTTGATCGACCTGAGGCCGGCGCACGGTGCCGTGATCGGGCGGCTCACCGGCATCGTATTGACGTTCGGCATGACCGCGGGGGTGGTGGGCAGCGCGCTGCTCAGCCAGCTCGCCCCGGATCCCCTCGTCACCCCTTACCTCGTGGCCGCCGCGGCGGTCCTGGCCACCCTGTCCGGCACCGCGCTCATGCCGGAGCCGTTGCAGGCCCGGACGGCGCTGAACCTCCGCATCCGGCCGCGCGTTCCCGCACCGATCCGCGGCCCCTTCTGGTTTGCCGCGGTGAGCACGGCCGTCACGTGGTCGGTGCTCGGGCTGTACCTGTCGCTGGCACCAGGACTGGTCGACCAGGCGGCCGGCAGCCACAACCTGCTGGTGGGCGCCACGATCTCGGCCGCGCTGGTCGGCACGGGCGCGGTGGCGCAGCTCATCACCCAGCGGGCGGGCGCGCTGCGGCTGGCCATCGGCGGCGACCTGCTGCTCGGGATCGCCCTGCTGCCGAGCGTGGCCGCGGTGGCGGCGCACAGCGCCTGGGCCATGTACCTGACTGCGGTGGTGATGGGCGCGGGCCTCGGCCCCGCCTTCAACAGCTCGCTGCGGCACCTTGCCGCCGTTATCCCGGCCGCAGAGCGCGGTCAGGTCATGTCGGCCTACTACCTCGCGGGCTATCTCTCGCTCGCGATTCCCGCGGTGCTCGCGGGCCTGGCGGCCACGCGGTTCGGCCTGACCCACACGTACGTGGTATTCGGTACTGTCGCGGCGATCACCTGCGGTGCCGCGGGATGGCTGGGCAGCAGGCTGGCCACAGAGTGCCCCAGGTCTGATGCCGATGGGACCCGCGATCGATGACGCGTTCCACTACGTGCTCGGCCACACCATCGAAGAACAAGCACAGATCGCGCTCACCGAACGCGGCGCCTGGGAGCCGAAGCTGACTGTGTACGGGATCGAGAACAAGCTCGCCGCTACGGCCTTCACGGCCGATCCCGCTGAGCGGTTCCGCTACGGCCTCCAGCTCTTCCTCGACGGCATCCGCCAGCAACTGAGGCTGCTTCCCTCCGCCGGCCAACCTTCCCGGGTCGTGGACTGCCCGCGGCCCGCGCCGTGAACCCGCAGGACCCGTGCCTGTGAGGCGGGCAGAACACCACCGTCCGTTCGGAATGAAGATCTTTGACCGAACGGACGGTGGTATCACCTGCCCGGCGCGGCGGTCCCATGGCACCGGCCGGCATCGCCTCAGCCGGGTGGGACCGATGCCGTCGGCCATCGGGTCGCGAGGCCCGCGATGGCCAGGCTCGTCACGACCAGCAGGGCCAGCGCGAGCCGCAGGCTCGTGGCCTGGGCGAGCAGGCCGATGGTAAGCGGGCTGACGATGAAGGCACCGTAGCCAGCGGCGGTGGTCGTGGCCACCGCCTGGCCGGAACGGCCGGGCGCGGAGCGACCAGCCAGCGACAGCGTGGTGGGGACGACCGGGGCGATGGCGAACCCGACCATGAGCAGCCCGGCGATGGCCGCGGCCGCGGCCGCGGCGGTGACGGCGATGAGCAGCCCGGCGGCTGCGAGCAGCCCGGCGGCCAGCACGACGCGGCGCTCCCCGAAGCGGCGTAGCGTCCCGGTGGCGGTGAGCCGCCCCAGCAGCGAGGCGAAGTGATAGCTGGCGATGCCGAACCCGCTGAGCAGTACGCCTCCGGCCAGGGTGGTCCGGAGGTAGGTGGACAGGAAGCTCTCCAGCGCGCCGTCGCCGAAGAACGTCACGCTGATCAGGGCGATGGCAAACAGCACCACGGGTATCCGCCAGACCCGCGGGCCGGCCGGGCGCGGCGGGCGGCGGCCGGGTGAGGTACCGGCCGGAAGGGGCGGGACGGGCGGTGCGGGGATGGCTGCGCGCAGCGTGGCCAGCAGCCCGGCCGCCATGACAGCGGCGAGGGCGAGATAGACGTCGCGGTAGCTCACCCCGGAGCTGAGGGCGGCGGCGCTGCCGACCGCGCCGGTCAGCGCGCCGGCGCTGAACCAAGCGTGCAAGCCGGTCATGGCCGTGACCGCGTAGGCCTGCTCGTAGGCCGAGCCCACCGTGTTGGCGCCTAGGTCGACGAAGCTGATCGACAGCCCGTAGAGCAGGACGGCGGGGACCAGGGCAGCAAAGCTGCCGGCCAGGGCCAGCAGCACAAACGCGATCCCGGCACCGGTGAAGCCGATCACCAGGACCGGACGCCGGCCTACCCGGTCGGCCAGCGCCCCGCCGGCCAACAAGGTGACCAGGCCGGCCGAGGCGGCGACCGTGATGGCGGTGCCGAGCGCCGCCGGGTCCAGGCTCAGACCGGCCGACAGCGACGCGAGCTGGACGGCCCAGACGCCGACGTGGAAACCGAGGATGCCGAACAATCCGGCGGCGAACAGGTAATGCGCGCGGCGCTTCCGGGCGCGCAAGGGCAGCAGAGAACGTGTGAACAACGGACTTGACTCCGAGCGGATCGCAGGAACACCGAACTGTGTCCCGCCGCGTCACCGCACCGGCCACGCGCAAGGAAGCGCACCGGGCCGGAGGTCATGGAGAAAGGACGCGCGGGCTCACCGCGCGCGGGCTGTCTGCCCCTCGCCGAGCTGAACGTCCTGCTGTCGCGTCACGTTTTCACTCTATCGAGGA
>Ga0335085_10006941_pt1 | contig 17725 bp, 15 predicted proteins | sample Lox_Sample_45_FD_206712 | JGI IMG/M metagenome (GOLD analysis project Ga0335085, IMG submission 206712) | Soil microbial communities from Loxahatchee National Wildlife Refuge, Florida, United States - Lox_Sample_4.5 | ecosystem: Environmental > Terrestrial > Soil > Wetlands | place: USA...
GAGCCGCAATCCTGGCAAATCGCACAACTGAGCGGGTGGCGAGAGTCACTGTGCTATACTTTTTTGCGCGAGAAACTCATGCGCCATTCTAGCAAAGAAGCTCGCGAAGTCCACGATAATCAGCCCCTTGCGGGAACTTCTTCGATATCGTCGACTTTACTTCCGGCAGCTAGGGTCGGCGCCTGATCTGGTGACGTTCGACGCGCGCGAATACCTCCCCTGCAGGGCATGGCCAAGCGGCTGCCATGCGGATTCAAGGCTATGCTGAAGATCTACAACAGCCTTACGCGCACGACTGAGCCGTTCATCCCCCTTGAGCCACCCCGCGTGCGCATGTACGTCTGCGGGATGACCGTGTACGACTTTTGCCACCTCGGGCATGCGCGCGTCCTGATCGCGTTCGATGTCGTACAGCGTTGGCTGCGCGCGAGCGGATATCAGCTTACGTACGCGCGCAACATCACCGATATCGACGACAAGATCATCCGCAGGGCCGCGGAAACCGGCGAGTCCATCGCCGATCTGACGGATCGTTTCATCCGCTACATGGACGAAGACGCCGCCGCGCTGGACGTCCAGAAACCCGACCTCGAGCCTCGGGCCACTGTACATGTGGCCGATATGCTGGAAATGATCGGCAAACTAGAGAAGCGTGGACTCGCTTATAAGGCCGCAGGGGGAGACGTCAATTTCTCCGTAAGAAAATTCCCCGGCTACGGCAGGCTGTCCGGCAAGTCGCTTGAAGACCTGCGGGCCGGCGAGCGCATCGAAGTCGATCCCTACAAACAGGATCCCCTCGATTTCGTCCTTTGGAAGCGCGCCAAGGAGGGAGAACCTTTCTGGCAATCTCCCTGGGGCCACGGCCGCCCGGGTTGGCACATCGAATGCTCGGCCATGAGCACCAAACTGCTTGGCGCGCATCTCGACATTCACGGCGGAGGGCAGGACCTGCAATTCCCGCATCACGAGAACGAAATTGCGCAGTCAGAAGGGGCGAGGGACGAGGGTGACGGTCGACCATTCGTGAAATATTGGATGCACAACGGCTTCGTGCGCCTGCAGGATCAGAAGATGTCGAAGTCGACCGGAAATGTCGCAACGATACGCGAGCTCCTGAGCCACCATCACCCGGAAACCGTTCGTTTCTTCGTCGTGCGCGCGCATTACCGCAGTCCCCTCAACTATTCCGAAGAGCATTTGGAAGACGCCCGCCAGGGACTGGCGAGGCTCTATACCTCGCTGAAGGGCGTGCCCCTGGACGGGGGGCAGCCCGATTGGGACGAGGTCCACGGCCGCCGCTTCCGCCAAGCGATGAACGACGACTTCAATACCCCGGAAGCCGTCGCCGTACTCTTCGAGCTTGCCAATGCAATCAATCGCGCCCGTACCGTGAAGCTCGCGCGGCAGCTCCGCGCCCTTGGCGCGGTGCTGGGACTGCTCGGACGCGAAAGCGATACGTTCTTGCGAGCCGCCCCGAGTCGCGGGGGCGAGACCGACCCCCTGCTGATCGACCACCTGATCGCCGAGCGCGACGAGGCACGTCGTGCTCGGGACTATCGGCGAGCCGACGAGATTCGAGACGATCTGCTTGGCAAGGGGATCGTCCTAGAGGACAGCCCGCAGGGCACCACCTGGCGTCGCCAATAAGGCCATCCTGCCGCCGGCGGCATTGCCATTGCGGCTGCGCCGCCGGCCGGAGAGCACGATAGGTCTCTAGTACGCGAACCTGCCCGCCTTGCTGATTGCCGTGAGCTCCACGAACCTTGATCCGTTGTGGTTCGTCGGGCTGAAATCCACGACGTACCCGCCGACGTCGAAGCGCTGGATCGTATCGAGCGCCTTCAGAAGGCTCTCGCGGGTCAGCTTGGTCCCGGCGCGGCGAATCCCTTCGACCAGGACTTTGGCGCCGATGTACGCTTCCAGGGAGGTAAAGGAATAGTCCTTCTTGCCAAGCTGCTTTTCGATCGCGCCCTGGTATTCCTTGACTACCTCGATTGAGGACTTGGAGTAGGGAGGCACGACCTGAGCTACCACAACGCCGGTGCCCTGTGGGCCAAGGTCGGCGGCCAGAGCGCTGGCGCCGACAAACGACGTGCTGGCGAACTGCGCTCCGGATCCGACCTTCCGGGATTGCTTGATGTAGTCTGCGGTAGTCCGGTACAGCGTTGTCGCGATCACCACATCGGGGCTTGCCTTGACCATGTTCGAAACGGTGTCGCCAAGGTCCGCCTGGTTGCGCTTGACCGCAGAGATCGAGACGGGCTTCAAGCCCCGCTTGGTGAGTGCGGTCTCGACCGCGCCCAGGTTCTCCTTTCCTATGGCATCGTCGTAGTGAAGAATCGAGAACTTCTTCATTCCCGTCGAAGTGTAGAACTCTACGATCTGCTCCAGCTCGTCCGCGTAACTTGCCCGGATGTTATAAACATATGGGTTGAATTTGCGCATGGGCTCCGCGCCGGTAAATGGACCGACAAAGGGCACCTTGTTCTTCTCCACAAACGGCAGCGCGGGCAGGCTGAGGGTGGCGCTTGCATAGCCGAATAGCGCGAGGACACCTCGCTGCTCGATGAGGATTCTGCCGTTTTCACCGGCTTGCTTGGCGGCGTTGGCGTCATCCAGCGTAATCAGCTGGAGCTTTCTGCCGTGCACCCCTCCAGCGGCATTGACCTTGCTGAAGTAGGCGAGCACGCCGTCACGGATGTCCTCCCCGAATTCCTTGTTGGCGCCGGAAAGCGGACCCGATTGGCCGATGAGGATAGTTGTCTTGGTTACCCCTTGCGCGAGTGCGAGATTCGGCGCGAACGCGTAGACAAACAGTCCCAAAGCAACTGCTGCAACCCCGGTTTTCCTCATAGCTCCTCTCCTCGTTTTCGCGTGTCCCGCCTGCCCGCGTCTATTGCTGTAGCTTGTAACGCTCCCTTGTTGGGACGGCAACGGATTACCCAAGAACCATCCGGAACCCTTCAAGCTTTGTACGAACGCCTGTAGTCCCCGCGATTCTAGATCAACTGCTTACCCTTGCGCGCCGGGCTAGCCCGATAAGAAGCAAGTCCGGGGCCAGGAGAGGACCCCGGTCTGCCTTTACGCCGATGACTCCAATGCAGTCCGCCTGCCCCCTGTGCGAGGCGAGGATTCCCCCGGGGCCGAGCGCAATAGTGGACTGTAACTCCTTGATCAGGAAATGATCTCCGTGCTATCCGGGCAGGATTCCGCGTCTGTCAGCTCTCAGCACCTTGGGCAGAACTCCCTCCTACTGAGCAAAGAATTCCTTCACTTTGTCCATCCACGACTTGGCCCGTGGATTGTGGCGGCTGCTGTCTTTCTGGCTGATCGCCTCGAACTCGCGCAGCAACTCACGCTGGCGCTCGGTCAGCTTGACTGGGGTTTCCACGACGACATGGCACAGCAAGTCACCCTGGTGGCGGCTGCGCACCCCGCGAATGCCCTTTCCGCGAAGCCGGAAGATATTGCCCGACTGGGATTCCGCGGGAATGTGGATCTTGGCCGAACCGTCGAGCGTAGGAATCTCGATGTCCCCCCCGAGCGCCGCCGTCGCAAAGCTGACCGGCATCTCGCAATGCAGGTCGTCGTGGTCGCGCTGGAATACGGGGTGCGGCTTGACCTGCATCTGGACGTAAAGATCGCCGGGGGGGCCGCCATTCATCCCGGGTTCACCTTCACCCGACAGCCGGATTCGATCGCCGTTGTCGACCCCCGCGGGGATCTTCACGGAGAGCGTCTTTTGCTTTTTTACCCGGGCGGTGCCATGGCAGCTTGGGCAGGGATCGGAAATGAGCTTGCCGTTCCCGTGACATTTTGGGCATGTCTGCTGGATGGAGAAAAAACCTTGTTGCATTCGCACTTGGCCCTGCCCCTCGCAGGTCGTGCAGGTTCGAGGCTTGGTGCCGGGCTTCGCGCCCGTGCCCTTGCAGGTTAAGCAGTCTTCGTGCGTGGGGATGCGGATCCTGGTTTCGGTGCCGTGAGCAGCTTGCTCCAGTGTGATATCGAGGTTGTAGCGCAAGTCCGCTCCCCGATACACCGAGGAACGGCCGCCGCGCGCCTGGTTGAAAATGTCCCCGAAAATATCCCCGAACGCATCAGCAAAGCTCGAGAACCCCGCCCCGGCCATGCCTGCGTGAGAAGCGTCGACCCCGGCGTGACCATAGCGATCGTATGCCGCACGCTTCTCCGCGTCGGTGAGAACTTCGTAGGCCTGTTTGGCTTCCTTGAAGAGTTCCTCAGCCTTGGGATTGTCCGGGTTGCGATCCGGGTGGTGCTTCATGGCGAGTCGCCGGTAGGCCTTCTTTATGGCTTCCTCGTCGGCGTCGCGCTTGACACCCAGCACTTCGTAGTAGTCACGCTTTGCCATTTTCCGGCTGGTTCCTTGCACGCGAGACGCCGAGTCGAACCGCTCGCTTGCGAGTCGGTCCAACTCGGCCAGTTAAGCGCGGCTCGTCTTCCGAGCCGCGCCTAGGCTTTCTTGTCCTTGACTTCGGTGAATTCGGCGTCGACCACGTTGGCATCATCTGCCTGTTTCGATGCCTTGGAAGCAGTGTCTGCGGCCTGCGCACCCTGCGCCTGTTGTTGCGCTTCCGCGTATACCTTTTCGCCGAGTTTTTGAGCGGCTTCGGCGAGAGTCTGGGCCTTGGCGTCCATCGCCGCCTTGTCGTCGGATTTGAGCGCCTGTTCCGCATCCTTGAGCGCAGCCTCGATCTTGGATCTTTCCTCGCCTCCGAGCTTGTCGCCGTAATCCTTCAGGGATTTCTTCACCGAGTGAACCAGCCCGTCGAGTTGATTGCGCGACGTGACGGTCTCGAGCTGCTTCTTGTCTTCTTCGGCGTGCGCTTCGGCGTCCTTTTCCATGCGCTGGATCTCAGCCTCGCTCAGGCCCGAGCTCGCCTTGATGGTGATCGTGTTTTCCTTGCCGGTGGCCTTGTCCTTCGCCGACACGTGCAGAATCCCGTTCGCGTCGATATCAAAGGTCACTTCGATCTGCGGCATGCCACGCGGAGCCGGCGGGATTCCCTCGAGATTGAACTGGCCGAGGCTCTTGTTGCCCGAGGCGATATCGCGTTCCCCCTGCAGCACGTGGATAGTCACCGCTGACTGGTTATCGTCGGCGGTCGAGAATACCTGTTGGGCTTTGGTCGGGATGGTTGTGTTCTTCTGGATGAGCTTGGTGAAGACCCCGCCCAGGGTCTCGATGCCGAGCGATAGTGGGGTCACGTCCAGAAGCAGCACGTCCTTGACGTCGCCCTTTAGCACGCCGCCCTGGATCCCGGCGCCGACCGCGACCGCCTCGTCGGGATTGACGTCCTTGCGCGGTTCCTTGCCGAAAAAATCCTTTACGGTCTCCTGGACTTTGGGCATGCGCGTCATTCCGCCCACAAGGATCACGTCCTCGATCTCGGATACCTTCAGTCCCGCGTCCTTGAGCGCGATGCGGCAGGGCTCCACCGTCTTCTCGATGAGATCCTCTACCAGGCTTTCAAACTTGGCGCGCGTGATCTTGATCGTGAGGTGCTTCGGTCCGCTCTTGTCTGCCGTGATATAGGGCAGATTGATCTCTGTCTGCTGGCTCGAGGAAAGCTCGATCTTCGCTTTTTCGGCGGCCTCTTTCAGCCGCTGCAGGGCGAGGACGTCGTTCCTCAGGTCCAGCCCCTGGTCCTTCTTGAATTCATCGCACAGATAGTCGATCACGCGTTGGTCGAAATCCTCGCCTCCGAGGAAGGTGTCGCCGTTGGTCGAGAGAACCTCGAACTGGTGTTCGCCTTCGACTTCAGCGATCTCAATGATCGAGATGTCGAATGTGCCCCCACCCAGGTCATATACCGCAATCTTGCGGTCACCCTCCTGCTTATCCAGGCCGAACGCGAGCGCCGCGGCGGTTGGCTCGTTGATGATCCGCTTGACTTCCAGACCTGCGATGCGTCCGGCATCCTTGGTCGCCTGGCGTTGCGAGTCGTTGAAGTAGGCGGGTACCGTGATCACGGCCTCCGTGACCTCTTCGCCCAAGTAGTCCTCTGCGGTCTTCTTCATCTTGCGCAGCACGTGCGCAGAAACCTCCGGTGGGGCGATCTTTTTCCCGCGGATCTCCACCCAGGCGTCGCCGTTCTCGGCCTTGACGATCTTGTAGGGCATCAGATCGATGTCTTTCTGTACTTCCTTCTCCTCGAAGCGCCGGCCGATCAGGCGCTTCACCGCATAAAGCGTATTCCTCGGGTTGGTCACCGCCTGGCGCTTTGCCGGGGCCCCGACGAGAATTTCGCCGTCCTCCAGATAGGCGACGATCGAGGGCGTCGTGCGGGCGCCTTCCGAGTTTTCGATGACCTTGGGCTTGCCGCCCTCCATGATGGCGACGCAGGAATTGGTGGTCCCGAGGTCGATTCCGATGATCTTTCCCATGGTCTTTCCTTTTGAATTTGTGGGCAATTAGCCTGCGATCGATATGGGGATCGAATCCCCGGAGTTCAAGCCGCGTCCTTGGGCTTCGCGACAGTCACGAGCGCCGGCCGGATAACCCGATCATGGAGACTGTAGCCCTTCTGCAGCACGTTGATCACGGTGTTTGGCTCCTTTTCCGATGGGAGCATGCTGATGGCTTGATGTTGGTGAGGATCGAACTTCTGCCCGGCCACCGGATTGATTTCCTTCAAGCTGGTTTTGTCGAAGGCCGCGTTCAGCTGCTTCAGGGTGAGATCGACCCCGCTCCTGAGGGCTTCCAGGGCGGTGGGGTCCGCGGCGAGCGTTGCCTCCAGGCTGTCTTTCACCGGAAGAAGTTCGGTCGCCAGGGCCTCGATGGCGTACTTGTAGGCGTTCGCCAGCTCGACCTGCGCTCGTTTGCGGATGTTGTCCGCCTCGGCCCTGGCTCGGAGCCACGCGTCGTGATGTTCTTGCGCCTTACGCTCCGCGTCCTTGAGCAGTTCTTCGGCCGTGAGCTGAGGCCGTGCCTCGGGTTCCCCGACCCCGGGGGCTTCGGGTCTTGCGCCCTCGGGCGGCCGGACCTGCAACGATTCTGTGGTCTGCGATGTGGCTTCGTCGGCGCGGGGTGAATGAACTTGCGGCTCGTGATCGGGCATACGGGGGCTCCAGAAATGTCTGTTTTCACATTGGGCTCGGGGCAGAGATTTCAAGTCTCCGGAGAGAGCCCCTATCGGGCGGCGCCGGTTCAGGTGCCGCGCCACGAGCGGAAGCGTGCACCTAGCCTTGGCCCGCGGCGGCCTTGTCGGCCACCCGCGGATCCCGGGGCTCGCTCACCCAGCCGGCGAGGTGCTCCTGTGCGATGGCGGCGAGCGCGCTTATCCAGTCTTCGCGCTCGTTCAGGCAGGGTAGCAGGTGGAATTCCTTGCCACCCGCTCCAAGAAAGTCCTGCTTTCCCTCGATCCCGAGTTCCTCCAGGGTCTCGAGGCAATCGCAGACAAAGCCTGGGCACACCAAGTCCACACGGCGCACGCCTTTCCCGGCTAGTTCGGCCAAGACCGAGGCCGTGTAGGGTTTGAGCCATTCGAGACGCCCGAAGCGTGACTGGAACGCAATCTGCCATTGGTCGCTTGGAAGCTGCAGTTCCTCGGCCAGCAGTCGCGCGGTCTTCTGGCATTCGCGGTGATAGGGATCGCCGCGTTCAATGGAGTATTGAGGGAGGCCATGAAAGCTCACCACCAGCCGGTCCGGGCGATCCCATTGCTCCCAGTGCTCGCGCACCGAAGCGGCGAGGGCACCGATGTAGGCGGCATGGTCGTGGAAGTGCTTGACGAGTCGGATCTCCGGGGTGGCCCTGACCTGCTGCAAGTACCGGGCGACTTCGTCGAATACGCTTCCAGTCGTGCTCGCTGCGTACTGGGGATACATCGGCACAATCAGAATACGGTCGCATCCATCGGACTTGAGCCGGGCAAGCGTCCGGAAAATGGAAGGCTCCCCGTAGCGCATGGCGTACTCGACCCCCAGGGGTGAGCGGATTTCGGTGCGGAGCCGATCGGCCAGCAAGCGAGCCTGCCGCTCGGTGTGGACTTTCAGGGGTGAGCCGTCCGTCGACCAGATTTGGGCGTATTTCCGAGCCGACTGCCTGGGACGCGTCGTGAGCACGATGCCGTGGAGGATCGGCAGCCACACCGCGCGTGGAAGCTCGATGACGCGTGGGTCCGAGAGGAACTGAGCCAGATAGCGTCGCACCGCTTGCGCGGTCGGCGCATCGGGCGTGCCGAGATTGACGAGCAGAATCGCAGTCTTGGCGACCGCCCCCTCCTGGGGGCCCGGCTCGGGCAGGAAGCGGGGCACCTCGCCCCTACTGATGCGACAACGCCGACGAGAGCAGCTTGGCCGTGATATCGACGATCGGAATGACCCGCTCGTAGGCCATCCGCGTGGGGCCGATCACGCCGACCGTGCCAATGACCCGCCCATCCACTTCGTACGGGGCCGTGACGACGCTGCACTCATCCAGGGAGGCAATGCCGGATTCGCCGCCGATGAAGATCTGCACGCCTTGCGCCCGGGTGCTCAGTTCCATTATCTGCATGAGCAGCGTCTTTTTCTCGAACAGTTCGAACAGCTCCCGCAGCCGTGACATGTTCGAGGCAAGGTCATGCGAGTCGAGCAGGTTCCTCTCGCCTGATATGGCGCAGTTCTCGCTGGATTCTGACAGCGCCTGGCTGCTGGCCTCGAGGGCGGCGGTCATGAGCCGGGTCACGTCTTCGCGCAGCTGCTTCAACTCTTCGCGCACCCGGCGGTGAATTTCCTCGAACGTAAGGCCCGCATAGTTCTGGTTGAGAAAATTGGCGGCAACCGTCAGCTCGGACGGCGTGTAGGTCTTATCGGTGAAGAGAATCCGGTTTTGCACGTCGCCGTCTGGCGTCACGATGATCAGCAGCACGCGCCTGTCGGAGAGGGACAGAAATTCGATGTGGCGGAATGCCGGCTCCCTGCGCTTGCTCGCGACGACCACCCCGGCAAAATGGGTGAGCTCCGACAGCAGTTGCGAGGCCGAATTGATCAGTCGCTGCGGGTGATCGGGATGGAGATTGACTTCCATCTGATTCATCTCGAGGCGATCGATGGGCTTGACCGTGAGCAGCGTGTCGACGAAGAACCTATAGCCGCGAGGGGTCGGGACGCGGCCCGAGGAGGTGTGGGGGCTTGCAACAAAGCCGAGTTCCTCGAGGTCGGCCATGACGTTGCGAATCGTTGCCGGGCTCAGATCGAGACCCGAGAAACGCGATAAAGCGCGCGAGCCCATCGGCTCGCCTTCAGCAATGTAGCGCTCCACGAGCGTCTTGAGCAGGATTTGGGCGCGGCGGTCAAGCATAGTTGGCGATTCTACAGAATAGGCTTCCTTTGAGGGGTTCATTTCTACCCGTAGCAGCGCTTTTGTCACCCGTGAATGTTCATGATTTAATGGCAGGATGCCTGATTTCAAGACGATTGCTCTAATCGGCCGCTACCATTCTCCGGAGGTGGCGGCGGCGCTGGCAGCCATGGGCGAGTTCCTTCGCAGACGCGGCCGCGAAGTGCTCGTTGAGACGGAAACCGCGGCCAGCAGCCGCATCAGCGGCTTTCCGGTCGCCAGCTACGAGGAGATCGGTGCGCGGGCCGACCTCGCTGTAGTCCAAGGGGGCGATGGCAGCATGCTCAACGCCGCCCGCCATTTGGCCCCGCACGGAGTGCCCCTCGTCGGGGTCAATCAGGGTCGCCTCGGTTTCATGACCGATATCGCTTCGGGCAGCATGCTCGATGCCATGGCTCAGATTCTCGCGGGTCGCCACGGCATCGAGGAGCGCACCATGCTCGCGGCGGAGGTCCACCGCGCCGGCACCATGGTGTTCTCGACGCTCGCGCTCAACGACGTCGTCGTGAACAAGGGCGCGGTCGGGCGCCTGATCGAGTTTCTTGTTCATATCGACGGTGAATTCGTGTATGACCTGCGCGCCGATGGGCTGATCGTCGCGACGCCCACCGGCTCGACCGCCTATGCGCTGTCGTCGGCTGGTCCGATCTTGCACCCCAGCGTGCCCGGGTTCGCCCTCGTCCCAATCTGCCCGCATACGCTCTCCAATCGCCCCATCATCCTGAGCGACCGCGCCGTGATCGAGATCATGCCGAAACGCTCGATCGACGCCCGCCTCCACTTCGACGGCCAGCTGCAGCGCGACCTTCAGGAGGGCGAGCGCGTCGTCTTGCGGCGCTCCGAACACACCGTTTCGTTCGTCCATCCTCCGGGCTACAGCTACTACGCCATGCTGCGCGAAAAGCTGCACTGGAGCGAGATTCTGTAAGCCCGTGCTTCTGCATCTCGCCATCCGTGACTTTGCCATCGTGGACCGGCTGGAGCTCGAATTTCACCCGGGATTCACGGCCCTGACCGGCGAAACCGGCGCCGGAAAGTCGATTCTGGTCGATGCGCTGTCCCTTGCTCTTGGAGAGCGTGCAGGCGGCGAGCAAGTGCGTCCCGGCGCGGAGCGTGCTGACGTGACGGCTGAATTCGGGATCGATGCTCTGCCCGGGGTCGGGGATTGGTTGCGCGAGCAGGCGCTCGAGGGGGATGGGGGCCGGCTGCTCTTGCGCCGTGTCGTGGACGGCAACGGAAGATCGCGCGCTTTCATCAATGGCCGCGCGGCGACGGTCAACCAGCTGCGCGAGGCGGGCGATCAGCTCATCGATATTCACGGGCAAAATGCCCACCAATCGCTGCTTCGACCTGAGGCGCAGCGGCGGGTTCTGGACGCGTTCGCCGGACTCAGCCCACTTGTCTCGGAGGTGGGCAGCGCGTATCGGGAGTGGCAGAGGCTTTGCCGGGCGAGGTTGGATCATGAAAGAAGCGCCACGGCGATCAGCGCCGAGCGGGAACAGCTTGCGTGGCAGGTCCAGGAGCTGGAGCGCCTGGCTCCGGCGCCCGGCGAATGGGAAGGAATCCAGAGCGAACACGGCCGGCTCGCTCACGCCGCGAGCCTGATTGAAGGCGGGCGCAGCGCGCTCGACGCCCTCTCGGAATCGGAAAGCGCCGCCTTGGCTGTGGTGTCCGGCGTCCTCTCGCGGCTGCGGCCGTTGCTGGAACACGATGTGTCCCTGCGCGAGACGATTACGCTGCTCGAATCCGGGGAAGCGCAGATGCGCGAAGCCGTCTACAGCCTGCGCCATTACGTTGATCGCGTTGAGCTCGACCCTGGGCGGCTGCGTGAGGTCGAGCAGCGGCTCGAATCGCTGCACGACGCCGCGCGCAAGTTCCGCGTGCGGCCGGAAGACCTCCCCGAGCGGCTCGTCGAGGTGCAGAAACGCCTGAAAGAGCTTGAGACTACGTCGAACCTGGAGGCGTTGGTCCAGGAGGAGAAAGCGGCTTGCTCCCGCTACGACCGGATCGCCATACAGCTTTCTGCGGAGCGCCAGAAAGCGGCTGCAAGGCTTGCCCGCGAGGTCAACGCCGGAATGAAGGAGCTGGCGATGGCGGGAGGGCGGTTCGAGGTCGAGTTCCGATCGATTCTTCCTGAGGGCAGCGCATCGGGCAACGAGCAGGTCGAGTTCTTGGTGACGACCAATCCGGGCATCGAGCCGCGCTCACTCGCAAAAGTCGCGTCCGGAGGAGAGCTGTCGCGAATCAGCTTGGCGATTCAGGTTGTCACCAGCAAGGCGGCTGCGGTGCCGACCCTCATCTTCGACGAGGTCGACGCCGGCATCGGAGGCGCCGTCGCCGAAGTCGTCGGAAAGAAATTGCGGAGCTTGGGCGAGGACCGGCAGGTCTTGTGCGTGACCCATTTGCCTCAGGTAGCGGCCCAGGCGAGGGAACAGTGGTCCGTAACGAAAGTCACCGAGAAGGGGAGTGCGAGGAGCCGCGTCTCGGTTCTGGACCAGAGATCGCGCATAGAGGAGATTGCCCGTATGCTGGGGGGCGTCGCGATTACGGCAACCACCCGCAGGCATGCGGCGGAGATGCTTGGCTTGCGGTAATATCTGCGTGTCATATTCAGGTCAATCGGTCTGAAGGGCGCTCGATGAATCGCCGAAACCATCAACGGGGTGCGAGCCAGGTCATCCCGCTCGCCATCATGGCAGTCGTACTTGTACTGGCATACGTCGCGCTCGAGCTGTATAGCGGCGGCCAGAAAGACATGCTGACCGTGGAATCGCGTGGGCTGCACATGATCACTGCGCTGGGTTCGTACAAGCGGGAAACGGGCAGCTACCCGGACACGCTCAACAAGCTCGTGCCAAAGTTCGCCTGGGCGGTGAGCAAATGCCCAAATGGGGAGCCGATAGGCTACCGGGTGGCTGCGAACGAGTACGTCCTTTCCTGCCAGAACATCGTCTTCAAGTACAAGCCGTATAGCTACGATTCGCGCACCAAGGCCTGGGGCGAATAGCAGATCGGCTTTGCGGCGGACACAATGCCTCGGTTTGTGCGGCGCGTCCCTTTCCGCTATATTCACGGCTCTCCAGGCGCGTAGCTCAGCTGGCTAGAGCATCACCTTGACATGGTGGGGGTCGTTGGTTCGAGTCCAATCGCGCCTACCAATTGTTGTCAGGCCGGACGCGAAGCGCCGGCTTGACTGCGCGCGTTGGAACGGACGCAGGGCCCCGTTCAACGCGCGTTTTTCGTTTTAGAGCGTGCGCATGCCCGATATCCGACTCCCGGATGGCTCGGTAAAGAGCTTCCCCGGGCCCGTGTCCGTCGCCGAGGTGGCGCAGGCAATCGGGCCTGGGCTGGCGCGCGCTGCGCTTGCCGGGAAAGTCGACGGCCGGCTTGTCGATACTTCGTTTCGCATAGAGCGAGATGCCGAGCTTGCAATCATTACCGATCGCGACCGGGAAGGTGTGGAGATCCTGCGACACTCGACCGCGCACCTCCTTGCCTATGCCGTGAAGGAGCTTTTTCCGGAAGCCCAGGTGACGATCGGGCCGGTCATCGAGAACGGCTTCTACTACGATTTCTCATTCGGACGGCCGTTCACGCCCGAAGACCTTGCGGCAATCGAGAAGCGCATGGCCGAACTCGCCAGAAGGGACCATCCGGTCATTCGTGAAGTCTGGCCTCGCGACAAGGCCGTCGAGTATTTCAAATCGATCGGCGAACACTACAAGGCCGAGATCATCGCTTCGATCCCAGCCGGGGAAGAAGTGTCTCTTTACAGGGAAGGAGATTTTGTCGATCTGTGTCGCGGCCCGCACGTGCCTTCGACGGGCAGGCTCAGAGTATTCAAGCTCATGAGGGTGGCCGGAGCATACTGGCGCGGTGATGCAAAGAACGAGGTGCTGCAGCGAATTTACGGCACCGCCTGGGCCAAGAAAGAGGACCAGGACGCCTACTTGCGGATGCTGGAGGAAGCGGAGAAGCGCGACCATCGGCGTCTCGGCACTCAGCTCGATCTCTTCCATTTGCAGGAGGAGGCGCCCGGAATGGTTTTTTGGCACTCGAAAGGATGGGCGATCTGGCAGCAGGTGGAGCAGTATCTGCGGCGCGTCTATCGCCAGAACGGTTACCACGAGGTACGCGGTCCGCTCATCCTCGATCGCAGTCTGTGGGAACGCTCGGGACATTGGGATAACTACAAGGAGCTGATGTTCACGACGGAATCGGAGAAGCGTGACTACTCGGTGAAGCCCATGAATTGTCCCGGGCACGTGCTGATCTACAATAAGGGGCTGCACAGCTATCGGGAGCTGCCCCTGCGCTACGGCGAATTCGGCACCTGCCATCGCAACGAGCCGTCGGGTGCCCTGCACGGGATCATGCGAGTGCGAGCCTTTACCCAGGACGACGGGCACATCTTCTGCACCGAAGAACAGATCCAGCCCGAGGTCACTGCATTTACCGTCCTCCTGCAAGAGGTCTACGCTGATTTCGGGTTTGGCGAAGTCGTCTACAAGCTTGCCACGCGCCCGGCGAAGCGGGTCGGCGCAGACGATCTTTGGGACAAGGCCGAGCGCGCCTTGCAGGCATCGCTGGAAGCGGCGGGCCTGGCTTACGAGGTGCTGCCCGGAGAAGGCGCGTTCTACGGCCCGAAGATCGAGTACCACTTGAAGGACAGCATCGGGCGCTCCTGGCAGTGTGGCACGATGCAAGTCGACTTTTCGATGCCCGGCCGGCTCGGCGCAGAGTACGTGGCCGAAGACAACACGCGCAGGGTGCCGGTCATGCTGCACAGGGCGATCGTGGGCTCGATGGAGCGATTCATCGGCATTCTCATCGAGCATTACGCCGGCGCGCTGCCGCTTTGGCTGGCCCCTGTGCAGGTGGTGGTTCTCAACATCTCCGAGGGACAATCGGAGTACGCTCAGCGTGTTTGTGCCGCGCTCACCCGTGAAGGCTGGCGTTGCCAGGCGGACTTGAGGAACGAGAAAATTACCTATAAAATTCGAGAACATAGCTTGCAGAAGCTGCCTTATCAGCTGATTGTAGGCGACAAGGAGAAGGCAGCTGAAAAGGTGGCCGTACGCACCCGTAGCGGTGAAGACTTAGGGCAGATGAGTCTGCCCGAATTCACCGCTCGCCTCCGCAGCGAGGCTCGAGTGGGTGTCCCGGCCGGTTATTAATTCTCGGAGACTTGCACATCGCAACAGATAGATCGCAACGCATCAACATCGAGATCAACGCGCCGGAAGTGCGCCTGGTCGGAGCCAACGGAGAACAAGTCGGCATTGTTCCAATCGCGCAGGCTTTGAAGATGGCTGAAGAAGCCGAGGTGGACTTGGTCGAGATTGCCCCCCTCGCCAAGCCGCCTGTCTGCAAGCTGATGGATTACGGCAAGTTCAAGTATCGGGAGGCGAAGAAGGCGCACGAGGCCAAGCTCAAACAAAAACAGATCCATGTCAAGGAAGTGAAGTTCCGTCCGGGCACCGACGAGGGGGACTACCAGATCAAGCTGCGCAATCTGATCAAATTCCTCGAGGAAGGAGACAAGACCAAAGTCACGTTGCGCTACCGCGGCCGCGAAATGGCCCACCAGGAATTCGGTGTTCGCCTGATCGAGCGGGTGAAGCAGGATCTCGATCCTTTTGCCGTGGTGGAGCAATACCCGAAGATGGAAGGACGCCAACTCATCATGGTGTTGGCCCCCAAGAAGGGCAAGAAGGAAGTGAAGAAGGAGCCCAAGAAGGAAGGCAAGAAAGAACCCAAGAAGGAACCCAAGCCGGTCGCCTCGTCGTAGTGCGACCTGCGAAAAAGAAGTGGTGCCGCGGTCTTGAAGCGCTCCGTTGGAGCCGCCCGTCGCCATGTGATAACAGGAGTCATAGCAATGCCCAAGCTGAAGACAAAGCGAAGCGCCGCCAAGCGCTTCAAGGTGCGCTCCGGCGGCACCATCAAGCGCTCACAGGCGTACAAGCGCCATATCCTTACCAAGAAGACCACGAAGAACAAGCGCCACCTGCGCGGCACGGCGGAAGTGCATTTCACCGACAAGCAGCACGTGCGCGCCATGCTGCCTTACGCCTAGAGCTTTGGGGGCCACGCGAGCGTTTCCCCTCTCGCTCTCATGTGACTATGTATCTAGCGGAACTGCCCGCAGTGACAGTTTCCTGAAGGAGATTCGCAATGCCAAGAGTCAAGCGCGGCGTTACGGCGCGCGCCAAGCACAAGAAGATCATCGCAAAGGCCAAGGGATTTCGCGGTCGCCGCGGCAACGTTTTTCGCATCGCCAAAGAAGCGGTGATGAAGGCGGAGCAGTACGCCTACCGCGACCGCCGTCAGCGCAAACGCCAGTTCCGCGCGCTGTGGATCGCGCGCATCAACGCGGCGGTGCGCGAGCACGGGATGACCTATTCGGCGTTCATGAATGCGTTGAAGAAGGCCGCAATCGAGGTCGATCGCAAGGTTCTTGCTGATCTCGCCGTGGCCGACAAGGCCGCCTTTGCGCAGATCGCCAATCAGGCGAAGGCAAAGGCCGGCGCATAAGACCTGGAAGTTCTCTCGTTTCCAGCGAGAAGCGGCACGAAGGCGATGGGGCGGTCAAGAGGAACTATCCCTTCAGCCCGCCCCCTGCGTGGGCACTCCTCCCACTAAACGGGGAGGAAACCGATGATCGATCTCGAGAAAGTCGTATCGAAAGCTATCGCCGAATTCGGCGGTACCCACTCCGCCGCCGAGCTGGAAAAGATCAAGGCTCGCTACCTCGGAAAGTCCGGAGCGCTCTCCGAGGCCATGCAGGGGCTTGCGAAACTTGGGCCGGAGGCTCGGCGCGAAGCCGGTGCCCGAGTCAACTCCGCCAAGGACCGGATCGAGGCAGCGCTCACAGCGCGCCGCAACGCACTCGCGGCCGCTGAGCTCGATGCGCGCTTGGCGGAAGGTGCTCTGGATGTAACGCTTCCGGGCCGCGGCAGAGGCAAGGGCAGCATCCATCCCGTCGTTCGCACCTGGCAGCGGATCGAAGCGATATTCGGGTCCATCGGTTTTGACGTCGCCGACGGCCCCGAGATCGAAACGGACTGGTACAACTTCACCGCGCTCAATCAGCCGGAGAACCATCCGGCACGGTCGATGCACGATACGTTCTACGTGGAAGGCGGGCTGCTCCTGCGCACGCATACCAGCCCGATTCAAGTGCGCTACGCACGCACGCACAAGCCGCCCATCAAGGTCATTGCCCCGGGGCGTTCCTACCGCGTCGACTCGGATGCTACTCATTCGCCCATGTTCCACCAGGTCGAGGGCCTGTGGATCGACGAAGACATCAGCTTTGCCGACTTGAAGGGGGTCTACATCGATTTCCTTCGCCGCTTCTTCGAGACCGACGAGTTGAAGGTGCGGTTCCGTCCGTCCTTCTTCCCATTCACCGAACCCTCCGCCGAGATCGACATGATGTTCATCTCGGGCCCCAACGAAGGGAAATGGCTGGAGATTTCGGGCTCAGGCCAGGTGCACCCGAACGTCGTGCGCAACTTCGGGCTCGACCCGGAACGCCACATGGGTTTTGCCTTCGGCTCCGGGCTGGAGCGCCTGACCATGCTGCGCTACGGGATCGATGACCTGCGCCTGTTCTTCGACGGCGATCTGCGCTTCCTCAGGCAGTTTGCCTGAGCGCGGCGCGCAGGGCATGCGATGAGCTAGACGAGGATGCAGTTCTCCGAGCGCTGGCTGCGCAGCTTTGTCGATCCGCCCATCGGGGCTGAGGATCTCGCTCACCTGCTCACGATGTCCGGTGTCGAAGTCGAGTCTTGCCGGCCCGTTGCCCCGCCGTTTTCCGGCGTGGTGATCGGGAAGGTGGTTTCGGTGGAAAGACATCCGAACGCAGACCGCCTGAGCGTGTGCAGGGTCGACGCCGGAACCGGCGAGACGCTCGCAATCGTATGCGGAGCGCCGAACGTGGCTGCCGGAATGAAGGCAGCTTGCGCCCTGCTCGGCGCGAAGCTTCCCGGCACTTCGCCGGGTGAACCGCGTCTGATCAAGTCCGTATCCATGCGCGGCGTGGAAAGCCGAGGGATGCTGTGCTCGGCGCGCGAGCTGGGCTTGTCCGAGGACCACAGCGGCTTGCTCGCGCTCCCTGCCGACGCCCCCGTAGGGAAAGACGTGCGAGAAGTCCTCGGTCTCGACGACCACGTGTTCACGCTGAAGCTCACGCCGAATCGCGCCGACTGTCTGTCAGTGCTGGGCGTTGCGCGCGAAGTCGCGGCGCTGACTCGGGCGAGGCTCAAGACGATCGAGATCCTGCCGGTCCCCGCGGAAAACGACGCGGCATTCCCGGTAAAGATCATCGACGTGCACGGCTGCGGGCGATTCGCCGGCCGGGTTATCCGCAACGTGAAT
>Ga0335085_10006942_pt1 | contig 17718 bp, 12 predicted proteins | sample Lox_Sample_45_FD_206712 | JGI IMG/M metagenome (GOLD analysis project Ga0335085, IMG submission 206712) | Soil microbial communities from Loxahatchee National Wildlife Refuge, Florida, United States - Lox_Sample_4.5 | ecosystem: Environmental > Terrestrial > Soil > Wetlands | place: USA...
TGTCCTCGCCACAACGAGTTGATCGGCCTGAAGCCCCGCTTTCGGTTCGGCCAAAGGAGCTTGACTTCCCTTCCGCCAGCAGTTGAGAATTTTGCATCGCGCCAAAATGTACGTTGCACTCCCGCTGGACTGAGGAAAACGTGAAAAAAATATTTCTGGCCTTGTCGCTTGTCTGGATTGGGTTCAGCTCCGTGCCGGCGCAGACACTCAGCGACAAATCCGTCATCAAGATGGACCCATCGCTCGACGCCGTTATTTCCCCCGACGCCGAATTGAAACTTGTGAAGGGCGATTTTGGATTCACCGAAGGCATCGTGTGGGTCGATCGGGGCAAAAGCAGCTACCTGCTGCTCAGCGATATGTACGCGAACGTGATTTACAAAGTGACGTCCGACGGCCACGTTTCCCTCTACCTCGATCACAGCGGCTATACCGGCTATGACATCTGGCGCGTCGGCATGCCCCAGCCGGACTCTGACCGGAAAGACGCCTTCTTCATGATCGGATCGAATGGGCTGGCGCTCGATCACCAGGGCCGCCTCTTAATTGCCACCTGGACGGGCCGCTCGATCGACCGCATCGAAAAGGACGGCGAGCGTACGATTCTGGCCGACCGCTACGAAGGCAAACGCTTCGGCGGAACCAACGACCTGGTGGTGAAAAAGGACGGCGCAATTTACTTTACCGATGGCTTCGGAGGCTTGCGTGGCCGGGATAAGGACCCCAGCAAGGAATTGGATTTCGCCGGTATCTTCATGTGGAAAGACGGCAAGGTCACGCTCGCGGTCAAAGACATTCCCACGCCGAACGGTCTCGCCTTTTCGCCGGGCGAAAAATATCTGTACGCGAACGGAAGCCAAAACAAGTATGTGCGCCGCTACGACATCCAACCCGACGACACGCTGACGAACAGTCAGATGTTTATCGACATAAGTTCCGATCACGCGGGCGGAATCACCGACGGAATGAAAGTGGACACCCAGGGCAACGTGTACGAGTCAGGTCCGCGCGGAATTTGGATCATTTCTCCCGAAGGCAAGCACCTCGGGACGATTCTCGTGCCCGAATTCGTCGCCAACATGGCGTTTGGCGATGCCGACGACAAGACCCTTTATGTCGCGGCCCGCACAAGCGTCTTCAAGATTCGCGTGAACATCCCCGGCCTGCGGTGAACATGTCCGGTCGGTTTGAAGCTCCACCGGCAAGCCGGCGCCCCAGGGCCCGCCAACGAAGAGAGATGCGGAGCGCCATTCGCGGCGCCCCGCATCTTGGTTTTCTGCAAGTCCTCCGAATCGACAATACAAAAATGTTGGCGCCTATTCGGTGGATTTCGTTCCTGTGTAATACAGGAGTACGTACGCCTGAATCGATCCGTTCGATTGCGGGATGCCGAACACCTTGACGGGAGTCCCGGCGATCAGATTGTTCGTGATTGTCGTCTGGCCGGACGGTGTCGTCACGTCCACGAAACTGACGCTGACAACATTGCCCGTCCGGTCCACCTGGTAGACGAGCGTCGCTGAACCTGACGTGGTGCCCAGACTCACCGGCACTGCGTTGACACCGCCTGTTTCGGACATCGTGAAGCTTCCGTTCGAGTAGGAGGTCGCCGCTAGGCCGATCGGCACCGTGGTTGGAGTAAGGACCGTCCACGGCACGGCCCAGGAATTCGCCGCAGCGGGATCATTCCAGATGGCGAAGCTCTCACCCGCCGCCGGGAAAAGTCCCACGGTGCCGCCGAAATTCACTTCGCCATTCGTCGCATTGTCAAATGCGCTGATGGCGCTTGAGCCGCTCGTCACGATCGTCGGGTATGAAAAGTTCCAATACTTGAATCCGCTGATCGGAGCGCCGCTGATCGGATCGGAACCGTTCGCCGTGCCAGAGGAAATAAAGGGCAGCGTGATGGTGTAGTTGTCCGAGTGCGTGTTGAACGCTCGCGTGTAGGTGAACCCGTTGAGGTTGGCGCCCGAGATGCTCCCGTCATAGCGAGCGACTTCGATATCGATATCCTGTGCTACGAGCGGACTCGCCAGTGGATCCACGACGCTGGCGTGTACTTTAAACCCACGCACGAAATCAGTCGACGTCAGGAAGCCGGGTCCCTCACCGATTGGAGTGGCGTCCGCAACCGCATTCCAGGGAGTCCGGAAATAGAACCGCGTATTTGCGTCCACCGTCAGCGGGACGCCAATACCGAGTTCGTTTTCCACGGTGATCACATCGGTGGTCGTATTCACATGGAGCACGTGGCCCTCGGGGCTGATCCAAACGCTGTTGAAGGCGTTGGCCGCCCAGATGCGAACGGCGACAAGCGTTCCGTTTGCCTGGTAACGAGCGGCGATTCGCACGTACCTTCCGGGCAGGCCGCCCGCCACGGTGGAAAAGCTCTTGATCGTGGCGACCGTCTTCGCATCCACGTCATAGAAAAGCGTCCCGTTCGCCGCGTCCGCAAGAATCGTGAGTGAATGAGACGACGCGACGGAGGTCTCCGGATTCGTCGGTGGCTCAACCGGAAAATCCTTGGTGATTGTGATCGAAGTGTCGTCCGAGGAAACTGCCGACACATTGCCGTACGTGTGGCGGAGAAGGAACCGGGTGATATTCCAAATGGGATGATGACGCACGGGGCCGTTGAAGTTCACCGCCCAAATGGTTTGTCCCGTCGTCGGTGGAACATTCGCCACGAGGAATGCCGGATGGCCGAGATCAAACTCCAGGTCGAGCGCGTTGTTCGAATTTGCCGTGACCGTCAGAGGAGAATCGAATTTCACAGTGACCGGAACTGTCAGGTTGCCACCGCTGCCGGTCGCACCCTGAACCTGAATTTGGCTGGACGCAACTGTCGCTCCTGGACTCACTGCGAATCCGGCTTCAGGGTTTGCAGAGGCCGTCAACGTAATGTCGCCCGGATTCGCGCTGATGGTTACAATCGCACTCGTATATGTGCCTACCGGTACGCTGATGTTTCCGAGGATTTCTCCCAGTTGATCGAGTTCAACCAAATTAATCGCTGGATCCTGACTCGGCGCCGTATAGACCGTGACGGGACTTCCCCCTCCCTGTGGGACGAGAGCAATGCTGAGAATCTTCACATCGATGGCGGCCCAGTCCTCGGCGGATGCATCGCTCACCATCATGTTCATACTACCGGTCTGCCCGCTGCCGGTTGATCCGCCCAGATTGGCGCTCGAGCTGGTACCGCAGGCGACTGAAAACAGGGGCATCGTTGCAACCGCTAGCCCCAAGAGAATACGGGATGCTCTGAAATTCATATGCCCTCTCCTACAGAGACAGATTGGTCTCCACTTTTTTCGAAACGAATGAGAACGGATACGGCCCCCTATGCCAGCCTCAAAAAGCTCAAAGTGAACTTCGGCTGGCACAATACGAAACACGGAGCGCGCCAGAGAGTTGCGGTAGGTTGAGACTTTTGTGGTGGTACGGAAGTACTAAGAATCTAAGAAATACGCGCGGCACCCCTCTAGAGAAGAAACTTCCCTGCCCCTGTTGACATATTCCGATCAGCTGTACGAACGTCCCATTGCGGCCGCTCTCGCCTCTAGATACGATGAGAAGTTGTATGCCAACCCGTCCCCAGGACCCCCTTTGACTTCAAATCATCCGGAATAACGATGAAACAAATTCATGACCGTGGCTTTTCTCTGATCGAGCTGTTGATTGTTGTTGCGATTATTTTGATCATCGCCGCGATCGCCATACCCAATCTTGTGCGTTCAAAAATGGTTGCCAACGAGGCTTCCGCTGTCGGATCGCTACGGACGATGAACACGGCGTTCGTCAATTACGCCGCCGTGTACGGAATCGGGTATCCGGCGTCCCTCACCGATTTGGCGCAATCTTCCACGCCTTCCTCGACGGCAGCCGACTTGCTGGATAGCGCGTTGATTGCGGGCACAAAGAGCGGCTATTCCTTCAGCTATACGGCGGGCCCACCTGCAGCGGGCGGATTGATTTCGACCTATTCGATTACGGCCAGCCCTCTGACTCTGGGCAGTTCAGGCCAACGGGGATTTTTCACCGACCAAACGATGGTGATTCGCGCCAATCCGAATGGAACCGCGTCATCCTCCGATTCGCCTATTTAGCCCGGAAGAAAAATGATTGGGGAGATTGCGCCCCACTTGGAAACTTATGGGCGCGTTGTGCTCGATTACGCCTTGGCATCACGGGACGTGGCGGCCCACTTCCCCTGCGCCTTAATGATCAGCTCGATCACTTCGCGAACCGCGCCTTTTCCGCCCGAGCGCGAAGTCACGAAATGCGCCGCGCGTTTGACCTCCGGTACGGCATTGGCAACAGCCACTGCGAAACCCACGCGTTGCAATATAGGCAGATCAGGAAGATCGTCGGCGACGTAAGCAACTTCCCTAGCGGCCGCTCCGGTCGTGCGCAGAATTTCTTCCAGGGCTTGGAGCTTCGTGGCGCAGCGCTGATACACGAATTCGATCTCACATTCCTTTGCGCGCTGCGTCAGAGCGGCAGATTCCCTACCCGTGATGATCCCGGTGCGCAATCCGGCCGTGCGCGCCATTTTCAATCCCGCCCCATCATATGCGCTGAAGCCCTTGATTTCGCTGGCAGTGCCGTCTCTGTGCGAAAGCAGCCATATGCGCCCGTCGGTGAGTACGCCATCGACGTCCATGAGCAGGATGCGAATTGTTTTCGCCCGCGCCGCGTGCTCGGGAGACGCTTTCCGTCGGGTTTCGCCTTTTACCATGTGTGCGCGTGTGCCAGGCCGTTTTCGCCGGGTTCGTAAGCCTCTAGAAAAGCTCCAGCGTCCAAAGATCGTGGAGATGGACGACGCCGAGCGGCTTTCGTTCCGCATCCACCACGACGAGCGAAGTGATCTTGCGCTCCTCCATGATGCGCAACGCGCTGCCGGCCAGTTCTCCCGGGGCCAGGGTTTGCGGAGTACGGTTCATACATTCCCCGACCACGAGATCCATCGTGGCGGCCCCGCGCTGCTGCATCAAGCGGCGCAGATCGCCGTCGGTGAGGATTCCGGCAAGCCGGTCTTTGCCGTCTACCACGATCGTCATGCCCAATCCCTTCTTGCTGATTTCATAGATGACGTCCGGCATTTTTGCGGTCGTTGGAACGAGCGGCATAGCCTCTCCCGAGTGCATCAGGTTCTCGGCGCGCAAAAGTCTCTTGCCCAGCCGTCCGCCGGGATGCAGCGCGGCGAAATCGCCGGGGCTGAATCCACGCCGTTCGAGCAACGCAACGGCGAGCGCGTCGCCCATGGCCATGGCGGTGGTCGTTGACGCCGTCGGAGCGAGATTGAGAGAGCACGCCTCTTCCTTCACGCTCACGTCCAGCGTGACGTCGCTTGCCGCCGCAATGGTTGATCGGAGATGGCCGGTCAGCGTGATCATCCGCAGGCCCAGGCGCTTGATCGTTTCGAGAAGCGCGATGATTTCCTCGGTTTCGCCACCGTAGCTGACGGCCAACACAACGTCATCGCGCACGAGCATGCCGAGATCGCCGTGGACCGCCTCGGCCGGATGCAAGAAAACCGAGGGCGAACCTGTGCTCGAAAATGTGGCGGCGATTTTCCGGCCGATGAGTCCCGATTTACCCATGCCGGTCACCACCACGCGGCCCTTGCAGGCGAGCAGCAACTCCACTGCGCGCTCGAAACTTGCATCGAGCCGCTGCAGCAATTCGGTAAGCGCATCGGCTTCGATACGCAAAACGCGCTTTGCGGTTCCGAGACTCACTGCAAGCTCCAACCGCGAACGAGCGCGGCAATCTGCTTGAGTTTTCCAAGCAATGCGGGCAATTCGGCCAGCGGCAACGCATTCGTTCCGTCCGAAAGCGCCTTTCCCGGATCTTCGTGAACTTCGAGAAAAATGCCGTCGACTCCCACCGCCGTGCCCGCGCGGGCGAGCGGCTCGATGAATTCGGGTTGGCCGCCGCTTGATTTTCCTGCTCCCCCGGGCAACTGCACGGAATGCGTCACGTCAAAAACCACGGGGCAGCCGGTCTTCCGCAGGATCGGGAACGAACGCATGTCGACAACGAGATTCTGGTAGCCGAACGACGCTCCGCGTTCGGTGAGAATAATGCGGTCGTTGCCAGTCTTCGCGACTTTCTCCACGGCGTTTGACATTTCCCAGGGTGATAGAAATTGTCCCTTTTTGAGGTTCACCGCGCGACCCGTTTTTCCGGCAGCGAGGAGCAAATCCGTCTGCCGCGAGAGAAACGCGGGAATCTGCAGGACGTCGGCCACCTCCGCGGCCGGGGCCGCCTGAAACGCTTCGTGAATGTCCGTCAAAACCGGAAGCCCGAAGCGTTCTTTGATTTTTTTCAGGATGCGCAAACCTTCCGCAATCCCCGGCCCCCGATAAGATTGTTCCGAGGACCGATTGGCCTTGTCATAGGAAGCCTTGAAAACAAGCGGCACATTGGCGTGAGCCGTAATCTCCGCGAGCCGCTCGGCCATCATCAGCGCGTGGCCTTCACTTTCAATCACGCAGGGCCCGGCAATCAAGAACAGCGGCCGGTTGCCGCCGATGCGCACGTTTCCAATCGAAATTTCCCTCGCGATTTGCATTCCGAATTCTCTTTAAATTTCGATGCGGTTCATAGCCTATGCGGGACAGGCAACTTTTGCAACGGAAGTAAAGGCCGCGCATAAGGTAAGTTCCCACAACAAGCCTCAGGGGCAACCGGAATTCCCCGACAGGTGAGTTGCCGTGTACTCGCAAACTGGGTCTGTGTTACAGTCCGCCACAAATGACGACCCATTCCGATGATTTATCGCGAAGGTCTTTTCTCATCGCCACTGTGGCAGGGACCGCTCTTTCTTTTGCGAAAGTTCCCGCAGTGGCGGAAACAGACCTGATTCCTCGGAGGACAAATCCAGTGAGCGGCGCCCAAAGTGATGACCTCACTCGGTTGAGCATTCGCGAAGCGGCCGATCTGATCCGCAAGAAAAAAGTCTCGCCCATGGAACTAACCACGGCGTGCCTCGGGCGGATTAATCAACTCAACCCCATACTCAATGCCTTCATCACCATCACGGCAGAATCAGCCGTGGCGCAGGCGCGCGAAGCCGAAGCCGAGGTGATGCGGGGAAAATGGCGAGGGCCACTCCACGGGATTCCAATTGGACTCAAGGATTTGTTCGATACCGCCGGAGTCAGGACTACCGCCGCCAGCGGCGTATTCAAGGACCGCATCCCCAAGGAAGATGCCGAAGTGGTGCGCAGACTCAAGGCTGCTGGCGCCGTGCTCCTGGGCAAGACCAACATGCATGAATTCGCTTATGGTGGCACGTCCCTTGTCAGCTATTTTGGCGCTGTCCACAATCCGTGGGACATGAGCTGCATCGCAGGGGGCTCCTCGGGCGGGTCTGCCGCCGCAGTGGCTGCGGAACTCTGTTTTGGTGCTCTTGGGTCAGATACCGGCGGCTCGATTCGGGAACCGGCAAGCTACTGCAGCATTGTCGGTCTCAAGCCCACATATGGGTTAGTGAGCACGCGAGGAGTGGTCCCTCTTTCCTGGTCACTTGACCACGTCGGTCCCCTAACGCGTACTGTGGCTGACGCTGCGGTTGTTCTTCAGGCAATTGCAGGCTACGATCCCGCAGAGATAACCAGCCAGCAAATATCTGTCCCGGATTATACGGCGGCCCTCAATGTGAAAGTGTCCTCACTGCGGCTAGGCATCGTCCGCGATTTCTTCTTTGCGGCTTTGCATCCGGAGGTTGAAGCTGCGATAAATGAGGCTCTAACGGTGTTGAAGCGGCTCACCGCGGGCCTCCAGGAAATCAAAATATCGGTGAGCACCGATACTTCCGTTCTGCGGGCCGAGGCCTATGCCTACCACGCCGAATTCATGGCCAAAACTCCGGAACTATACAATTCGCGGACTTTGGAGAGACTCCGCACAGGCCCTGAGGTAACAACGCTCGCTTATATCGGAGGGCTTCGCGAGATCGCCGAAATCCGACGATCGACACGCCAGGCGTTTGAATCGGTCGATGCTCTCGTAACACCCACTGTACCGACTCCGCCTCGTACGATCTCGGAGGCCAATGCAGATTCTCCCAAAGTCGCAACACCCGACCTGCGCAATACGGGACCATTCGACAAGAATGGTCTGCCGACGGTTTCCATTCCCTGCGGCTTCACGACCAGTGGCCTTCCCATCGGCTTGCAAATCAGCGGCCCGCTGGGGGGCGAAGCAGTTGTCTTGCAGCTTGCCCATGCGTACGAGCAAGCAACGGACTGGCACAAACGCCGCCCAGAGTTGCCTCCACGCACATCGACGCCGGTTTAGGAGCACAGGCACTCTTCAGGTTGCGGAAAAAGTCCCCCCATGATTTTGTCATTCCGAGCGAAGCGAGGAATCTCTCTTTCTTTTCAGAGGCGTAACCCGCGGAGAGATTCCTCGCTTCGCTCGGAATGACGAAAATAACCACTTTTTCCGCAACCTGACTCTTGCCAGTGCGGTTTTACCGGACCTCCATTGGGAGCACAGCCAGGAGTGTGGCTGTGCTACTGAATTCTAATTGGCCGGAGACGGCTTCGCTGACATGGATACCGTGGCGGTGTTCCCGGAGGCCACGCCGCTGGCGCGATGCCGGTGCGCGTGCGCCGCGCCCAGGAACGCGTAAAACAGCGGATGCGGCGCGAGGGGCTTCGACTTAAACTCCGGATGGAACTGGCAGGCGAGGAACCACGGATGGTCAGGCGCCTCGATGATCTCCACGTATTTGCCATCGGGCGAGCGGCCCGTGATGCGGAAACCGGCGTCGGTCAGCGTTTTTTCGTATTCGCAATTGAATTCGTACCGATGGCGGTGGCGCTCGCTGATTTCGGCCAAGCCGTACGCTCGAAATGCCGCAGAATGTTTCTCAATTTTACAGGGCCATGCGCCAAGGCGCATCGTGCCGCCCATTTCGTCGACGCCCAACAATTCGCGCAGCTTGTAGATCACGCGATGCGGCGTCTGCGGATCAAACTCCGTGCTGTCCGCACCGGCAAGGCCCGAAACATCACGCGCGTATTCAATCGTCGCGCACTGCATTCCTAGACAAATACCGAAGAACGGAATCTTATGCGTGCGGGCATATTCGATGGCGTAGATCATTCCCTGAATGCCGCGCTTGCCAAATCCGCCGGGGACCAGGATACCGTCGGCATACTGCAGGCGCGATACCGCCGTCTCGCGCGAATCGATTTCTTCGGCCTCGACCCATTCGATGACCGTGCGGTCCTTGTGTGCAAGCCCGCCGTGAATCAGCGCTTCGCGCAAGCTCTTATAAGCGTCTTCGAGCTGTACGTACTTGCCAACCACGGCGATGCGCACTTCGCCCTGCGGATTTCGGATGCGGTCCAGCAACTCAAGCCACGCTTTCATATCGCGTTCTTTCGCGACGAGATGCAGCAATTGGAGGATCTCGTTGTCAAGCCCTTCGTCGGCCAGGGCCGGCGGAACCGCGTAAATCGTGTCCATATCCTGCATGGAAATCACGCGCGATTCGGGCATGTTGCAGAAGAGCGCGATTTTCTTTTTGAGATCCTGCGGCAGGAAGCGATCGCTGCGGCAAAGCAGCAGATCGGGCTGGATTCCGATCGAGAGCAGTTCCTTCACCGAGTGCTGCGTCGGCTTGGTTTTCAGTTCTCCGGCTGTCGGGATAAACGGAACCAGCGTCACATGAACGTGAACGGAATTTTCGTGGCCTAGTTCGAGGCGCATTTGCCGGACGGCCTCGAGAAATGGGAGCGATTCGATGTCCCCGACCGTGCCACCGATCTCGATGATGACCACGTCGGTATCTGTGGCGATTTTCCGGAACGCGGCTTTGATCTCGTCGGTGACGTGCGGAATCACCTGAACCGTTTTCCCCAGGTAATCGCCGCGCCGCTCCTTTGTGAGGATCGACTCGTAGATTCTGCCGGTCGTCCAGTTGTGATCGCGCGTCAGTTTCGCGTGAGTGAACCGTTCGTAGTGCCCGAGGTCCAGGTCCGTCTCCGCGCCGTCGTCGGTGACGTAGACTTCGCCGTGCTGATACGGGCTCATCGTGCCCGGATCAACATTCAGGTACGGATCACACTTTTGGAGAGTGACTCGGAGACCGCGACTTTCCAGAAGACAGCCGATCGACGCAGCTGCTACGCCCTTGCCAAGGGAGGAAACAACTCCGCCGGTAACAAAAATATACTTCGGCCCCATCCGCTCAGTTCCGTCTCAAACAAAACAAGTTACAGAACTGGGTTAATCCTCCGAAAAGATGTTGGCGTACAACGCATTGTACGAGGCAGAGACTCGCCTGTCAATGGACTCGCGGATTCGCGGATTTGGTAGCGGTGTCATTTGATGTCTGCCGCTTCGCAAGAGACTGTTCTGGATGGTCATTCCGAGGCGCGTTCTGCGCCAGGAAATCTCTTTTTTTCACCGAATTGCGAGCGCAGAGAGATTCCTCGCTTCACTCGGAAGGGCACTTCGCTTGGCTGCGACCGCTCAAAACTACTTTACTTTAGAGGACACGACTACCGCGGATTCAGGCAGTTCATATCACCTTGACACCTGTTGGCGGCGAGGCATATGGTCTTGCGAAAGAAGAATGGAGAGATGGAGTTGCGATCGGAAATCGCAGCCCAGAATTTCCGACGCGGCAATTTTGGACGAAAGAAATTCGCTGCTGGGTGGAAGGAGTGCTTCATGCGTAGGCTTCCGATCCTTTTTCTGCTCCTTGCACTTTCGTGGCTGGCGCTGGCCGCACACGCCCGCACGACGAAGGCGCTAAATATCTACGTGATTGACGTGGAGGGCGGCGAGGCCACGCTTTTCGTCTCTCCGACCGGCGAATCGATGCTCGTGGACACGGGATGGGCGGACTTCGACGGCCGTGACGCCGGTCGCATTGTCGCGGCGGCCAAGGATGCCGGCGTCAAACAGATCGATCACCTCGTCATTACGCACTTTCACGGGGACCACATGGGCGGCGTAAAGCAGCTATCTGATCGTATGACAATCCGGCAGTTCATCGATCACGGGACCACCGTGCAAGGCGGACAGGAACTGACGGATTTCCAGGCATACGCGGCAATTCGGGACAAATCCGCTCACATGATCGCGAAGCCCGGCGACAAAATCCCGATCGCCGGATTTGATGCGCGCATTATCGCCGCGGGAGGAGAAACGCTGAGCACCCCGCTCCCCGGCGCCGGAAAGCCCAACCCATGGTGCGCCGATTTCAAGTTCCAAGGAGGGCGAACGCTCGAGCAGGAGAAAACGACGCGGGGAGAAGACCCGATGTCGGTGAGCACCTTCATCACGTTCGGCAAGTTCCGCACGCAGATCATGGGCGACCTGACCTGGAACATGGAGTACAGCTTGATGTGCCCGAACAATCGAATCGGGACGGTCGGTCTCTACCTTGTCTCGCACCATGGCACCGACACTTCGGGCTCCCCGGCCTTGGTTTACGCGCTCCATCCGCGTGCAGCGGTCATGAACAACAGTCCTGTGAAGGGCGGGTCGCTGCAAACATTACAGATTCTCAGGAAATCACCGGACTTTGAAGATCTCTGGCAGAATCATTTTTCCATCGCCGGGGGCGAGGAATACAACTCTTCCGAGCAGTTCATCGCGAATCTCGATCAAGGGAGCATCGTCACGCAGGACGGCCACCCGTCTGCCGCACCGGTCCACATGGGTCCGGCGAACTGGAACAAGATTTCCGCACAGTCCGACGGGACGTTCACCATTACAAACAGCCGGAACAACTTTTCGAGGACCTACCGGCCGAGACCTTAACTCTCCGGCTCTCGGTTTTTCGCTGCCTGCTTCCGCAGCCGCTGCCGCGCGCTGAACATACTCTGCTCTGCGGGCAGCACCGGAGCAAAGTGCCCGAAGCCGAGCGGTGCGTTGACGTCGTCGTAGATCGCCTCCATGCCGCCGCGCATGAAATACGCTTCATGCCAGAATCCGGTGCCGCCGGAATTCTGGACAAAGTCCTGCCACCATTTGTGGTGCGGGACGGTCCGCGCCCAGGCTTCCAACGAATCGAAATCGCGCCAGTATTGGCGCATGCCCACGTGCAACGGGAAGAGAGAGAAAATGACCCGCTCGTGAGTGAGCAGGCCGTCGGGCTTCCCCGCAACTGCCCTGGAGATGCCCGGCCCCAGGCGCAGCAAAGTCAGCACGCCGGCGAAAGTCCGGACCTTCATCCCCAGATAGATCACGACCAATTCTGGAAAATTCGCGAGGTCCACCGTTTGTCTGGAGGTCTTCATCCTTGCTTGCATGATTTAGGATTCTCCTCTGTTTCGGCGCGCATTTACATCGGATCGCGCACCCAACCGAGCCGGAACGGATCGACGAAGTGCAAATTTCTCTTGACTTTATCACGGGTCAACGATTTATTGTCACATTCCGCTCAGTGCAGGCGACACTATGATGCGTAACTGCATCTATGCCACGCGGGGAATGAGAACGGGTGCGGCCTTTGCTTGAAGCCCGCCTGAATTCTGTCCAGCTTCCTAAGCATCCGGCAACCTGGTCGGTTGCAGGTGTGCTGATATGGAGTCTCAACGGCGGTGGGAAAACACAATTTCAGTGCCCAGAGCCGTACCGGGATGTGCGGAACTTTTTCTGACGCTAAACGAAAATATTCCTACGGATCAAAACAGCCGATGTGGACTCCTGCGGAGGGTTTCGCGCTCTCCGCACAAGGGTCGGCATCACGAGGGCGGGGGGATTCTTCTAGTGCTTGAGCGAAACGTCGCCTGTGGGCACGGCACGGTGCATTGGAAACACTTGACGTTCTTCCTTGCGCTGGCTGCGTCAGTGGCACTCTTAAGCTCCTGCGGCGGCTCCGGTACTCCCGCCGCGGTTCCGACGATCACCGTCTCCTGCGCCACCTCTCAGGTGACCTTGCTTCAACAGGATCAATGCACGGCCTCCGTCGCGAACCTCAGCAGCACCCTGGTGAATTGGACCATCAGCGGGACTGGCACCGGATCGATTGATAGCACGGGTTTATATACGGCTCCGTCGAGCGTGCCGTCGAACAACGTCGTCACGGTCACCGCGGCGGCCCAGGCCCAAACGACTTTGACTGGGACCACGACCATCACCATCGTCCAACCCACGGCGATCAATAGTGTTGTGTGTCTTCCCGCCGGGGCGACGAGTCAGCCTTCGCCCTTGACGGTTTCGTCTGGCAATACGCTGGCGTGCTCGGCGTTGTCCGCGACGGGTGCCTCTGTCGCCGTTTTCTGGTCCGTGAACGGCATCACGAATGGCAACACGACATTGGGGGCCATCACCGTACAGGGAGTTTACACTGCTCCCCTGATTCCTCCGTCCGGTCTGACGCCGCCGGCAGGGATCACTATCACAGCGACTTCGCAGGCCCTTGCCACACAGACGTTGAGCGTGACCGCCACGGTGGTCTTCGGAAATCGCATTCTAAACGGCCAATATGCATTCTCGATGCGAGGAAGGCTGACAAACGGGTCAGAAGCATTTTTTGCGCGGGTGGGAAGTTTTACGGCTGGCGGGGGCACCCTGACGGGCATCGAGGATACCAATCAGGCTGGAGCCTCCGGCGCAGTCAAACAACAAGTCACATTCACGGGATCGTATTCTATCGGTTCCGACGGCCGCGGTACGATGCAATTCTGCGAAGGCATCACCTCCAGCTGCCCAGCGGGATCGGCGGCGGCTACGGCCTTCTTCCGCATTGTGGTCGTCTCTCCCCAACAGGCGCAGATTATTGACTTCAGTTCGCCGGCCACGACTTCCGCGTCTACGACGACGGCAGGCGAAATCATTTCGCAGGACGCGTCGGTCTTTGGCGCCGGCGCTCAAAATCTGACAGGCACGTATTCGTTCAATTTCGCGGGTGTTTCGTCCGGGGGGGCGGAGATGTCCGAAGTGGGCGACTTTACCGCCAATGGGTTCGGCACCATCAGCGCCAACTCCCCCACGACGCCCGGCGAAGTCGACGTCGACGCGACGGGAGCGCAAGTTTTTGCCATTCCCGCAACGTACGTGATTACGTCCAATGGGCGTGGGACCGTCACACTGAACGGGCTTAACTTCAGTTTTTATATGGTTTCCGCGAGCCAGGCCAAATTCATAGAAATCGATGCCGCTCCCGCTTCAATCTTGTCCGGCGATGCGTTCAAGCAGCAGACGACCGTTGCGTGTGGCTGGGGGTTGAACGCGTTGTCCGGCTCGACAGTGTTTGAAACTGCCGGAGGTTCCTCCGGCATCGTCATCGCGGATTTGGGCAGCTTCACCGCCACGAACGATGGCACGACTGGCACGGTTAGCTCCGCCTCGGTGGACGAAAACAGCGGCGGCTCAGTGTCCTCACAAATCGCGACCCTCAGCGGCAACTACACGGTGGATCCCTGCGGCAGAGGGACGCTGACAATTGGCAGCCATTCCTACGTTTTCTATATCATTTCGGCAGCGAAAGCAGTCCTTCAGGAAATAACTTCGGGCGTGACCGCATACGGACTCCTGGTTCAAACACAGGGCGGCCCGTTTGTGGACGCGTCCCTAAGCGGCAGTTTTGCCCTGCGGCTTAGCGGGACGAATGCCGCGGGCGCAGCGGGCCAGAGACAAGACATTTTGGGCCAGCTCACAGCCGACGGCGCGGGAACGCTAACAGGCGGCACTTTGGATATCAATAACAGCGGCTTGACCACGGGTTCCGCAGGAGTCTCGATCGGTAGCGGAACATATCTGCCGACTGCGGCGGTGCCTTTGCGTGCAACTATGCTTCTCAGTCCAACGCGAAATCTGGTGCTGTACCTGGTGAGTCCGGCCCAATTTTATGTTCTGGATTCAGACCCCTCTCCGTCGGGCACCGCGATTGGCTCGCTTTACAACCAGTTCTAGTGATGTGGGACGGCCTCGCATCGGAAGAGATGGCGCATGGGCCGGGCGCTTTGGCGAAGGCAAGATCGAGATATAACTTTGCGTTTCGGCAAGCGGGAGTCGGGTAGAACCGTATGTGCTGGGCATCTCGAAATCCGAAGAGAGAGACGCGGTGAGACGCCTCGCCCTTTTGGTTGTGCTCGTGGCCATGCTGGGCTTGGCTTCCTGCCACGGCACTCCCGCAGCAAGCACGGCCGTAAGCTGCACGGCCACGACTTCAACCACATCGACATCGACTACCACATCCACCTGCACTGACCCGACCACCGGAATTAGCGTCACGATCGCTCCCGCTACGGTGTCGGTGAGCGTCGTGGCAACCACTCTATTCACCGCTTCGGTTCAAGGGGGCACGAATAACGTCGTCACCTGGCAGGTCAACAGCATCCAGGGTGGTAACGACACGGTTGGACGAATCGATTCCAATGGGCTCTACCATGCCCCGGGGACGGTTCCTTCGCCTTCGAGTGTGACCGTCGCGGCGGTTTCCTACGAAGACCCCAAAGTCTCAGCCTCCTCCACCGTCACGATCACGCCCGCCCCGGTGGTAACGATTACTTCCCCTACGACCCCCATTACGGTCACCTCCGGTGTCAAGAACACCGTGACCTTTACCGCATCGGTGACCGGCGGAACGTTGAATACCGTTTTCTGGGAAGTAGGCCCCGTTGGCGGTCCCGGAGGCGTGGGAAACGCGACGCTCGGCACGATCAACGCAAATGGTGTCTATAGCGCGCCAGCTACGCCGCCCATCGGTTCAACCGTCGTGATCACAGCCGTTTCTCAGGACTCGTCAAGCTCAACGGCGAGCGTGCCGCTTACGATTTCGGGTTATTCCACTTCGTCCCTGAATGGTCAGTTCGCTTTTTCGGTATCAGGGACGAACGCGTCGGGGCCCTTCGTGCGGGCTGGGAGCTTTGTGGCGGATGGCGCTGGGAATCTGAACAGCGGATCGGAAGACATTAACGACGCCTCGGGCGTCACCTCTGTTCCGATTAGCTTCGTGGGCACATATACCGTTACTGCAGATGGGCGCGGCACGCTTCAATTTAACGACGGGCGTACGCCCGCGATTTTCAATTTTGTTCTGGTGAATGTCTCTCAACTCCAAATCATTGGATTTGACTCGACTGGAACGGCATCGGGGCAGGCCAATGCCCAGCTTGCCTCGACGTTCAATACGTCGCCGCTCAGAGGCACCTACGTATTTGATTTCAACGGGACGCACAACTCGAATGGCATTTCGGAAATTGGAGAATTCGCGGCCGACGGCGCGGGCAACATAACGGGCGGTTCTATCGACGTCAATGACAACGGCACGATAAGCCAACTCCAGATCACGGGAAACACGGCCGCCGCGGGACAAACACCCGTTTATCCATCGACCTATTCGACGTCTATCAATTCTAATGGGCGTGGAACGCTTACGCTGGCGACTTCCGGCGCGACGCTGCACTTCAGTTTTTATATTGTCTCGGCGGGATCGGCAAAATTTGTCGGTACCGACTCCCAGACGGCCACCGGGGCCGTGGCAGGGTCCACAGCGCTCCAAGCGGTCAACGTCGCGTTCAATCAAACCTCGCTCAGCGGCAATTACGCGTTCCTTCTGGAGGGCTCCGGCTCGGGCGGAACTTACGCGTCGGCCGGCAGTTTCCTGGCGGACGGCCAAGGCAACGTTAGCAATGGCGCGCTGGACGAGAACGTCAGCGGCACACCGAATCCGAACGTCGTGTTGAGCGGCACGGCGTACACCGTGGCATCAAGTGGGCGAGGCACCCTCCAGCTTACCGGTGGGCGGACATACGTGTTCTATCTTGGCCCGACTGGAACGGCCGTTTTCCAGGAGACGGATGCGAACCATCCGAACATCGTGAGCGACGGGACGTTCTCGTTGCAGCAAAGCGGGTCGTTTGCGCTTTCGCAGGTTGTAGGCAACTACGCGGTTTACACAACCGGACCTCCCGGTGCCTTCGCGGAAGGCGTTACCGGCCAACTCGCCGCCAACGGCACGGGAGGTGTTTCCTCGGGAATCGTCGACCTCAACACAGCGGGCAGCGCCACAGCGGGCGTGGGGATTACGACGGGAACCTACTCGGTTTCTTCATCGGCGGAGCGAGGCACGCTTTCGCTCAACCTTGCCAGTCCTCTGAGTCAAACTCGAAATTACGCGGTGTATGTGGTGAGCTCCACGCAGGCGTTTGTCGTGGGAATCGACAGCGGCCGAGACTCGTCCGGCGCGCTCCTCCGGCAATTCTAGATGCAGATCGTCACGCTGCAGGCAATTCGCGCAGCAGCTGTTCGACGCGGGCGACGTCTTCCGGCACATCCACGCTGACCGAATCGTATTTCGTTTCGGCAACCCGAATCTTGTAGCCGTTCTCCATCCAGCGAAGCTGCTCGAGCTGCTCAATGCGCTCGAGGTCTCCGAGCGGCAGCGTTGGAAAATCAAGCAGAGCCGCGCGGCGAAATGCGTACAGTCCCAGGTGCTTCATGTGCTGCACGTGGACCGGGATCCCACGGTCGCGCACCCACGGAACAGGCGCGCGCGAAAAATAAAGTGCGTTGCCGTCGAAATCGAGCACGACCTTCACGACGTTCGGGTCCATGATGTCGGAAGGCTTGCCGATGGGGACCATGAGCGTGGCGACCAAAACGTTGTCCTCCGACTCGATCGCGTCGACGAGAGTATCGATCGCGTCCGGCTCGACGAGCGGCTCATCTCCCTGCACGTTCACGAACACCTCTTCGCCCGCAAAGGAATTGGCCGCGGCGACTTCCGCCACG
>Ga0335085_10006943_pt1 | contig 17717 bp, 13 predicted proteins | sample Lox_Sample_45_FD_206712 | JGI IMG/M metagenome (GOLD analysis project Ga0335085, IMG submission 206712) | Soil microbial communities from Loxahatchee National Wildlife Refuge, Florida, United States - Lox_Sample_4.5 | ecosystem: Environmental > Terrestrial > Soil > Wetlands | place: USA...
GGAGTCAAGCTCAGTGAGCCCACGTGACTCTACAGCGCTAAGCCCGGCGATCAGAGGCCGCCTTCACGCCAGGTGAAGGCGGCCTTGCCGTATCGCAGGCCAGTAGGGCTGCCGGGCAGCGGCTGCCGAAAATGCCGGTATTGCCGAAGAATGAGGGTTTCGGCCCAGTCCGCCCGCGTGGCGGGATAGAACGTGGTGCCATGCAGCCGCAGCAACCGGGGGCCGCGTGCTAGCGGGCCGCCGCGCCGACGCCGGGTTAATCCGCCTGACCGAACCGGACGTGGCCGGCCTGGTGCTGTGCGCCGAGCAGTACGGCGCACCGTACGATCTGTTCGCGACCGCGCTGGACGTTCGGCCGGACCGGCTGCGCGCGGTCGTGGCCCGCTGGCGGCACGCCGGATACGCCGCCACCGGCACGCTGGGACCCGGACCGGCGTGGTGCTGGCTCACCAACGCGGGGATGACCGTAACCGGGCTGGGATACCCGGCGGTACGGCCGGCCATCTCCCGGCTGGCGCACATCCGCGCTGTGCTCGCCGTCCGTCTCTGGCTGGAATGCGGCGAGGTCTACCAGGACGGGCGGGCGTGGTGGCGCAGCAAACGCCGCATCCGCGCCGCCATCGGCGGCCGGGTTGGCGCCGCGCACGTGCCGGACGCGGAGGTGCACTGGCCGTCCCTGGACGGCTCCCCGTACGCGGGGCAGGTGTGGGCGATCGAAGCCGAACTGACCCCCAAGCCCCTGATGCGGACAGTCACCATCATGCGGGGCTTGCTGGCCCGCACCAGCGACTTCGGCCCCGGCGCACCGGCCGCGCACGGGCCGCGTTACGCGCAGGTCATCTACCTGACCGCCCCGGCCGCTCGGCCCATCGTCTTGCGCGCTGTGGATGCGCTGCCCGTCGCACTGGCCGCCCGTGTGGTGGTCCGGGACCTGCCGGAAGGGGCCGCCCTGTGAGCATCTGGTCGTGGCTGAAGCTGACCGCCGCGTTGTGGCTGCTCCGCAAAATGATCAAGGGCATCGGGTGGCTGCTGGTCGCCGCTGTCGCCGTGACGGCGTGGCCGCTAACCATCGTGGCCGGGATCGGGTACCTGGCCGCGTGGCTGCGCGGCTGGCCACCCGTCCGGTTGTGGCGGGCCGCCGCCTGGTCGCTGCCGATGACCGCCGTCTACGAGATCGGGGAAGGACTGCGGCTGCGGGCCTGGCCAGCGGTCGCGCTGGCCCCCGTGACCGACTACGGGCACGCCTGGCAGCTCTTGGCCGCGCACTCCATGCTGCGGGCCGGGCTGCTGGTCGCCCCGGTCGCGGTCCCGGCCGGGCTGGGGATCGGCGGCCTGCTGTGGGCGTGGCGGATCTACGCCATCACCACCGGCCTGGCCGGGCTGACCGCCTCCGCCCCCATCGAGTTCGACACCCGGCAATGGCGACGCCAGGTCCGTACCGCTCGCGGCCGGGCCGCCGCGCCCGGCACCGTCCCCCTGCTGACCAGGACCGGGCACGTTGTGATCGGCGCGACCATCCGTGCTGTCCGGCACCCCTGGCGGCCCATCCTCACCGTCCCCTACCGGTCCTTCGGCCGGCACGCGGTGATCATCGGCTCCTCCGGGTCCGGGAAAACGAACCTGATGATGCGGCTGTGGGCCGGCTGGTACGCCGCCGCCCACGCCGCCTACCTGCGGCGGGAGGGGAACCGGCCGTTGCTGGTGGTGCTGGACTGCAAGGGCGGCCCGGACGCCCGCGTCAAAGCCGAACGGACCCGCCGCCTGCTGCACGGCGTCGGCGCGCGCCGGGTGGCGATCTGGCCCGACGACGCCCGGCTCAACCTGTGGGACCTGCCACCCCGCGACCTCGGCGTCCTGTTGTTGCAGATGATCGAAACCGGCGACGGGGCCGCCGCCTACTACACCGACGTCATGCAAGCCGTCGTGAACCTGGCCATGGCCGCCCCGGGCGGGCCGCCGCCGAACGCGGCCAGCTTCCTGGACCGCCTGGACGTTGAGTGGCTGGAGACCGCCTACGGGGACGGCCTGCACGGCGCCGCCATCTCCCGCATCCGCGCCGCCAAATCCCACATCGGCGACATCCAGCTCCGCTACGCCACCCTCCTCGGCCGGCTCGGCCCCGCCCTGGACGGACCCGGCACGCTGGCCGGGGCGGACGCCTGGTACTGCATCCTGGAAGGCACCCGCGAGGCGTCCGTGGCCGAAGCGCAGGCCATGGCCCTGACCGAACTGGTCGCCCACGCCGCCACCACGGCCGGGGGTGAGCGGCGGGCGATCCTGCTGGCCGCCGACGACTACTCCGCCGTCTCCCGCCGCGTGCCGATCTCCAACCTGTACGAGCGGGGCCGGTCCCTCGGGCTCGGCGTGCAGGTCTCCGCGCAGTCCTGGCAGGGCCTGGGTCGCGATGAGGACGAGCGGTACCGGATCGCCGCCACCGCCGATGGCGGGATCTGGCTGATGAGCACCCCCTACCCCGAACCCGTCGTCCAGCTCGCCGGCACCCGCCGGGTACTGGAATCCGCGCACAAGCTGATCGGCGCGACCTGGGGAAAGGAAGGCACCACCCGCACCCAGCACGCCTGGACCGCCGACCCCGACCTCATCCGCACCCTGGACGTCGGGCAGGCGTGCTACATCCGCCGGGGCGGCGCGACGTTCGTGCAGGTCGCGAGGCCAAAACCGTCACCGCTCAGCCTCCCCGCGGCCCGGTCACCTTCCGTGATCGTCCCGCCGCCCGCGCCGCCCCCGGACGACGAGCCCCCGCCGCCGGGACCGGGATCCGGGCCGGGGAGCCTGGATGACGTGCTCGGGCCGGAGGCCAGCGCGTGAACCCGTTCACCGTCCTGGGCCTGCCCACCGACCCGGACCTGACCGATGAGCAGGTGCGGGCCGCGTGGCGCACCATCGCCGCCGCCACCCACCCGGACCGGCCGGACGGCGGGGACGTGGCACGCTATACCGCCGCCGCGACCGCGTACGCCCAGCTCCGCACTGCGTGGGGGCGGTCCGAGGCGTACGCCGACCTCGCCACTGATCAGCCGCATGTTCCTGCCCCGGCCGCGTCGCAGCCGGTCCCGCCGGGTGCCAGCATCGTCCGCGCGGTGATGCTGGTCCCGGCCCGCATCCGGCACGGACGCCCGTGGCATCTGCTGCTGCGCGCCCTGGCCGCCGCCGTCCTGTCGCTGGTGGTGGTGCGCCTGCTGCCGGGCCAGCCGTCCGGGCCAGCCATGGTGACGGGCCTGGTCATCTGGTTTGTGCTGACCGGACGCGGTGACCTCGCTCCGCCGCCAGGGCGATAAGGAGGTGCGGTGCCCTGATGCGCGGCGGGTGATTTTTTAGCCACCTCCCGGCTCCGGGCTTCGCGCGGGAACCCCTCGGGAGGCCAGCCGTGCAACTTCGCCGGCAGCAGCAGGACTGCCCGGCCCGCCCGGCCAGCGTATGGCCTCCCGCCCCCCGCACGAAGCCCTCCACCGGCAGGACACCGGCCAAACAATCACCCACCGCTCCCGCCGCAACAGATGCGATCCGCCGCACCAATGACCGCAGGAAAGGCCCGCGCAATGACCGGGAACTCCGTGCCACCCGAACAAATAGCGGCAGAAATGCAGCAGGGTAATTCAGTGCCGCCCATTCCTGAATCACGCATTATCGCCTATAATCTAAAGAAAGGGGAAAGGCCGGGCAGGATGAAAGTCCGGTACAAAATTAAGATAGAAACCGGGCGGAAAGCCAGGGAACTGGACGAGCGCCAGACCGAAGTGATCAAGGAGCTACTGTCATGGGCACGACAACATCAGCGCCAGCGCACGACATGACCGCCCTGTTGGGCATCCCGCAGGCACAGGCCGCCACCGCCGGGCCGCGCGCCCTGGTCCCGGTGGCGTTCCTGGGCCGCACGTCCAACGAGCGTCTCCAGGACCCGATCGCGTCCATGCGCCGCCAGGTCCGCAAGTCCCACGCCTGGCTGCCGACCGGCTGCCAGATCGTGGCCTACTACTGGGACGTGGAATCGGGCGGGGATGACCTGGAAGACCGGGGCCAGAGAGACACCTGGCAGGTGGCCGCCGCCGCTGGCATACCCCGCGACGGCGGTATTTCCGACCTTTTGAGCGAAGCGAAATCCCCGACCCCGGATTTCGCGTTCGTGGTGTGCGAGAACATCGAGCGCAGCGCCCGGGACACCTACAACTCCCTGAAACTGGAACGGGAATTGCAGGACCAGGGGATCCCGCTATTCGCCACCGACGAGCCGTTCAACGTCGAAGGCATCAACGCCACCACCATCCTGGTCCGCCGGGTCAAGCAAGGCGTGGCCGAATGGTTCCGGCTCCAGCTCAAAGACGCCGTCTGGAGCGGCCTGAAAGAACACTCCCTGGCCGGGTGGAACCTCGGCAAAGTCCCCCTCGGCTACACCGGGGAACGCCACCCCCACCCCAACCCGATCAAAGCCGCCGAAGGCCGCGCCAAAACCCGGCTGGCCCCCGACCCCGTCTATGGGCCGATCATCAGTCTCATCTACCGGTGGCGGGTACAGGAACGGCTCGGCAAGCCGACCATCCGGGCGCGGCTGGCCGCCGACCCTCATCTGTTCCCGCCGCCCGGAGCCGGGTGGTCCCTGGCCATCGTGGATGAGATCCTGTCCAACCCCAAATACACCGGGTATCAGGTGATGGGCCGGCGCCGCCGCAAGGGCCACACCAAAGTATGGATGCCGGCCAGTGAATGGATCTGGTCCGCCGAGCCCACCCACGCCGCGCTCGTGGACATGGCCACCTGGGACGAAGCCCAGCGCATCGGCCGCCGCCACGGCAACGTCCGCGATCCGGAGATGCCCACAAGGCGGGCCGGCCGCCGCTACAAGCTCCGTTCCCGCCTGTACTGCTCCATCTGCCACCGCCGGATGAGCGGCACGACCATCCGCGCGCACACCTATTACCGGTGCCCGCACGAGCCCGGCCTGCCCCGCCACTACGCCGCCTACCCCGACCACCGCACCGTCACCGTCCGCGAAGACCTCATGATGGACGCCCTGGCCCGATTCTTCACCGAGCGGGTGTTCGGGCCGGACCGGGCCGCCATGCTCACGGCCCACATCCCCGCCAGCGCCGCCGCCCAGGAACAGCGCCGCCACACCAAGGCCGAGGCGATCCGCCGCAAGCTCGCCAAGATCGACACCGCCGAGGCCGCCCTGATCACCGAACTGGAAACCCCCGCCGACCCCGCCGACCGGGCCGCTCAGGCGCTGCGCCAGCGGATCCGCGCCCGCTTCACCGAGCTATACGGCCAGCGCACCACCCTGGAAGCCGAACTGGCCACCCTGGACGCAGCCGCCCCCGCCGGGCAAGACGACGACCCCGCCCTGCTGGATGAACTGCCCACCCTCGGCGACATCCTCACCGACGCACCGGCCGGCCTGACCGAACGGCTCCTAGCCGCCTTCGACGTCCAAGCCGTCTACAACCGGGACAAACACCAGGTCACCATCCACGCCACTATCACCGACGCCACCCCCCAGACCATCGGCGACCTACTAACCGACCCCCGCGCCGACCACCACACCGCACTAACATCAGAACCCGGGCCGCCCCCTCAAGATCACGTTAGCCATTTGGCCGGGCACACTGGGTCGTCCCCCCGGGCTGGCACAGCGCGGCGGGGGGGTCCGGGGGGTCGTCCCCCCGGGCTGGCACTAGCCGCCCTGGTCAGCTCTCGAGCGCGCCGGGGTCAGCGGGGACGTCGACGGCGTGCTCCTGGAGCACAGGGAGGGGCACGATCTCCAGCGCCCGCGCGTGAGTCGAGGCCAGCACCACCGGCGCGGCGGCGCCGTCGTGATGAGCCCGCAGCCAGTTCGCCGCCGTCACGCACCAGCGGTCCCCGGGCACCAGCCCCGGGAACCGGAACTGAGGCACCGGGGTGATCAGGTCGTTGCCGATGCTGCGCTGGTGCTGGAGGAACTCGGTGGTCACCACCGCGCAGATCGTATGGCTGCCCAGATCTTCGGGGCCGGTGCTGCAGCACCCGTCCCGGTAGAAGCCGGTGACCGGGTCGGTGCCACACGGCTCCAGCTCCCCGCCCAGCACGTTGCGATCGCCCATGCCCGCAGTCTGTCCAGCCGGCCAGAACGGGCCCGCCGACATTGACGCGGCCGCCGGGCCGTGACCACGGCGGCGGCTGGGGCTGGCAGCTGCACGTCACCGGGCCAGTGCCCGCTCGGCACCGGATCGGCGCCCAGGCCGGGTTCGGCTTCGCCGACCTGGTCCGGCTGGGGGAGACCGACCTCGTCCCTGCGTCTGACCGGGAGGAGGACTTCCGGCGGCCGGGTTAGCCGTGAAAGCTAGCGGCCGCCGGGGCCCCAAGGGTCGTAATCGACTTCGAGGGGCTCCTGGGGCGGGCGTTCGGCTTCGGGGATGTGCTGCAGGTTGAGGCGGATCCTGGTCCAGCTGTAGCTGCGGCCGCGCATCGAGTCGACGAGCACGTCGGCGGGGGCCAGGTGCGGCGAGACGTCGGCGTGGCGGGCCTTCCAGCGTTCCAGGCCCGCCATGGCCTCGGCCTTGGTGGCCGCGCGCGCGACCTCGATCAGCGGCATCTTGGACTGGCGTCGGCCCGCCGCCCCGCGGCCCGCCGCCCCGCGGGCTGCCGGGACACGGCCCGCATCAGCACCGTCCGCATCAGCACGGGGCGGGTCAGCACGGGGCGGGTCGGCACGGGGCGGGTCGGCGCGGCGCGGGTCGGCACGGTCCGCGCCGGCGCGGGGCGGGTCGGTGCCGGCCGCGTCAGCACGGGCCGCGTCGGCACCAGCGGCCGGAGCACCGGACGTGGGCCCCTTGGCCGGGGTCTTGCGCCCCGAACGCCGCTTGGACGGCTGCACCCGCGGTTCCTCGCCGTCCTGCCGGACGAAGTGCGGGGGCCACGGCGCGTCGGGCAGACCCGCGGCCTCGTCCCGTTCGGCCAGGCCGAGCAGTCCTTCGAGGGAGCCGGCGGCCTCGTCCATGCCGGCCCACGGGTCCCCCACCTCGGCGAACCGGGCCGGCACGGTGCCGATCGTGAAGGCGGCGGGGTCGCAGCCGGCGACCTCGTCCCACCGCAGCGGCGTCGACACGCGGGCGTCCGGCAGCGGGCGGATCGAGTACGCGGACGCGACGGTCCGGTCCTTGGCGTTCTGGTTGTAGTCAACGAAGACGCCGTGCCGTTCCTCTTTCCACCATTTGCTCGTCGCGATGCCGGGGGCGCGCCGCTCGACCTCCCGGGCGAGCGCCACGGCCGCGCGGCGGACGTCGGTGAACGGCCACCGCGGCTCGATCCGGGCGTAGATGTGGAAGCCGCGGGAGCCCGACGTCTTCGGCCAGGCCGTCAGGCCGAAATCCTCCAGCACCGACCTGGCCACCATGGCCACATCCATGATCTGCGGCCATTCGACGCCCGGCACGGGGTCGAGGTCGACCCGCAGTTCGTCCGGGTGATCGAGGTCACCGGCGCGGACCGGGTGCGGGTTGAGGTCGATACAGCCCAGGTTGACCACCCAGACCAGCTGCGACGCGTCGCGCACCACGACCTCGCTGGCCGTCCGGCCCGACGGGAAGCGCAGCTCCACCGTCTCGATCCAGTCCGGCCGGCTCTCCGGCGCCCGCTTCTGGAAGAACGGCTCGCCCTCCGCGCCGTTCACGAAACGCTTGAGCGCCATCGGGCGCCCATCGACGCCGCCCACCGCACCGTCCGCCACCGCGAGGTAGTAGCGGACAAGATCGATCTTGGTGTGGCCGGTGCGCGGGAAGAAGACCTTGTCGGGGTTGCTGACGGTCACTTCCCGGCCCGCTGCCTCCACTACCGTTTTAGCCCCCGGCATGTGGATAGGGTACGTGAGCCAGCGGCGGTTCGTCGCCCCTGGTCAGCGGCCCGGAAGAAGGGTCCAGTCAGAAGGGTGCAGCCGGGAGAGGCCCGGCCCGTTCTGAGAGGATGCAGGCGTGCGCACTCATGTGGCCCTGCTGCGCGGCATCAACGTCGGCGGGCGTAACAAGGTCCCGATGGCCGGCCTGCGCGAGCTGATGACCTCGCTCGGGCTCACCGACGTCGCGACCTACATCCAGAGCGGCAACGTCGTGTTCACCAGCGGCAGCGACAGGCCCGACGCCGGAAAGCTCGCCGAGGTCCTGGACGCCGCGATCACCGGGCGCTTCGGTGTGCCGGGCCACGTCGTGGTGGTCTCGCGCGCGGAGCTGGCCCAGGTGATCGCGGACAATCCCTATCCGGGAGAGTCCAACCCCAAGGCCCTGCACGCGATCTTCCGGCGCTCGGAGCTGACCCCCGACGACAAGGCGGCCGTTGAGAAGGCCCGGCAGCGGGCCGGCGACAAGGGCTGCCGGGACGACGTCACCGTGGTCGGGCGCACCCTGTTCCTGCACACCCCGGACGGGCTGGGGCGCAGTGAACTCGCGGCGCAGCTGTCCCGGACCAGCTCGATGACCGCCGGCACCGCGCGCAACTGGGCGACCGTGCACAAGCTGATGGCGATGCTCGGCGACTGACCGGCTGGTTAGGGCATGCCGTGCCGCAGGTAGTAGTTCAGGATCTTCTCGATCACCTGGCTCAGCGAGCTGCCCTCCCGGACCGCCTTGCGCTGCGCCGCCGAACGGAGGGCCTGGTCGATCTTGACCGTGAGGTGCGGCCGGCGCCCGCTCGCCAGCGCCGGGCGCCGCCGGGGGAAGGCCGAAGGCGGGGGGACGTCGGGTACCTCGGACCGCAGCGCGGGCGGGATGGGATGGCGGATGCGGGCCTGCACCGCTTGGCGGCTGATCCCCAGCGCGGCGGCCAGCGGGCGCAGCGGCCAGCCGGCGTCGTGCAGTTTCGCCAGCGCGGCCGACAGCAGGTCGCTGTGCCCGGACTCGCGGAGCTTGCGCAGGTAGGCGGCGGCCTGGTCGGGCAGGACCAGCTCGGCTACGCTCGCCACCGCGGTGATCCCGGTCGCGCGAGGCTCGGCTGGCGGCGCGGGCGGCTCAGCCGGCGCGCCGGAATCCGGACCCGGCCCGGACAGCCACGCGCTGCGCTGGACGTACAGCTGCAGGCCGAGGATCACGACCTCGGACATGGTCCGGCCCTCGCCGGCCAGCCGCGCCTTCAGCCGCTGCCGGAGCTCCCCGTCGAGGCGGAAGGTCAGCAGCCGCCGGGACCGGCTCGTTGTCTCTGTCCCCATGGCCGCGCCCTCCTCCCTGGCCGGGCGCCCTTATTTTATGGGCAGATATTCGCCGTGCCGAGGGGTTCCGGTCACCCGGCCGTTTCCCGCTCGACACCGGGCCCGCCGGTCAGCTCACTGAGCGCCCGCGTGTCGGCCCGGAGGAGCTCCAGGTACCGTTTGGTCTCCGCGGCCCGCTGGCCGCTGTCCCAGCCGAGCAGCCCGCTCATGATGGCGGCCACCTGGGCTACCGCCTCCACCCCGCAGGCCCCGGTTTCTATAAACAGCCGAACGCGCCTGACCAGGACATCCTCGACGTGCAGGGCGCCCTCGTGGGTGACCGCGTAGGCCACCTCCGCCCCCAGATAGGGGCGGCCGTCGGACAGCGGCCGGGCCAGCGCGGGGTCGTCCCGGGTCAGTTCGAGCACCTCTTCGGTGAGCGTCCCGTACCGGTCGAGGAGGTGCTCGACGGCCTCCCGTGCCAGGCCGTAGTCCTCGGCGAGCCGCTCCGCCTCGGCCGCGGCGGCGGCGAGCCCGTCCGCGCCGAGCAGCGGCAGCTGGTCGGTGACCGAGGCCGGCACCGGGCGGCCGAAGTCGGCCACGGCCGCGTCGATCACATCGCGGGCCATCACCCGGTACGTGGTGAACTTCCCGCCGGCGATGCTGGCCAGGCCGGGAACGGGCGTATCGACCACGTGCTCGCGGGACAGCTTGGTGGTGGGCGTGGTCTGGTCGGCCGCGATCAGCGGCCGCAGCCCCGCGTACACGCCGATGACATCCGAGCGGGTCAGCGGCCGGGCCAGGATGCGGTTGGCGTGCTCCAGGATGTAGTCGATGTCCTCACCGGTCGCGGCGGGCTCGGCCCGGTCGCCGGTCCAGTCGGTGTCCGTGGTCCCGACGATCCAGCGCTTCCCCCACGGGATGATGAACAGGACGCTCTTCTCGGTCCGCAGGATGATCCCGGTGTCCGACCGGATTGCCTCATACGGCACCACGATGTGCACGCCCTTCGACATACGCACCGTGTAGCCGGCCTGGATCCCGCTGAGCTCGTGCACGAGATCGGTCCACACCCCGGCGCACACCACCACCCGCCGGGCGGAGACGTCGATGTCACGGCCGGACTCCTCGTCGTGCACGCGCGCGCCGGTCACTCGCGTCCCGTCCGGCCCGCGCAGCAGCCCGCGGGCGCTGGCCCGGGTCGCCACCACGGCGCCGTGCGCGGCGGCGGTCCGCGCCACCGTGAGCGTGTAGCGCGCGTCGTCGGCCTGCGCGTCGTAATACAGCAGCGCCCCGGCTAGCCCGGACGGCTTCAGGGCGGGTGCGAGCCGCAGGGCCCCGCGGACCGTCAGGTGCCGGTGGTGCGGGACCGGCCGCTTGGTTCCTTCGAGGGCGTCGTAGAGCACGAGGCCGGCCCCGACGTATGGCCGCTCGACCACCTTGCGGTGCAGCGGGTACAGGAACGAGACCGGCTTGACCAGGTGCGGGGCCAGCCGTGACACGAGCAGGTCGCGCTCCCTGAGCGCTTCCCAGACCAGCTTGAAGTCGAACTGCTCCAGGTAGCGCAGGCCCCCGTGGATGAGCTTGCTCGACCGGCTCGAGGTGCCCGAGGCGAGATCGCGCGCCTCGACCAGCGCGACCCGCAGCCCGCGGGATGCGGCGTCCAGCGCGGCGCCCGCGCCGGTGACGCCGCCGCCGATCACCAGGACGTCGAACTCGGTGCGAGCCAGACGGTCAAGGACGGAGGCGCGGTCCCGGGCATCCAGCCTGCCGTTATTGGCCATGAGGCGTTCCCTCTTCCTGATTACCCCGAAGCGTATTTATGAGGATGGACATTCTCGCTGGCCAGCCTCCATTGTATGTACATCGTCAATCTGCCGCGCGGTAGGGCCCGGTGGGCCCGCAGGGCGCCTGGCACGACCGGCCCGGCAGCTGATACTCCTGGCCCGAGGGAACAGGAGACCAGCGATGGCCGACTTTGTCGCGGCGGTGGACCAGGGCACGACCAGCACCCGCTGCATGATCTTTGATCACGGCGGCAACGAGATCGCCCGGCACCAGCTCGAGCATTCGCAGATCCTGCCCAGGCCCGGCTGGGTGGAGCACAACCCGGTCGAGATCTGGGAGCGGACCTCCTCGGTTATCCAGACCGCCCTGAACACCCGCAACCTGGCCGCCTCCGACCTGGCGGCGCTCGGCATCACCAACCAGCGCGAGACCACCCTGGTGTGGAACCGGCGCACCGGCCGCCCCTACCGGAACGCGATCGTCTGGCAGGACACCCGGACCGACCGGATCGCCGCCGAGCTGGGCCGTTCCGGGGCGGGCGACGTCATCCGGCACAAGGCCGGGCTGCCGCCCGCGACGTACTTCTCCGGCGGCAAGCTCAAGTGGATGCTCGACCACACCGACGGCCTGCGCGCCGACGCCGAGCGCGGCGATGCGATCTTCGGCACCACCGACACGTGGCTGCTGTGGAACCTCACCGGGGGCACCGACGGCGGCGTGCACGTCACCGACGTCACCAACGCGAGCCGCACGATGCTGATGGACCTGGAGACGCTGGAGTGGGACGAGGAGCTGCTGTCGTTCTTCGGCGTGCCGCGCGCCATGCTGCCGCGGATCAGGCCGTCGTCGTCGCCGGAGCCGTACGGCGTAACGCTCCGGAACGGCCCCCTGCACGGCGAGATCCCGCTCACCGGTGACCTGGGCGACCAGCAGGCGGCCACGGTGGGGCAGGTGTGCTTCGCGGCCGGCGAGGCCAAGAACACCTACGGCACCGGCAACTTCCTGGTGCTCAACACCGGCACCGAGCTGATCCGGTCCTCCAGGGGCCTGCTGACGACTGTCGCCTACCAGTTCGGCGGCCAGCCGGCGGTCTTCGCGCTCGAAGGGTCGATCGCGGTCACCGGCGCGGCCGTCCAGTGGCTGCGCGACCAGCTCGGCGTCATCAGCGGCGCCGCGGAAAGCGAGGACCTCGCCCGGCGGGTCGACGACTCCGGCGGCATCTACTTCGTGCCCGCCTTCTCCGGCCTGTTCGCGCCGTACTGGCGCTCGGACGCACGGGGCGCCATCGTCGGGCTGTCCCGCTTCCACACCAATGCTCACCTGGCCCGCGCGACCCTGGAGGCGATCTGCTACCAGAGCCGCGACGTGGTCGAGGCGATGGAGCGGGACTCCGGCGTGCACCTGGACGTGCTCAAGGCCGACGGCGGCGTCACCGCCAACGACCTGTGCATGCAGTTGCAGGCGGACATCCTCGGCGTGCCGGTCAGCCGCCCGGTGGTCGCGGAGACGACCGCGCTCGGCGCCGCCTACGCGGCCGGCCTGGCCACCGGTTTCTGGACCGGCACCGAGGAACTGCGGGCCAACTGGAAGGAGTCCCGGCGCTGGCAGCCGTCCTGGACGCCGCAGCAGCGCGAGGACGGCTACGGCGGCTGGAAGAAGGCCGTCCAGCGGACCCTGGACTGGATCGACGTCGGCTAGCCGGGCCCCCGCAGCTTCCGGCGCCTCCTCGTCCCTGGTTCCCGGTTCCCGGGCGCGGGGCGCGCGGGGCGGCGGGGTGGGCAGCGCCTAGGGGTTCTTGGCGGACAGGATCTCGGCCAGGTTGAAGCTGACCGGCTCCTCCAGCTGGGCGTAGGTGCACGAGGCGGGTTCGCGGTCCGGGCGCCACCGGACGAACTGGGTGGTGTGCCGGAAGCGGGGCCCCTCCATGTGGTCGTAGCGGACCTCGACCACCCGCTCGGGCCGCAGCGGGACGAAGGACAGGTCCTTGCCCGCGTTCCACCGGCTGGTCTCCGCCTTGCGCGGCGTCCGGTTGCCCTCTTCCTGCCGGGTCCAGTTCCACGGGTGGCCCTCGAAGCTCGTGACCAGCGGCTGCAGCTCGGTCATCAGCTCCCGGCGCCGGGCCATCGCAAACGAGCCGACCACGCCCACGCTGGCCAGGTTGCCCTCGGCGGTGTACAGGCCGAGCAGCAGCGACCCGATGGCGTCCGGCCCGCTCTTGTGGACGCGGTATCCGGCCACCACGCAGTCCGCGGTGCGCTCGTGCTTGACCTTGAACATCACCCTCTTGTCCTCGACGTAGACCCCGGCCAGTGGCTTGGCGACCAGCCCGTCGAGCCCGGCCCCCTCGAACTGCCGGAACCAGCCCGTGGCCGTGGGCCGGTCCGTGGTGGCGGGGGTCAGGTGCACCGACGTGCCCGCCCCGGCCAGGGCACGGGCGAGCGCGGCGCGCCGCGCGGCGAACGGCTGCCCGGTCAGGTTCTCCTCTCCCACGGCGAGCAGGTCGAAGCCGATGAAGTGGGCGGGCGTCTGCTCGGCCAGCAGGTTGATCCGGGAGGCGGCCGGGTGGATGCGCTGCAGCAGCGCCTCGAAATCCAGCCGCCGCCCCTCGCTGTCCGGGATCACGATCTCGCCGTCGATGACGCAGCGCGGCGGGAGTTCGGCCTGGATGGCGGCCACCAGTTCCGGGAAGTAGCGGGTCATCGGCCGCTCGTTCCGGCTGCCGATCTCGACCTCGCTCCCGTCGCGGAACACGACCGCGCGGAAGCCGTCCCACTTGGGCTCGAAGCTGTACGGCCCGTCGGGTATCTCGCCGACGGCCTTGGCCAGCATCGGCGCGATCGGCGGGTTGACCGGAAGATCCATGTCACCATCTTCTACCAGCCGCTTTCCCGGCACGCGGAGGATCGCCGACAGGGGCCGGGCGCCAGCCCGAGGAGACCGTGGCCCGGATCCGTAGGCTCACGCATATCGCCGCCGGGCGCGGCTGCCGGCTGATCCGGGGCACGACCCGGTCGCCTGGCCCGCCCTCACCCGCGATCTGGCCGCCCGGTGGGCCGCTCCCGCGGGTAAACCCGCCCGGTGGGCCGCTCCCGCCGGCTAAATCGCCCGCTGGGCCCCTCCGGCCGGGTAAACCGCCCGCTGGGCCGCTCCCGCGGGGTAAACCGCCCCGGTGGAGCCCCGCGCGGCGGGGTGAGCCCGCCCGCGAGCCCGCCTCCGGGCCCGCGGGGTCGTCCCCGGGGCTAGCCTGCGCCGACGGTAACCACCCGCGGACCCGCCGAAGTCGCGTAAACAAGCCGCCAGACCATCCCAAGTCGCGCCGAAACGGGTCGCCGTCTCCCCAGTAGGCCGCCTACAGGCCGTTGACCTGCAATAATGCGACCCGCGCGGGTACGCCACGGCGTCCAGCCACACGGTCCCGAAACCAGCCCGTGATGCATGTGTGATTCAAGTGAAACTGGTTGTGTTTGAAATCTTGTGGTTCAAATGCCCCATTTGAATTGTGATTTACCTAACAGTGATGGGCGAAATAGGGGCTGATTTGCTGATTTACCAGACTTACCGACCCTGATCTGGTCATGCTGCTCCGGACGCCTAGTCGAAGGAGAAACCGTGACAATCCGACATAAGGTAGGCACCATCGCCGGATCGATGGTAGTACTTCTGGCCGTGCTCCCAGGAATGGCTAACTCGGCTGCCAATGCCCAGACAGAGTCGTTCAACCAAAAGACATCCGCCTACGCAGAATCGTTTATCGGGCGTGTCCCGTACCTGTACGGTGGCAGTTCCCCCGGTACCGGATTCGACTGCAGCGGGCTGACGCAGTACGTCTACGGCTACTACGGCAAGTCGATCCCCCGCACCGCCGACGGGCAGTTCCGGTATTTCCGCCGTGAGAGCCGCAGCCAGGCATGGGGCGGGGACCTCGTGTTCTTCCACGACAATTCAAGCCCCAGCAGCTACGTCTACCACGTCGGCGTTTACGAAGGCGGTGGCCACATGGTCTCAGCGGTCAGCACAGGGTCCGGCATCCGCTGGCAGACCGTCTGGTCGTCTGACGTGACGTTCGGGACGATCACGCACTAGCCCCCGCTGCCGAACGGACCGGGCCGGGGGCGGGCACCGAGGCGGGAAGGCGAAGCCGCTGGCGCAGGGTCAGCGCGTCATCCGCCAGAGCGGTCACCAGGACCGCGGGGCCAGCCAGCGGCATGACCGCGACGCCCGGGCCGTAGCCGGACGGAATCTCCCCGGCGGGCAGTGCCACCCGATCGGGCTCGGCCCGATCAGGCTCGGCCCAATCAGGTTCAACACAGAGCAGCGACCCGGCCGTGCGGTGCCCCGCCAGCACGGCCGGGCCGAGGCTCACCTCATCCGTGCCGCTCACGTCCAACTCGTGGCGGAGCAGCGGAACGCCGGCCAGATCGACGCGCAGCCGCGTCCGGCAGGCACCGCCGCGTTCACCGTGACGCCCCAGGATTACCTCGTCGCGCAGCACCAATGCGGCCCCGGTGGCGAGGTCCACCCGTATCTCGGTGCGGTGCCGCGCGCCGTTGGCCGCGACCGTGGGCTCGGGCAGGTATTCCAGCCGCGCGCCTGCGGCTACGGCCACGGTGACGGACAGGACCGACTCCTGTCCGTCCCGGCCGGGCAGGGCCACCGCCGCGGCGGCCGTCCGCAGCCGCAGCGCCGCCCCTTCCCGCACCTCGATCCGCAGTTCCAGCACGTCCCCGCCCACGGGCCCGGCCGCGCCGCCGACGAGGTACACCGCCTGGGCCGTCCGGCGCAGGATCAGCGGGGCCTGGGAACGCTGGACGGGAAGCCTGAGTGTGCCGTCCGCGCCACGTTCGGCGACGAGCGCGGCTGACGCCTTCATGGGCCGGGCGCCTTCATGGGCCGGGCGCCTTCATGGGCCGGGCTCCGGACCTGCGGCCGCGACAGGCCGCCCGGCCAGGGCGGCGAGGACCCACTCGGTGACCGCACCGGCGCGCGGGTCGTCACGCAGCGAGGTGAAGAGCACCGGCCGCCCCGTGCGCACCGCCGCCGCGTCCCTCGCCATCACCTCGAGGCTGGCGCCGACCAGCGGAGCCAGGTCCGTCTTGTTGATCACGAGCAGGTCGGACGTGGTCACGCCCGGACCGCCCTTGCGCGGGACCTTGTCTCCGCCGGAGACGTCGAGCACGAAGATCTGCAGGTCGACCAGGCCCCGGCTGAAGGTCGCGGTCAGGTTGTCGCCCCCGCTTTCGACCAGGATCAGGTCCAGCGGGCCGAACTCTTCCTCGAGGTCTTCGACGGCGTCCAGATTGGCGGCGATGTCGTCCCGGATGGCGGTGTGCGGGCAGCACCCGGTCTGGACGGCCTGGATGCGCCTCGGGTCCAGTACCCCGGCGTGGCGGAGAAAGTCCGCGTCCTCGGTGGTGTAAATGTCGTTCGTCACGACCGCGAGGCGCACGCTTTCACCAAGAGCGCGGCACAGCGCGGCGACGAGCGCGGTCTTCCCGCTGCCGACCGGCCCCCCGATTCCGATCCGCAGTGGCCGGGTCGTTCCGGCTCCGGGGCGCGCCGGAACATCGGCGCCCCCGCCGTGGCTGTGCGGATGGCCATGATCAGGATGCAAAGAGACGCACCTCCGCTCGGGCGTGGGCCTCGGCGTACAGGTCAAGCGCGGGCGCTGAGGGATAAGGCAGGTCGTGGGCCGGGAACAGTTCCCCCTCCGTGCCGCGGGCCGCTGCCGCCTCGATGCGGCCGGACAGGCGGGCGATCGCCGCGCTGACCTCGATCGGATCCAGGGCCAGCAGCCGGACCGCCGCGCTGGCCGGCCCGGTCACCGTGAGGTACGCCGCCACCAGGGCCGCCTCACTCGGCGCGCACGCGGCCGCCGCGGCGGCCGCGCCCAGGACGATCGCGTGGTGCGGCGGCTGGCCCGCGCGCGACAGGGCCGTCAGCCACGGGGCCGGCCACGCGGCGCGGGCGGCGCGCAGCAGCGCCCGCCCCTGCCGCCGTGAGGCTTCCCGCTGGGCGGGCGAGGGGGTCCGCGCGTCCGCCTCCGCATCCAGCCACGCCAGCCGGTTCGCCTGCGGCTGAGCGCACGCGGCGGCGGCGAGGGCCGCCGCGACGGCTCCGGCCGTGGCCAGCCTGCCCTGCAGGAACAGATTCAGCGAGGGGACGTCGAAGACGGCGCCGGCGGTCACGGCGCCCTCCAGCCCGCCCGAATGCGCGTGTCCTCCCGCCGGGAACCGGGCGTCGGCCAGCATCAGCACCGCTGCGCCCGCCAGGCCCAGCCGGTCGCGTGAGTCCCGGTCCCTGCTGGCCCCCTTCCCTGTGTCCCGGCCCGTCCCCGTGTCGGGGCGTCTGCCGGTGTCTGGGCCCTTGCCCGTGTCGGGGCGTCTGCCCGTGTCGGGGCCGTTGCCCGTGTCGGGGTGTCTGCCTGTGCCGGGGCGTCTGCCGGTGTCGGGGCCCTTGCCCGTGTCGGGGCGTTTGCCGATGTCCGGGCCCCTGCCCGTGTCGGGGCGCTGGCCCGTATGGGGGCCTTTGCCAACGTCAGGCCCCTTCCCCGTGTCCGGGCGCTGGCCCGTGTCCGGGCGCTGGCCCGTGTCGGGGCGCTGGCCCGTATGGGGGCCTTTGCCAACGTCAGGCCCCTTCCCCGTGTCCGGGCGCTGGCCCGTGTCCGGGCGCTGGCCCGTGTCCGGGCGCTGGCCCGTGTCCGGGCGCTGGCCCGTGTCCGGGCGCTGGCCCGTGTCCGGGCGCTGGCCCGTGTCCGGGCGCTGGC
>Ga0335085_10006944_pt1 | contig 17716 bp, 26 predicted proteins | sample Lox_Sample_45_FD_206712 | JGI IMG/M metagenome (GOLD analysis project Ga0335085, IMG submission 206712) | Soil microbial communities from Loxahatchee National Wildlife Refuge, Florida, United States - Lox_Sample_4.5 | ecosystem: Environmental > Terrestrial > Soil > Wetlands | place: USA...
GCGAGATAGACCACCAGGGCTGCAACCTCTTCCGGTTCCAGCAGGCGTTTCAGCGCGGCGGGCGCCGTCATGATTTTTTCGACCACATCCCGCTCGGTCATGCCATGAAACTTCGCTTGTCCCGCGATTTGCTTTTCCACCAGCGGTGTGCGTATGAAGCAGGGACATACGGCGACGGCGGTGATGTTGTACGGCGCGCCTTCCAAAGCTGCAACCTTGGTCAGGCCGATGACGCCATGCTTTGCTGAAACGTACGCCGCCTTGAATTCTGCTGACACCAGCCCTTGGGTGGAACTTATGTTGATGATCCGTCCCTTGCTTTGCTTCATCATGTGCGGGAAGGCGTATTTGGTAGTGAGAAACGGCCCAGTTAGCATCACCCCAATTAATTGGTTCCACTTCTCTTCCGCAAATTCTGGAATGGGGGCAATATGTTGCAAGCCGGCGTTGTTCACCAGAATGTCGAGGCGCGTGTAACGGTCCATCGTCATGTTGATCAGGCCCATTACGTCCGTGAGCTGCGAAACGTCCCCGAAGTGAAAGACTGCTTCTCCCCCCGAGCCGATGATCTCCTGAGTAACGGCCACTCCGCTTTCAGGGTTAATGTCATTCACGACCACGGAGACGCCCTCGCGCGCCAAAGCCTCCGCGATGGCTTTGCCGAGCCCGCTGCCGGCTCCTGTCACAATTGCTACTCGGCCTTTGAGGTGATCACCCATGAGGGGGTGCGGCTTTTCCAGTTCGACAGCATTGGTGATCATGGACTTCTCCTTGCTAAGAATATCGCCGCACTCGAGCGCATGCCGTGATGGCGTGGGCAAACATCCTTTCCGCTTCGCACTGCCGCTCTGTGACTTGACCGATCGACTTGCTGGCTGCCGGTGTCATTTTCTGATAGATCAGGTCATGAGAAATTTCCCCACCCGTCAGGGCGCTATCCGAGTTGCACGAAGGCAATAGACCCTTTGTCTCGACTCCGCCCACGAGGGTCAGATTGTTCCGGTCATTCTCGTCCTCTTGCTCCAATCCCGTGGCCCCTGTGCAGTTTAACCGGGATGACGTGGGTGGGATAGATGAAAATTAGGGTCTGGTGCATGGATGGGCGGAGGCCGGAATAAGACGGCCCGACCATTTCCAATGCCGCAAATTGACCCACCACCCGTGACGTGTTCCACGGCGGTGGACCAGACTCGCCTTGACGCTCGCGGGAGCCGCGAATTAGAATGACCTATCACTTTTCGCATAGTGCTGCGACATAAGGGGGGTTATGTTGGACGGTCCGATCCCGGAGGGGCTTACTTTCGATGATGTTTTGCTGGTTCCCGGCAAATCCGCAGTTTTACCGACGCAGGTTGATACTCGCACGCGGGTGACTCGCCATATCACCCTTAACATTCCCATCGTCAGCGCGGCCATGGACACGGTCACGGAATCGCGCCTGGCGATTGCCCTGGCGCAGCAGGGCGGCATTGGCATCGTTCATCGCAGCATGTCGGTTGCCCAGCAGGCGCTGGAAGTGGACAAGGTAAAGCGCTCAGAAAGCGGCATGATTGTCGATCCAGTAACCATCGGCCCCAAGAACCTGCTCGCCGAGGCGCTCGAAATCATGAAGAAGTACAAGATTTCCGGCGTGCCTGTCACCAAAGAAGGCAAGCTGGTGGGCATCCTCACCAACCGCGACCTGCGCTTCGAGGATCGGCTCGACCTCACGGTGGAAACCGTGATGACCAAGGACAACCTGATCACCGTCGCCATAGGAACGACCCTGGAAGAAGCCGAGAAGATCCTCCACCGGCACCGCGTGGAAAAACTCCTGGTAGTTGATGACTCCTATAACCTTCGAGGACTCATTACCGTAAAGGATATTCAGAAGAAGATTAAATATCCGCTTGCCTGCAAAGACGAACACGGGCGCCTGCGCGTGGGCGCGGCCCTGGGGGCCACAGGCGATTACCTGGAGCGCGCCGCGGAGTTGGTAAAGGCCAAGGTGGATTTGCTGGTGGTGGATACCGCCCACGGCCATTCCACACGAGTGCTCGACGCGGTGCAGAATTTGAAGAGCAAATTCCCTGATGTTGACCTCGTGGCCGGCAACGTGGCCACATTCGCGGGCGCTTGCGACCTGATTCAATTGGGCGTGGACGGCGTCAAAGTGGGGATCGGCCCCGGCTCCATCTGCACCACGCGCGTGGTGACAGGCGCCGGTGTGCCGCAAATCACCGCCATCGCCGAATGTACGCGGGCGGCCGCGAAAGCCGGTGTGCCGATCATCGCCGATGGGGGCATCAAGTTCTCGGGTGATGTTCCCAAGGCCATAGCCGCCGGCGCCAGCTCGGTGATGCTCGGCAGCCTGTTTGCCGGCACGGAGGAGAGCCCGGGTGAGACCATTCTCTTCCAGGGGCGTAGCTTTAAGTCCTATCGGGGCATGGGATCAATTGCTGCCATGACCGCAGGCTCCGGTGACCGGTACTCACAAGAACGCGAAGTGGCCCGAGGCGAGATTGGCAAACTGGTTCCGGAGGGCATCGAGGGACGCGTACCGTACAAAGGCAATCTTGCGGAACTTGTAGCCCAGTTGGTGGGCGGCTTGCGTTCCGGCATGGGCTATTGCGGCAGCTCCAACATTGAGGAACTGCAACAGCGCGGCCGCTTTGTGCGCATCACGTCCGCCGGCCTGCGCGAAAGCCACGTCCACGACGTCATCATTACCAAGGAAGCGCCGAACTACTGGTTGGATTGATCCAAAGTTTCCAGGTCTTAGGCAAAGAGTAAGAGCACGCCGGCAACAAAGGCGAGAAGGCTGGAAAGAGCAAAGGGCGCAGCGGGTGAGAAACGCTGCCAGAGCCATCCCGACAGGCAACTCGCCGGGAACGCGGCAACCCCCACCACCCAATTAAGGACGCCAAATACCGAAGCCCGCGAATCGCTCGGTGCCAGGTCGGCGATCCAGGCTTTCATCACCCCCTCGGTCAGGGCGTAATAAGTTCCGTATACCGCAAAGAGGAACCACACCAATTGGGGAGTGCGCACCCAGGCAAAACCCGCATACACCGCCGAGTAAATCAAATAGCCCGCCACAATCAGCCACCGGCGCGGCACCCGGTCTGAGAACTTCCCTGCCGGCCAGCTCAATGCCGCGTATACGACGTTGAAGACAAGCCCCAGCGCGGGGGCTGTCCATGCGCGCATGCCGAGGTTCTGCGCGCGTAGGATCAGGAATAAATCGGAGGAATTGCCGAGAGAGAAAAGTCCCACGGCGCCAAGAATCAGATACAACTTCCCACTTAGAGAACGGTTGGATCGTCCGGCCAGGCGGGCGGATTGGGCCGCGGTATTCGCAGGCCGGCGCACTTCCTTTATGGCAAACCACGCCAAGAGAATACACGCCAGGCCTGGAATCGCCGCCATCCAAAAGACGTCACGAATTCCTCCGGCAAACACTTTGAGGAGAAGGATCGCGCTCAGCGGCCCGACAATCGCGCCCGCGGTATCCATGGCTTGGCGCAAACCGAACCCCGCGCCGCGATGCGCTGGGTCAACAGAATCAGCGATCAGCGCGTCGCGGGGAGCGGCGCGAAACCCTTTGGCGGCGCGGTCGGTGAATCGAATCCAGAAAACCTGCTTCCATGAATGCGTCACCGCCAGCAGGGGCTTCACAATATTGGCTAGCGTATACCCCGCCGCGGCCAAGGGCTTTCGCTGGCCGCGGAAGTCCGAAAGCCAGCCCGAAAGCAAGCGGGAAAAACTTGCCATGGTCTCCGCAGCTCCCTCAATGAAACCGAAGGCTACGGGCGGCGCGCCCAACGCGGTAACCAAAAACTGGGGCAGAAGCCAGTAACTCATCTCCGTGGAGCTGTCATTAAGAAACGCTACCCACGCAAGAATCCAGACGTTTCTCGGCAGGTGGGCATTCGGCTTTGCGGGCGTGAGCCCCTGAGCGGGTTGTTCGGTTCCCATGGCTTCCTCGTCCCTGAAAAAAGAAAATCCCGGCCCGAAGTCGAACTCTTCGGGTCGGGATCGTCAAACTCAGGACGGCAAACTCGCCCCCGTTCCAGCGGCTATTTCTTATCGCCGCCTTCTTCTTCGGGTGGAGGCGCCTGTTCCTTGGCTTTGGCTTCTTCCGCAGCTTTACGTTGGGCCTCAGCTTTCTTGGCGCGCTTGGCGGCCAGCCGCTGGAGGACTTCGCTGTCCACAAGCTCGAGCACGGCCAGGTCCGCACCGTCACCCTTGCGCCAGCCGGCGTGAACCAACCGCGTGTATCCGCCTGCCCGCGCGGAGTACCGCTTGGAAAGCTCATCAAAAAGGAATCTCACCGCAGTGGGATCCAGCAGGTAGCTGGCTGCCTGGCGTCGGGCTGCCAGGTCGCCACGCTTCGCGAGCGTGATCATCCACTCCGCCAGCGGGCGCGCCGCTTTGGCCTTGGCCACGGTAGTCTCAATCCGCTCCCGCTGAATCAGTGAGGTCACCAGATTCCGCAGCAGCGCGCGCCGGTGCTCCGTGTTCCGGCTCAGCTTCTTTCCGTAATTCCGATGTCGCATATGGTCGATTACCTATCCCTAAACTTGTGGCTGAGGAGGCTCAGGAGTCGAAACGATGGGGTTACCTTTTTCATCAAATTTCAGTCCCAGACTCAATCCCATGGCCGAGAGAATCTCTTTAATTTCATTCAAAGATTTTCGTCCGAAGTTCTTGGTCTTCAGCATCTCCTGTTCGGTCTTCTGAACGAGTTCCCGAATGGTGGTGATGTTGGCATTCTTCAGGCAATTGTAGGAGCGAACAGAGAGCTCCAACTCTTCTACCGACCGGTCCAGGTTCTCATTGTGAACGGGCGCCGGGCGATCCTGCGCCACTTCTTGCACCTCCGGCTCCTCCTCAAAATTGATGAAAATATTCATGTGGTCTTTGAGGAGCTTGGCACCCAGACCTACCGCGTCTTGCGGAGTTATGGCCCCGTTCGTCCAAACGTCGAGAGTCAACTTATCGTAGTCCGTCATTTGCCCCAGGCGGGCTGCTTCCACAGTGTAATTCACTTTGCGGAGCGGCGAATGGACGGAATCGACGGGGATATATCCAATTGGCAGGTCCTCGTCAAAGTTCTTTTCCGCCGAAACATACCCACGGCCCATCTTGACCCGCATTTCGACGTGCAAGCTGCCACCTTCGCTGACGGTGGCGATGTACACATCCTTATCGAGGACGTCGACGTCTGCGTCCTCCTGAATCATCCGCGAAGTTACTTCACCGGGCTTGTCCACGTTCAAATAAAGTGTCTTGGGACCCTCGACGCTCATCTTCAGCGGTATCTGCTTCAAGTTCAAAATGATATCCGTGGCGTCTTCAACCACGCCGGGGATGGATGAGAATTCATGCATGACGCCTTCGATGCGCACCGCAGTGATGGCCGCCCCCTCAATCGAGGAGAGCAGCACGCGGCGCAGGGCGTTGCCGATTGTCGTTCCGAAACCACGCTCAAAGGGTTGCGCGGAAAACTGCCCATACTTGTCCGTCAAAGTATCGGTGTTTGCTACCAGGCGTTTCGGTTTCTGGAATCCTTTCCAAAGCATCGCTTTCAAACCTCCCTTGGGGCCCACCTGGGCGGGCCACCTCTCGTGCACGCCGATCCCTATTACTTCGAATAAAGCTCGACGATCATCTGCTCCTGAATTGGGAAATTCACGTCCTCGCGTTTAGGCAGCGAGATCACCTTCGCCTTCAAGCCTTCGCGGTCCAATTGCATCCACGGGGGAACACTCCGGCCTCCGGAGAGATCCAGCGCGCGTTGTACTGCCACTAGGTTGCGGCTAGTTTCGCGCACGGCGATCTCCTGGCCGGGGACAACGGTGAAGGAGGGGATATTCACCTTGCGCCCCGAGACTTGAATGTGACCGTGGCGCACCAATTGCCGCGCCGCGGCGCGCGAAGAAGCCAGGCCCAAGCGGTACACAGCATTGTCCAGCCGCCGCTCCAGCATCAGCAAAAGGTTTTCGCCGGTTACACCTTTCATCCTCGCGGCCTTCTCAAAATAGCTGCGAAACTGGTCTTCGAGAATGCCATAGAGACGGCGCAGTTTCTGCTTCTCGCGGAGTTGCAACCCGTACCCGACAATCTTGGGCCGACGGGATTTCCCATGTTGCCCCGGAGCAAAGTTGCGCTTCTCGATTTCGCACTTGTCCGTCAAGCATCGCTGCCCCTTCAGGAACAGCTTTACCCCTTCACGCCGGCATAGCCGACAAACCGCTTCACGATATCTTGCCAAACTAACCTCCTCAGGAGCGAACCGCCAACTTCCCGCTTCGTCCTAAACTCTTCGGCGCTTGGGCGGCCGGCACCCGTTGTGCGGGATGGGTGTCACATCCTTGATGTTCCGCACTTCCAGCCCGGCAGTGGCCAGCGCACGGATGGCCGACTCCCGTCCGGCTCCCGGCCCTTTCACCCGCACCTCCACGCTGCGCATTCCGTGGTCACGAGCCGCATTAGCCACTCGCATCGCCGCCTGCTGCGCGGCAAAGGGCGTGCCCTTGCGCGAGCCCTTGAAGCCAAGCGAACCCGCACTGGACCAGCAAATCACCCGGCCGTCAGAATCCGTAATGGCAACGTGCGTGTTGTTAAACGTAGCCTCAACGTGCACAATCCCAGTTGGGACAACGCGCTTTTCTTTTTTCTTGAAAACCTTCTTCTTGCCTGCCTTTGCCGCCGCTTTCGCCATAGTTGCTCTCAACTCTCATTTCTCAGCTCTCAGCTTCCAGCCGCCAGCCAACCTGCAGGGTTTGGGCTTAAAGCTGGAAGCTGATCGCTGACTGCTTGTCCTTACGTCTTGGCCATGGACCGCTTCTTATTGGCCACCGTGCCCTTGCGCGGTCCCTTGCGCGTACGAGCGTTCGTGTGGGTGCGCTGGCCGCGAACGGGAAGACTCCGCCGATGGCGCATCCCACGGTACGATCCCACTTCAATTAGCCGCCGGATGTTCATCGCGGTCTCTTTGCGCAGGTCGCCTTCCACCGCTCCCTCTTCTTCCAGGATCACGCGGATCTTGCTGGTCTCATCTTCCGTTAGGTCCTTGATCATCTTGTTCGGATCGATGCCCGACCGCATGAGAATGGAAAGTGACCGCGCCCGGCCGATACCGTAAATGTAAGTCAGGCCAATTTCCGCACGCTTCTTGGGCGGTAGGTCCACGCCCGCAATTCTTGCCATTTCTAGCCTCCCGTCTCATTCACCATCGGCGCAACGCCGGAAAAATCCAAGCACGCGGCGCCGGCCCGAACTATCCCTGCCGTTGCTTGTGTTTGGGGTTCTCGCAAATGACCCGCACCACTCCCCGCCGCCGAACAATCTTGCATTTAGAACAAATCTTTCGCACTGACGAACGCACCTTCATGGGGTTTCCTCTCACTCCGCGGGCCGATAGATGCCACCCCGGAACCAACCTCAACTTCTTGCCGCACGGGCGCCCCGCCCCTTCACCTGGCTGTTCCTGCCTGGCGCTTCCCTGCCACCGAATCGGATCGCGTGGTTACTTGTACCGGAACACAATTCGTCCCCGCGTCAGGTCGTAGGGAGATAGCTCCACTGCCACCTTGTCGCCCGGGAGAATGCGGATAAAGTTCTTCCGCATCTTCCCCGAAATGTGGGCCAGGACCTGGTGCCTGTTGTCCAATTCAACTCGAAACATTGCGTTAGGTAGTGCTTCCAGCACCGTAGCCGTAACCTCGATTGCGTCTTCCTTCGCCATACTTCTCTGGGGCCTCGACCCCGGCGCGGCGCCCACAAGGCGGGACGCAGCGGGGAGAAACTAAAGACGTGTCAAAACGTCGGGTCCATTTTGAGTGACCGCGACCATGTGCTCAAAGTGCGCCGACAGCCTGCCGTCTGCCGTGACGGCTGTCCAATTATCTTCCAGGACTCGCACCGATGGCCCGCCGGCGTTCACCATAGGCTCAATGGCAAAAACCATGCCCTCTTTCAGGAAGGGTCCGTGGCCTGCTTGGCCAAAATTGGGAATCTGAGGTTCCTCATGCATGGCCTTGCCAATCCCGTGGCCCACAAACTCCCTTACCACTGAGTATCCGTTTTTTTCGGCGTGCTGCTGCACAGTGGCCGAAATATCACCCAAACGATTTCCCAAACGAACTCTTTCCAACGCCAACTCCAGGGCCTCTTCCGTTACCTTCAGTAAGCGACGGGCGGGTTCGCTGATTTCTCCCACGGGGACCGTTATGGCGGAGTCGCCATAGTATCCATCCAGCACCACACCCGTATCCAAGCTCAGGATATCGCCTTCCTTGAGCGCGCAGCGTTCCGACGGTATTCCGTGAATGACCTCGTCGTTAACCGACGCGCACAGGCAACAGGGATACCCGCGATACCCCTTGAATGCGGGCCGTGCCCCCAGCTCCTTAAAGCGCCTGGCCACAAACTTCTCCAGGTCAAGCGTGGTGACGCCGGGCCGCACTCGGTCGCGTATCTCGCTCAAAACCTGACGGACCATCCTGCCGCTGCGCCGCAGCTTCTCGATTTCGCCCGTTGATTTACAGATAATCATGCCTTAGACAGAAACTCCAGCAGTCCTTTGGCGATCGCCTCAGGCTCCTTATTGCCATCCACTGGCAGAAGGGCACCCTGGGCTCGATAGTACTCAATCAGAGGGCTAGTCTGCTTATGGTACGCTTCCAACCGCTGGCGGATGGTGGTCTCATTGTCGTCTGCCCGATGCAGCAGCTTTCCGCCGTCCTTATCGCAAATCCCCTCGACCTTGGGAGGATTGAAGTAGATGTTGTAAATCTCTCCACATACCGAACAAGTCTGCCGGCCGGTAAGTCGTTTCAGAAGCAAATCTTCACTTACTTCGATATCCAGCACCTGTGGCCGTCCTTGGCCTTTCGCAGTAAGCATGCGCTCCACAAACTGCGCTTGCGAGATCGTACGCGGAAAACCGTCGAGGATGAAACCCTCCCCGCAATCCAGCTCGTTGACGCGCTCTTCCACGATGCCGCAGACGACTTCGTCAGGGACCAACTCGCCCGCCTCCATTTTTGCCTTAGCCGCCAGTCCCAGCACGGTTTGTTTCTTCACCGCGTCACGCAGAATGTCACCCGTAGAAATCTGCGGAATCCCAAAATGTTTGGCGACTTCCCGCGCTTGCGTTCCCTTCCCTGCACCTGGTGCTCCCAGGAAAATCAAAGCATGCGCTCGCATAACTTTCCTCCGAACGCCTCATCAAGAAGACCGCCGCCCCCGGATCCTGCCCTTCTTCAAAAACCCTTCGTAATGCCGCATGATGAGCTGAGCTTCCACCTGTTGCACTGTGTCCATGGCCACTCCCACTACAATCAGGAGCGATGTTCCACCGAAATAAAAGTTCACATTCAGCCCGTGCAGCACCCATCCTGGCAGGTGGGAGTCAAACCACCCGGCGCCCATCCAGCCCGGCAGGTGGTTCAGGCGAAGGCCCGCCAGCATGAGTTCAGGAATGAGCGCGACCAAAGCAAGATAGAAGCCACCGACCCAGGTAATCTTCGTGAGGACGTCATCCAGGTAGTCCGCCGTCCGCTTGCCCGGCCGGATTCCCGGCATGAACCCACCCTGCTTGCGGACGTTGTCAGCTACCTCATCCGGGTTGTATACAATCGAAAGGTAGAAGTGGGCAAAGAAAATAATCATTATGACGTAGGTCAGCGTATAGAGCGGTTCCCCATAGGCAAACACCTTGGAAAACCAGCTGAGGCCAGCGCCAAGATAACGGATGACGACGATACTGCTTTGATCGAGGCGAAACAAACCAAGGGTTTGTGGAAACGTTAAAATAGAAACTGCAAAGATAATCGGCATCACACCGCCACTGTTCACCTTGAGCGGCAGGTGGGTGGATACGCCACCCATGATCCTGCGCCCCACTACGCGTTTTGCATATTGGATGGGAATGCGCCGTTCCCCGCGCTCCACAAAGACGATGCCGCCAACAATGGCCAGCATGAAACCGAGCAGCAGAAAGAGCACGAGGAAATTCCAGGTGTGATTGACGAAGACCTTCTCATAAAGGTCGGCCGCGGCGCGGGGCAACCCCACCACGATCCCGGCAAAAATTAACAGCGACATTCCATTGCCGATGCCGCGGGCGGTGATCTGTTCGCCCAGCCACATAATAAAAATGGACCCCGTCGTCAGTGTCAGCACGGTGGTGAAAATGAAGGCAGGGCCGGGATGATTGACCAGAGCGAGCCCCTGACCCGTCTGCTTCTGCAGGGCGATAGCGATGCCAAATGCCTGGAAGGCGCTGAGCCCGACCGTCATCCAGCGGGTATAGTCGGTTATTTTCTTGCGGCCTAGATCACCTTCCTTCTTGAGTTTTTCCAAGTGGGGTGAAACTACCGTGAGCAATTGAAGGATGATTGAAGCCGTAATGTACGGCATGATTCCTAGCGCAAAAACCGTCAGGCGGCGCAGACTGCCGCCTGAAAACATTGACAGCAGTCCAAACAGCGAACCCGCCAATTGGCTGAACGCCTGCTCAAAAACGTCGGCATTGATACCGGGGGTCGGGATAAATGCCCCCAACCTGTATACGGCAAGCATCCCCAGGGTGAAGAGGATGCGTTTTCGTAAATCCGGAATCTCGGTAATGCTTTTAAGAGACTCGAGCATTACGAAATGACCTCTGCCTTCCCGCCGGCTTTCTGGATCTTTTCCAGGGCGGACTTGGAAAATAAGTGTGCAGTAATCTGCAATGGCGATCTCAGTTCGCCGTCGCCAAGGACCTTCAGTCCCGCACCCAGTTGTTTCACCAAGCCACGGGAGACGAGAAACTCGGGTGTAATCTTGTCTTGCGACTCAAAGTCCTCAAGGTCTTTTAGATTCACAACAGCATAATGCTTGCGAAAAATATTGGTGAAGCCTCGCTTGGGAAGGCGGCGGTGGAGCGGCATCTGCCCGCCTTCAAAGCCCGGCCGCATACGCATGCCCGCCCTTGACCGCTGGCCTTTCGAGCCGCGGGTAGCCGTTTTCCCGTGTCCTGATCCCATTCCCTGACCGACCCGCTTGGAGGGCTTGTTGGCCCCTGCCGGCGGTCGAAGTGTTCCAATGTGTATGGCCATATGTCTTCAGCCTATTCCTTGATCGCCCGCGCCGACTCGCTCCTCTCCAGCGAGGACTCCTTTTCCAGCCCCGCGTCTGCGGGTGTAAGTTCCGCGGCTTCTGCTTGCGCATGAACCGCTTCGTTCCCAGCTTCCGAAATCACCACCGTCGTTGATTCGGCAAGCGGAGGGGGCACTTCTGCGGGGGCATGAACCGTGTATTCCGGTATCGACACCCAAGCCGGAGCTGATGGCTCAGGAACAATCTCCAGCAGGTGGGGAACGGAGGCCACGATTCCCCGAATCTGCGGGGTATCGGGGCGTACGACCGAGTGGTTCAGCTTGTTCAAACCCAGGCTTTGTACAATCCTCTTCTGGTGGTAAGTGAACCCGATCCCGCTCCTCACCCACTTAATCCGAATCTTCTTCAAGGTCTTTTCCGCCACAGTTCCTCAACCTCTCTAGATTTCTTCCGGACCCTTGCCACGGGTGTTGGCAACCTCTTGCAGGTCGCGCAACCGGAGCAATGCGTCCATGGTCGCCTTTACCACATTATAGGGGTTGGTGGTGCCCAGGGATTTGGTCAGAACGTTTTGAATCCCCGCCGCCTCCACCACGGCACGAACCGCGCCGCCGGCGATCACTCCCGTTCCAGGCGGTGCTGGCTTCAACAACACCCTCCCGGCCCCGTAGTGGCCTGTAACAGTGTGGGGTATGGACCCCTGCGACACGTTCACCTTAGCCAGCGATTTCTTTGCCGACTCGATGCCTTTGCGAATCGCCATGGGCACTTCGCGAGCCTTGCCGGAGCCATAGCCGACAATGCCGGCGCCGTCACCCACAACGACCAGTGCCGCAAAACTTAGGTTTTTCCCACCTTTGACAACTTTGGTGACACGATTGATTGCAATCACCTGGTCCTTGAGCTGCAACGCGTTCGGGTCAATCCGATTGGCCAAGTCTTCCTCCTGCCGTACCCCCTAGAATTTCAGCCCCGCCGCGCGAGCAGCGTCGGCCAGCGCTTTGACGCGCCCGTGATAGGCATAGCCACCGCGGTCGAAAACTACACCAGGAATTCCTGCGCCGATGGCACGTTGGGCCAGAACTTGCCCCACGACCTTTGCCGCGGAGACGTTCCCGCCACTCTTGAGCGTCTTGCGCACTTCCTTGTCGCGCGTTGACGCCGCGACCAGGGTATGGCCGCTGGTGTCGTCAACCACCTGGGCATAAATATGCTTGAGCGACCGAAAAACATTCAACCGTGGAGACTGGGCCTTTCCGCTCACCCGAGCGCGGACTCGCCCATGAATCCGGCGGCGCGCCACGTCTTTGGAAACCATCTGTAGCATCAGGAGTTCTCCGCTTTCCTAAGCCTCTAACTACCCTGCCTTGCCTGCACCACCGGCAGCGGCAGCAGCCTTACCAATCTTTTTCTTCAGGCGCTCGCCGGTATACCGGACACCTTTGTTTTTGTACGGGTCGGGAGGCCGCAGTCCGCGAATCTTTGCGGCCACGTGCCCCACCAGTTGTTTGTCCGGACCGCTGACGATGAGATGCGTTTGCTTCTCCACGCTGATGGCGACCCCGTCGGGAACCGGAAACTCGATAGGATGCGAATAACCCAGAGTAAACGTCACCGACTTGCCCTTGGACTCTGCGCGATAACCAATCCCGACGATGTCCAGGTGTCGTTCAAAACCCTGGGTCACGCCACGGACGGCGTTCGCGAGCAGGCTTCGAGTCAGCCCATGCAAAGCCGCCTGTTCGTCGGTTTCGCGTTTCAGGAGCAAATGGCCGTCCTGCTTTTCGAACTGGATTCCACGGGGCAGAGGAATCCGCAGAGTTCCCTTGGGCCCCTTCACCGCCAGCGTCGATCCGTCCGTCTGCACGGTGACTCCCGCGGGCAAAGCGATTATCTTTCGGCCTATTCTCGACATAGTTGCATCACGTTCCATCTTTCAGTTCGGGGGCCCGGAGACCGAAGCTCCGGTTTTCTTCGCCGGCTCCGGACTCCGGACCTCGGACTCACCCTTTAGGACACACTACAAAGCACTTCCCCACCCACTCCCGCTTTGCGGGCGGATTTGCCGGTTAGCACACCTCGCGGCGTAGTGAGAATGCTTACTCCCAGCCCTCCCAGGATACGGGGAACCTCATGTGCCCCCACATAGACGCGGCGGCCCGGCTTCGAAACCCGGTCGATGCTGGCAATGGCGTTCGTTCCATCGGTTGCGTACTTCAAAAAAACCTTTAGCACCTTCTTTTTGCCTTCGTCGCCCACCTTGAAGTTGCTGATATAACCTTCTTCCTTCAGAACGCGCGCCACCTCCACCTTGAGCTTCGAAGAGGGCATATCCACCCGCGGATGACGCGCTTGAATCCCGTTGCGGATTCGAGTGAGCATATCGGCGATGGGATCAGTAACGGCTGACATAAGACTCCCGATTCTGTGCTGGCTGCACCTCTCGTCTAGGGCTACCAGCTTGATTTAATCACTCCGGGGATATCCCCCCGAAGCGCCAACTCCCGGAAATGGAGACGGCACATTTTGAATTTGCCGATGTAACCGCGCGGCCGCCCGCAAATCAAACAGCGATTCCGGTGCCGAATCTTGAATTTCGGCTTCCTGCGCAACTTGGCCATCATGGAATTGCGTGCCACGTTTTACCCTCCTGCCTTTTCGCTGGCCTGCGCTGCGGCCTGGCGGCGTACCGCTTCCGAACGGAAGGGCATCCCCATATGCCGTAGTAACGCCATGGCCTCAGCATCAGTCCTGGCATCGGTTACAATCGTAATGTTCATACCTTTGGTTTTATCGACCTTCGCGTAATCAATTTCCGGAAAGACCAACTGGTCTCGGAGTCCCAACGTGTAGTTTCCTCTGCCATCGAACGCGCGCGTAGAGACGCCGCGAAAATCGCGAACGCGCGGCATGGCGACGTTGGTCAGGCGGTCAAAGAACTCGTACATGCGGTCACCACGCAGAGTCACCACCGCCCCAATGGGCATGTTCTTACGCAACTTGAAATTGGCAATCGACTTTCGCGCCCGCGTGATAACGGGCTTCTGCCCGGTGATCTGTCCCAGTTCCTGTGCGGCCGAATCCAACAGTTTGGCGTTCTGGATAGCTTCCCCCAGACCCATGTTGACGACGATTTTGCGCAAGCGGGGAACGGCGTTCGCGTTGGCGTAGTTAAATTCCTTCACCAAGGCCGGCACGACTTCCTTTTGGTATCGTTCTTTCAGTCTCGGAGCCATGTTTGCTTTCGTTCCTCCCGGCCTTTACTTATCCAGAGATTTTTCGCACTTGGCGCAGATGCGTACTTTCTTGCCTTCCGCCATTTCGCGGTGCTGGATGCGTGTGGGCCCGCACTCGCTGCAAACCAGCGCCACGTTGGATACATGGATGGGACCTTCCTTCTCCAGAATTCCGCCGCGAATCTGTTTGGCAGGATTGGGCCGCACGTGACGCTTCACCATATTCACGTGTTCGACGAAGATCCGTTGCTTGCCGGGCTCTACCTCCAGGACCCTTCCCCGTGTCGGCTGCCCGGACGGTCCCCGGCTTCGCCCCGCAATCACTTGCACGATGTCATTCTTCCGAATATCCATTAAAAATCCCCTTACAGAACCTCGGGCGCCAAAGAAACGATCTTCAAGAATTTCTTCTCGCGCAGCTCGCGTGCCACCGGCCCGAAAACGCGCGTCCCGACCGGCTCGTTTGCGTCAGTGATGAGCACCGCGGCGTTTTCATCGAACCGGATATAGCTGCCATCACGCCGGCGCTGTTCTTTCCGCATCCGGACGATGACGCACTTTACAACTTTGCCCTTGGGAATAGCGCTGTCCGGTGCAGCCTCTTTAACCGCCGCGGTAATGATGTCACCTAGGCCCGCTTGTAATCCTACGTCACCGCCCAGCGGTAGGATGCAGGAAAGTTTGCGGGCCCCCGAGTTATCCGCAACCTGGAGAATGGTACGCATTCCAATCATACTTCCACCTCCGGCACGGGCGCGACCAACGTCGCCTTGGCAATAATCTCCACCACTCGCCAGCGCTTGTGGCCGCTCAGGGGACGAGTCTCCTGAATTTTCACGGTATCACCCACTCGACACTCGTTCTTTTCATCGTGGGCCAGAAAATTCTTCGACCGCCGCACCACGCGTTTGTAGAGTGGATGGATGACCGATCGCTCCACGGTAATCACCACCGTCTTCTGCATCTTATTGCTGGTAACGACCCCGACTTTTTCCTGTCGCTTCCCTTGTCCGGCGCTCTGCGCCTGTCCGCCCGCTGTTTCCGTCACCTTGCACCTACTTCGTTTGGGTTGCGCCAATCTCGCGCTCACGCATCAATGTTTTTACTCTTGCGATCCCCTTGCTCAGTTCACGGATAGCGGTCAGATGTTCCGATTGGCCACCCGCCATCTGGAATTTCAGCCGGAAAAGTTGGTTGGAAAACTCGCGTTCGCGAGTTTTCAGCTCGGCATCGGTCCATTCCCGCATTTTTTCTGCGGGCCACTTCCATCGCTTGTCTTTCTCCAGCTTCATGAGCTCCGCTCCACGATCGGTTAGACTGACTGGGCGCGCGTTACGAACTGAGTGGGCAGCGGCAACTTGTGACTGGCCAGCCGCATTGCCTCGCGCGCTTCCGTTTCCGGTACGCCTTCCATTTCAAACAGGATCCGTCCCGGCTTCACCACCGCTACCCAGAACTCGGGCGCGCCCTTGCCCTTACCCATACGGGTTTCAGCGGGTTTCTTGGTTACGGGCTTATCGGGAAAGATTCGAATCCAAAGTTTTCCGCCGCGTTTGATGAAACGCATGATGGCCACGCGACTAGCTTCAATCTGGCGATCGGAAATCCAACCCGCTTCCAGAACTTTCAACCCATAGTCCCCGAAGGACATGTCGGAACCGCGCCAGGCTTTGCCGCACATGCGTCCACGCTGTTGCTTTCGGTACTTAACTTTGCTCGGCATTAACATAGGTTCATTCTCAGTTCTTGATATTCAGCTCGCACTTGGTGCGGCCTCAGGCGTCTGGTTTACGTCCCTGGAGGCGGAACTGCCGGCATCTCCTGTGTCACCGGGGCCGCTGCCGCGACGGGTAGAGCCGCCGGTTTTTCCATTCGTCGCTTTTGCTCCAAAATCTCACCGTTGTAAATCCAGCACTTCACGCCGATCACGCCGTAGGTCGTCCGCGCTTCGGCCTGCCCGTAATCGATATCGGCCCGCAATGTGTGCAGCGGCAGGCGACCTTGCAAGTACCATTCGGAGCGCGCAATTTCTGCCCCGTTCAGGCGGCCGCCGCAACGGATTTTGATCCCCTTGCAGCCGAACCGCAGTGCAGAGTCCACCGACTTACGCATGGCGCGCCGAAAAGCAACTCGCTTTTCCAACTGCAGGCAGATTGCTTCCGCCACCAGTTGCGCATTCAGTTCCGGACGGTGAACTTCCTGAATGTTGATAGGCAGGACTTCGCGTCCCGTGCGCTTCTGAATCTCTTGCCGGAGGCGATCGATTTCCGCACCTTTGCGGCCGATGATAATGCCGGGCCGGGCGGTGAAGATGGTCACCTTAAGCTTGTTCCCGGGGCGTTCGACTTCTATCGACGCCACACCGGCAGCCTTAAGTTGGTCCTTGAGCCGCTTCTTGAGCTTTAGGTCTTCGTGGAGCAGATCGGCGTATTCCTTCTTGGCAAACCAACGCGACTTCCACGTTTTGTTATATCCCAGGCGGAACCCGTAAGGATGAACTTTCTGACCCACCCGATGCCTCCTTTAGAGCTTTCATCCGTCAGCCCTCAGCCAAAGTTTTAGCTGATCGCTGACTGCCCGTTTATGGCTTCTTCGTATTCGCCGCCCGCTGCTTTTCCGGCGAGCAACTGGCGGTGCAGGCCGTGCCTACTTTTCTGGCGCTTCCACCACAACCGTGATTGAGCTGGTCCGGCGCTGATAACGATAGGCGCGACCCATGGGAGCTGGCCGGACGCGCTTTTGCCGCGGACCTTCGTTCACGAAAACTCGGGAAACCACCAAGTCGTCAACGTCGAGGTTTTCTGACTTCTGCTCAGCATTGGAAACCGCCGAGCGCAGAATCTTTTCGACGTCATGCGTCGCGCGCTTCTTGGTGAAATTCAGAATACTGATTGCTTCGCTGACGCTTTTACCGCGGATCAGGTCTACGACCAACCGAGCCTTCTGCGGCGAAATTCTCATGTATTTGTAAGTGGCGCTTGCTTCCATCAATTCACCTGGACTTCGGGGTCAAAGACCCGAAAATTAGCTGCTGCCCCCTGCACCTGCCGGAGGAGCTGCCGCCTTCGGACCGCCAATAACTGGTGGAGGCGCCGCAGCCGCGGCTGCTTTCTCCGCTGCGACTTTTACTCCGTGCCCCTTAAAGGTACGGGTCGGTGAGAACTCCCCCAGCTTGTGTCCCACCATATTTTCCGTAATGTACACGGGAATAAACTTTTTACCATTGTGGACAGCTACCGTATGCCCGATCATCTCAGGTACAATCGTGGACCGCCGCGACCAGGTCTTAACGACTTTTTTCTCGAACCGCCGGTTGAGCAGTTCAATCTTCTTCATCAAGTGATCGTCCACAAACGGACCCTTTTTCAGCGACCTTCCCAAGTTACCCT
>Ga0335085_10006945_pt1 | contig 17715 bp, 13 predicted proteins | sample Lox_Sample_45_FD_206712 | JGI IMG/M metagenome (GOLD analysis project Ga0335085, IMG submission 206712) | Soil microbial communities from Loxahatchee National Wildlife Refuge, Florida, United States - Lox_Sample_4.5 | ecosystem: Environmental > Terrestrial > Soil > Wetlands | place: USA...
TGGCCGCGTTGGCGCTGCCGCGCGCCTCGGCCGCCGTGCAGATCTTCTCCCGGATCACAACGAACTTCGACCCATCGCTTGGTCTGACTCCCGCCCAGCAAGCCGATCTGTCCAGCGCCATTGCTGCGCAAGTGGCTTCGCGCATCGCCGCCACCGAGGACTGGAATTGTGTCAAACCGCCATCGGTCAAACCGCCCGCCCCCAAAAATGAGGGCATCCCTGCGCAAATTGCCACACCACCGCCCGGCCTGAAACTGGGCGCCATCCCCTCGCCAACGGACAACCAACTGTATGAAATCATCGAGTTGGATGTGGGAGTCAAAGCCGGCGGAATCAACGTCGGGATTTGGCGCGATAGGGGTAACGATTACAACGGGAACACGACGCTGGCTTCATTCGGCCTGCCCCTAAACATCTCGGACCTTGGCCAGGGCGATGCCCTGGAAGCCAAGCTGGCGGACCTGCTTGCCCTGGCCGTGGACTCCGCGATGGTCCAAGCTCATCCGTGCGGCCGCTGGACCGGCAAAATCGAATATCGAAACGAGCGGACCACCGGATCCCACACCAAATGGGAGGATCGCTCCTTCCACAGCCTGCTCGACATCACGATCACGTTCACCAATCGGCGCGAGGCCGCCGCCCACACCCACTTGGATGAGAAATCGACTTCCGAGTCGCGGGTGACGGCCTCGACGGGTGACACATCGGACCCGGTTCCCGACAGTTGGGGGAAGATAACAACGAAGGGCGATGGGGATACAAAAGCGACTTACCGCGTGGCGATTGTTCCTGAGACAAAAACGTATACGATCAGCGTGTCGGTTCCGCCGATAACGGCGCATACGCACGGCGAGGTCGGCGGGCGCGCTTCGCCGCCTCGCACCACGTCCGACTTCGATCACGCGGTCCAGTGGTACCAGACGGATCTCGCCGGCAGGCTGGACGATCCCAAACACCTGCACGGAAGAAAATCGCTGGTGGATAGCAAGACTGAGACGGAGACCAAGACCGCGACCGAAGAGTGGGATCTGCAGTGGGAGCCGTGATGAAACCTCGCATCTCATCTCAACAACCCATGATCGCTCGAAGATTCGCCGCCGGAACCATCGCCATCCTCGCCCTGCATTCAGCGTTCGCCGCCCAGTGGTCGGGCTCGGTGCAGGCCAAGTACGATCTGGACGATGGCACCGGCTATTCACGCCACGAGACGCAGACGTGGACGCTCACCGGCGGCGCGCCGACGATGGCCGGGTCGATCGCGCTGTATCCGGCCAAGTGGCACTACACCGGAGTCGGATCGGGTGCCATTGGCGGCTTCGGAGGAGCGGCGGCCCAGGCCACCTGGACGATCGAGGCCACGCAGAACGTCCAGCTCGCGATTTTCGTGCGCGCGTCGGACAACCAACTGATTTTCCGCCAGTGGAGCTTGCCGGCGTATGTGGCCGATGCCCTCACCTACACGGGGCAGTCCGTCACCTCCGGCAGCAATCCTCCCACCACGGGCAGCGGCAAACTGGGCGTGAACGAATGGGTCTTCGGCTGGATCGAGGCCGACCCGGCGCAGACCGACGTCGGCGGGCCGATCACCTCGTTGGTAAGCGCGCCTCCGCTGGCCGTGCCGTTGAACTACTCGGGCAGCACGCAGCCGACCGTCACCGGCACCTGGCATTTCACCTTCGGTGGAACCAATGGCCCCTCGATTTCGGGCCCGTCGGCCACCGCGAAATCTCTTGCGCCGAAAATCGCGACCGGAACGCCGACCAGCATTCTCGCCAACACCCCGAAAGGGAATTCCCCGCCGCCGCCCAAGCCGGCGCAGGATCCGGCGAATTTCAAGGGCGCCCAGGTCGGTGACAGTCAAGTGCAGTTGAACTGGGACGCCGTGCCGGGCGTGACGACCTATCTCGTGCTCGGTCCCGGCAGCGCGGGCGGCGGCAACGCGGTCGACGGGCTCAAGGTCCAGAGCACGACCACCACGCTGACCGGCGTTCCCGCCGGCCCGCAGGAGTGGCGGGTGACCAGTTGGTACAGCCCGGATGGCTCGCGGACCAAGGCGGAGAATTGGCCCAAGGCAAGCGTCACGGTCGTGGCGCCGAAGAACCATTACCGCATCACGGCGACGCATGTCGTCATCAATCACCAGGAGATCGATGACGACTCCAAATGGCACGGCAAGGTGAACGAGATTTTTGTCACCACGTATGCCGTCGTCTTCGATCGGCGCAACCAGAACGCGATCTCGGCGGGACCGCTGCTGCGCACTCCGATTCACGGCGATACGAACAGCGATCCGGCGACCGGTATGCGCATTCCCGCCGGAACGTTCGCCGCCAGCGGCGGCATCAAGACCGGCGATGACGTCAAGATCTGGATGTGCGACGGCCCCGGCTCGAATTACTACCCGATGGTGCCCTGGGACGGCGATCTGACGAACGGCGTCGAAGTGGTGGTGCTTCGCCCGATGGTGTGGGCCCTCGGCGGCAGCGAGCAGCAGTTCTGGACGCCATACTCGAATCGCGTCACCTATTACGAACATCCCGCCGACATCATCGGCCTGCCCGAAGTGAGCGCCGCGCTTGGCCAAACCTCCGGGATCTCGCTCGATCCTGCGCCGGAGTTGATCACGAGCGGCACCTACAGCGTCCACGAGGAACGGCCGTTCGGCTTGACCCAGGCGCCGGCGAGTTCCTCCACCGCCGTGCAGGGGAGTACTGATATATTTGGGAGCCTGCACTCCAACTCGGCGGAAAACATGCCCGCCGTCTGGTCTGATCGCGTCATCGTACTCACGCGGGAGAAGCTGGAGGCATTTCTCGCGGGGCGGTCCGCCGGCACGTTCGAGGTGCACGCGAAGGGAGATTGGACACAGGGCGAGTACACGCTGTTTCTGGGGATCGAGCGGCTCTGACCGCTCCCGCTGCGCCAGGGACTCGACCACCACTCCATGCCACATTCATCCCCATCGCTTGCTCGCCACGTCCAACCTTCGTCAGACTGCGCGGACGTATGCGGCACGATTACCCGGCGGTCGGTCATTGGCCTCGTTTGCCTGTTCGCCGCTTGGTCGCTCGCCTCTCGACCCGCCCTGCTCGCCGACCAGTGGTCGGGCTCGATCGAGCTCAAGCTGGATGTGGACGCTTCCAACTACTCGCGGCACGAGACCCAGACGTGGACGCTCACCGGCCAGCCCCCGAAGCAGTCGGGCGCGATGGCCCTCTATCCGGCGAAATGGCATTACACCGGCGGCGGCAGCAAAACGATCTCGTTCCAGGATCCGGTGCAGGGCCCGACCCAGCGCCGCTACGACTGGAGCGTCGACGTCACGCGCAACGTGGAGGTCGCGATCCATGGGCGCGCTTCGGACAAGAAGTTGGTGATTCACCAGTGGACCGCGGCCCTGCGAGTGCCGGACGCAATCAGCGCAACGCAATCGGCCACGATCGCAGGGGGTATTCCGGCTCCGTCGACCAGCTTCCGGGCCACCGCGGATCAGTGGAACTTCGGCTGGATCGAGGCCGATCCCGGCAGCACCGACGTCAGCGATTCGTCTACCGTCAGTGTCGGTCCACTCCCGGTTCCGATGGGGCTCGACGGCTCCAGCCTGCCGCCGGCCAACGTCACGTGGCACCTGACTTCAGGTCCCGCCGGCACTCCGAGCGCTTCACCACCCGCGTTCACGGCCACCGTCTCCGCCGCCCCGGTGCTGCAGACGCTGAGCGTGGCGACCATCAGTCAACTCTCACCGGCGGTCACCGCCCCCGGGGCCGTCAATTACCGGGTCATCATCACCGGAAACGGCACCCACTTCGCCCCGGGCACCAGCAGGGCCGATTTCGGCGACGGCATCACGGTGACTTCGCTGACCGTGAGCTCGGCCACGAGCGCCACCGCCTACATAACCACCACCAGCTCGACGCCGATCGGGCCGCGCACGGTCTCCGTCACGACGGGCCCCGAAATCGCGAAACTCGGTAATGGCTTTTCGGTGATTCAAGGAACGGTGGTGGGGCCGCCGCCGCCGGCGTCGGGCGGTGTGCCGCAACCGTCGGGCCCGACGATCACCGCGATCACGCCCGCGACCGTGGCCCCGGGCGCGACCCACGTGGCGGTGACGGTGCGTGCGGCGAACACGGGTTGGACGCCTGGGTTTACGACGGCCGACTTCGGCCCCGGCATCACCATCACCGCAGTGGACGTGAAATCCACCATCGACGCGGTGGTGACGCTGGACGTGTCCGCCGCGGCCGCCACCGGAAAACGGACGGTGACCTTTTCTACCCGCCCGGTGGGCACCGGCCCGACGGAGCAGGTGTCTCTCGCCAACACCTTCGCGGTGCAGCTGCCGCAGCACTATCGGGTGATTCTGAACGGATTCAAGGTCATCCATCAGACATTCCACGATATCATCAGCCCGAACGGCAGCGGGGACGAAATCTACGCCGCTGCGGGCGTGATCGTCGCCACCCGCAACGCGCCCGATGCGGGCAATGCCCTCACCGTCCTGAATTCGTCCGTCATCACGACGCAGGTCCATGGCATTGCGCCGGACGCGAGCCAGGTCACCGGATCATCGTTCGGCGGAAGCTCGGGCGACAACCGGCCCCGCGTTCGCGCCGGATCGGCCACGACCTCGGGCGGCCTCACCAACGGCGACGTGTTTCCGGCCGGCCAGGATCCCGGCAGCATGACCGCCGAACCCGTGGCCGGGTCGTTTCCGCTCCTCCTGTGGGAGGGGACGTTCACGAACGGTACCGATGCCATCCTTATCGTCCCGAGCGTCTGGAAGGTGACCACGGGCGACACCTGCGTCTACGACGGCTGGGTGAAGAACTGGGCCGACGGCAGCTATGACAACCAACGCCAGGCGGGACTGGTGCGCGACCGCATTCAGAATGGCGATCTCTCGCCAATACCCGGCCCCGACTGCTTTCCCTGCATCAACACCTCCCAACTGGTGGGTTCCGGCGATCCGGACAACGGCGGCCTGTTGGGGCCCTGTGCCTGCACCCCGCGGCGGGACCGCCCGATCGGTATTGTGCCGGCGGATCCCAGCTATGCGCCCGGGATGACCTACTACCACGGCACGGCCGTCGTCGTCACCCAGGATGCGATTGAGCGCGCCCTGAACCGGCCGCGGCAGCTCGGCGTGCTCCCGCCCGGAGTCTCCATCCTCCATTTCGCGGATGACGCCGGCTCCGAGTTTGCCGGCAACTACGATTTCTATCTGCGAGTGGAGCGGGTTGCGGAAATTGAAGCCAGCGCTCCGCCCAACGTCACGACCGCCCAGACGCCCAGCGGCCAGACGGCGCACGTGCCGGTCGGCGTGAAGACGACGACTGGCGTCGCGTCGCAGCTGCCCGGGCAGTCGATCGCGTCCAAGCTCGTGCCCGCCATCACCGCCGTCACGCCAAACTCCGGCCCGCAGTGGAGCGACGCTCTGGTGGTGACCTTCGATGCGAAGAACACCGCCTTCGCCCAGGGCACGACCACCGTCGATCTCGGCCCGGGCATCACGCCCGTCGCGGTGGCGCCGTACCAGGCCGTCGACGTCGCATCACCCACCAAGGTGCTCGCGACGCTCAAGATCGCCGGCGACGCCACGCCGGGGCCGCGCACGATCACCATCACGACCGGCAACCAGGTCGTCCGGCTGGCGAACGGTTTCACCGTTGCCGCGCGCGATGTCAGCGAAGTCTTCCAAGTAAGCCCGAACTCGGGTCAGCAGGGCCAGCAGGGCCTCGCCGTGACGATCAGCCGGCCGACCGGGTACTGGTCCTCGTATTTCTATCTGGGCACCAAGCTGAATTTCGGCCCCAACATCGACGTTACCGCGGTCGAGGTGCAGAACGGCGCCAGCGTCAAGGCCACCCTGAATCTGCATCCGAACGCACCGGCCGGCCCGTGCACCGTCACGGTGAGCCGGCCCGGTTTCGCTGACGAGTTCTTCCCGGGCGCCTTTACAGTCACTCCGGGATCCACGGGTTCGTCGTTTTCCAGGCCCGCCGCCGCGGCGACCGCGGCCGCCCCGGTCGCTACACTGGACAGCGTGATTCCGAACACCGTCCTCTCCGGTCGCACGGCGTCGCTGGTGGTCCGGGGCAAGAACACCCACTTCGTTGACGGCACGACTTCCTTTGCTTTTGGCGGAAACGGGACTGCTGTGACCAGCTCCCACGTCACCTCACCGACATCTGCGGATGTCTACCTGGCCATCCAGCCCGGCGTGTCTGGCTCGCGGACGGCGTGGGCCACCACGGGCGCGGAAAACCTCCAGCTCGCCTCCGCCCTCACCATCATCAATCCGATTCCGCTCACGCTGAATCCAAACACCGCGGTTCAGGGGGCGACCGTCCGGGTCAATCTCACCGCGCCGGCGGCGCATTTTGCGCAGGGCAAGACGATCCTTTCAGGCCTGAGCACCGGAACAGGGTGGGCCGTGACGTCACCAACCACCGCCTATATTGACCTGCGAATTCCCGCCTCGCAGCCGGCAGGCGTTTTCACCTGCACGCTCACGACCGACAACGAAGTCGCGGAAGCGCTCAACGGCTTCACAATCACCCCCGCGCCCGATCCGTGGGGCAAAAGCTGCGCCAGCGCGACCGGCATCGGAACCTTGTCCCCGGGAACGAGCGCGACACGGCCGGGCACGATTCATGCGCAGGGCGTGCGCGACTGGTTTGCCGTCTCCCTTCCCTACGCGACCTCGCTGAGTCTCGCGGTCCAGCCGGATTTCAGCAAACCCGGCAGCGGAAACTCGGACTTCGAGCTGGTAATCTACCGCGACAATTGTTCGACGGCGCCCTTCGCGTCCACGTTCACCGGCGGGGCGGCGAACGACCCCCGCATGGTGACCGTGTCGAACAAGACCGTCACGATCGCGAACAACGCTTTCGAGGGGCCGGCGACAACTTGGTTCCTCTTGGTTTGCGTGCAGGCGAACCAGTGGTCATTGGGGCAACCCAGTTTCGTCCTGAATCTGTCGGCCAAAGCCACCCCGCCGCCGGCGCCCGTGACCACCCCCTACCCGTTTTCTTTTTCCGACAAGCGCCTGGCGTTGCCCGGCGTCGATTATTACAGCGAGACCGTCACGATCCAGGGCATCAACGTGCCCGTGTCGATTTCGATCAATGACAAGGGGTATTACTCGCTCAACGGCGGTTCGTATACCAGCGCACCAGGAACAGTCTATGCCGGCGACAAGGTGACTCTCCGCGCGCGCCTCGACGCTCTGGATATCTCGAGAGTCGTCACGCTGACCGTTGGGGGCCAATCCGCGAATTGGTGGCTGACGGTCAAGCCCTGATTCTCATTTCGCTCGCGCGTTCGGAGATCAGAAAGTCGCGGAAGATCCGGGCTACGCAAGTTGACGCGCCGCACTACCCGTGGACTTTCCCCGCGGAGGTGGTCGCGCATCCATGTTTCCGGGACCGCATCCCGCCCCATCGCCACCCAAGAAACATGTCAACTAATAGTTGACATGTTGCAGAGGCGAGCGCCGGCGAATGCGGTTCGCGCGCGGCGGCCCGCCCCACGCAGCCGCCTCAGCGGTCGATGTATTTCATGTTCGCCTCGGTGTAGCGGTCGCCCACCACCTCGGCGGGCGGAATCGCCGCCGCCAATTCCGCCGCCTCGCCCGGAGTCAATGCGATCTGCGCCGCGGCGGCGTTCTCTTCCAGGAATGTCCTCCGCTTCGTGCCGGGAATCGGCACGATGTCGTCACCCTGGGCGAGCACCCACGCCAGCGCGAGCTGCCCCGGCTTCACCCCTTTGCGCTCCGCGATCGCCCGCAGGCGCTGCACCAGCGCCAGGTTCCGCGCCAGCGCCCCGGCCGCAAAGCGCGGATACCGCTGGGCCCGGGCGTCCCCAGCCCCGAGATTCGCGGTGCTCGTGATCGTGCCCGTCAGAAAACCGCGCCCGAGCGGGCTGTACGGCACGAACCCGATGCCCAGCGCCCGCACTGTCGGCAGGATCTCCTGCTCCACGTGCCGTTCCCACAGCGAGTACTCGGTCTGCAGCGCGGTGATCGGGTGAACCCGGTGCGCCCGCCGGATGGTCGCCGGCGACGCCTCCGACAGGCCCAGGAAGCGCACCTTGCCCGCCCGCACGAGTTCCGCCATGGCGCCGACCGTCTCCTCGATCGGCGTCTGCGGATCGACGCGGTGCTGGTAGTAGAGGTCGATATGGTCCACCCTCAGCCGCGCCAACGAGGCGTCGCACGCCGCGCGCACGTATTCGGGCCGGCCGCTCACCGACCAGCGGCCCGGATCGGCCTTCGTCCGAACGTTGGCAAATTTGGTCGCCAGGAAGACCTCGTCCCGCCGACCCCGGATGGTTTTTCCGATCAGCTCCTCGTTGTCGCCGATGCCGTAGGTGTCCGCCGTGTCGAGAAAAGTGACGCCCAGATCCAGCGCCCGCAGAATCGTGGCGGCCGATTCCGCGTCGTTCCGCGCACCGTAGAACTCGCTCATGCCCATGCAACCGAGCCCCAGCCGGGAGACGATCGCTCCCTGGGCGCCCAACTTGACGGTCTTCATGCTCATACGCACCCGAATGTAGCCATCCGGTCGGCGCGACAAGCAGAACCGCGGGAAAGGCGGGCCGTTCGGATCGTTTCCACCGCGGGCCGGCCCTTCAACGGTTTGAGTCCGCGCCGGATGGCGGTCCCTCCGGGCCTGTCGCGGCGGCGGGAAGCGGCGTCGGCTCGGTCCGCAGCACAGGCGCCAGCTCCGGCGCGACCCGGCGCAGCTCCGCGACAACCAGCCGGGCGAACGCCAGGCTGCCTTGGGCGTTGAGGTGCGTTGTGTCGACATTGCCCGCCGCAGTGCGCGCGCTGAGAGGCGCGCATCCGGCCTCGCCCAGTTCCTCGCAGAGCGCGATGCTCCGGGCGTGGAGGTCGACCAGCGGCACGTGCCTTTCGGCCGCGAGTTTCCGCACGGCTGCGGCGTATGGCACCAGGCTGGGCAGGAGCTGGTGCGGGTTGGCGGGATCGAACTTCCGGCGGGTGAGCGAGGTGACGAGGATCGGTCGCGCGCCGAGCGCGCGCGCCTCGTCGACATAGCGGGCCATGAACTGCGGATAGGTCGTGGCCGGTTCAGTCTCGCGCGCCGGGCCCTTGCCCGGCTCGTCGTTGTGGCCGAACTGGAACACGTAGTAGTCTCCCTTGAGCGCGAGCGCCTTCTGCCAGAGCCCTTCGTCAAGGTAACTCTTGGAGCTGCGGCCGCCCCGCGACGCGTTGATGCACTCGGCCCCGGCGGTGAGGAAGCATTTGAAGCCCAGGCCCCAGCCGGCGGCGTCCGTCACCGTCGAATCACCGACCAGCACGATGCGAATCGGGCGGGCCGCCTCCGGCTCGGCGGTCGGGGCCGGGCGGACCGGCACCGCGGCCAGGCCCAGGGCGACTGCGTACGCGGCCCCGCGGGACCAGGATGGACGGCGGCGGCGAACGTGGAGCGTATTCATGATAAGGTCAGGGTGAGCGGCGCCACGGGGCGGTGAACTCCGGCCGCGCCGGCGCCGGACCCGCCCGATCGGCGGCTCACTGGACGCGCAGGAGCAGGACGTCGTGCGCCAGGATGGTCCCGGACCAGCCGTCCGCCGCCACCGGCAGGTCGCGGTGTTGCCAGAGATCGCGGAGGGTTTTCGGCGGGGCCGACCGGCCGAGTTCCTTCCAGGCGAGCTGGACGGCCTTGGCCGTGTCGTTTCGATTGAACACGCCGATCGCGCGTCCGCCGTCGTGCAGGGGCTTGGTCCAGATCTCGATCGCGTCCCGGCTCGAGAGCCGCTCGCCCTGTCTGCCCAAAACGTCCTGATCGAGGGCGATGACTTCGCGATTGGACAGGATCGCCAGCGTCTCGGCCGACATGGTGCGCAGGTCGTTGCCGGCCATGAGCGGCGCGGCCAGCAGGCACCACAGACTGAAGTGGGTCCGGTACTCGGTCGTGGTCATGCCGCCGTTGCCGACTTCGAGCATGTCGGGATCGTTCCAGTGGCCCGGGCCGGCGTAGGGCGCGAGCCGGCTCTGGTTGAAGCCGATTTCGGACATCGAGGCCCAGTTATCCTGGATGTCGCCGGTGGTGCGCCAGAGGTTGCCGCCCACCTGCGGGCCCCACTTCCACACGTCGCCCATGCCGTACTCGCACAGGCTGTAAACGATGGGACGGCCGCTCCGCGCCAGGGCGCGGCCCATCTTCTGGTAGCCCGCCGGCAGCGCGGAATCGGGATAGAGGCGTCCGGCGCTGCACCAGTCGTACTTGAGATAGTCGATGCCCCAGCCGGCGAAGGTCTGCGCATCCTGCTCCTCATGGCCGTAGCTGCCCTCGTAACCGCCGCAGGTCTTGGGCCCGGGGGAAGAATAGATGCCGAGCTTCAGCCCGCGCTGGTGTACATAGTCCGCGAGCGCCTTCATGTCGGGAAACTTGGTGTTGGGCACGATGTTGCCCTGGGCATCACGGGCGCCCTCCCACGTGTCGTCGATGTTGACGTAAACGTAGCCGGCGGCGGCCAGCCCCGTGCGCACCAAGGCGTCGGCGGTTTCGCGCACGATCTGGTCGTCGACCCGGTCGCCAAAATGATTCCAGCTGTTCCAGCCCATCGGCGGGGTCGGCGCGAGCCCGTTGGCGGGAACGGGCTCGAGCGCGGGCAACGGGATGACAGGCGGCGGATTCGCCTCGGCCTCTGGCACGCGGACCGCCGTGGCCTCCTCCGAGCCGTGGCCGCTATAGCTGATCGTCACGCGCAGGCGGTCGCCGTCGGGATGCAGACGGTAGTCCGTGTTCCAATCGGTGCCGAAGACGCCATCGGCTCCCTCCAGGTGCGCCTTGCGCAGGGGAAGATCGACGCCGCCGTGGATGACGACCTTGCCGTCAAGTTCGGCGCCGTGCTGCCGGAGGACGAAATACGTGTGCAGGGTGACGCCGCCGCGCCGGGGGACGTCGATGCGCCAGGTGCCGGAGAGATCGGCGGCGGCGGCGCGGGTGGCCGAGAGCGCGAGGAGGAGGCAGGCGACGATTCGCAGATTCATGGGTGGATCGCAGCAGGGTTGGGGTTCGGTGCGGAAAGGATCGACGCCATGAGCACAGCGATGGCTGGGGGCGGGTCAACTGTGCCGCCGCTGGTTCGGCCTAGTCCCCCAGCGGAATGCCGGGCGGCGGACACACGGTCTGGTAGTGTGCCGCACGCTCGTCGAACCGCGCCAGCAGCGCGCGCGCCTTGGGCGGAACGACGGAGATCTCGTAATCCTCCCCGGCGAACTTCCGCACGGCGTCCAAATCGCTGAACCACATGATGGTCACAAATTCGACTTCGCTGCCCAGCGGCCGCTTCAGCAGCGAGATGCCGCGATAGCCCGAAATCGCGCGCTGCGCGATGCCGCCGAAAATCTCCTCTTTGAGCAGCGCCTCATAGAGCGGCGCGTTCTTGAGCGACGTCCATCCATGCCAGATGCGAGTGATCATGGGTTCTCCTTCGGTGGCGGCAATTGCGGAGTGCGGGCGAAGAGCCTCCTTCGAGCGGCGGGCGTGCCGGGGGGCTTCAATCGTTCAGCGCCGAATAGTAGCCGTTGGTGAAGTAGCTGAAGATGTCATCCTCGTTGAACGGGATGTGCTGGCACAGGAGCAGGGCCACGGTTCTTTCCTTCGGGTCGATCTGCACGTTGGTGGTGGCGGCGCCATCCCAGCCGAAACAGCCGAATGAGCCCAGCGCCGGGCTTTCGCCGAGTTCGGTGATGACGCGCACGCCCAGGCCAAATCCCATCGCCCGCGCTCCAATGGGATGTGGGTCCGCCAAATGCGCGATATGGTTTTGCGTCATCAGCTCCACCGTCTTCCGCCCAAGGATCCGCACGCCGCCGAGCCGGCCGCCATTCAGCAGCATCTGGGCAAAGCGGGCGTAGTCGGCCGCGGTGGAGTAGAGGCCGCCCCCTCCCCGCAGCACCCCGTGGTCCGGACCGACGTCGTTCTGGTTGGATCCGGCGTTGGGCACGAGTTTGCCCGCGTCGCGGCGGTAGATGACGGCCAGACGGCCGCGCTTCTCCGCCGGCACCCAGAAGCCGGTGTCGCGCATGTCGAGCGGAGCGAAGATCCGTTGCTGGAGGAACACATCAAGGCGCTGGCCGGAGATCTTCTCGATCACCGCCCCGAGCAGGTCGGTGTTGATGCCGTAGCGGAACCGCGTGCCGGGTTGATCGTTCAAGGGGAGGAGCGCGACGCGCGCGACAAAGTCATCCAGATCGGCGGCCTTGTTGATCTTCCCGCGCTTGAACAGCTCGGCCAGCGGCGGATCCGCCGACCAGGTCTCGCCGTAGTAGTAGCCCGCCGTGTGGGTCAGCAAATCGCGAAGCGTGATCGGCCGGTCCGCGGCGACCAGGACCGGCGCGTCGGCCGTCCCGCCCGTGAACACCTTGCGGTCTTTCAAAGCCGGCAGGTATTTCTCCACCGGATCGCTCAGCCGGAGCCGGCCGTCCTCCATCAGCATCAGCACCGCGGTCGAGGTGATCAGCTTCGACATGGAGAAGATCCTCACGATGGTGTCCTTCTGCATCGGCGTCTTCGCGGCGACGTCCTGCCAGCCGTAGGCGCGCCAGTCCGCGATCTTGCCGTCGCGGGCGAGCAGGACGACATAGCCGGAATATTGTCCATCGTCCACGAGCTGGCGGAGGTGCTGGTGGAGCAAATCAAGACGCTCGACCGAAAAACCGGCGGCGGCCGGAGCGGTGGCGGGAAGCGGCCAGGCCGGCGCGGCGCGGGCAACCGGAGCAACGAGGAGGAAGAGTGCAGAAGTGACGGCAAGGAGGCGACGAACGGATTTCATGGAGTTGATGCGAGCGGGAAACCAAGGAGGCCGAGGGAAATGTCCTCCATGGGTTCTAGTGTCATGCCGGACAGGATCAAGATCTGCTCTGGGTCGCCGGCCGCTTCGGCGGCTCACTCCTCCCCGTCGTAGTAGTCAAGGTCCGGCGAGCGGATCAACTGCCGTGTGGGTGACCGCACCAGCCACTTGTGGCTGTCGGGGTAGTGGCAGGATTCGCCGATCGGGTTGTCGGCCACGATATCCACGACGAGGTCCTCCGTGCCGTCGTTGATCAACTGGTGCGGCTCGCCCGGCGGAAAGATAAAGGCGTCGCCAGGCTCGATCGGCATCGTCCCCCCGGCGTGCCGCACGGCGCCGCGCCCCGAGATCACGTGCTAGAATTCCCACTGCGCGCTGTGGGAGTGGAAGGGCCCCGGCTTCTTGCCCGGCGAAATCCGGCACAGTTCCACGTCGAACGGATGGCGTTGCCTCAGATCGGTGGACTGCGGGTCCCGCCCCAACGCCTCGGAGATCTCCTTGCCGGAACCGCCGTAGGTTCCCTTTGGCGAAGCCCAGGAGAGTTCGGGAATGTCCCGAAGATTGATTTTCTTCATGGTGGGTAATGCGAATCTGAGCTTGGGCGGGATGCCCGCTGGCAGAGCGTTTGAATTCGAATTGGACCACCCCAGCGGGCGCCACCCCGACTCAACGCGCCTGCGAACCCGGTGTCCACCCGGATAACATCCTCCAAGGAACCAAGATGCCGGCCTCTTCCCCGCTGGGAATCACGCCGCTCTCCGGCGCGAACCTCCGCCGTTTCGCCGCAATCCGTCGATCTCCCGGACGATCGATTCTGGTAACGCCGCCCGTTAAACGACCGCGCCGAGCAGCGGCTCTGCCGAACGCGAACGGCTAACGACAGAATTTTGCAGAAGATCCTCTCTCGCCAGAATAGCGGGTTACGCCGGTTCAGTTGTCACCAGTAGTGAGCGCGAATGGATTCCAGCGTGAAGTCCGCCGGGTCTCGCCCGACCCATCACCCGACACCGCGTACCGGGCAGTGTCGTTGCCCGCCGGCGATGGTGGCGTTTTTTGGCGCCTCCGAATTTCGAAAGAATCTTCTCGCCCCTGTCTAAATGGGAATTTTCCTCGAGACGGAGCCGGCGATGCGAACGACCCTTGAAGCCAGCCCGCGGTCATCCGGAGCCGCTGCCACCATCGGTTTTCCGCCGGCGCTGCTGGCGAATTTGCGCCGCTTTCTGGCGACGAGCCAGGCCGTGTTGTCCGCGGGCGGACCGCCGCGGAGTGGGCTGGCCCAGGCCAGCGCCCGCCTGCGCGAACGACTCGCCGCGGAACTGAGCCCGCAGGCCCGGATGGTGCTCAGCCTCCACATCCCGAAGACGGCAGGCCTGACCTTCAGCCGGCTGCTCGCCGAGATCTTCGGGGAGGATTTCTATCGCAGCTACTGGGAAATCAGCGACTGCCGCGGCAGGGCCGTGGCCGATTTTCCGGAGAACGCCCGCTGCATCCACGGCCACTTTTGCCCCGATCTGCTGCTGGCGCGGTATCCCAGCGCCCTGCTGCTCACCTGGGTGCGCGACCCCGTGCAGCGCGTAGCTTCACTCTACCACTATTGGCAGCGCGAGCCGGACTGGCGGCACCCGCTCTGCCGGACGTTGCACGCCGGCCGACTCTCGCTGCTCGAATTCGCGCGGCAGGACGCGGCCCGAAACGAGATGAGCCGCTTCTTCGGCCGCCTGCAGCCGGAGGATTTCAGCTTCATCGGCATCTTCGAGGAATTGCCGGCTTCGCTGGAGCTCTTCTTCCGCCGATTCGACCTGGCACCACGGCCAGTCTCGCACGGCCATCGCAATCCCGAACGTTCCACCGGCCGCTACGCCATCCCGGCGGACGAGCGCGCGGAGATCGCAGCGCTGAACTCCGCGGACGGCGCCCTGTACCGCGAGTGCGTGGCTCAATTCCAGCGCGCGCACGCGGCGCAGGCTGCCTGACGCCCCGCGCGGCGCAGGGCCGCGCAGCCGCCCGATCGACCCCGCTTGCCCGTGTCGCCCTTCCGCTCCCCTCCCCGCTCTCCGCGCCGGCAGACTGCACCGGACGACATTCGTCTCACCGAGGGCCTCGTGCGTCTTCTGCGCGAGCATCTCCTGGCCTGCGAAGCCACGCTGGCCCGCGCGGGCACGGATGCCACCGCGGCGCCGGAGTGGTGCCGCGATCTCCGCGGGGACCTGGAGACCCGTCTCATCCAGCAGGCGCGCGTGATCCTGAGCATGCACATCCCGCTCGCCGAGGCCCCGGGATTCCGGCAATTGCTCGCCGACATTTTTGGGGAAGGCTTCTTTCTCCATTACCACACGATCACCAATTGCCGGGGCCAGGTCGTGCCGGACTATCGCGAGGACGTTCGCTGCATCCACGGACACTTTATCGCGGCGAATCTGCGCCAGTCGTTCCCGCAGGCGCGACTGATCACGTGGGTGCGCGAGCCCGTGCGGCGCGTGGTGGCGCAGTACCACTACTGGCAACGGGAGCCCGACTGGGATAATCCGGTCTGCCAGGCGCTGCATCGACAGCGGTGGTCGTTGGTCGAGTTCGCCCGGCAGGGCCCGATGCGCGACAAGCTCTGCCACCATTTCGGAGACCTGCAGCCCGCTGATTTCACCTTCATCGGCGTGCTCGAGGCCTTCCCGCGATCAGTGGACCTCCTGCGGCACCGGCTTGCCCTGACCGCGGTGCCTCGCGTCGACGCCTTCCGGGCGACCGAGCTTCGCGAGGCAGCTCCCGAGGCGTCTGCCGCCGAGATGGAGGCGATTGCCGAGTGCAACGAGCGGGACGCCCATCTCTATGCGGAATGCTGCGCGTGGTTTCAGCGCGCCTGCCGGGAATTCAATCTCTAAGCAATGCCAGTGTCCGTGCTTCCCGCACCGGCCGCCGCCGCTCCCCACCTCAGCGGATGTAGAAACCGCCGACCTTGCCGCCCCGCACACTCAGCGTGGCGAGCAGATCGTCACTCCCATCCTTGAAGCTGATCTTCCACAGAGTGACGTGGTATCCTTTCTGCCGCAGGTCGCCCAGATAGACGAGTTCGTGAGCGTTCTGGAGCTTCGGGGCCAGTTGGGCTGCCACCCCGGCGAACGGCTCCTTTCCCAGACCTTTGAAGGCCGGCTCGCCGTCCGCGACGAACGCGTCATGATCGGATTTCTCGATCGCGTTGATGAGCTTTGACGCGAGCGCAGCCTCCGCCTTCGAAGGCTCAGCGGCGGACAGAATCGCCGCGGCGCCGGCAAACATGACGGCAACAAGACCAAGCGACCACATGTGTTTTGTGCTCATGGGAGGTAGCGCAGAATCCGGCCTTCTCATGCGCGGTCCTCCGCCCCGCCACGGGTGGGCGCTCCGCGCCATATCCGGCGCAGGAGTTCCCGCCGGCGGACGGAATATCGGTCCGACCTGTGCGCGAGGAGCCGGACGGCCGACTCGACTCGGGCCCGGCAATGTTCGAGCTCCGGTCGGGAGAGATCCACCGGGATTTCGGACAACAGCAGGAGTGTGTAATAAAACGGGAACCGCCCCCACCCGCCCGCGGCGTCCCGCGATGCGCGCAGGGTCGCGAGCGCGCGCCGCAGCGTCACCTGCCGCAGGCGGAACGCGCCGGCGGCAAGGGCCCGCCAGAAAGCCACGGAGCACGTGCCGCAGCAGTACATGCCGTCCTCGCGCACAGTGCTTCGTTCGGGGTCAAAGATCCGGGCACCCAACCGCGCTTCAGACAACCGGCGGGCTTCGCAATCGAGGCCTGTGCTTCTCCTGATCAGCGCAAGGACGCGGGTGGCCTCCTCGGCGATGACATGGGCGCGACCGACCCGCGATGAGATTCGCTCGCCAGTGAACAGCCGGAATTCGCGGTGCCAGTCGCTATTCGTGAGCGCAAAGGTGCCGGCGTAGGCTCCGGGCTGGCCCAGGCGTCCGCTCATCCACTCAACCAGGGCCGGCGCTTCGCCCTGCCACGGACGGCTCTGGATCACGGCCGCGTTGAACGCATCCACGGTCGCGATCAGGCTGGCGGTGTGAAGGATCTTCATCGTTTGACGGACTTCGCTTTCCGCGGGCGCCGCAGGTCTCGGGGCGTCTCCCGCGGCTTCACCCCACCGCATCTACGCCGGCGCCCGGCCACGGGCAATCGATTAATCGGTGGCGATGGCCGAACAGCGCGATGCGGGCTTCGCGCAGGAACGCGGGCCACGACGGCGTCGGCACCGGAAGGACCGGCGAGGACGCCGGTCCGAGTGCGCGCGTGCCCTGGCAGGCTTGGCTGGTGGCTCTCCCGCTACAGGCAGTCGGGCAGGTTCAGAAGATTGTCCTGTGAACTCCAATCGCGCTTCGTCCGGACGTGCCGGTTGCCCCGGCTGCGCGGGGTGGGAAAGTACAGGTACGGCTCGAGCTCGCCTTCGCTCCCATCGGCCCCTTTGACGTAGAAGCGGTCCCCGCCGTCGAGCATGCGGATGACATCGGCCACCGGCAGATTCCAGGCGCTGCCGTCCGCGTCCTTGGTTCCACCCAGGCGCGTGATCGCATGGTAGGGATCGGTGTGCGGGTGCGTCTTGGTGATGCAGGTCACGCGATACGAGAAGCTCTGGTTGTAGGGAACGATGCAGGCGTTGTCCTGCGTCGACCAATACGACTGCACAGTCACCCCGTCCACGGCCAGCGTCGAACTGCAGACATCGCCGATTTCATTCCAGTTCGTGGCGTTGCGGGGATTCACCTGGATGCCGTCGCCCTCCGGGTCGGTGAGAGCTTCGACCAGTTCGTGCGAGAAGATGGTCGATATCGAGCTGAGCGTCCCGTTGTTCATGACCCAGGCGAGTTCCACCTTTGATTCGTTGTAACCGTGGACGTCGCGTTTGTGCG
>Ga0335085_10006946_pt1 | contig 17712 bp, 22 predicted proteins | sample Lox_Sample_45_FD_206712 | JGI IMG/M metagenome (GOLD analysis project Ga0335085, IMG submission 206712) | Soil microbial communities from Loxahatchee National Wildlife Refuge, Florida, United States - Lox_Sample_4.5 | ecosystem: Environmental > Terrestrial > Soil > Wetlands | place: USA...
TGTGCAGCTTGCCATCCCGATAGATGGTAATGGTCAGGCCTTCTTCGGATTTCACAAGCTGGTCTGTAAGGCCCATCTCGTCGACCATGCCGGTGAGGGACTTGTCGGCGGTTGTGACGAACTTGGCCCCGATATCCACCTGGAAGCCTTCCCAATCCACATTCGCCATGCGGCCGCCGACATAATTGTTCTGATCCAGTACCAGGACATCGTGACCTGCCTTCTTGAGCCGGTAGGCTGCCGTCAGACCGGCAATGCCGGCACCGATAACGATGATTGATTGATTTGCCATAGGGATGCTCTATTGATCGGGGGACGGATAAGTGAATCCATTATCGTTCCAGGTCATTGGAGAGTCAAGCGGGATCGGCGCAATGTGCAAAAAAGGACGGAGGCTTTATCCTCCGCTCCGTTCTGAATCTCAAGATTTACCTTCCCCCTGGGTGAGTTTTGCTTCAGTAAGTTACTTTGATTTCATCTGTATTGACCCACACGGAGAGTTTATCTCCATATTGAATTCCCTCGATGGGACGCGCGATCACCTCCAGCAGCGACGGATTCTGAAAATTGCGCAGCTTCGTCTTGGGATGGGGATAATACACCCAACCGTCGTATTCCTGATTTTGAAAAACAATCCGGCAGCGTGAAAAGGAAAAGGTCTCGGCGAGTGCAGGTCTGACCATTCGACGAGCGGGAAGGTGAACTCCGGCTTGAGCATCCTGAACGCTGCAGGGCGGATGTCGATATTCAGCAGGCCGTTGAAGTATCCTTTGAGATCCAGCCCTCGCCACTTGAAGAGCGGACGCTGGCGCTCCAGAGCGCCATATTATTGTTTGTCACAAGAAATTGATTTCCCCTCGTTAAATTATTACAACTCCGATCTTCATTGAGTATCTGTAACCAGTTCATGGAGAAATGCACACGTTTGCCGGGAATGAATCCGGTTGTGCGAGGCGTTACTTCCAGGACCAGAACGCCAGCTCGCCGTCTGCAATCCTCGCAGACCCTCCCTCCAGGGCGTTGATGACGTAGATACCGGGTTTTCCCTGACCGTCGCTGCCGGCGATGACCATCTCCCGGCTGTCCGGAGACCAGAGCGTGATCGAGCGCTGGTACTGGTCAAAATAGGGAAAGATGTTCAGGAACGATTCGGTGGGGGTAAACGCGATGAGATGCCTGGTTTCGGAATTCGCCAGGTCGATCACACCAAGGTCAAATTTGATCTGCGGCCCTTGCTGGATTAAGCTGATCGATTGAATGCCCGGAGCTGCAACCGACGGGGTGAAGAGCGCCATGTGTTCACCGTTCGGCGACCAGAAAAAACCGAAAATCATGGCTGTTGTGAGCAGCCTTTTTTCTTCCGGCCGCGAAAGCTGCACGACATATAAATCCTGATATCCCTGGTCCGCCCGGCTACTGGAATGGACGGCGTATGCAAGCTGTCTCCCGTCGGGTGAAAAGGCAAAAGCAACCGGCCCATCGGATTCGGCGATCGTATGCTGCGCCTCTCCGGTTTTTCCCAGCAGCATGAGTGTGCTTTTATTTTCACTCCGAATGGATAAGGCGATCGACTCTCCTGTCGGGGACCAATCGGGGGCTTGAAATTGCGACGGATGAAGGTCCAGGTTTTGGCTCGAATAGGGGTCCTGCATTGGGAGGAGCGCCAGTTTGGCTTCCGGATTGGATTCGATCGACCCGCCGGTGTGGGTGATGATCTTCTTCCCATCCGGCGACCAGGCCCAATAATACGGCTGGCCCTTGTCCACCACCTGATATTGACTTGCATCCGCGAAAGCCAGGAGCAGCGCCAGGTCGCCCGATGCCGTCCCATTGCTGAGGAAGCTTATTTTTTGGCTGTCCGGAGACCAATACAGGTAAAACGGAAAATACTGGTCGCTTGCAAATGTTTCGATTGATTTGAGGCTTTCGGTATTGACGCTGAGCAGGCGGGAGTGGGGGTTGGACCCTTGAGGCTGGCTGAACTCGACGAAAGCCAGATGAATACCATCGGGTGCCCAGGTCGGATACATGTATTGGCGGAATGTTTCGCCCTGCCCGGGGTTCAAGTCCGCGTCGTGCGTGAGCGCCTTCCGGTTTCCTCCCTTGTGATCGATGGTGTAAATATTTCCATCCGTGCCGGCATAAGCAATCAGACCGGTTTGAGCGACAGGAGTCGGGGTAGCCTGGACCTGTTCGGCCAGCTTCGATGACAGCCCGCATGCAGTTGTCAGGCCCGGTAGGAGAATGGATAACACCAGTACCAATAAAAATGGCCTTACCATTAACCCTGTCACAGTCAAGACATTATACATGTTAATTAAGACAAATCCAGTCTGATTTAAGTGGTAGAATGAGAATCCGCGTTTTCCTGATGTTTTCCAACCAAAGGAGAAAGAATGCAAAAGTTTGAATGCAAGGACCTCGGATTGGACTGCAAATTCAGCACCACCGGCGCCACCAAGGAGGAAGTGATGCATAAAGCCATGGAGCATGGCGGCGTCGTCCATGCCGACTTGATGAAGAACATGACCCCGGAGCAATCCGCGGCGTTCGGCAAGAAACTGGAATCGGCCATCAAGGCGGCATAACACATCGATGAACAAGGGGAACGCTCCGGGCCAAACGCCGGGGCGTTTTTATTTCCATGCGGGGCTTATAATCTCCGCGTAGACCCTCTCCGTTTTTCCAGTCCGCTCCCCACCCGTTTGGAGGAAGCCATCCAGGAAGCGGAAGTGTATACTGCTGGAAATTCAGGAGGAACAACTCATGTCCAATGTATTGGTGGAACTCTCGAACTCCATGGCGGCCGCGGCTGAGAAAGCCGGCGCCTCGACCGTCCTTGTCAATGCCCGCCGCCGCATGCCGGCCAGCGGGGTCGCCTTCGCACCCGACCTGATCCTGACCGCGGACCACGTCATCGAACAGGAGGAGGGGATCACCGTCCTATTGCCGGACGGCACCGAAACGGGCGCCAAGCTGGCGGGGCGCGACCCCGGCTCCGATCTGGCCGTCCTGCGCCTCGACAAGCCCCTCGCCAAACCGGCGGAGACTTCCCCCCAGGCCAGGATCGGCGCGCTTGTGCTGGCGCTCGGCCGCCCCTCGCCGGAGGGGATCGAGGTCAGCCTCGGCGTGGTCAGCGCCACAGGCGGCCCGGTCCGCACTCCGCGCGGCAGCATCGACCGCTTCATCCGCACGGACACCACGCCCTTCCCCGGCTTTTCGGGCGGGCCGCTGGTGGACGCGGAAGGCCGCGTGGTCGGCGTGAACACGTCCGGCTTCGGGCACGGCATCGCCCTGACCCTGCCGGCGGACTACGCCTGGAAGGTGGCCGACCAGCTTGCCAAGCACGGCTCGGTGCAGCGCGGTTACCTCGGCATCCGCAGCCAGGGCGTGGACCTCTCCGCCCCGGCGCAGAAGGCCCTCAAGCGCGAACAGGCGACCGGCCTGCTGGTGATCAGCGTGGAAAAGGACAGCCCGGCCGAGGCCGGCGGGATGATCGTCGGCGACATCCTTGTCGCGGTGGACGGGCAGCCGGTGGCGGACCATGATGCCCTCTTCGCCCGCCTGGCTGGCGACGCGGTCGGCAAGTCCGCCCCGGTGGAGGTCCTGCGCGGCGGGCAGCCGCAGAAGCTCACCGTCAAGATAGGAGCCCGGTCGTGAACGTGTCGGTTTTGCTCGATGGCGCACTGGACGAATTGCTTGAGCGCATCCGCCCTGCCCTTGCGGTGGTGATGGACCGGCGCCGCGGCGCCGGCGCCGGCATCCTGCTCGGGAACGGGCTGGTGCTGACCAATGCCCACGTGGCCGGGCGCGGACGCTCGCTGCAGGTCGTGCTGGAGAACGAGGAGACCCACCCGGCGAAGCTCCTCGCCAGCGACCCGGACGTTGACCTGGCGCTGCTGGAGATCCCCGTCAACGGACATGCCGCCGCGGTCCTTTCAGAGGCGGCGCCCCGCCCCGGCGAGATGGTCTTCGCCTTTGGCCATCCCTGGGGCCATCGTAACGTGCTGACCGGCGGCGTGCTCTCCGCGGTGACGTCCCTGCGCGGCAGGCACGGCGAGATCCCCGTGCTGCGCGCCGACGTCCAGCTCGCGCCGGGCAATTCCGGCGGCCCGCTGCTGAACATGGCCGGGCAGGTCATCGGTCTGAACGCGATGATCTTCGGCGGCGACCAGAGCGTGGCCATCCCGGCCAGCATCCTGCGCAGATTCCTGGGTGAAGCGCTGAAGAAGATGCCGGGCAAGCGCGTGCCGGAGGGCGTGCTGTGATCCGCGCCGCGGTCGCCGCTTCCGGCATGGCGATGCGCATCGGGCTGCGCGAGATGCTGCGCGGCCTGCCGGACGTCGAGGTGGTCGCGGAGACCTCCGGTCCGCGGGACCTGCCGCCGGTCGATGTGCTGGTGCTCGCCTCGAGCGATCTGCTCGCCGACCTGGACGATGGTGCGCCGCCCGTGCTGCTGCTCACCGATGACCCGAGCGCGGCCTCTCATTTGATGGATTTCCCGGTGTGGGGCCTCCTGCCGCGCGAGGCCAGCCCGGAGGAACTGTCCGCTGCCGTGCATGCCCTGGCGGAGGGGCTGTGGGTCGGCTCGCCGGCGCTTGCGCAGAACCTGCTCGACAAGCATCCCCTGCCTGTGCTGGATGGCGCCGAAGAGGTGATCAACCCCCTGACGGAGCGCGAGCGCCAGGTGCTCCAACTGACCGCCGAGGGGCTGGCCAATAAACAGATCGCCGCCGCCCTCGAGATCAGCGAGAACACGGTGAAGTTCCACCTCTCCTCACTGTATGCCAAGCTGGGCGTCACCAGCCGGACGGAGGCGGTGCGCACCGGTGCGCGCCGGGGCTGGGTGGTGCTGTAAAAAAGAGCCGACAGGCTCTTTTTTTATCTGTTGGAATTAACCTGCCGCGTATTTCTCCGCGATCTTCTGGACGGTGGTGAGTCCGCGCAGGGTGGACGGCCTGCCGAGCGCCTTCTCGAGGGCCGCGTTGGAGAAGGTCGATTCGCTTTGCCTTTTCTGGCACATCCAGTAGACCTCGCGCCCGTGGACGTGGAAGTCGTCGATGTCCGTTTTCAACCTCATCAGTTTCTTTACGGATGAATCGTCGGGCGGGCCGGACAGGAAGGCGACGTTCAGCGCGGTCGCCGCCTCCATGGCGGAAGGCTTGAATGGCTTGTACGCGGCAACGGCAGCCACCGCCGCTCCCGTCCTGAGAAAAGCGGCGACTTCGTATCCGAGCGCATCCTTCAGGCACGCCTCGATTTTTCTTTCAAGGAGCTGCGCGTCCGTGGATTTCGCATCGAAGATGACGTTGCCGCTGGCGATGAAGGTCTCGACGCCTGCGAAGCCGAGCGACTCGAAGAGTCCGCGCAGGTGGTCCATCTTGACCGTGTGCCCGCCGACGTTGATCGCCCTCAGGAATGCGATATGGCGTGTCATGGTTTCATCCTTGTTTGGGCTGCGTTGACTCGGCCGGCCTGCTCATCGAATAAAGCAGGAAGGGTCCCTTGTCATCCTCGCCTTCCTTCTCGAAGCTCATGCCGATCTTCGTCGCCACCCTCATGGAGGCGTGGTTCTCCCGGACGATCAGGCAGATCAGCCGTGACAGGTTCAGCCGCTCGAAGGCGTAGCCGGCGATGCCCCGCGCCGCCTCCGTCGCCAGCCCCTGCCCCCAGTAGTTCCTCGCCAGCAGGTAGGCCACTTCCACCTCCAGCTGCCTGTCGATGACACACGGCAGCAACCCGCAGCGGCCGATGAACTGTCCGCTTGCCTTGTGAATGGTCGCCCAGAGTCCCAGTTCAGGATGCTCGGGATGGCCGTTCAGGAACCAGTCCAGCTCTTCCTTCGTTTCCTCGCGGGTCAATGTGCCCTCGGGAAAATACCGCCGGACCTCAGGGTCGCTGTAGAGCGCGAACAGGCTCTCGAGGTCGTCCGGCACCAGCCGCCTGAGGAGCAATCTCTCGGTCTCGAGGATTTTCATCCTGAACCTGTCGGTGATTTTGTGGAAACGGGGAAGACGAGGCCATCCAGCAGCCGGCGGGTGCTGGAGGCTATTTCGGCGACGGCGAGGTCGAAGGTTTCCTGGTTCGCCCGCGAAGGGGAACGGTAGCCCGACACCTTGCGCACATATTGCAGCGCGGCGAGCGCGATCTCCTCGTCAGTGGGCGGGACATTCGCATTTCTCAGGACCTTGATGTTTCGGCACATAAGTCACCTCTAAAGGGATTGGAGTCCGGATTGTTTTGTTGCAATGGGAGGTAAACCAATCGTTCAAAACCGACTAACCGGAGCTGACCGGAGCCACGGTTTCCGGCTTGGGCTTTCGCATTCGTTTATAAGAGTACTGCCAGCCGAGCAGTATCAGGATGGAAATCAAATTAATAACGGCCGCCCAGAATATCCTGGCCTCAAACATGGCCCTCTCAAAGTCGTAGTAGAGATAATTCCTGTAAACGAGATAGGAACTGATCTGAAAGAAGATGGGCAGGACGTACAACTGGGGAACGTAAAAGGCGAAGGCAAGGGACAGGACATCGGCAGGGTAAAAGTAGCGTTCGTGCATATGGGGCAGCAAATAGGCCGTGATAGCCACCGAGCCAAGGGCGACGCCAAGGATGTAATCGTCACTCCCTTCGCCATAATTACGGGCGGACCATATCACCCAGGCCAGGATGATCAGTCCGACGATGGGCAGGACAATCAGATCCGGGGACCCTTTCGGTAGCCAGGACAGAAAAAGAACGTAGATATTGGCCGCATTGAGGGACCACCAGGGCGTGTATCCGGCCTGCCAGATGTACGGGTAGAAAATCTGCAGGAAGGGCCTTCCGGCAATCATGACCGGGATCATGAATACGAAGAAGGTCAATGCGGAAAAAAGGAGCTGCCACCATTTCATCTTTTTGATCAAAATGCAAAACAGGAGAAATGGCAGGAGAAAAATGGCCTGCAATTTGAACGAAAAGGCGGCGCCCCAGGCAACCGTAGCCCACACGGGCCGGTCCGTCAGGACAAAATAGACGCAACACAACAGGAAGGCGGTAAAAGTATTGTCCGCCTGCCCCCAGTAGCCGCTGTTCAGGACAATGGTTGGCAGGGTGAAAAACAGGGCTCCGGCAAAAAAAGAAAGTGCGATATCCTTGTGCTTATGAAAAACAATTTTAAAGATCAGGTAGGCGCTGAAAACATCAAATAAAAACCCGAACAGCTTGGTATAGGTGCCTCGATTCAGGAACGAACTTGTTTTTGATGCCAGGGCGATCAGGTAAAGGTAAGGGTAGGAATAGGTGTAATTTAGAAAGCCATGGCCCAAAGCTTCCCGGAATCCATGCTGCTGCACATATTCATACCAGGGGAAGATGGCATTGAGCATATCGAAGGATACGAATTTCAAGCCCTCATAGCGGGCAAGCAGCGAAATAAGGATCAGGAGGATGCCTGATATATAGAATAGAATTTTTGAATGGCGCCTCATGGAACCTCTCGGGTTTATTATATTCTATTTACTCAGCTGACCAATCACGTCTCTTTCGCAGGTGTTTAGGAAATTTTTCACCCGTGGATGGCAAAGCTCCTGCGGTGGATGGCGCAGGGTCCCTGCCGGGCGAGGGCAGCGCGGTGCTGCGGAGTGCCATACCCCTTGTGGCGGGCGAACCCGTAGCCGGGGTACTGGTCATCCAGCCCGCGCATGAGTGCGTCCCGCGCGGTCTTGGCCAGCACAGACGCCGCGGCGATGCTCAGTGACCGCCGCTCTCCCTTGGGCAGTGCAAGGTGCGGCCTGGTCAACCCGGGCCAGTGGATGTAATCAAGCAACAGGTATTCGGGGGACAGGGGCAGCATTTCCAGCGCGCGCAGGATGGCCTGCCGCGTCGCCGGCAGGATGCCCAGCAAGTCGATCTCCTCTGAAGAGGAAAAGCCGACCGCCCAGGCCAGCGCCTCCGTTTTGATGAGGGGCGCGGCGTGCTCACGCTGAAGGGGAGTCATCAGCTTGGAATCGCGCACACCAGCCAGGGCGCGGCGGATGCCCGCCTCCGCCGGGAGTATCACCACCGCCGCGGATACCGGGCCTGCCCAGGCGCCGCGCCCGGCTTCGTCAATGCCCCCGATATATCTGATGCCGTTCCGCCACAGTTTGCGCTCGCAGGTCAGGGGCGGCGGATCAGTCATACAGGCCCTGCCGGGCGTTGCGGCGGATGGTCCACAGGTCGGCAAACATGCGGATGGAATCGTGCACCAGGCTGACCTTGGTCTCGGGGTTGAAGTACCATGGGATTCCGATCTCTTTAATCCGGTACCCCTTCCGTCGGGCGATGTACAGCAGTTCCACATCGAAGGACCAGCCGGGCATGGTCTGGCGCGGGAAGATATCCTCGACCACCAGGGCGCGGAAGCATTTGAAGCCGCACTGGGTATCCTCGAGACCGGGCAGCACAAGCAGCCGGATGAGGGCGTTAAAGACCCGCCCGCTCAGGTGGCGGCGGAAGGGTTCGTTGTAGCGCACGGCGCCGGAGGCCTCACGCGAGGCGATGGTGATATCGAAATCCGGGAGAGCGGGAGGCAAAAAGCGGTTGATCTCCCCGACCGGCATGGAGAAATCGGTGTCGGCGAAGAAGCGGTATTCGCCGCGTGCCTCCAGCATGCCGCGCTTGACCGCCAGCCCCTTGCCGCGTTCGTCGATGTGAATGACACGCAGGTTGGGACGTTGCAAAGCGAAACCCTGCGCGATGCCCAGGGTGCGGTCCGTGGAACCGTTCTCGACGACGATCACCTCCGCGCTGTACGGCTGCCTTCCCAGAAAAGCAAACACCTGCTCCAATGTTCCGGGCAGGCGGCTTTCCTCGTTATGGGCGGGGATCACTAGCGACAAAAGGGGCGTATCAGCCGGCATTGAGGTAGAAGGCAATGGCGATTAATACAATCAGGCAGATCACGAGGAACGCAAACACACCGACGATGATCGCCATTTGCCTGTTGGTGATGTTGATGTTCCCCTGGGATTTGGCGGGCTTCTTCTTCGCTGGTTTGGCCGGCGCTGCGGCGGGTTTGACGGGGGCCGGCGCAGCTTCAACCTGGGAGGAAACAAGTGCTTCACCGCCGCTCTCCGCAACCGGGGCGGAAGCCTGTTCCTTGAAGCGCTCGTTGGGGTCGTACATGGGGGTCTGGCGCTGATCGGCAGGGATCACCGGCGCAGGAGCTTCCTTCTTCGTGACCTTGGGTTCGAGGATGCGGTCGATGATCAGTTGCGCATCCTCCCCTGATTGCAAAGCCCGCGCATCCCGGATGGACACGGCAAAGCGTTCGAGCGCATCCACCATCACCACCCGCACCAACGGGCGGATGGTATCCACGTGCATTCCCGGGTTGGTGGCGAGCAGGATGGGTTCGGCGGTCAGCATGTTCATCACGCCCTGCTTCTCGAGGAACATCTGCAATCCCTGGCAGTAGCGCGCGGTGAGTGTCAGCAGGTTGGGCCGGACGGGCTTGAAGTGGTCGATGCTGATCACCCCCCATTCCTCCCCCTTGGCGCGGAACATGCCGCGCACGTTGGTCACGTTCAGCAGGAACACACCGGGCGGGCCGGAGAGGACCAGCGGCAGGCGCACATCCTGCGTGCCCGGCAGGATCGGGTTGCGCAGCAGGACGAATTTGCTGTCGAGGTACTTTGAAAGCGCAGCCATCACCTCTTCCTGTCCCTTCATGTCCGCGTACCAGTTTGTGCCCAACGCAAAAGTCCCCTGGATCCGTTCGAGCGGACCAATGGCACCTTTCTTGTTGAGATAGGGGGTCTTATCGATGATTTTCATGACTCACCTCTCGCAGCTTGCCGACGCCGCGCCAATCGACAGTTAAAAAACAGGCACGCCCTCCAGCAGGTCCTTCCTTGCATCGGGACTGGTGGCGACCACATCTGAAGCGAGATAGCGCACTTCCGCGCCGGTTTGAAACGTGCTTGCCAGGTAGGCTGTGCGTTCCCCGACCACATAGCGCTTTTTGTTCTTCAGCCGTTCGATGAGCGTGCTCCGGTCTATGTGCACGCGGTCGGAATAGGTCGCGCCGCGCCTTTCGAAGACGCGGGCCGTTTCGATCCTTCCATCCTGCGCGTACCGGACGGCGACGATTACGCCATCGGGTTTCTTTGCCATTTTCTGAGTCCCTTCGAAATGGTCCTCTTTATTTTAGCATAACCGGCGGGGGTTGATATGGTCGGTGCTGGTCGACTTGCATTGTCCCCTGAATGGGGAAACCGCCGGCCTGAATCGACGGCGGTTTAGAGGTCGGGGTGGGCGGACTTGAACCGCCGACCCCCGCGTCCCAAACGCGGTGCGCTGCCAACTGCGCTACACCCCGAGGCCAAGAGAGTATAATGCGAACCAACGCTAGTCGTCAATGTTTGAATGGAAACCAGTGTGATATCTGACCGGATTAAAAACAATTTTCGCCGCAGTTTGTTCCTGGCCCTGCTGGCGGTTCTTTCTGCGTGCTCAAGAGTTAATACGGCTGATCTGCCATCAGCCACGGTTGATGCGACCGGCTTGTCAGGGGGGAGGCCCACTTTGGCGGTTTACTCTCCCACTGCGACCCTGACTCCCTTCCAGCTGCCGAGCGCCACCCCACGGCCAACTTCGACAGCCGCCATTCTTCCGGCACCGACGGTGAATCCTGAAACCGCCTGTCTTGCCGCAGGCGGGCAGGTGCAGGCTGCCAGCCTGCCTTCGGAGAATATGGGTGGGCTGCTTCAATTCCACATTTACCTGCCTCCCTGTTATGACCGGGATACATCCCGACGCTATCCGGTGTTGTACTTGATCCACGGCCAGTCCTACAGCGATGACCAGTGGGTGCACTTGGGGGTCGCACAGGCCGCGGACAAACTCATTACAGGAGGGGCGCCAGCGTTCATCATTGTGATGCCCTTCGACGTGTATCAGTACCGCCAGCCTGCGACCGATCCGTTTGACGAGGCGGTGATCGAGGAACTGATCCCCTACATCGACTCGACCTACCGCACTCACGCCAATCGCGCCTCCCGCGCGGTGGGGGGCCTGTCGCGCGGAGCCGGCTGGGCGCTCCATTTCGCGCTGACTCATCCTGAATTGTTCGGTGCGTTCGGCGGCCATTCGCTTGCCATCCTTGATGAAGACGGACCTCGCCTCAGCCGCTGGCTGGATGCGCTTCCTCCGGGCGAAATGCCGCGCATCTTCATGGACATCGGCAAAGACGACGGCTTGCTTCCCAGTGTGGCCGAGTTCGAAGCGATGCTCACCACGCATGAGATTCCTCATGACTGGTATATAAATCCAGGTGTTCACAATGAAGAATACTGGTCCCGGCACGTGGAGGAATACCTGAAGTGGTATGCCTCCGGTTGGGGACAGGAATAAACAAAAGAAAGTTATAATTTTGTTCATGCCGCTGACCAAGGAAGAAGTCCAGCATATCGCCACACTCGCCCGGCTAGAGTTGACTGCTGAGGAGATGGAACACTATCGCGGGCAGCTCTCGGCGATCCTCGATCATGTCGCCCGCTTGCAGCAACTGGACACCCAGGATGTCCCGCCCATGTCCGCGGTCTTCAGCGAGGAGGGGCATCTGCGTGCCGACGAATCCCACCCGTCCCTGCCGCCCGAGAAGATTCTCGGGAACACTCCGCACAAGGCGGACGGCCAGTTCAAGATTCCTCCGGTGTTTGAAAAATGATCACGGACCTGACACTGCTCGAAGCGGCGTCAGCGCTGCGCGAGGGAGAAATCTCAAGCCGCGAGCTGACCCGGGCCTGCCTCGACCGCCTCATCGCCTTGGAACCGGAACTGCATGCCTTTCTGCACATCGCGGAGGAATCCGCACTGAGGCAGGCGGATTCGGCAGATCAAAAGCTGATCGAGGCACGGCGGTCAGGCCAGTCGGCACCGCCTGTGCTCGGGATTCCACTGGCAGTCAAGGATGTCCTTGCGGTCGAAGGTTTGCCCTGCACCTGCGGCTCGCGGATTCTGGAAGGGTTCGTCCCGCCGTTCACCGCGACGGCGGTGAAGCGGCTGCAGGAGGCCGGCATGATCATCGTCGGCAAGACCAACACCGACGAGTTCGCCATGGGTTCCTCAACAGAAAATTCGGCCTATGGTGTCACACACAATCCGTGGGACAAGTCCCGCGTGCCGGGAGGCTCGTCGGGCGGCTCGGCAACGGCGGTGGCGGCGCGCGATGTCCCTGCGGCGCTGGGCACGGACACCGGCGGCTCGGTGCGCCAGCCGGCCTCGTTCTGCGGCGTGACCGGGCTGAAGCCGACCTACGGGCGGGTCTCGCGCTATGGGCTGATTGCCTACGGCTCATCACTGGATTGCTGCGGCGTGCTCGCCCGCAGTGCGGCGGATGCGGCGGCGGTCTTCTCTGTGATGCAGGGGCGCGACCTGCTGGATGCAACCTCGCAGGATGTCCCGGCGGCGGCTGTTGCCCTGGAGAACGGCGGCAACCTGAGGGGAGTCCGCATCGGTGTCCCGAAGGAATATTTCATCAAGGGCATCCAACCTGCGGTTGAAGGTAAAGTCCGGGCGGCCATCGGCGTCCTGCAGTCCCTCGGCGCGGAAATCCGGGAGGTCAGCCTGCCGCACACCGGGTACGCGCTGCCGGTCTATTACCTGATCGCCCCCGCGGAGGCGTCCGCCAACCTGGCGCGCTATGACGGCATCCGCTTTGGGCCGCGGGTCGAAGGCGGGCATCTGTGGGATGTCTTCTACAAGACGCGCGGCGCGAAGTTCGGCGACGAGGTGACGCGGCGCATCATGCTGGGCACGTATGCGCTCTCGGCGGGCTACTACGAAGCCTATTACGGGCAGGCGCAGAAGGTCCGCACGCTCATCCGGCGCGATTTTGAGCAGGTCTTTACTCAGGTGGACGCAGTTGCCTGCCCGGTCGCGCCGACGACTGCCTTCCCGATCGGGGCGCACGGTGACGACCCGCTGGCGATGTACCTCGAAGACGTGTTCACGCTTCCCGCCAACCTGGCCGGTGTGCCCGGGCTGTCCTTCCCCGTCGGTTTCGACGCAGGCGGTTTGCCAGTTGGCATGCAGCTGATGGGAAAACCTTTCGGTGAAGAAAAACTGTTCCGGATGGCACATGCCTACCAGCAGGCAACAGACTGGCACACGCGTGCACCCAATCTGTAAGCAAGTATCACGGAGACAATGATGAAAATTCTGGTCACGGGTGGGGCAGGATATATCGGCTCGGCAGCGGCGGAGGCCCTGCTTCATGCCGGGCACGAGGTGACGGTATATGATTCGCTTGTCACCGGTCATCGCAAAGCAGTGCCGGCCGGGGCAAAGTTCGTCCAGGCCGACCTGGCTGACCCAGCGACATTGGCGAAGACGTTTGCGGAAAATAAATTCGACGCGGTGATGCACTTCGCTGCTTTCATCGAGGCCGGCGAGAGCATGAAGGACCCGGCCAAATTTCTGCGCAATAACCTGGTCAACTCGCTGCTGCTCATCGAAGCGGCGCTCAGCGCGGGGGTGATGCGCTTCGTGCTGTCGTCCACGGCGGCGGTCTACCAATCAAGCGACGAACCGCTGAGCGAGGAGTCGCCGCTCGGTCCGACCAACACCTACGGTTTTACCAAACTTGCCATCGAACAATCGCTGGACTGGTACAACAGAATCCACGGGCTGCGCTTCGCGGCCCTGCGCTATTTCAACGCCGCCGGCGCCCTGCCGGGGCGCGGCGAGGCCCACCAGCCTGAGTCTCATTTGATCCCCCGCGTGCTTAAGGTGGCGCAGGGACAGGGCGAGGTGCATATCTTCGGCACGGACTATCCCACTCCCGACGGAACCTGCATCCGCGACTACATTCATCTCGCCGACCTCGTTTCCGCGCACCTGCTGGCGCTCGCCGCGCTCGATGGGCGGGACAAAATGATCTACAACCTCGGCAACGGCAGGGGCTATTCGGTCAAAGAAGTGATCGAGACGGCGCGGGCGGTGACGGGCCGAAACATCCCGGCGGCCGAGAATCCCCGCCGCCCTGGAGATTCCCCCCGGCTGGTTGCCTCCTCGGACAAGATTCGCCGTGAGTTGGGGTGGAAGCCGCAGCACCCGGCGCTCCGCGACATCATCCTCAGTGCCTGGGAGTGGCATCAGGGTCATCCCAATGGGTACAAATAACCTGAGAGGGAGAGCTTATGAAGGATCTGACTACTTTTTTAGTGGTGCTGGTCGGCTGGATTTTTTCACTGTGCCTGCATGAGTTCTCCCACGCCCTGGTCGCCTATCATGGAGGCGACATCACGGTGCGCGAGAAGGGTTATCTCACCTTCAACCCGCTCAAATACACCCACCCGGTTTATTCGCTGCTCATGCCGCTCATTTTCCTTGCGCTGGGCGGAATCGGCCTGCCGGGCGGCGCGGTCTACATCGAGACCTGGCGCATCCGCGACCGGCGCTGGCTGAGCGCAGTTTCGCTGGCGGGACCCTCGGCCAATTTCGTCCTGGCGTTCATCCTCGGGGTCCTGTTGAGCTTCACCCCCCTGGCGCAGACCTCCCTTGCGCCGGCGCTGGCATTCCTGGGCTACCTGCAGATCACCGCTGTTGTGCTCAACCTCATCCCGTTGCCGCCCCTGGACGGCTTTGGGATCATCGCCCCCTTCCTCGACCCCGAGCTGCGCCAGAACATCACGCGTTTGGGCGGTTCGGCAATGCTGATCATCTTTTTCGTCATCTGGTACGTCCCCGTCGTCAGCAACCTGTTTAGCACCATCACGACGACCGCAACCAGGATTCTGGGCATTCCCCTGCCGCTTGCCTCGCTGGGATACAGCCAGTTCTTCTTCTGGAGGTAGGTTTCAGATTTTCCCCATTGAATGTTAAGCCGAATTGTATACAATGAAAACTACATTTATTGTTTCTGGAGGAGAAAAATGAAACGCCATATTTTGTTCGTCAGTATCGTTTTCCTGGCGGCTCTGCTGCTCTCTGCATGCCAGACCCAGATTGCCACCAGTGTCAAGCGTGACGGGTCCGGAGAACTGAAAACGTCGATGGGGTTTACCGCCGATGAAGTGCAAATGCTTCAAGGGTTGGGCACTTCCAGCAGCGATCTGTGCAATTCCGCCAGCCAGCAAAGCCAGCTCCCTCCGGGTGCGACGGTCAAGCAGGAGCAACGCGGGGATGAGACCTGGTGCGTCGGCACCCTGCCCTTTGCGGATCTGTCCGCCCTGAAAAGCGCCTACGAAGAGACGAAGGGCGTGACCGTCAACCAGCTCGACCTCACGAATGGAAAGTTTGTGTACGATGTGACGGTGGACACCACGGGCGCCGACCAGATGGCGATGGCGGGGACGACCCTCAGCCTGACCTGGCAGCTGGATTTGCCCGGGAAGGTTGGCAGTAACAACGCGGACTCGGCCAGCGGGTCGACCCTCACCTGGGACATCAAACCCGGCGGCAGCCAGACGCTCCACGCCGAGAGCGACCTGAATGCCGGCCTGTTCTCCGGGGGTTCCAGTTCGAACTGGATCTATATCCTTTGCGGAACATTGGCATGCTGTCTGTGTCTTATCACGCTGGTGGCCCTGGTGTTGGTCGTTGTGGCTGTGGTGATGGAGTCGCGGCGCAAAAAAGAAAAGGGACAAGAATAATAACAAGGGTGGCTGGTTACCCAGCCGCCTTTTTTTTGGTCTGCTCCAATTCCCTGTAAAGAAACCAGTGACCTTTGCGATCATCCGCGTCCCTGGGCGCGCGGTCGTAGTAAAGGTCGAAGACCCGCCCGCCCTCCACCCGGACCCGGAAATAGAATCTCCCCACGCCCAAAGAGCCATGGGAAGCGGCTACCGTCAGGTGCGACGGGCGCATATTCTTTTCCATCCGTCCCCGGCGGGTGAAGTCGGACCACTCCGCCAGCATCTCGACGATGGGGTAATCCACTCCCTGCCAGGTGAAACCATCCGGGCAGTGGGGCGTCTTCTCGCGTACCGGCGGCGAATCAAACCGCACCTCAATCGGTTCGCCGTAAAAATGGATGGACTGAAGCTCGCTCACCGGACCCACCTCCAGAGCAGGAGGCTTGACGCCAACGCCAGCGCCGCCCCAAAGTAGAAGGGAGCGGACGCCCCCAGGCCGGCCCACGCGCCGACTCCCTGCCACAGCACGCCGGCGATCAGCGAGGCCGGGAGCGCCACAATCCCAATGGCGGCATTGTAAAGGCCGTAGGCGGTGCCGCGCTTTTCGGAGGGGACCAGATCGGCGATCAGCGCCTTGGCTGCGCCTTCGGTGGCGGCGTAGTAAACACCGTAGAGGGCGAACAGTGCCCACACCTGGCCGCCGGTCTGCGAAAGGGCAATGCCCAGATAGACCAGCCCGTAGGCGGCCCAGCCGGCGATGATCAGCTTGCGCCGGCCGATTTTGTCGGAGAGGCCGCCGAGCGGCCCGGCCAGCACCGCATAGACGAAGTTGAAGGTCAGCACCATGGCCATCACCTGGAGCACGTCCAGACCGCGCTCCTGGCTGCGCAGGATGATGAAGGCATCGGAGGAGTTGCCCAGCGTGAACAGGATGATGACCAGGATGAACTTCTTGAAGATTTCATCCAGCCCCTGGAAGCTGAGCACGGGCGCCTTGCCTCCGCCGGGGCCGGGGATCTCGTGCACGCCCAGCCACAGCACAATGACCGCCAACAGGGCGGGGATGAAACTGATCAGCACCGCCGTCTGGAAGGTGGCCCGGGTCAGGGTCGCGGCGCTTCCCTGGTTCATCCAGACGATGACCGCCGCGGCGGCCAGGCCCACGAAAGCCCCGGCCGTGTCGCCGGCGCGGTGGACGCCGAAGGCCAGCCCGCGCTGTTTCTCGTTGATGCTGTCGGCCACCAGTGCATCGCGCGGTGCGGTGCGGATGCCCTTGCCGACGCGATCCATGAAGCGCACCCCCAGCACCCATTCCCAGGTCGTGGCAAAATACAGGAAAGGCTTGGAGATGGTCGAGAGGCCGTAGCCGGTCACCACCAGCAGCTTGCGCTTGCCCAGCTTGTCGGAGAGTCCGCCGGAATAAAGTTTGACCAGGCTGGCGGTGGTCTCAGCCACGCCTTCGATCAGGCCGATGACCGCCGTCCCCACGCCGAGCACGTTGGCGAGGAACAGGGGGATCAGATTGACAATCATCTCCGAGGAGATGTCGGTCAGGAAGGAACCGGCGGTCAGGACCCATACGTTGCGCGGCAGGCTGCGCCAGCCAGTCTTTTTGCTCTCCATGAATGCTCCATTGAAAGTGTCTTGGCGGTTCTTCCTGCAGTGGGCTAATCTTTTCCGCCGAAGTGCCCAAAAGCGATCAGCACGGCAGAGACGGCGGCAATGCCGAAGCCCATCAGCATCAGATCCTGGGCATTTTGTGCACTGAAAACATATTCAACATAAATCCCGGCCATGAGCAGGACGATCATGCTGCTCAGCTTGGCTTTGAGTTCATGCAAATTATGGGCGATCATCCAGCCCGGGACATTGAGTTCCGCAACGAACAGTTCATAAAGGCTGGCGGCGAAAATAAGCAGGGTGGTGGCAATCAGGAAGATGTCCATGACCTTGATAATCTCTATGAGGACCGCCGAGGTTTTTCCATTTACTTCGCCCATGGAGAGTATCGTCAACCCGGTTATGTATAAACCCCACAGGAAGGTTCCCAAAGCGGTGACCAGGAGACCCACCACTCCGAGGACGGCAAGATAACGTGATTTTTCGA
>Ga0335085_10006950_pt1 | contig 17703 bp, 12 predicted proteins | sample Lox_Sample_45_FD_206712 | JGI IMG/M metagenome (GOLD analysis project Ga0335085, IMG submission 206712) | Soil microbial communities from Loxahatchee National Wildlife Refuge, Florida, United States - Lox_Sample_4.5 | ecosystem: Environmental > Terrestrial > Soil > Wetlands | place: USA...
CGAGAATCGGACCGAAGTGCCCCACCCTTCCGTCCAAACCACGGACGGAAGAATGGACCACCCCCCGCTACAGTACCGCGCAGGAGATTCGTGCCTTCGCCACCTGCCAAAGGGCCTGCCACCCGCCAGGGGATGAGTCCTCCATGCGCTCTCCTTATTGGTCCGCGGTCCGTCGGGAGCAACCCGGATTGTAATGTCCGCCCCAGGGGGCGGCAAGACACGGCATTCGGCTGCAAATGGCGGCAACTGCTGCTCTTCTGTGCCTTACCGTTTGACGATGCCCACCAAGCTGTCCGAAGGTACCCGCACGCCTTAAATGGAAAATGGCGTGAGTCTCAATACCCTGAAGGTGTCTTATAAACAGCAAAGCATATTCGTGGGTGGTACGCGTCATCGCGGTTCTGGTCCTTGCGGTAGGCACCAGCGCTCAGGCTCCGACGCCCCAGCTCCTGGGCGGCATTATCCATGATTATACCTCCGCGGCAGCGGACATACCCTGTTCCTTTACAGGAAAATCCGCCAGCGGATTGAATAGCACCACCGTTGCACTCACAGTGAATTAAACGGCTGCTTAGGAGCGGGCGGCGGCGCGCGCCTGGGCCATGCGTTCGTTGTACTGGCGGGTGAGGTGGAGAACGATGCCGATTGAGAGGGTATATGAGCGACAAAATAGTTTCGAGGGTCTTAATACTGATCGCGGGGATTCTATGCATTGGTGTATTTGCAGATTGCGGTAATGGGACAACTACGCAGCCGCCACCCCATCTTGCCGCAACGCTCACCGTCAGCGTCTCGCACACGGGGAATTTCGCGCCCGGGCAGCAAGGTGCGACATATACGTTGACCGTGACAAACAATGGAGATGGGCCGACAAACGGGACGACAGTTACAGTCACAGACTCCGTGCCAACAGGAATGACACTTGTTTCTATGGCGGGAAGCGGGTGGACTTGCATGTCGAACTCGTGCACGCGGAGCGATTTACTTTCCGCTGGAAAGAGCTACCCGTCAATCACGACAACGGTGAATGTAGCGGCAAATGCGACTTCACCGGAAACAAATCAAGTGAGTGTTTCAGGTGGCGGATCGGTTTCGGCGAGTGGTACTGACCCGACAACTGTCGCGCCTCTTTTTGTAAAGCTCACCGTCAGCGCGTCGCACACAGGGAATTTCCAGGCTGGCCAGTATGGGGCGACCTATACCGTGACGCTCACAAACGCCGGAACGGGGCCAACTGATGGCTCGACTGTTACCGTAACGGACTTGGTTCCAGCAGGGATGACATTTATATCCATGGCGGGAAGTGGGTGGACTTGCACGTCGAACTCGTGCACGCGGAGCGATTTACTTTCCGCTGGAAAGAGCTACCCGTCAATCACGACAACGGTGAATGTAGCGGCAAATGCGACTTCACCGGAAACAAATCAGGTGAGTGTTTCAGGTGGCGGATCGGCGCCGGCTAACGGGGACGACCCTACAACGATAGACCCTCTTTATTCTTGCACAGATCTGCCTTCAGGGAACGAATCCGTGCTGAACGGGCAGTATGCGGGCGTCACCCAGGGCTGGCAGGGGGCAACACCCAGCGCGATAGCGTTTAGTGTGGCGTTGGATGGCGCGGGGAAAGTTGGGGATCTTGGCGGAGGAATCGGAGGCGACCTGGACGTCAACGACGCAATCAGTGGCCCCAGGCACCTCACCATCTTGTCCGCCGGGAGCTACTATACGGTCGGGCCGGATCCGGGCTCAGCGATATACAATGTAGCAGGCGCATCCGGGTTCGTGGGGTGCTTGCAACTTCAAACCTCCGGCGGACCATTCACGTTCACCATCGCTCCGGGAGCGTTCACATCTGGAGTCGCGACGAAAGGCGGGCTCCTCCAAATCAACAGTCAATCAAGTCCCGAGTCGCAGGTCGCCGGTGAGCTGAGACTTCAGGATCAAAATGCGTTCAGCTCTGGCGACACCACAGCGCTGCACACGAATTATGCGCTCGGTGAGCATGGAGGAACTCCAAATGGACGGTATGCAATGGCGGGGTCATTCGTCTTGGACCCACGGAGCGGATCTATATCCTCAATCACGGCGGACCAAAACGAGGCCGGCACAGTTTCGGGCATCTTCGGGACAGGGAGAATCAGTTCGGTGTCTCGTTCGGATGGACGTGCGCCGGTTTCCTTCACGGCCGGCGAGGCGCCGGGTACGGCCAGCAACAGTGTTTTTTACATTGTGAATCCAGACGAGATATTCATCCTGGGAACTGATTCTTGGGGGCCGGGCAGTCCAATTCGGAGCGGCCAGGCCGTTGTGTCCGCTGGTTCATTCACGGCCGCATCAGTCGCTGGCAATCACATCATCCACACCACGGGACAGTTTCCCTGTACGACCGGACATTATTCGGGGCCGTGCGCCATCGGTGAGCTTGGATTGCTGACTCTGAACAGCAACTCGCCGGCAGCCGGACAAGTCACAGGAGTTGTATTCCGATACGACATTCAGAACGGTACTCAATTCCAGATTTCCGATTCAGGCAGCCCGGGATCATATACACTTGCAAGCTCCACAGGGCGAGTGACACTTGAGAACATGGGGACGAGCCCCCCTATTCTGTATCTCGCAAGTCCCACGACAAACTCGGACCCGGTCACGTTCTTCATTGTAGGGACCGACGCTGCCGCGAGCTTTGGGTACGCCGAACAGGGAGCCAACGCATCCATTTCCAAGGATTCACTCCCTGACCTATATTTTGTCTTTAATGATGATTCCGGCGACCCGACCGTGTGGTCGCAGATCGGGGTTATCTCAGACTTTAGCTATGCCCCCGACGGAACGTGGGATTATACCTGGAGCGGTTCGCAACTCCTGGATGCCGATGCCAATGAGTACAACGCTGGACTCAACATAACGAACCTGGATCCCAATGGCAATCCGGCCCCGGGCTTAGGGACTGCAGGGGTCGGTGTAGTTGCCATCACGAATGGTAAGAGGGTTCTTTGTCTGTTGGAGGGAGGCCAGTACTCCAAGGATGTTACCGCGGGCGGTAAGGCAGCGATCATCGTAATCGCGGAGCCCCAGTAAGGGGGATTTACCGCGAACATAGTTTGCCGGGTGTCCTATCCCTGCTTCCTAGCAGGGGTGGGGTTCTGCCCTGCCCCAAGTCCCCATGCACAACAAATCCTTGCCCCCCTTCTTCCTTGACGTATGGGTACACCGTGTGGTATCATTACTGGAGGATAACCATGGATGCACCCCGCCACACCAAGCCATGAGGGCACGCTTCAGACCGCACCTAACTCCTTTAGAATGCATACTTACAGGATCGGCGTCCGCAACCCCTGTAGATTGCATACTTACGAACTCGGCCTCCCGCAAGTCCTTTGGAATGCGCACTTACGCACAGTGGGGGGTGGGGGGGTGGGGTCTTATTGTTTACTTGGCGAAAAGGGCTCTTCCCTCTCAACTCTCAACGTCCAACCCTCAACTCCGGGCCCCGATCCCTTCCCCCTCTCCTTCTCGTCAGCATCCCACCAGGATGCTGATCCTGAGCGCAGTCGAAGGGTCACTCCCCGCTCGCCACTGCCCCGTTGCCCGATTGACGACACGCCCGTGACCCAAGCCATCCACACGCCTGCCGTCATGCTAGTCTCCGCACTGGCCCTGCAAGGCGGACCGTCCGCAGCGCAAAACAGGACCGTGAAAACACCCTGCTTGAAGTGTGGTTTGATTCACGACGAGCCCACCGCCATCTGCGACGGCTACGCCGGTCTCGATCCCGACGAAACGGCCGGCGACACCCGCAAGAAGGCCGCGGAGCGCATCCGGGCCATCCTGGCCGCCGTGCCCATCGAGTCGCGTCCGGCCGGACGCGGCCGGCGGCGCACCGAATCCTCCTCCACCGTCGCGGAAATGAAGCCGCCCTCCGAGCGGGCCGGTGCCGCGGCCGGAGAGCGTGCCGCGGACGCGGCTGAGCCGGAGGTTCCGGAATGGCGCCGCGAAGTGAGCGAGCGCCTGGAAACCTACCGCCAGCGCCGCGAACGCCAATCCCGCACCAATGGCAATGGCCAATCCGTGCTCGAATTCCGCGTGCATTCCAAAAAAGATGCTGGCGCCGCCGATGCGGTTCCGGAAGTCGCAGACCCACCCGCGGAGGCGGGAAACCCCATGCAAGAATTTCGTACCGAACCGCGCACGCCGGACACGGAAGCCATAATCTCGGAGTCGGGTGCTTCCGTACCCCAGGCCATGGCCGCTGCCGCGGGAGCGGGTCCCGCTGCCTCACGCGCACGGACCGGAACGATCTCGAGCGCCGGCGGAGAGCGTATTTACGCCCCTCCAGACGTCCACGCGCCCGATCTCGACACGTCTCACGATTCCCCGTCCACCGAACCGCCTGCAAGTGAGTTTGAAGACGTGGAACTGCCCCCAATGGAGCAGGAGGCCGGCGCATTGGCTCCGGTTTCCGCCTGCGACGCCGAAGTGGAAATCGCGGCCGCCGAAGCCGCTCTCCCGGGCGCGGAGTTGCCGGCCGAACCGCCAGAGTCTTTGCCGCTGGCTACAGATCCGGCCATCGTGCTTGCGGATGCTACAACTCTTGAAGTGCATGCCGATCCCCTGGAACTCGAAGCCGCAGCGCCCGCGGCTGCTTTTGCGGCGCCGTACACTCCCGCGGTGGAAGCCCTTCCGGCGATTCCCGCGATTGACACGGAGTATTGGCGCACCGCTCCGAGCGTCGAGCCTGACGCCGCTTTCGATCTGGGAGAGGTGGAGTGCGGCTCGCTGACCTCCGGCCTGGACGCGCACGGCGCTGCCGCGGAGGAGTTTACGGCCGGGCCAGCGGCTGCATCTCCTACCGAAGTCAACGCTTCGCCTTTGCTCGAAGAGACCATCGAAACACCGCTCCAGCCGGCCGCCGAAACCGCCCCGGAGCCTGCGCCCGACTACGCGGCCATGGCCGGAATTGAGGCTCCCGGCGAAGCGCTTTTCTCCGGCGAACCGGCGGAAGATGAAGTCGAAGTGACCGATCCCCGCCGGGAAGCTCTGCGTACCGCCTCCCGCCGCTCCCCGGCCACGCCTCCGGAGCGCATCGAAATCAACGTGCCGCAGCCGGTCTTCGATTTCGCAGCGCCCGGCACCATGTCGGAACACCCGCAGGATCAGCAGGTGCCGGTGGCCGATTTGCGCGAGCGGCGCTCCGCGGGAGCCATTGACGCGGCGATTCTGGCGTTCACCGTGGCCGCCTTTTTCATCGCCTTCCGCCTGGCTGGCGGCGAGCTGTCTTTCTCCCGCGTCGGCGTTGCCGTGGTGCTGGCGGCATCGTTCCTCATCTACGCGCAATACTTCCTGCTGTTCACGGTCACCGCCGGCGCCACTCCGGGCATGATGCTGCGCGGCCTGCGCGTGGTCTGCTTTGACGGCACTTCGCCCGGTGCGATGGAGCTGTGCTGGCGGGGATTCGGCTGCTTGCTCTCTGCCGCCGCGGGAATGCTGGGATTCGTGTGGGCCGCCTGGGACGAAGATGGCCTCACCTGGCACGACCGAATCTCCCAGACCTACATTACCTATGCGGAGATGGAAGCGCTGCCGGTGCACGCTCCCGTCCAATAACTCCGGCGGAAAAGCCTGAATGCGGAGCCTGGGAATGTTATACTGGGGTTTTGCCGGAGAGATCGGATGAACCGCGCCACACGCTTCCTCGTCTTGGCTCTTTCCAGCCTGGTGGTCCTCTACGCCGGAATCGGCTACGCGCTGGCCCGCACCTCTCAGGACAATACCTATCGTTCGCTGGGCGTTTATAGCGAGGTCCTGCAACGCGTCCAGCAGGACTACGTCGAGGAACCGAATATCCGCCAGGTGACGCGCGGCGCCCTGCACGGGCTGGTGGAGTCCCTGGACCCGCAGTCCGGATACCTGAGCGCCCGGGAGTACGAGGATTACCAGGCCCGGCTGAAGGCCCACGCCCGCGGCGACATTGGCGTGGCCCTTTCCAAACGGTTCGGCTACCTGATGGTGCTGGCCACGCTGCCCGATAGCCCGGCGCAAAAGGCTGGTCTTTCCACCGGAGACATCCTGGAGACCATCGCGGGCTTTTCCACCCGCGAGATTTCCATTCGCCAGGCGGAACTGCTTCTCGAGGGCGAACCCGGCACCAGCGTGAAGGTCTCCGCCGTTCGCCATGGCGGTACCGAATCCCACGACGTGGAAATCACCCGGGCCGTGCTCGGCACGCCGCACCTAGTGACCGACAAGCTGGAGGAAGACGTGGCCTACCTGCGCGTGGCCGCGTTTACTCCGGGCCGTGCCGCGGAGATCCGCCAAAAGCTTGCCGAATTCTCCCGCCAGGGCCTGCATAAGCTGGTGCTGGACCTGCGCGACTGCGCCTCCGGAAGTTTTCAGGAGGGCATCGCCACCGCCAACTTGTTCGTGAATAACGGAACCATCGCCACGCTCCGCGGGCAGTCGGTGCCTCCGAAGAGCTTCACCGCGGACCCGCAGAAGATGGTTTGGTCCGGCCCGGTGACCGTGCTCATCTCTTCCAGCACCGCGGGTGCCGCGGAAGTGCTGGCCGCGGCGCTGGCGGATGACCGCGCGGCTCCCACCATCGGCGAGCGCACGTTTGGGAGCGCCGGCGAGCAGAGCGTGATCGCCCTCGAAGATGGCGGTGCCTTGATCCTCACCACCGCCCTTTATCACGCGCCCTCCGGAAAAAGCATCAACGAATCGGGCGTGAAGCCCTCCGCGGATATGGCCGGCGGAGGGGATGACTCTTCGGACTTCGACCAGGGCGCGGATTCCGGAAACGGGGAGCATCCCTCCTCGGGAACTTCGCCACACCTGCACGACGATCCGGCCGTGCGCAGGGCTCTTGAGATTCTCCGCCGTCAGACCGCCGTTCCGGCCAAAGCTGCCTAGCCTCGTGCATTCCGGTCCGGGCCTTTTCGTTCGCTGCAGGCTCCTGCCCTGCCGCTGTGGATTCTGGAGGTCAGCCACCGATTGCCTCGCTTTCTTGTTCGTTTGCAGTTTCGTTTTTCTGTGCTCCTCCTGCAGGCCGAAGACGCCGCCGGTTTCCGACCCGACGCGCCTGGCTGTGGATTTTGCGGCCACGGCGCGCGGCGCGGCTGGAAATGAAGCCCCCATCCGGATCATTCCCGCTGTGCCTTCTTCCGCGGCAGCGCCTGCACGTGTGCTCGTGTCCCTGCCCGATTTCGCGCGCCTGCCCGTGTTGGAAGCGGCCTGGCGCAGCGCGGCAGCGGAACGCGGCGTAACCGTGGATCGCCGCGAAGCAGGCAATGATTCCGTGACGTTTGTGGTGAGCGCTGCCGGAAAGACGGCGCTCCTGCTGGACGTGTTCGCGGTCACCCCCGCTTCCGGCGATTCCGCTTCCGGGCCGCGTGCCGGTCCGGAACTGGCCTTGATTGTGGATGACCTGGGCTACGATGCCGGCGCCGCGCGCGCCGTCTTCGCCCTCCCGGGTCGAGTGACCGTGGCCGTGCTGCCTGGGCTTCCGGACTCAACCGCCATCGCCGAACAAGCGCACCGCCGCGGGCTGGAGGTGCTGCTGCACCTGCCCATGGAGTCCCTGGCCGGAGAGGATAAAGCTGAAAAAGTGGAGTTGCACGTGGGTGAGTCTGCGGGAGAGGTCAACCGCGCGTTGGACCAGATGCTGGCCACGGTCCCCTACGCTGTGGGAGTCAACAACCATCAGGGCTCGCGCGCCACGGCCGACGTGGCGCTGATGTCCGCGGTGGCTGCGGCTCTGCGCGCGCGCGGGCTCTTTTTTGTGGACAGCCGCACCTCGGGTGCCAGCGTGGCCTACGATGCCGCGCGGCGCGCGGGAGTGCCGGCGGCGGCGCGCAATGTGTTTCTCGATGACGACGAGCAGCCCGCGGCCATCCGCCGGCAGCTCGATCGCGCCGTGCGCCAGGCGCGCGAGCAGGGCTGGTGCGTGGCCATCGGGCATCCCCACAGCTCGACGCTCGCCGTGCTCGCGGATGCCCTGCCGGAGGTCGAGGCGCGAGGCACCCGCCTGGTCAGCGCATCCGCACTGCTGCGGCGGGATTCCTCCGAGCCGCCGCGGCCGTAGAGCCCCTACGAAAGCGTCTCGCGGACCATGGCAGTGACCTCTCGTGCCAGCGCGTAGGCGGATGTCAGCCCGGGAGATTCGATCCCGATGAGGTGAATGATGCCGGGCAGGCGCGGATCACGTTCGATCACAAAGTCGGAAATCTCTTTGGTTTGCTCGCCCTGCTGGGGGATCGCGGATGCCAATTTCGCGCGAATTCCGGAATATGCCGGCCGCAGGTCCTCTTCTTCAAGTTCCGGCAGCAGCCTGCGAACGTCGCGCGCAAACACCGCTACCGGAACCCGGCCACTTTCATAGTCCGTTTTGCTGGAGACCACCTGGGCCGTGGGACCGACCAGCAGCGTGCCCCAGAGTGTTTTGGTGAGGTGCAATCCGAGCGACATGCCCCGGGGGTCCGGCAACGGATAGACCAGGGAGTGCACCAGATGCGCCTTTGCCGGCGCCACCTCGCAATAATCGCCGCGCACCGGTTGAATCCTGTGGCGCGTTTCGCCGGTCAGCGCGGCCACTTCGTCCGCGAACAGGCCGGCGCAGTTCACCACGGCACGCGCGTCAATGGTTCCGCGTTCGCTGGTTACCCGCAGCGCGCGGCCCGCGGGCTCGAGGGCCGAAACCTTGGCATGAGTGAGCAGATTCGCGCCGCGGTCGCGCGCCACGCGTGCATACGCCTTGACCAGTTCCTCGCTCACCACCAAACCGGCAGAGGGCACTTCGAGCGCGGCGCGTCCTTCCACATGCGGCTCGCGTGCCCGCAACTCCTGGCCATCAATGATGCGCAGGCCGGCGACGCCATTCTCCTGTCCGCGATGGAGCAGTGCCTCCAGTTGCGGTTCTTCACCAGTGGATGCGGCCACCACCACTTTGCCGGTGCGGCGGTGCGGCACACCGTGCGCCTCGCAGAATTCATAGGTCAGCCGGTTGCCTTCCACGCAGAGCCGTGCCTTGCGCGAGCCCGTGGGGTAATAAATTCCGGAGTGAATCACGCCGCTGTTGCGGGAACTTGCCGCCATGCCCAGTTGCGGCATTTCCTCAAGCAGGAAGACGTCCTCATAGCGGCCGGAAAGCTCCATGGCCACGGCGCATCCCACTACGCCGCCGCCGATGATCACCACGGTCGCAGTTTCCGTCTGGGTCATGCTCCCAACCGCGGCGGGGTCCCGGAAGGATTATTCGACCACGCCGGCGCCACCGAACAGAAATGCCATGTCCACCAGACGCGCGCCGCTGCCATCGTGCACCGCGTAATCGCTGTTGTCTTTGCCGTTGTAATCCTTCTGCCAGAGGGAGGCGCCGCCGAAATCGCCGTACTTGTTCAAAGCGTAAAACTTGATGTGGAACTGGCGGAGCTTGTCCATGTTGTTGTTGTAATTGCGGGCGATGCGCTTGAGCGCTTCGAGGCAGGCCTCGGTGGGCGTGGCGCCCCGGCGCATGGCCTCCACCACGGTGTGCCCGCCAGAGATCTTGATGTTCTCCTCGCCCTTGCCCGTCGAGCCGGCGGCGCCCACGTCGTTGTCCACGTAGAGTCCCGCGCCAATAATCGGGGAATCGCCCACTCGGCCCGGGATTTTCCAGGACAGGCCGGACGTGGTAGTGGTGCCGGAGATCGCGCCGCTTGCGTCCACGGCCAGGCAGTTGATGGTGCCGGTGGGCGGATGCTCGACTACGTTTTCGATGTGCGCAGCCCAGAGCCGTTTTTCCGGGGTGTTCAGCATGGCCGCGAGGTCCTGCTTCCAGTCCGGACTGTCCAAGCCCGGCCGCCAATTCTTGCTGGATTTTGCTTTCCAGGCCAGCCAGGCGATTCGAGAACGCTCGGTGAGCAGGTTCATGTCTTGAAAGCCCTGGTCCACGGCAAAGCGCCGCGCGCCCTCTCCGGCGATCATGACGTGGCTGGTACGCTCCATGACCACGCGGGCGACCAGGGACGGATTCTTGATTCGCCGGATCGCGGCCACCGAACCCGCGCGGCGCGTGGGCCCGTGCATCACGCTGGCATCCAGCTCCACTTCGCCCTCTTCGTTGGGCAGACCGCCATAGCCGACGGAATCATCGTTGGGATCATCTTCCACCGCGGTGACCACGGCGAGCACTGCATCCAGGGTATCTCCACCTTGCTTCAAAACGGCCATCCCCCGTTCCAGGTGCTTCACTCCATTGGCGCTGGAAACGATGAGCGGCCGCGCGTGTCCAGCCGAAGCTTGTCCCGGCGGCGGGGTGCCTCCGAGCAGGCGCCGCGTGCCTGCGAGCAGCCCCGTACCCATGGAGGCGAAAAAAAACTTTCTGCGTGTCCACCCGGCCATATGCGCTACCCCTTTTCCTCAGGCGCTCGACAGAACGGTCGCGGCGCAGAATAGACCGCCACCGCGCAACCTGCAAGCCCGCAGACTGTTCTGGCATCCGGGACAGCATGGGCCCATCATGTATAACCTGCGGAGGGAGCTGATGATGCGCCACCAGGTCGTTTGCCGGATCGTCGTGCTTGGAGTGCTCTTCAGTCTAACGGGGACGAGACTTCCCGCTCAGAAAGTCGAAGTGAGCTACGATCACAACGCCTCCTTCAAGCATTACAAAACCTATGCCTGGGGCAAGAACAAGCTGGTGAGCCGGCAGAGGAAGGAAGTTGCGGACCAGATTGAGAAAACCATCGAGGCCTCCGCCGATCAGGATCTCCACAGAAAAGGCTTCGTCCGCGACGATGCAAAGCCGGACTTCTATATCGCCTACAGCGCCGGAGCCCTGCCGGACTCGAAAACGGGAATCCCCACCACGGTGGTGCCACTCGGCCCGAACGGCGCGCTCTACGGGGCTATTCCCGGCGTCTCTCTGGACGTATGGCTGGAAGTCGAGGGCGCTCTCCGCTTCCAGGTCGAGGACGCCGCTCACAACACAGTGGTCTGGGAATCGTTGACCACCAAGAAAGTAAAGAACACCAAGAAGTTTCTGAACAATCTGCAGAGCGAAATCGACAAGCTGATTGCGAAAGGCCTCGAAAAGTTTCCGCCAAAGCAGTAATCAGCTCTCGCGCTCCCGCAAACGCGCATTGTGCCCGGCCTGCCGGGGGTGTAAATTCGCGCCGGATTTCACGACTTCATCTCTCCCCGGGAGGACTTCATGAGGCTCTCATCCTGTCTCGCTCTGGCCGCCGTGCTTGCGCTGGCCGGCACCGCAGCGCCCCTGGCGCGCCCGATTACTCTGCCGCCGCCTCGTGCCGCGGGAGATTTTGTCCTGGTGATGCATGGCGGGGCCGGCAGCTACACCGATGCCTCGCCGGAACGCCTGGAACCTGCGCGGGCGGCCCTCACCCAGGCTTTGGAGGCGGGCCGCGACATCCTGGCGCGCGGCGGTTCCAGCCTCGACGCCGTCGAAGCGGCGCAGCGCATCATGGAAGATTCAGGCGCGTTCGACGCGGGGCGCGGCGCCTATTACACCCGGGAAGGCGTGCCGGAAATGGACGCGGCGATCATGGATGGCCGCACACTTGCCGCCGGCGCCGTGGCCTCCGTCCAGCACATCGCGCATCCCATCAGCCTGGCACGCATGGTCATGGAACGCACCAAACACGTGCTGCTGGTGGGCGCCGGCGCGGAAGAATTCGCGCGGTCGCAGGGCGTGGCGCTGGTTTCGCCGTATTACTTTTTCAATGAGCGCCGCTGGAAGTCGTTTCAGGAACGGCAGGCCGCCGAGGAGAAGCCCAAAGCCTCCGCAATGCCTGCTGGAGAAATTTACGGCACCACCGGCGCGCTGGCCCTGGACAAGGCCGGCAACCTGGCCGCGGCCACAACCACGGGCGGCACCACCTACAAGATGCCGGGGCGCGTGGGCGATTCCCCCCTGATTGGCGCCGGTACCTACGCCAATAACGAAAGCTGCGCGGTTTCCGGGACCGGCGTGGGGGAATACTTCATCCGCAACGTGGTGGCCGCGGACATCTGCGCGCGGGTGAAATACCTGCACCAGCCGCTCGAGCAGGCGGCGGACGATGTGGTGATGAAGGAACTGGTGGAGCAGCACGGCGATGGCGGCGTGATTGCGCTGGACCGCGCGGGCCACGTGGCCACGCCGTTCAACACCCACGGCATGATGCACGGCGTGGTTCGCGCCGACGGAAAAATCACCATCGAAACGTTCAAACCGTAAGCGTCAGGGCGGAGCGGGCGATCCGGCGCGGGGGAACGCCGCTCACGTGCCCAACGGCAGGTAGTACTGCGTGCCGATCACCGGCTCCTGGAGCCGGCGCAACAGTTGCTGCAAATCCGCATCGCGCTCCACGAAGTCAATCTCGGAGGTGTTCACCACCAGCAGGTCGGACGTGGTATAGCGGAAGAAGAAATGTTCGTAGGCGCGCACGACCTCTTCCAGGTAGTCGTCGGAGACTTCCGATTCGGAGGGCTGCTTTTTTCTGCCGATGCGCTGGCGCAGTACCCCCGGCGTCGCCTGGAGATAAATTACCAGATCCGGGAGAGGCAAATCTTTGGCCAGCAATTCGAAGTAGCGGTCATAGAGCCGCAGTTCTTCGTTGTCCAGATTGATGTTGGCGAAGATGCGGTCCTTCTCGAGCAGAAAATCGCTGACCACTGGGCCGCTAACCGCGTCCACCGCGGCGGCTTTCAACCGGCGGTGGCGCTCCTGCAGGAAATACATTTGCGCGCGGAAGGCGCTGCCGGGCACATCCTCATAGAAGGCGGCAAGAAAAGGATTGTCTTCGCAGTCATAGACCCGCCGCGCATGGAGCCGTTCCGCGAGGATTTTCGCCAACGTGGATTTGCCGACCCGGATGGGGCCTTCGAGGGCGATAAAGCGCGGGCGGCGAAAGGCAGGAGAGGTGGAACCAGCGCTGGACGAGGCCATAGCGGGTGCCAGTATAACAAAGCGCGGCATGGGGCCGGGCAGAGGCACGATGGCCGGGTCTCGCGTTGCGCGGGGCAACGGCGGCACCAGGGCGCCGGTGGCGGCGAGTCTCGAGGAGCCTGCACGGGACGCCGGCGCTGCCAGGGATGCGGGGCGGCTACTCGGCGCGAAGCGTGGTGGCCGGATCGATCCGCGCGGCGCGCCACGCAGGCAGGGAGCAGGCCAGTCCCGAAACGGCGATCAGCAGCACCACAACTCCAAAATAGGTGATGGCGTCGAGGCGGGAAATGCCGAACAGCAGCGAGGCGATGGCCTGGCTTGCCGCCATGGCCGCGGCCAGGCCGAGCAGCGCCCCCATGCCCGTGAGCGCCAGGCCCTGGCGAAGGATCAGCCCGAGGATGTTCCCGCGCGAGGCGCCCAGCGCGGCGCGCACCCCGAGTTCGCGGGTGCGCTCCGTAACGCTGCCCGAGAGCACACCGTAAATGCCGGTGGCGGCAAGCACCAGGGCTACCAGCGCAAAAGCCTGGAACAGGACGAAGGCAAAATGGCGCTGCGCTTCGGAGGCGGCCACCACTTGTTCCATGGTGGCCACGCGCACGATGGGCTGGTCTTTGTCCACCGACCAGATGGCGCGGCGAATCGCAGGAGCGAGCGCGGCCACATCGCCCGAGCCGCGAATCACCAGGGACATGGGATTGTCCACCCAGTACCACTGCGGAGCGGTGGTGTACACCGCGTCCGTTTCGTTCACGGCCAGAGAGGCCTGCCTTACGTTGCCGACCACGCCCACGATGATGGCCCAAGGTTCTTTCACGTTGCCGCTGCCGGGGCCAATGCGGATTCCGCGGCCCACGGGATCGGCGCCGGGAAATTTGCGCTGGGCCAGCGATTCGCTGATGACCACGGCGCGAGCCTCTCCCGCCGCGTCGTGCGCGGTGAGCAGGCGTCCGCGGCGCAGCGGGATGCCCATGACCTCGAAATAGTTGGGACTCACGGCATAGCGGAGCGCGGCGGCATCATCCTGCGGGTTGTACTCGTTCTCGAATTCGACGCCGTAACCATCCTGATCGCCGCTGAGCGGCAACTGGCTGGTGAAGGCCACCGCGGCGACGCCGGGCACGCGCTCGGCTGCCTCCCGAGCCTGCTCGATGAACTGGAAGCGGGCGGAATCGGCGTCGTAGCGGTGCCCCGCTTCGTGCACCTGCAGGGTCAAGAGTTGCGCCGCGCGAAAACCTGTATTCACCGAAAAGAGGCGCTCCAGGCTGCGCAGAAGAAGTCCCGCGCTGACCAGCAGGACCAGGGCCAGAGCCACCTCGGCGACCACCAGAGTGCGCCGGGTGAACTGGTGGCCGCCGGCGGAACGGCGCGAGGCCTCCCGCAGTCCGGTTTGCAGGTCGTTGCGCGTGGCATGCAGGGCGGGAACCAAACCAACGGCAATTCCGATGAGCGTGGTGACGGCCAGGGCGAACGCGAAGACCGCGCCATTGAAGGTGATGGCGCCAATGCGCGGCAAGTCCACCGGTGCGAGAGCCACGAGCGTGCCCAGCGCCAGTTTGGCCACGACGATTCCCAGGGCCCCGCCGGCGGCAGCGAGCAGCAGACTTTCGGTGAGCAGTTGCCGCATCAGCCGTTCCCGCCCGGCTCCCAGGGCGAGGCGCACGGCCATTTCTCCCCGGCGCTGCGCGCCGCGCGCCAGGAGCAAATTGGTCACGTTGACGCAGGCGATGGCCAGCACCAGCAGCACACCGCCGAGGATGGCCAGCAGCGCGGGCCGCACGGTGCGGGTGATCTCGCCTTGCAGAGGATTGGCAATGAATCCGAATTTCAGATTCGCCCAGGGCGGCCGCGGAAAAACCGGCAAGGGATCGCGGGCGATTTCGTTCAGTTCGCGCCGGGCAAGCCCCGGAGAGACGCCGGGCATCAGCCTGCCCACCATGTTCATGTGGTGGCCCCACTCACGCGTGTTGAATTTGCTGGCATGCTCCGTGTCGTACTGCATGGGCCGCCAGAGGCGCGCGGCGGGGGCCATCAGGTTTTCGAACGAGCGGGGCATGACGCCGATTACGGTCCAGAGATCTCCATCCAGGGTGATCTGCCTGCCGACCATCTCCGGGTCCGCCGCAAAGCGCAGGCGCCAAAGCGTATCGCTGAGGATGACCACCTTGGGCCCGTCCAACACGTCGTCGGAGGGGCGAAAGTCGCGCCCGATGGCCGGGGCAACGCCGAGGACCCGGAAGTAGTCCGCGGTGACGCGCTGTCCATCGAGCCGCTCGGGCTGCGTGGCGGAGGTCACGGAAGGCTGCCAGAGCGGCACATCCGCCGCAGCCAGAATTTGGAAAGAATGATTGCGCTGGGCCACTTCCCGATAGGTGTGAAAGGTGACCGCGGAGCGTTCCCCTTCGTTGGAGTCCCAGATCATCAAGATGTGGCTGGGCGCCGGATAGGGCAGGGGCGCAAACAGAGTGGGGTAGACGGCGCTGAAGATAGCCGTGCTCGCGCCAATGCCCAGCGCCAGGGTGACCGCGCTCACCACGGTGAAGCCCGGGCTGCGGCGCAGGCGGCGGGCCGCGTAACGCAGGTCGGCAACCAGGTTCTCGAGCAGGTGCTCCCAGCCGGAGGAGCGAACCTCTTCCCGCAGGAGCGTGGCATTGCCCAGGTCGAGTTGCGCCAGACGCCGCGCATCCGCGGGCGAGTGGCCGCGGGCGATCAGTTCCGCGACCGCCAAATCAAAAAAATGGCCGACTTCGTCCGCGGTATCCCTGTCCGCCGCGCGGCGATTCACGAGCGCGCGCAAGCCGTGGGCGAGCTGCCGCAGGAAGGACACGCGCCTAGCCCTCCGCCTTCAGCAGCCGGGAGATGGCGGAGGCCCGGCGCGTCCAGTCCGCCGTCTCCGCCTCGAGCTGCTTTTTGCCGCGGCCGGTAAGCCGATAGTATTTCGCGCGGCGCGAATTCTCGGTGTGGCGCCATTCAGAATCGAGCCAGCCGGCGCGCTCCAGGCGCTGGAGAGCGGTGAGCAGGGAGCCGGGGTTAACCTTGAAGACGCCGCGGGAAATCTGCTGGACGCGACGGGCGATGCCGAAGCCGTGCATGGGTTCGAGGCTCAGGGTTTTGAGGATGAGCAGGTCCAGGGTGCCCTGGATGACGTCGGTGGTGGGTGGTTCCATGCGCTCCTTCCCTCCGGGGGCGACGGAGGGAGCGTAGCGCACCTTCCTCTTGATTGTCAAGATGTGATGCTCAGGGTGAGGCCCGCCGAGCCGATCCGGGCTAAGGAATCCGCTGGCCATGGGGATGCTGGCCGGGCAGCAACAGTGTCTTCACAAGTTCCCCCTCGCCGCAGACCGTCATTCCCGGAAACCGCTTGAACCAGGCGCCCTCGGGCACTTCCGGCTCCGAATCGAGCCACGCAGCCAGCAACGTTAATTGCGATGCGGAGATCTTGCGGGTCTGGATGCGCTCCTGGAGGTGCTGGAGGAGTGCCGGGGGAACACTCTGGCGGCGGACTTTTGGCACGGCCCGGCCTAAATTCCGTAAAAGCCGCGCGTGATGCGTTCCTTGATGCTCGCCGCCTCCGCGGGATGTGACGCGGCTGCAAGTTGCCGGGCCAGAAGCCCTAGTTCCTCAGGGCTGAGCCGATTGCCTTTGCCCTCCAGGGCGGCGAGTTCGGCGGTCTCGAGTGCGACTTCCTCACCCGTGGCTTTGCGGGCCACGACACGGCTGCCGGTAAGGGCCTGGCGGACGAACCAATGGTAGACGGCCAGCGCGCTCTTGATCACGTCGGTGCGCTTCGAGCGGGTCAGTTCCGCCATCTGGTCGACGAGGGCCAATTCGGCGGGACTCAAAACGGGTTGAATTCTAGACATACTCTATTTGCCTCACTTTATGAGTAGAATATACTCCTATCAGAACAGCTTGTCCAGGGATTGCCCGCACCGGACTTGACGGGCCGACATGCAGTGACTTTACCCCGCAAGAGGCGCTCCGGCTCCAGCGTATCGATGAACCCATCCCTTTCATTCTTTGGTTTGACATGCCGCGTGTGAATCAGACGCGCAACTACGACCAGACCACTTTGTGAGTATTCAGCACAAATGAGCCGGGGAAGCGGACTGCAGTACGCCTGAGCCGGCGAATCCGGACACAGGAGCAGGAAAATCAATGGAATTCACTTACGCACGGATTACTGGAACAGGAACCTCGCATTCACAGTTCACGGCAAGCCGTCCCAGATGCGTTTCGCTGCGCGCGAAGCCCATTCTAATTTCTCTTTCGTGCCGTTGGCCAGCGGCCGGGATCTCGCCAGACAAGCAACGCCCGAGCGCAAGCCGCTCGGTCGCCTGCACGGCGGGGTTCTGATCAACCAGCCTCGGATGGCCGCGGAGAAGTCCCCGGGCGCAGCAAGCAGCGCCCCTACGCCGCCGGCCATTCACGGCGAAACTAGGCTACCCTGATCCTGTCGCGCAGACCGGGCGCGAAAAGGATCTTGGGAATCATGGCGTGGACGCCGCGCACGATATCCACCACCTGGGTGACGCGGAAGCTCACGGCAATGCTGCACAGCGCGTAAGCATCGAGCTTGGTGAGTTGGGTGCGCGCGGCCAGAAAATCAATGGCATTGCGCGCCGCGAAGGTCATGGCGGTGTTCAGGTCCTTGTCCAATCCCAGGAGGATCCAGTGGGTGGAGGTTTCGGCGATGGGCCAGGCGAAATTCTTCTGCTTGTGCAGAATCACCTGGATGCGCAACTCCTGCATACCGGTTTCGAGCGCGGTGAGGCAAATTT
>Ga0335085_10006951_pt1 | contig 17702 bp, 17 predicted proteins | sample Lox_Sample_45_FD_206712 | JGI IMG/M metagenome (GOLD analysis project Ga0335085, IMG submission 206712) | Soil microbial communities from Loxahatchee National Wildlife Refuge, Florida, United States - Lox_Sample_4.5 | ecosystem: Environmental > Terrestrial > Soil > Wetlands | place: USA...
TAATGCGACTTCCTTTCGGGAGCTCAGCAATCGTACGGGCCATCGGCGGTCCTCCTCTCAAGTTAATGAGAGCAGAATACCGCACAAACCGTTAAGTGAACAGTATTGGGCTGAAGCCCCGCCCTTTCCGAATCCTCGTGAGTCGTCATGTCGCTTCGCGACACCCCGAAGCATGAAAATGTCCACGAGATCGGTTTATGATCGACTCAGCCTGCGCCTGGGGTGGTGAGCCCACCGTTGCCTGAGCGAAATTTTCGGAACAGAAATGCGGGTTAGCGTCCCGTCTCCAACTGTAGGCCCACGCATTTGCGAAGGGAGATTGGCATGGCTGTTGAGCCTTTCCTGAGCGAGCGGCAGCTTGAAGCTCTGCGAGGGCTGGACACCTGCACGGTGTCCAATGCCGTCGAGACCTTCGGCGTAAGACTACGAAACACCGGCTTTGCGGACTCGACTGTCCGCTGCATGTTTGAGGACCTGCCGCCCATGGTGGGGTACGCGGCCACGGCCCGCCTGCGCAGCGGGAGTCCGCCCATGCAAGGCGGCAGCTACCACGACCGCACGGACTGGTGGCAGTACGTTCTTCAGGTGCCGCCGCCGCGCGTGATCGTGCTGGAAGATGTGGACAACCACCCGGGCCTGGGCGCCTTCGTCGGAGACGTGCACGCCGCAATCCTGCGCGCCTTGGGGTGCGTCGGCTACGTGACGAACGGAGCGGTCCGCGAGCTACCGGGGGTGCGAAAGATGGGGTTTCACCTGTTTGCCGGCAAAGTGGCGGTGTCTCATGCATACGCTCACATCTTTGACTTCGGGTCGCCCATCGAAGTGGGCGGACTTCAGGTTCACCCCGGCGATCTCCTTCATGGCGACCGCCACGGATTGTTGACGGTTCCCAGGCTGGTGGCGGCTGATGTCCCGGCCGTCGCGGAGAAGTTGCAACGGAAGGAAGGACGGATCATTGCCTTGTGTGAAGGCAGTAACTTTTCGCTGGAGAAGCTGCGGGAGGTCATCCAGGAATTCGAGGCGACGCCGAGCAGTGACGCCCGACGGGCCAACCCGACGTGAGGAATGAAAACCAATCCATGAAAAAGTCTTTCATCGAACTCGATCTTCGCTCGGTGCGCGCGCCAGCGTTCCTGGCGGCCGCGCTCGCAACGCTCCTTTTGATCCCTTCCTGCTCGCGGCCCACGGAGAGTGAGGCCCGAACGGGACCCGACGAAGCTCCGACCGCACCCGTGGTGAAGGTGCAGCGCAAGACGCTCGGCAACCAACTGGAGATCGCCTCGGAGTTCCGTCCCTTTCAGGAGATTGACGTCCACGCGAAGGAGTCCGGTTACATCAAGAGCCTCCATATCGATTGGGGAACCCACGTCAAAACGGGTGACCTGATGGCCGTGTTGGAGATTCCCGAACTTCAAGAGGAAGTGGAGCGCGACAAAGCGGCCCAGCAGCGTAGCGAGCAGGATCTGGCGCGCGCCAAGGAAGAGCTCACGCGCGACCGCTCGGCTTACGACGTGGCGCACCTCACCTACACGCGCCTTGCCGGCGTCCAGAAGACAAATCCGGGACTTGTAGCTCAGGAAGAAATCGATGTGGCTCAAGGCAAGGACGACCAAGCAAAAGCCCAGGTGTCTGCGAGCCTGGACGCAGTGTCGGCCGCGGAGCAGGAGTTGGCCGCCGCCAAGGCGACGCTGCAGAAGGATCAGGCGCTGTTTGCGTACTCGCGCATCGTGGCGCCCTTTGACGGCGTCGTTACCGAGCTCTACGCCTATACCGGCGCGCTGCTGCCCGCCGGCACGTCAACCAGCCAGAACGGCCTGGCCCTTTGTCATCTTTCTCAGAATGACCTCCTGCGCCTGGTGATTCCCGTGCCGGAAACTGTGGTGCCTGACGTTCGCCTCGGCGAGCCCGTGCAGGTGCGGGTGACGGCTTTGAACAGGAGCTTCCAGGGGAAAGTGATGCGATTCTCAGACCAGATCGATATGCAGACGCGCACCATGCATACCGAGGTCCAGGTCCCCAATCCCAACTACGAAATCGTGCCGGGCATGTACGCCTACGTCGAGCTTCCTACGGCGCGGAGCGTCAACGTGCTGGCGGTGCCCATTCAGGCGGTCCAGCGATCCGGAAGCGATACGGGCACGGTTCTGGTGGTGAACGGGCAGGACATGATCGATTCGCGTCAGGTGAAGCTCGGGACGGAGACGGCCAATAACATTGAAATTACATCCGGTTTGGAGGAAGGCGAGCTTGCTATATTCGGAGAGCAGAGCCGGTACCGGCCGGGCGAAATCGTCAAACCCAAAATCGTCAACCTGGGGGCTCCAGATGAAAATGAATAGAGGGCCGGGGTGTCGTTCCTTGGCCTTGGTTCCGTTCTGGAGCCGGTGAAATGCCGGAAGGAAGGACGTCAGCTAGTGTCACGCTTCTCCATCCGTAACCCTTACTTTATCGTCGTGGTCTGTCTCTTCGTCTTCGTGATCGGGCTCACCAGCCTGCTTAGGATGCCGATTGATCTGTTCCCGCCCATCAACATTCCTGAGGTTGTCGTCGCCACGTTTTACAACGGCATGCCGCCCGAGGATATCGAAACCGAGATCACTGGCCGCTTCGAGCGATTCTTCACTCTGGGTGCGGGGATCGACCACATGGAGTCCCGATCCCTTCCAGGCGCGAGCGTCCTTAAGGTCTATTTCCAACCCGGGACGAGCGCCGATGCGGACGTGGATGAGATCTCAAACCTGGCGATGGCAGACCTTCGACGCCTGCCGCCGGGCACTCTGCCGCCCGTGGTGATGAAATTTGACGCTTCCAGTCTGCCGGTCTGCCTGATTACTTTGCAAGGGCAAGGCTTAACGGAAACACAGCTCCGCGACCTGGGCCAGTTCACCGTTCGAAACCAGATCGCCACCGCGCCCGGAGCTTCGATCCCGCCTCCCTTCGGGGGCAAGTACCGGCAGATCATGGTCTATGTCGATCCGCTGAAGCTCCAGTCTTACGGTCTCAGTGTGATGGACGTGGTCCGCCAGGTGAATAACGCCAACCTGATCCTTCCGGCCGGGGATGCCAAGATCGGGCCCTACGACTACAACATTTACACCAACAGTCAGATCGAGAGTGTCGCAGACTTGAACAACGTTCCCCTGAAAACGGTTGGCGGTTCCTACGTGACCGTTGGAGACGTCGGTTCCGCCCAGGACGCGCACAGCATCCAGATAAACATCGTGAGGGTGGATGGGCAGAAGTCGGTCTATCTCCCCATCATGAAGCAGGGCGGGGACACCAACACCATCGCGGTGGTGGATGGCGTCAAGAAAGTGGTGTCTCATCTCTTCGACGTGCCGAAGAGTCTTGTCACCCATCTCGTCTTTGACCAGTCTGAATACGTCAAGAAGGCCATCAGTACGCTGGTTCACGAGGGCGCCACTGGACTCTTGCTGACGGGACTGATGGTACTGCTGTTCCTGGGCAGCCTGCGGGGAACGGCAGCCGTTTTCCTCTCGATTCCACTCTCGGCGCTGGCAGCGGTTATCGCACTCTACTTTGGAGGCAGCACGATCAACAGCATGGTCCTGGCGGGCCTGGCCATCGTTTTCTCGCGTCTGATCGATAATTCGGTGATCGTGCTGGAGAACATCTTTCGTCACATGGAACTGGGCGAGCCGCCCGCCGTGGCCGCGGAGAAGGGCGGGGAAGAAGTGAGTCTGGCCGTATTGGCGGCAACCATTGCCAGCTCCGTGGTATTTTTCCCTGTCACATTTCTTTACGGAGTGAGCAAGTTTCTTTTTTCCGCCCTGGCGATCGCGGTGGTCCTGGCCCTGTTCGCCTCTTACTTCATAGCCATGACGGTGGTTCCTCTTTTCTGCGCCAAGTTCATCAAAGGCGTTCGCACCGAGGGGGTTGGCGAGGCCAAGCCATCGTGGGGTGCGCGGTTTAACACAGCTTTCAACAAGAGATTCCATCAGATGCTCGACTGGTATGAGGCCACCGTAGACCGGTCCCTCCTGCGGCCGCGTCTGGTGGTGGGTGGGATTGTGGGTATCTTCCTTGTGAGCCTACTGATCTTCCCCATGCTGGGTGTCGCCTTCTTCCCTCGTAGCGATGCCGGCCAATTTGAGATCAACCTGAAGGCGCCCTCGGGAACCCGCATCGAGGAGACGGATCGACTGGTGGCCCAGGTCGAGGACCTGATCCGTCACGTCGTCAGCCCCCATGATCTGAAATTGATTGTTTCGAACATTGGCGTCACGCCCGGCTTCTCGTCCATCTACACCAGTAACTCCGGCCCGGACACGGCGACCATCCAGGTTGCGCTCGCGGAAGGCCACAAAACAGGGAGCTACGAATACATGGACCGCGTGCGCGAGCGCATTGCCTCGGAGCTGCCGCAAGTCAGCGCCTTCATTCAGTCCGGAGGCTTGCAGGATGCCGTCTTGAACCAGGGCCTGCCCGCTCCCATCGATCTGCAGGTCACCGGTCAGGACCTTCGCTCAACGTTCCGCGTCGCGACCGATCTGGCGGGCAAGATCAGTGGCCTGCCCGGCGTAAGCCAGGTCTACATTCCCCAGGATATCGACTACCCGGCGCTGCGCCTGCAGGTTGATCGGGTGCGAGCCGGGGAACTAGGTCTAAACCAGCACGAGGTTGTCGACAACCTCATTACGGCGCTGACTTCAAATCAGATGATTGCGCCAAGCTACTGGATTGATCCGCGCACCGGAAACGATTACTTCCTTACGGTTCAGTACCCCGAGAGCGCGATCAACAGCCTGGCTTCCCTGAAAGAAATTCCAATCCGCTCGCCCTCCATTAAACAGACGGCTCTGTTGGATGAGGTCGCGAAGGTGACGAACGTCAAAGCGCCCACCGAGGTAGACCACTACCAGATCCAGCGCGTGGTGGACGTGTACGTGACTCCGGCCACGGAAGACCTGGGTCGCGTGGCGAACGGCGTTAGCAGGGTCATAGCCGGAGTCCACCTTCCTGAAGGTACTGCGCTGGCGATGCGCGGCATGGTGGAAGGTATGCGGCGGTCTTTCCGCAGCTTTGGCTTTGGACTGATCCTGGCTCTCGTGCTGCTCTATCTGGTTCTGGTGGCGCAATTCCGGTCATTCGTTGACCCGTTCCTGATTCTGCTGGCGGTGCCCACCGGCCTGACCGGCGTGCTGGTGTTCCTTTGGATCACCGGGACCACCCTCAATGTCATGTCGCTAATGGGCATCGTCATGATGGTCGGTATCGTGACCTCGAACAGCATTCTCATCGTGGAGTTTGCCCACCACCTGGAAGCCGAGATGTCCGTGCGCGACGCCGTGGTGACGGCCTGCCGCATCCGGCTGCGGCCCATCCTCATGACTTCGCTCGCCACCATCGTCGGGTTGATCCCTATGGCCTTGAAACTTGAAGTCGGGAGCGAGGCTTACGCCTCGCTGGGCCGAACGATCATTGGGGGTTTGATCGTTTCCGTGGCCCTGACGGTATTCATCGTTCCGGCAGCCTACCTGTTGATTTACGGCAAGAAGAACAAGGCTTCGATCACCGGGGATGCCGAGGCTTGACCCCTGCGTGCCGGCTTCGCAGCTGATTCCGGATCGAGAAAGGATTCGAGTGTATGACGAACTTGGGCTGTCTTTTCTTCGCAGTGACACTGGCATCGTCAGGGTTGGTCGCCGGTCAGTCGCCTCAAACCACGCAACCGTCCCAGCCTGCCGCAGCCCAGGTTCTGACCTTGAAGGACGCCGAGGCGCTGGCCTTGAAAAACCATCCGCAGGTTCTATCGGCCCAGTACCAAGCGCTGGCCACGAACGAAGTGGTGCGCGAGGAACTCTCGGCGTACTACCCCACCGTCTATGGCAGTGTCACTGGGTCAGTAGCGGACCATCAGACCCGGATCGGAGCGGGTTACCTTACCGACTCGCGGCTTTTCAACCGCTTCGGTGCGGGGATCACGCTGCACCAGCTCATCACCGATTCGGGCCGTACCCCGAACCTGGTAGCCAGCTCGCGCCTGCAGGCAAAGGCCGCCGACCAGAACATGGAGGCCACGCGCTATGACGTCTTGCTGGCGGTGAATCAGGCCTTCTTTGAGGTGCTGCGCGCCCAGGCGCTGTTGAAAGTCGCGCAGCAGACGGTCAACGAGCGTCAGGTGGTAGCGGACCAGGTAACCGCGCTGGTGAACAACAAATTGAAATCTAACCTTGACCAGAGCTTCGCCGAGGTTAACCTTGCTCAGGCCAAGCTTCTGCTCATCACCGCCCAGAACAACATCGGCAAGTCACTTGCCCAGCTCAACCGCGCGCTCGGCTCTGATACCCAGCAAGCCTACACGGTTCAGGAAGAGGCGCTGCCCGCGGCCCCGCCCACAGCGGCCGATCCCCTCGTGACCCAGGCCATGACCAATCGGCCGGAATTGATTGCGCTCGGTTTCGATCAGCAGGCCGCGTACAAATTTCAGAAAGCGGAGCGCGACCTCTCCTTTCCGACCGTCGAGGGCATGGGCGTCGCCGGCGTTATCCCGGAAATTGCGCAGCTCACTCTACCCCACGTCATTCCGGACCATTACGAAGCGGCCGCCATTAATATCAACATCCCCGTTTTCAATGGGCACCTTTTTGCCGCACGCCGCACCGAAGCCTTGATGAAGGCGAAGGCCGCCGATCAAGATTTGCGCAACGAGCAGGAACGAATTTCGCGCGACGTCCGCGACGCCTGGGCCGACTCTACGACGGCCTATCAGCAGATTGGCGTATCCGACCAGCTTGTGAACCAGGCCAAACTGGCGCTAGCCCTCGCTCAAGGACGCTACAACCTTGGCCTGAGCTCAATTGTTGAGCTCAATCAAGCCCAACTCGCCGAAACTCAGGCGGAGATCCAGGACGTCAACTCGAAGTACGATTACCAAATTCAAAACGCCGCGCTGCAATACCAGGTGGGTTTACTGCGCTAGGAGTCGGGTAAATTCTAGTGGAAGGAGTAGCACGTCGCCGAGTCGGGTTTCGTCCGCCCGAAGCGAGCAGTTGGCGGAGCCTGCGTCGCGCTTTGTAAAGTTGCGACTTGGAGGTACCGACTGACCACTTGGCGAGCCGGGCGATCTCGCAGTGCTGGTATCCCTCGACGTCGTGCAAGTGAATGGCGGTGCGATAGCCCTTCGGAAGTAGGTCAAGTGCTTGCGCCAAATTGATTCGCTCGAGGGTGGACCGGAGTCTTAGATCGTCGCTTCCGTACTGGTGTCGGTGGGGGCCTTCCACACCCCAGTCCACGTCTTCGAGGGAAACTACCTGCAAAACTTTCCTGCGCAAGTGAACCAGGACCACATTCACAACCAAGCGATGGAGCCACGTCGAGAAGGCAGCCTCACCTCGAAAAGTGGAGATCTTGAGAAAGAGTTGCAGGAACGCATCCTGAGTGAGGTCCTCGGCGGATGCAGGGTTACCGGTCATCCGCAGACAAAGAGAATAGACGCGGACCTTGTGCCTGTTAAATAGCACTGTAAATGCCTGGTGGTCGCCCTGCTGGGCTCGCGCCACCAGTTGAAGTTCCAAACCTGCCCCCATACGACGACTTGCCCTCCATCGGTGAATGATCTTCCCAATCTTGACGTTGGCTGGCCGACCACGGCAGAAGAGCCGTACAGCCCTGCCTTGACGTTTGCCGCGCAAACCACAAGTGACATCGTGCGAAACCGGAGGCGGGGCCACCGAGGTTCGGTGTGCTTCGGCGGCTCGTCATCGCCGGAGATTCGCCCCGCCGTTGTGGCGATAGACGGTGCCTGAATTGTGGAACAGGCGCCATCCGTCTTCAGGCTGCGTGGGTCAGTCCCTGACCCAGCCAACGCGCGTCGGCGAGAGGTTCTCTCTCTGCCTCTTCCTGGCATTTCAGGCAGAGGCGCGCCCAGGGCATTGCGCTCAGCCGGCGTACCGAGATGGGCTCCCCACATTCCACGCAGCAGCCATAGGCGCCGGCGTCCATGCGCCGCAAAGCCTCGGTGACCTCGGCGAGCAGGTGGGCGTTGCGGCTGCAGGCCTCCAATGCCACATGCCGCTCGTTTTCGAGGGCCGTGTCGTCCATGGAGTCCGCAACTCTTTGGACTTCGATAGCTTCCGAGTCCCATCTGCTTTGCGCCAGCCTCCGCCGCTGCGTTTCCAGATTCTGTCTGTAGACCGCGAGATTTCTCATTGCCATAGCCGCATGCCTCCCACGTTGATGTCGCACGGGTCACGCCCGGCCCGCTCCCGTTGGCGTATCGCTTGACCTTTCTCGAATGTCAACGCCAGGGCTCTTAGAATTATTCGCGGCACTGCACCCATGGCCCGGCATCACCTCGTCAGAAGAGGGTCAGTTCCCCTTCCTTATTGGACCTTACGTGTATGGCCACGTTCGTGCCTATACCGTCGGCCCGCTAATTTTGCTCCGGACCTTGAGTAGGCCGCCCCGATGCGGGTGGTATTGCGATGCCCGACCGAAGCCAGGACGTTCGGAACTCGCTTTTCCGTCACGAACTTAACCGGCCGCACCCTCTTGTTTCCTTGCCGGTCCGCTGCGATTCACGTGCTGCGAATGGGTCGCATCAAATGGAGTGTAATAAGAGAGGCACACCATGAAAGGAACATCGATACGAATTGGGCAGCTAGGCCTAATCGTTCTGGCCACGGCGGCGTTAGCGGCAGCGGACACGACGAACATGCCCCCGCCGGGGACGCTGAATTACGTCGAGGGGCAGGTGTACGCGCAAGGCCAAAAACAGTCACCGAAGTCAGTGGGTACCACATACCTCGAACCCAACCAGGTTTTGGACACGCGCAGCGGAAATGCCGAGTTACTGCTGACGCCGGGTGTGTACATGCGAATCGGCCATGACAGTGCGGTAAAAATGATCTCGCCGGGGCTTGCGGATACCCAGATCCAATTGACGGGCGGGTCCGGCATTGTGGAAGTTGATGAATTGTTCAAGGAAAATGACGTCAGCGTGGTGTTGGACGGCGCGACTACGCGACTTGAAAAAGTAGGACTGTACGATTTCAACGCCGGTCAGCCTTCCGTGAAGGTGCTGGATGGCAAAGCCGTAACGTACGAAGGAGATCAGAAGGCCACGCTCAAGAAAGGGCACGAGGCGCTGATGGCGGAGGGACAGCCTCTTGTGCAGAAGAAATTCAACGACACCCAAGTGGAAGAAGATCCTCTTTACCGCTGGAGCAAGTTGAGAAGCGAATACGCGACGGAATCGAACGTTGACGCCGGCAACGCGCTCATGGCGGATGGCGGATGGTGGGGACCTGGCTGGTATTGGGATCCCTTCTGTGCGGATTTTGCCTTCATGCCTGGATGGGGAATGGGGTGGGGTGCCTTTGGCTACCCATTCTTCTCGCCGTGGTGCGTCGGATGGGCTCCTTACTACGGCTTCGGGGGCTACGGCGGCTTCTACCATTATCCCGTTACCCATCCCATCGCCAGAGGTGGCACTGGTCGGGCCGCGCCGCCGCTTGCGCACCAACCCAACGTGGGAGCCCGAGGGTTCCGTGCACTGCCCCGAACCATGGCCAGTGGCCGAATGGGAATGCCGGCGGGTGGGTTTCGGGGCGGCATGGTTGGTGGTGGGTTTCGGGGCGGTATGGTTGGTGGCGGGTTCCACAGTGGGGGTTTAGGAGGATTTCACGGCGGCTTCGCGGGCCGGCGGTAAAGCGCTTATCCGACGGCGAGACATCGCGTATCTCGGCTTCCGTCGCGACTCGATACTGGACGTCGGAAGTCGCTGCCGAATCCGCAAGCCTGTCTTTCGGTTGGGGCCGGGTTTATGACGCTCTGTATAGACCTGATCTCGGGGCTTGCCAACTCACAGGTGGGTGGTCGAACGCGGCGGAGGCCGAAGAGCTTCGAGGTCTCTCATAAACGTCGGCGAAATACCCTGAGTTTCCCTTCGCGACTACCACCCCGCAGGTATTCCCTTCCGAAATTCGCCGGGCTAGGCTGTGGTTGTGCAGCGTTATGAGCTTGGCTGCCTCGGGTTCTGGGAGGTGGGTTGGAGCCGGCGGCGTGAAGGAAGGCGACTCAAACTATGATTCGGCGATCGCTCAAATCATTCATTAGCAGCCTTGTGGATTTGGGGCCACGAAAGCGCCGCAGCCCGGCGCAGCCGCCTGTGGACAGCGTCACAATCGTCGGCCTCATGGACGGCGATGATGAGGATGGCCGTCTGCTCGCCGACATCGGAAATAGAAGCGGATGGAACGTGGTGTTAGTGGATACCTCTTCCGACGCCAAGGCCGCGCTCGATCAAGCCAAGGCGCCCGTAGTCCTCTGCGACCGCGAACTACTGGGGATGGGGTGGCGAAACGCCGTCGAAAGACTGGCGGGACCTCCAAACCAGGCCTGCGTGATCGTGCTCTCCGAAACCGTCGATACGTACCTTTGGAACGAAGTCGTCCGCTCCGGGGGCCACGACGTTTTGCCCAAGCCTCTCCGGGAGGAGGGCGTAGTCCGGGCTGTGCGTTTGGCCCGGACCTACTGGAACAGTCTGGCCCGGAACAGGCTTGCGTCTGGAAGAATCGTTGCAACTTCTTGAGCGAGTGTGGCCATGAACGACAAGTTGAGTTTCTTGTTGGTGCACGAATACGAGTTTCCGTTGACTGATCTCAAGCCAGTCCTGGACCGGCTGGGTTTCAAAGTACTGCGAGCACGAAGCTGCGCCGAGGCGAACTTCCTGCTCGCCTCACCGGAACCTCCGGCTGTGGTCTTCACGGATACGGAGCTGCCGGACGGAAGCTGGAGCGAAATCGTCTCCTTGGCAAGCCAAACTCAGTCGGCGGCGCCCGTGATTGTGGTGTCGAGCGTCCTGGATCTGACTCTTTATCTGGATGTTTCTGAAGGTGGGGCCGCGGACTTCATCGTGCCGCCTTTTCAAGACGAGGATATTCATTACGTGGCGGAGGGTGCCATGATGCGCAGCCAGCGGATGTCTTCTTTCTTATCCCGGCCGGCGCATCCCACTGTGCCGCCATGCGCATATCGATCGTCAGGACCCCCTGTTAGCGAAAAGACGCGAGGGGTTTAGAAATTTCTGTGTTAAGAAAGGACTCTCATGAAACACAACTATGGAAGTGCTCTTCTCGGTGCGGGCATCATCGCCTTGTTCGCAGGCAGCCTGGGGCTTGCCAAAACGACAGCGAAAACGATCCAGATTCTGTACCCGGCGCAGATCTCCGACGGGACGGTATTGAAACCAGGAACGTACCGGGTAGCGCTGAACACCGCATCGCAGAATCCGACGTTGGACTTCTCCCAAAACGGGCGGCAAGTGGCCCAGACACCCGTAAAGCTTGTCTCCGAGCAGGCTAAGAACACTCAGACGCAGGTTCTTTACAACACGGGTGGCAAGACCGACGTCATCACCGAAATCGATTTTAATGGTTCTAACCAGCGTATGCTCTTAGGGCACACGAGCCACCCGTGATGCCGCGGACCCAGATTTGGCCAGATTTCAACGGCCAATAGCTAGGGCGGGAAAGGGTCTCCCACCGGCTCTTTTCCGCCTGTCGCTCCAATTTTGGGGTGCCTACGAGATGATACCCTTCCGCACCGCATACAGAATTAACTCGGCCAGGCTATGGAGGTTCAGCTTCTCCTGGATGTTGCGACGGTGAGTCTCCACCGTGTACAGGCTCAGATTCAGTAGGGTTGCGATATCCTTGTTCGTCTTACCTTCGGCGAGTAGTTGCAGGATCTCTCGCTCGCGCGGAGTCAACAACTGGTAGCTGTCTTCGGCCCCGCGCCTCCCCATCTCCCGGACGTAATCTTCCACCAGTATTCTGCTGATTTCAGGGCTGAAGAAGGCCTTCCCGTTGCTCGCGGCCGTGATCGCCTGGATCAAGTCGCTCTCCGCCGAGTCCTTCAGCAGATAACCCTTGGCTCCCGCCTTGAGCGCCCGCAGGACGTAGCTTTCGTCCGCGTGCATACTCAGGATGACGATCGCCACGTGCGGCAACATCTCACTGATTCGCGCTGCCGCTTCGATGCCGCTCAGGTTCGGCATGGCGATGTCCAGAACAACCACGTCCGGCTTTGTCGCCTCCGCCTGTTCCACCGCCTGCCGCCCGTCCGAAGCCTCACCCACCACCGTGAAACCTGGCTGCCTTTCGAGCAGCAGCCGCAGTCCTCCGCGCATGATGTTGTGATCGTCTGCAAGCACAATTCGAATCGGCCTCATGCGGATGTTCACCTCAATGCCCGGCGCCGTTCTGCCAGGGCAGTTCGACAGCCAGAATGGTTCCATTGCCGGGCTCGGAGTGTATCCGGCACTCGCCTCCCAGGCTTGCCACCCGTTCCTGAATACCCAACAAGCCGAGACCTTTCGACTGCGATGCGTCGAAACCCTGACCGTCGTCCTGCACCGACAGCGCCAGCCGGTCCGGCTCCTGCCGGATCCTGATGCGGACGGTCTTGGCTTCCGAGTGGCGGGCGCAGTTGTTCAGAGCTTCCTGAACCACACGGTAAATGCAGGTCTTGTAGGAGTCCGGGAGCTCATCCGATCCGAGTTCGGTCGCGACGCTGACATCCATCGAGGTGCGCTTGGAAACCTCCCGCGCCTGCCAGCGCAGGGCCGGTATCAGGCCCAGGTCATCCAGCATCGAAGGGCGCAAAAGAAGGGCCATATTTCGCACGACGCGCACCGAGTTCTCCACCAGGTTTTTCATGGATGCGAGGTGGCTACTCGCTTGCTCCGCTAACGGCGTCCCCAATTCCGAGGATAGATTCCTCAGCTCCACCAGCACGGCCGAAAGCGACTGGCCCACCTCGTCGTGCAACTCACGAGAAAGGGAGCGCCGCTCGGATTCCTGTGCCTGCACCAGACGAGCAGAGAGTTCCTTGAGTTGCCCGCGCGCCTCCACCACTTCGCGATATTGAGCCTGCGCTTCGGCCGCCAGGCGCATGATCTTCTGGGTACTGAACACCGCGGTTCCCAAACCGAGCAGCAGAGCCGCCAGCAGGGTAATGGCCAGCCGGTCTTGAAACGCTGACATCAGGCCGTCCACGCGTCGGTTGCCTTCGTCGAGCTGTTGTTCGTTGATCTTCTCGATGCGGCTGGCAAGCTCAAGCATGGCCGTTCGCCGGGGATAAACCTGGTCACGCAGAAAAGCGTAGCCGTCCGTCCGCCGCTGGCCCGGGCTCCATTGGAGAATCGGACCCAAAGTATTCCAATACCGCGAGAGCTCCGCTGCTAGCTCAGCGTAATGCGCGGCCTGGGCCGCGTCGCTTTCGCCGCCGTAGGATGTCATGGCCGAATCCATCTCCCTGCGGACCTCTTCCAGGTGCGCTCGATGCGTCTCGGCGCGTTCGGGATCGGGATCGAGCAGATAGTCGCGCACATAGGTCCCGGAAAGGTAAAGCTCAGAGCGGACGTCATTCAAGACATGGTTTTCGGCAAGGAACTGCCGGCGGATCTGATTATCGCTGCGCCTGATCTGGCGCAGCATGCGTATCTCGTCGAAGCCGGCTACGGCCATGATCGCCAGAAGACCGCCGAAGCCGAACGCCAAAGTGAATCTGGCGCTCAGCGAAAGGTCGTCTGACGAGCGCCTGTGCGCGTGGCTGGCCAACTCTCTGGGGCTGACCGAAGGGGTCGAGGCCGGCAGTGCGGTCTCACGGGCTGGCATGACATTCTCCGCAAGCAACTCTTACAGCCTAAACCCGGGCCAGCGTGATGGGAAGGGTTCTGAGCTCTGGGCGGACCTCCTACTAGTAGATTTGCGACGAAATACCAGGCACGCGGTATGAGGCTACTGCTCGCGCGCCCCCGCCCTTTGTAAACGTTGTTCTGGTGGCACAACTCGGTCGATACCCAAAATCGGGTGGACGCACGGGGCCGGCGAAACCGCGGCACGGCGAACAATTTCACCCGAGGATATCCCGGACGCGGCTGCGGGCGGTGACGTCCCTCGGGCTTCCCGCCGTCCGCTCAAGCCACGAGGCGAAGTCGCGCAGCTTCACCGTGTGCTCAACCGGAATCTCGGTCACAGCAACCCGAACCGTGCCGAACTGCTCCGAAAACCCCTGAACCCAATCATGACCGCGTATGGCCTTCAGGCCGAGCGCAACAGCTTCATAAAGTGTCGCCGCAGTCACCTCAACCGTGTGGCTCACGCCTTCGGTGTCCACGATCGTGACTCGGCAAGACCGGACCGCCATAACCCGGCAGTTTAGCACTTTCGCTTTCTATTCGCCATATCTTTTTGCGAATGATTGATGACGGGTGTTAGCTGCGATTCTGTTCGGCCACTCTCGCAGATCAAGGCCAACTCAGATAGTGTGGAGGGGGAAGACGCGTGGAAGTCCGACTGCCTTGCGAGGGGTCAATTTGGCTAAAGTTGAACGCGCCGTCTCGGCCGGCACGGCCAGCCGCCCAGGCCAGGGGCGCCTGCCGGAAGGGGACGCGAAGCAGGCGGCGGCGATTCTCGCCGGAGACCGAAAGGCCACGGCGGAATTCGTCTCCCGCTATGCGGATCAGGTGTATCGCTATGTCTTTGCGCGTCTGGTACCCCGGACGGATCTGGTGGAGGATCTCGTACAGGACGTATTCCTGGCCGCATGGGAACACCTGGCGGCATTCCGGGGCCAATCTTCGTTGGAGGCTTGGTTGCTCGGAATCGCCCGGCACAAGGTGGAAGATCACTACCGGACGCAGTTGCGGGCGCCGCTCTCAGTGGAGGAAGGACCCGAGGACGCGAGCGAGTGGTCCCTTATGCCTGATTGGGATGAGAAACTCGACGAAGAGAGAATTCGGGAACGAACTTTGCGGGTCCTGACGGACCTTCCCGAACCCTACCGGCTGGCGTTGCTCTGGCGATATTGGGAGAAATGTCCGGCGCAGGAGATGGCGGCGCGCACGGGCAAGACCGAGAAATCGATCGAGAGACTGCTGGCTCGCGCTCGGCGCCAGTTCAGGAGAAAGTGGGAAGATGCCTGATCAAAAACAGGACGAGAGACTCTTCAGCCAACTGGCGGAGCGCACGGGCCTGGACTCAAGGCAGGCTCTCCCAGCCCCTTCGCGTTTGAAGGCGAAAATCTACTCTGCCCTGATGCTGCGCGAATCGGCCTCGAAGCGGCTCCGCAGTATCCCCGAGACCAAAGCCGAGGGAGGCAAACTCTGCGTCTTTGAGGAGCTCGTCCGCATTGCGCCTGTGAGCACCAAGATGAAATCGCTCAACATCTGCCGCGTCTGCCATGCCCGCGTTCTCGGCGAATCGATGGAAAAACCGCCCATCTACTGGGCCAACTGCCCGTACGTGGAGTTTAAGAAGTCGTAGTAACGCGTCATGTTCTGTAGCGCGGCTTCGTGCCGTCCGAGGCGGCTTGCAAGCCCATCAAAAGCGTTTCACCAGCCCAAAGAGGTTCTGAAAGTTCTTCAGGCCGCGCTGGCCCGGAGGAGAAAGCTCAGCGCTAATGGGATTGGAAGAGCTGGTCTCGCTGAAACTATAACGGAACCACCAGCCCCCGCCCAGCCGCACGTCCATGCCGACGGCGACGCGCAGGCCGATGTTGACGTCTGAAAAGTGTTGCGGCGGAATCGCGGGCGAACCGGTTGCCGCAATCAACGCTTTCACGGAACTGCTAAGCCATACGGCGCCCGTGCCCCCGGAAAGATACGGCCGAACCCGGCTCTTGCGGTTCCTGAAGTACACCAGCAGATCCGCAATCGCGCTGCTCTGCTGAGAAGTCCGGGCCTGTTGATAAGCGGTCGCGCCCGCGGGCCCGAAAGCGGTAGAGACCAGCGTCACGTCATTGCGATTCCAGATGTAGTTCGCCTGAAGACTTGCATACTGAGAAAAATCCCAACCTCCGAAGACGTTCAGCGCTGCTCCGTTCTCAGGCTTGTAGAGCGAGGTCTGACCGCTGGTTCCGGAAAGAATGTAGCGGCCATCGCCTGAGAGTGTGGCCACGCCGCCCAAGGCACCGAAATAGAAATCGCCGCCCAGCACTGGGCGTGAACCAGCCATGAGCGCCGTGCTGGCGAGAGCTGACAACAGTATCGTCTTCATAGGTGCTCCTGCGCACTCGCAACCGCGCTCTACTATTCTACGTGTGCCGCAGGCAGCGGAAATAGAATCTGTATTCACTTGCGCAGTGTCCCGCAAAAAGAAAGCGAGGGGGATTCTGCGCGGCCACGCGACTATGACCTTCGGGGGATGGTGAGAGTTCTGCTGGCCCTTCCGGGCCCCAGCCTCCACCAATCTAATTCATTCGGGAGGTTCCATGTACTTAAGAAAGATCTTGGCGGGCGGAAGAAACGCATTTCTTTTTGGAGTTGTGGCCGTTCTTGCTCTGGCAGCCGGCAGCACGCGCGGTTCTGCCCAAGGAAACTCGTCAAATCGCACCGGCAACGTCTACGTCATGACCAACCAGACCGCAGGTAACGGGATTATGGCTTTCAACCGTGCGCCGAACGGCTCACTGCGCATGGTGGGAACTTTTTCGACGGGCGGCTTGGGCTTCGGCAGCGGGAATGACCCTCTGGGCTCACAGGGGTCGCTTCTGCTGAGTGACGACGGCCACTTCTTATTCGCCGTCAATGCCGGCAGCGATGACATTTCCGTGATGCAGGCCGGCACCTCGGGGCTGAAGCTGGTCGGCACGTTTCCGTCGGGCGGGACCGAGCCCACCAGCCTGGCTCTCTATAAAGACCTGCTTTACGTCCTCAATGCTGGCGGCACGCCGAACATCACAGGCTTCCAACTGAATCCCAACGGAACGCTCACCATGTTGGCCGGTTCCAGCCGGCCGTTGGCCGGAGGAACAGCGGCAGCACCCGCGCAGGTGGGCTTCACGCCTGACGGGTCGTTTCTGGTTGTAACGGAGAAGGGCACGAACCTGATCGATACCTATCAGGTTCTCCCAAGCGGTCTGGCCAACGGTCCCGTTTCCAACACCTCGAACGGTGCGACCCCGTTCGGGTTCGCCTTTGGCCGCTCCAGTACGCTCGTCGTTTCAGAGGCGGGCGGCGGCGCAGGCGGAACCAGCGCAGCCTCTTCCTACCTGATTTCGATGCCCAGCGGCACTCTCATGACGGTGACTCCCTCGGTCGGCGACACCCAGATGGCTGCCTGCTGGGCCGTGGCCACCAACGACGGGCGCTTCGTTTACCTGTCCAACTCCGCCAGCGGGACGCTCTCCTCTTACAAGGTTGGTTCTGGAGGGCAACTTATGCTGCTTGATGCTACGAGCGGGACGACGGGCAGCGGAACTGTCCCAATTGATATGGCGATCACCGCGAACAGCCAATTCCTCTACGCGCTCGACGACGGCACCGGAGCCGTCAGCGCTTTCCTCATTGGATCTGACGGGAGTCTCACGGCCCTCTCCGGCGCCAGCGGCCTGCCTTCCGGCGCTCAAGGGATTGCCGCGCGTTAGAGCCGTTAGCAATTGCAGAAGCTCCTGACGATTCACGAGCACCCGCAAACATGACCACAAGGGCGTGGTCTCAGCCGATCGGTTGAGGCTGCGCCCTTCCAACCTCAGCATAGGGACGGCCCCCCATGCTGGGGTTGGGCGTGTCTGCGGGTCGTTCCAAGCCGCAAGGTGGCGAGATCATCTTCTAGTATATCGTTTCATTGAAGTATATCCATTATTGAGTGAGGCCCGAGAGTGCCTCAAATTTCGTCCAACGATGGACCACCGGACAAGCATTAATTTCCGCGATCCCCTTGAGGATGCGATCG
>Ga0335085_10006952_pt1 | contig 17702 bp, 15 predicted proteins | sample Lox_Sample_45_FD_206712 | JGI IMG/M metagenome (GOLD analysis project Ga0335085, IMG submission 206712) | Soil microbial communities from Loxahatchee National Wildlife Refuge, Florida, United States - Lox_Sample_4.5 | ecosystem: Environmental > Terrestrial > Soil > Wetlands | place: USA...
CTATGAAATGCAAGTGTATCCATTAATTCCCGTATTTGCTCTCATCGGACTTCGTCATCCCGCGAACCTGGCGCGTCTTTGCATCGCCGTGATCGCATTTTCAGTCATCGCTCGCGCGATCTTTGTCGCCGCCGGCGCTGTTCACCCGCTGATCTGGGTGACCCCTTTCCTGCGACCGGAATCTCTCATCGCCGGCATCTTGCTGGCCTGGGCAGTGCGAGACAAAAAGCTCAGCCGGGGCTTCGATCGGACAGCCGGGATCGCGGTGACGGTTCTGCTCGTCTGGTTTCTGGTTGTTCCGCTGCCGCATTTCGGGCCGGCAGCCGTGGGCAGCTATATCGTCATCGGCGCCATCGCTGCGGGAGCGGTCTGGACGGCGCTGCGCATCCAGGCCGTTAAAGTGGTTCTGGGGTCGGCCCCGATGGCCTTTCTTGGCCGAATTTCCTATGGACTATACCTCTTCCATCTGGCGGCGATTTCGGCTGCTGCTTTCTTCTTGCGGGCAGTTCGACTCGATTTCGCCGTGCCCCTCGACTTCCTGCTCTTTGCCGCCGTTGCGTTGGCCATAACCATGGCTCTGGCTTCAGCAGCTTTTTTCATGATCGAATACCCTTTCCTCAAATTCAAAAGACAATTCGAGTCGGTGCCAACGCGCCCTCTCATCTAATGCTAGAGCGGGATGACTTTTCGTCGAATCGGCGGGCCGCTCGCTTTTTGGTGAAGCATGATCTTTTCCGAAAACCGGCGTCCACTTTTCGGGATCATGCTTTAGGCAAGCCGGCGAGCCAAGAATTCGCCGGGCTGTTAGGTCTGTGAGACGCGCCGCGGGCGAAGCGCCGCGTCAAATCCGTTCGCAAAGCTCCGCCGTCATCAGCCGAACGCGGCTCGGCCCTTCAGTTGTGTTGCGGACGATGATTGTGGCAAGAATGTCTCGCGGCAGTTCGATGTCCAGCGAAACCGCATGGGCCGAAGCGCTCACCAGCTGCTCGGACATCAGTTCACCCGTTTGCGTGCAAAGCAGGCAAATGCCGACGCGGCCGGCTTCAACCACGAGCTCAAATCGCACATATGGATCACCCAGCGTCGCGGGCAATTCGCCGATGGGAATTTCGGCCGAATAGGCCCATGGGCTGGGCGACGTGGTTATAAGTGCCCCTTCGACGACGCGATCAAGGCGGGCGTCGAGCCAGTACGAATGAGTTTGCAGCGCGGGCAATAGATCGAGCAGGACCGAGGCGCGCTCGTTTGGCGTCGTCTGCGCCACGGCGGTCGGGTTTCGGCCATATTCAGTCCGGATTATTTCTGCGGCGGACTGCAGTACGCGTCCGAGAACGCGGCTAAAAGTGTGGTTTGCCCGGATCTCCGCGCGCATCGCGTCGCCCAGCTCGCGTCGTTCGCGCGGATTGGTCAGAAACCGGTCCACCTTGGCGGCGAGGTCTTCACCGTGCGCATAAGATACCGCCATGCCAAGCTCACCGAAGCTGTCGATGAAATCGCGCTTGCGGTCAAGCAAAACGAACCCGCCCGAGGCAAAGCCGATGATCGATTTGAAGCTGTAGCCGTCGACGAACGCCGAGCTGAGGACGTCGATGGTTATGGGGTGGCGTGCGAACGCGGCGGCAAGCTCGGAGCCAAACCGGAAGCGCTCCGGGTTCGCCTGCAGATTTGCCGGCACGTCGGCCGCATTGGCGCGAAAATCGCCGAATATGGTGACAGCCGTTCCGGCCTCGCCCAGTAAGTGGAGACGTTTCTTGGTTTGCCCGACGCGCTCGATAAGCTGATGCGCAAACCGCCAAAAAAACGTCTGGTCCTTCTCCAGAGCAAGGTTTTGCCGCCGATCGGCGGGAAGCGCCGCGATGCAATCGGCAATCTCGTCCCAAAGAGCGGTCGACTTCCGCATCCATTGCGCCATTGCCGTGTTTTGCAAGCCTTCAAGCTCCGGCTCTTCAAGGCTTGCCAAATCTTGATAGAAATTGCCGATGAACGCCACGGTCTTCTCGTTCGCCGGGCTCGTTGCTGCAGGCGTGAATCCGGGCAAGGCCGGCGTGCCGGTTTGTATGACGTGATGCGGTCGCACGAAGCCAAGCTGCCGCATGATTCGCGTCTGCCCGGTGTCGCGCGACCAATGCACTAGCAAGGGATTGGTCAGCACCCGACGCAAGATGTCGAGCGCTCCGGATGTCGAATTCGCCGGACAGTTCGGAAGCGGCGACAATATTTGGTCAGCCTGCTCGACTGGTGCATGGTCCCAGATGCAGATCGTGGGGATTTCGAGGACGTCAAGGAACAGGTTTGGTCGCCATCCGTTTCGCTGACGCGGCATTCGGCAGATCAGCGCATAGCTTCCATAAGGCAATCCGATTGCCAGGTCCGGTTTGAACGCGCGCAAGCCTGCCAACAACGATGTGATACGTCCGATGTCCGGGGGCAAAAAGGCGTCGACGTCTACCTCAAACACCGAAACCTGAAGCTCGATAAGTGCCCGGCGGTAGATCTCAAACATCCTGGTCGGGATGTTGTGGAACCAACCGTGCGGGGGCCTCGTAATTGCGATGCGCCGAAACGGCTGCGAGAGCGAATCCGAGGATGATGAGAGCGGCACGGTCTCTTGAACACTCAACAGTAAGGGTCACCCCGGTCGATACCTGGCAAATCAGCGCGAACGATTTTCGCCGGATTGCCCACTGCCAGCGATCCGGCAGGGACGTCCTCGAGCACCACGGCGCCGGCACCGATCACGCATCCTGGACCGACCTCTATTTGCGGCAAAATGATCGCCCCAGCGCCGACCAATGTTCCCTGGCCGACGCGTGCTTGTCCAGCAACTACGGCAGCGGGTCCGATCGAAACCATCGAAGCAAGCTCGGCGTGATGGCCTATGCTGGCGGAGCGATTGACGATAACGTGCAGTCCGATCCGTGCCGAAGCTCCAATCACGACGCCGGCATTGACATAGCTTCCCGCATCGATCTCGGCTGACGATGCCACGATGGCAGTAGGATCAACCACGGCGGGCGCGATCGTAAAGCCGCGAGCGACCGCTTCCTGCGCTGCAGAGCGTCTACTGGCCGGCGTCAACAGCGGAATGATGCAGGGAAACCGCAGCAGTGCCGGCTCAATCTGGTCCGCATCCAGCAGCACGGAGGCATCAAGCAGATAATGCGGGCCGGCGACGTTCTTCACCGCCGCAGCGATCGTGACGCCGAGACGGCGGCAGCTTTCCTCGACGTCGGCGATCATCGGGGAGCCCACCGCATAAAGCACGATTGAACGTTCGTGTCGCATGGCATTAGTTGCGGACGGCAATATGATTGATGAAACTACCGCACTGATACTATTGGTTGAGTGAACGTTTGAGCCATCCTGAATTTCACCGAACACGCGGTCAAGCGCATCGATAATGGCAGGCTGGTGCTCCATCACCTCCGGCCGAATCGGCGAGCGCAACGGCAGCACGCGGCGTCGCTGGACGCTCGTTCGTATGCTTACAGGCGCTGAAAAAATAGCGCCACGGGCGAAATTTCCTTTTCCGACGCTTCGCAGCCACGGCCGAACGACAATCTGCGAGTCCGCAATGGAAACCAATTGGCATAGCGACCAGCAGAAAATTCCCCGCCCTGTTTGCTGCTGAACTTCGCGTGACGGGGTGGGAAATGCCGACATTGCCGGACCGACCGATCGTGCAAAGCCTCGACTGCGAAAAGCCGCGAAAATCGCGACATCCGCCGCGACGGTTTCCGAGTGCGGACATTTGATTTGGATCAATGGGGCGTCGGCGCAAACGGCCTAAGCGTTGGCTTGCGAGACCCCCAACTCGCATCTCGCGAGGGCTCCGGCCTTTCCCCCCCTCGACTTCCTCCCGCGGCCGGGGCCCTCTTCATTCTCCAGAGAGCAGTCGATGCTCGCCGCTTGATGCAGCGGCTGCATGCGCGTTCCGCGTTGCGCGGCGGCGCCTCGCCGTGCTGCCGTGCAAGAATCCGTGCAGGCATCTTGGCTGCGCCAGCCAGCAACGAAATGCCCGAGAAACGAAAAGCCCCGGGACATGGCCCCGGGGCTCGCTTGCTTGGGCGAGTTGTCGGTCGTCACCGACAGCTCGCTGAACCGGGCGTCAACCGCAGTTCACTTGTGATGCCCGTGTGCGCCATGCGTTTGATGGACCGCGCCGTGGGCTGGAGTTAGATGTTGGCCGTGCCCGTGGTTGTGGCCATGCGGGTGATTGTGGCCGTGCGGATGGCCGTGCTGACGCTCGTGGCCGTGCGGACGCTCGTGGCCGTGCGGACGCTCGTGTATCCGTTGCCGATGCAGCGGAACTTCATGGCGACGGTGCGGGAAGGGCCGCACGCGCCACGGGTGGCCGCGATGATGCCACCAATGCCAGCCGATCGGTCCGCCCCAGCCTATGCCGCGATGCCAATTCTCACCGCACCAGTACCAGCCGGCCGCGTGCCACCCGCGATCGTACCAACAATACTTGTGACCGGAGTACCAATAGAATTCCTCTGCTTGGCCGCCGGTCGTCTTGCCTCTCACCCAGCCTTGCGTCGGCTGCTCGGCGCATTGCGCCAAAATCAGCGGCGTGCCCGCTTGCGGCGTGGCGCTGTCCATGGTGACGCACAGGCCGTACGGATTGGCAATCGCGAACACATCCGACCTGTCCTTGAACGGCTGCAGCTCCCACGCTTGTTGATCCGTGCCGTCGCAATCGGTCATCGCCACCGGATCGCCGGCGCTCGGCGGCTGGTTGGCCGTCCCGGCCAGGCCGCCGACGCAAAATCCGCCGGCCGTCAGCGTTGCATTCTCGTAAGCGAACGTTTGATGGGCCTGGCCATCGCAGCCTGTCACCACAAGATGGGTGTTGGGGTCACTGGCCGGAATCGTGATGCACCAACTGGCGCTCGGCGTGGAAAGCACCGATTTGAAGTTATAGGAGTCTTGCGCGCGGGCTGAAAAGCTGGCGAGGCCGAATACGCTCAGGCTCAGCGCTGTCAGTCCGGCTATGCGGAGAGTTGGGATTAAAGGACTTATCATTTGTCGCCTCCTCTTTTTTCGCTAAGGACCGAACACAATCAATTTTGCGGCAGGCTCGCTTTGACTTCGATCAAGTGCCGCAGTCGGTTGATATGCTTGCATAAAATCACTTGATTGTGAAAGCTTGTCGAAACGGCCCGGCAAATTGCGTCCCCGGCGCAAGTACTCAAGTACCATGCACCCAAGTACCACTGCCATGGCGCAAGAAAAGCCGGAGGTTTTGTCGCGTCAGGATCTACTCGCCGCGCTGAGGACCCGGCTCGCCGCCCTCGGCGTGACAGTTCGCGAAGACGGCGATGGGCTCTCAGGCGAGGCGAAAGCCATCCTATCCAAATGGTGGCTTGGCGGCCGCACCGTCACCTACCGCATGTTATGCCGGTTTTCGGACGTCGAACATGCGCTGCTGTTCCGCGAAGCGGTAGCCGAAAAGAGCTGGGGTCTGCCGCCGCCCACGGCGAGCGTCGACCGCCAGACCGTGGCCGGCTGGCGGCTGTCGGGCGAGCGCACCGACCGGACCCCGGGCGGCGGCGGTACGATCAATTATGGCCGCGTCCGCCAATCCGTGGAGCAGGAAACCACAGCCGCCGGCTGGAAATTCAAGCTTGAGGGCGGCCGTTGGCCCTGACGATCGCGTTCGGCCGAAACTCGGCCGTCATCGGCCGCCGCCTCGTTTGCGCCACGTCAACCCGGTGGCGGCCGCGGATCGATAATGTCCGCGCCGTGGAACGGTAGCTTCTGCGGTCGGCAAATGCCGCGTGTCAACGAAAGGTTGTTTCGGCGAGCCTTGGCGCTCGTCGCTCTCGCCGGGCTGTTTGCCGGCCTGTTCTTCTTGTTCGGCCTCGGCCGGATCGAATGGGCAAACTGGTGCTGGGTGGTAGGCACCGGCGCCGTCGTCGCCGGGCTGTGCGTATCCATGATCCGCGACTTCGCGGCTGGCCGCATCGGCGTCGATGCGGTGGCTTTCGTGGCGATGGGCGGCGCGCTGCTCCTTGGCCAGCAGCTTGCCGGGATCGTCGTCGCCGTGATGTATGCCGGCGGCAACCTGCTTGAGGATTTTGCCGTGGCCCGCGCCGAGCGCGATCTCAGATCGCTGATCGACCGGGCCCCGCGCGTCGCTCATCGCCGCGTCGACGCAACGATAGAAGACGTGCCGATCGAGCGCGTTGCGGTCGGCGACGTCATTCTTGTGCGCGCCGGCGAGGTCGTTCCCGTTGACGGAATGATCACCAGCAAGTTGGCGACTATCGACGAGGCTGCGCTCAGCGGCGAACCGATCCCGGTTTTGCGTCAGATGGGCGAGCTGGCGCGGAGCGGTGCGCTCAATGCCGGCGACGCCTTCGAAATCCGCGCGTCCGCGACCGCGGATCAAAGCACCTATGCCGGCATCGTCCGCATGGTCAGCGCCGCGCAGACGGCAAAGTCGCCGTTCATCCGTTTGGCGGACCGCTTCGCATTGCTGCTCCTGCCGGTCACGCTGGCGATCGCCGGCGGCGCGTGGCTGATCTCGAGCGATCCGGTCCGGGCGCTCGCCGTCCTGGTTGTGGCGACGCCGTGCCCGCTCATCCTCGCGGCGCCGGTTGCATTTATCGCCGGCGTCGCACAAGCCGCTAAGCGCGGCATTCTGGTCAAGGGAAGCGGACCGCTTGAAGCATTGGCGCGAACGCACACGGCGATCTTCGACAAGACCGGCACCCTGACCGTGGGCGGCGCCCGTCTGGTCGCGGTCGAAACCGCCCCCGGGCAGACTGCGCAGGAGGTTCTGCGGCTCGCCGCCTCCCTGGAACAGGCCTCGCAGAACGTCGTCGCTGCCGCCATCGTCGAGGCGGCCGCGGCCAAGGGGCTTGCACTCGCGGTTCCTTCCGGGGTGCGCGAGACCATGGGGTCCGGCTTGGAGGGCCATGTTGACGGCAGGACCATCCGCGTCGGATCGCACCAACTCGTCTCCGGGGCGCACAAGCCCGAGGCGTGGGCGGTGCGGGCGTTGCGGCGGGCGGCCTGGCGCTCGGCGCTGAGCGTCTTCGTCGGCGTCGACGGCCGCGCCATCGGGGCCGTGCTGTTGGCCGACGAGCTTCGCCGCGAAACGCCGCGGGCCGTGCAATCGTTGCGAACGGCCGGCGTGTCGCGGATTGTCATGGTCACGGGCGATCGGGCGGATGCCGCGGAAACCATCGGCGCGGCGCTCGATCTCGATGCCGTGCTGGCCGACCGGGAGCCGGCCGACAAAGTTGACGCGGTCAAGACCGAGCAGCGCCAGCACCCGACCCTGATGGTGGGCGACGGCATCAACGACGCACCCGCGCTCGCCGCCGCGGACGTCGGCATCGCCATGGGGGCGCGCGGCGCCAGCGCGTCATCGGAAGCCGCCGACGTCGTCATTCTGGTCGACCGGCTGGACCGGGTCTCCGATGCGGTCGCCATCGCCAAGCGGACGCAAGGCATTGCCCTGCAAAGCATCGTCGCCGGCATGGGATTGTCCGGCTTGGCCATGCTGGTTGCTGCCGCCGGCTTGCTGCCGCCGGTTGCCGGCGCGCTGACGCAGGAGGCCATCGACGTGGCGGTCATTGTCAATGCGCTGCGCGCCCTTGTGCCCGGGCATGTGTTCGGCCGGCGACGGATGCCCGCGACCACGGCCACGGCGTTGCGCCTGGAGCATCGGCGCGTCGAGACCGCGCTCGATCGGCTGCGCGAAATCGCCGACGCGCTGGACAACGCCGACGGCGCCGGCGCCGTGGCGCTGATCCTGGAAGCCGAGAAGATTGTCCGGCAGCAGATCGTCAAACACGAACGCGATGATGAAGGCGCCGTCTACCCGCGCGTGGCCAAATTCCTGTCGGATCGCCACGGGCTCGGAGCGATGAGCCGGGCGCATCGGGAGATCATCCATCTGGCGAGGCTATTGCAGCGACTGGCCGACCGACTGTCGCCTGAGGATGTCGATCGTTATTTGATCAGAGACGCCCAACGCTTCATCGAATCGATCGACGCGCTCGTGCGCATCCACAATGCGCAGGAAGAGGATATTTACGAGCACGCCATCGGCGACTGATGAGCTGTCGTGGCAACACCGTCCAGCGGTCGAAGCAGGCCTTCGCGTCATTGGCGGAGAGAACGGCTGCTGCTGTTGCGAAGCTGGCCTCGGTTTGCTGCCGCGGCCGCGTCAGTCCGGGGCCCGGCGCGGCCGGACGGTTGCCGCAATCAGCGCGACGACGACCAGCGCGATGCCGGCGGTCTGAACGGCCGTCAGCGCCTCGCCGAGCACGACGACGCTGAGGCCCGCGGTCACCACCGGCTCGATGTAGGACAAGAGCGACGCCCGGACCGGTCCGATCATCGAGACGGCGACGAAAAAGCCGATCATGGCGAAGCCGTAGGACAGCGCCGCGCCGGCGAAGCCGATCCAGCCGGTATTGGTCGCCGGAAACTGAAACTCGCCGCGCGCCGCGCACAACGCCGACAGCACGACCGCCGAGACGGCGGCGATGTTCAGCGTCAATGGCCGGGCATCGCCGGCCTTGAACATGCGGCTCGATGCGACGATGACGATTGCCAGTCCGAGCGCGGCGGCAAATGCCAGCGCGAGGCCGCCGACCTCGATGTCGGCGCCGCGCGGCTTGAGTGCCAGCGCCAGTCCGGCAAACGCCACCACAATCGCCGCCGCGCTTCGCCAGCTTAGTCTTTCCCACCCGAACAACGCCAGAATGAGCGCAGCGAGCAGCGGAAACAGATAGAAGACGAGGATCGCCAGAGCGAGCGGCGCGCGATTGAACGAGCTTAAAAGCGCCCAACTGTACAGCGCGGTGAGAACGCCGAGCACGACCGAAAAGGTGCCGTCCCGCGCCGACAGCAGCAGCGGAACGCGGCTTGCGCGCAGCCAGGCGAGCAGCACGATGGTCGGTACCACGAAGCGAAAGGCCGCGACCGTCAGCGGGTTGCTGCCGCCGCGATAGGCGAGGCTCGCGGACAAGGTGGACAACGCGAAGCCGGCTCCGGCAATAGCGGCAAGCGCGGTGCCGGCCAACGGCCGCAAACGTTTGGCGGACGACATTCGGCGGATGCTTTATCTTGCGGCGAGCGGCGAGCTCGGCGAACGGCTCTCGGCCATGAACGTATTCCCCCTTCACCCTGAATTCTTTCACCCCGGCCGCAGCGGGATCCGGGTGCGGCCGCCGATACGGCCACTATCCGGAGCTTTGGCGCAAGCGGAAGCGCAATCTTTTCGCCGGGCGGCGGCGGGCCGGGCGTCAGTCGCCCACCGAAAACGAATCGAGAAACCTCTTGCCGAGCGCGTTGTCGGGCGGCCCGAGGAACAGCGCCTGGATGAAATACCGGTCGGTGATGACGACGCGCACCTGATAGGTGTCCTTGTCCTTATCCTGCATGGTAAATTCGCGCGCCGGAAAATCGCCGATGTTTTCGTCCTCGTCCGATATCATGGTGTTGCCCTCGGACATCGCCTTGACGACGCGGTCGAGGAGCTCGGCCGTTTCCGGCCCGGGCGCGCCGGAGCGCGCCTGATATTTCACCATGAAGACCAGATTGGCGCCCGCGGCCGCCTTGTCGAACGCGACCAATGCGGATTCGGTTTTGTGGCCGTTCCGGTCTTCGCTTTTCAGCGCCGGCTTGCCCGGCATCTCGATCTGAAACCCGCCCCCGGGCGGTTGAAAGGTCTGCCAGCGGGCGTTCTGGGCTTGTGCCGAGGCGGACCAGGCGAGGCTTAAGGCCAGGATCGCGAAAGCCAAACGCATTCGAGTTCTCCGTGTACTGCGACCGATCTTAAAAGTCGATTGTCGGAACCGTATGACAATATCGCGGATGCAGCGCGGCGAAACGGCCTTCGGCGCACGGTCCGCTCGACCAGTAATGGCGGACATTCATGCGGCATTCGGCGTGAGCGCGCGAACCGGGAGCGTAGCCGTAGAGTGCGCAGACGTCATTGGCTGAGCGTTGTGCCGCGCCGGCGCTGCCGGCTCCGGTCAGCAGAGCGGCCGGCAGCGCGAGGCACAGTGCGTTCAGCGATACTCTTGCCATCTCTCAGCTTCCGCCGAATGGGCCGGAAAACTCCAGGCTGCGCCGCATTGCGCCATGGAAAACAACAGCGCCGCGGCGCTCGGCATTTGCCGATTGATAGAGCCAGCCGCAATTTGTACTAGATGATCGAACGCTACGGAAGCCGGGTTTGGGAAGGAAATCATGCCGCTCACGCTCTATCACAACGACATGTCGGTCTGCGCCCAGAAGGTGCGCCTGTGCCTGGCCGAGAAGCGGCTCGCCTACGAGGACAGGCATCTCAACCTGCGCGCCGGCGACCAGAAGCGCCCCGAATATCTGGCGCTGAACCCCAACGGCTACGTGCCGACCTTGGTGCACGACGATTTCGTCGTCTATGAGTCGACGGTGATCTGCGAATACCTCGACGACGCGTTCGCCGACCCGCCGCTGAAGCCGGCCGACGCCAGGGGCCGCGCGCGCATGCGCGGCTTCACCAGATTGATCGACGCGGCGATCTTTCCGGCAACCGCAACGGTATCGATGTCGATGGCGTTCCATCATCAGTTCAAGCCGGAAATGTACGAGACCATGGAAAAGGCCCGGCCTGGCTGGCTGGCGAATTTCCGTCTGCTGCAGAAGGGCACCGAGAACCCGGCCTTTCCCGCCGCCATCAAGCGGCTCGACAGGATGATCGCGGACATGGAGGGGGCGCTCGCCGACCACGAAGGTCCCTGGCTGGTCGGCAAAGCCTACTCGCTCGCCGACATCGGCTACGCGCCCTACGTCACGCGGCTCGATCATCTCAAATTCCTGCCCGGCATGATCGAGAAGCGGCCGCGGGTCGCCGCCTGGTACCAGCGTATGCGCGCGCGCCAGGCCTACCAGGACGCGCTCGCCAGATGGTTCAATGCCAAATATCTGCCGCTGATGGACGAGAAGGGCGGCGAAGCCTGGCCGCGGGTGCAGGAGCTGCTCGCGGCTTAGATCGGCACGGTGCGGCGGCCGTCATCGATGCAGCGGCGGCGCCGTCACCCCGCAGCCTTGCGGGTTTCGAAGAAGCGGTTCTGCGGCCGTGGCAGGCCGAGGTTTTCGCGCAGGGTCCGGCCTTCGTAGTCGCGGCGGAACAGGCCGCGGCGCTGCAATTCCGGCACCACCTGATTGCAAAAGTCGTCGAGGCCGCCGGGCAGGTACGGGAACATGATGGTGAAGCCGTCGCTCGCCTCCGTCATCAGCCATTCCTCCATCTCGTCGGCGATGGTCCGCGGCGTGCCGACCATGGCGAGCCCGGAATAGCCGCCGAGCCGCTGGGCCAACTGACGGACGGTGAGATTTTCCCGCGCCGCCAACTGGATCACGCGCTCGCGCGCGCTCCTGCTGGCATTGCTCTCCGGAATTTCCGGCAGCGGCTTGTCCGGATCGAAGCGCGAGGCGTCGTGGCCGAGCGCGATCGACAGCGAAGCGATGGCGCTGTCGTAGTGGACGAGGCTGTCGAGTTTCGCCCGCTTGGCGCGGGCCTCTTCGACGCTGTCGCCGACGACGACGAAACAGGCCGGCATGATCTTAATGTGGTGGCGGGCGCGGCCGGCCTTCGCCATGCGGCCCTTCACATCGGCATAGAATTCGCGGCCGGCGGCGATGGTGCCGGGCGGCGTGAACACCGCTTCGGCGGTTTCCGCAGCGAGCTGGCGGCCGGAATCGGAGGCGCCGGCCTGCACGATCACCGGCCAGCCCTGCACCGGCCGCGCGATGTTGAGCGGCCCGCGCACCGACAGATATTTGCCCTTGTGATCGAGCACACGGAGCTTGTCGGGATCGAAATAAAGCCCGTGCTCGACATCGCGGACGAAGGCGTCGTCCGCCCACGAATCCCACAGCCCGGTGACCACGTCGTAGAATTCGCGGGCGCGGCGGTAGCGCTCGCCGTGCTCCATATGGTCGGTCATGCCGAAATTGAGCGCGGCGTCGGGATTGGACGTGGTGACGATGTTCCAGCCGGCGCGGCCGCCGCTCAGGTGATCGAGCGAGGCAAAGCGGCGGGCGACATGATAGGGCGCGTCAAATGTGGTCGAGCCGGTGGCGACGAGCCCGATATGCTCGGTGACCATCGCCAGCGCCGACAACAGCGTGAACGGCTCGAACGACGTCACCGTGTGGCTGTGTTTGAGCGCATCGAGCGGCATGTTGAGCACGGCGAGGTGATCGGCCATGAAGAAGGCGTCGAATTTCGCCCGCTCCAGGGTCTGCGCGAAGCGCTTGATGTGGCCGAAATTGAAGTTGGCGTCGGGGAAGGCGCCGGGATAGCGCCAGGCGCCGGTATGGATGGTCGTCGGCCGCATGAAGGCGCCGAGACGCAGTTGCCGTGAGCCACTCATGATCGGTCTTCTTTATCGCCGCCGCGGCGCGCTCTAATCTTGATAGGCAGCGCGGGCGCAAAGGGCAATAATCCAGCCCCGCAGGCCGAATGCAAATTAGAGGGAGGGGACATGAGCGTACGCTATCTCAATCCGCAGGCTCTTTGGGCGCCGCCCGGCTACAGCCACGTCGTCGAGGTGACCGGCCCGGGCCGCACCATCTATATCGCCGGGCAGGTCGGCATCGACCGCAACGGCAAGCTCGCCGGCGCGCCGGGCGACGCGCGTGCCCAGATGGTGCAGGCGTTCGAGAACCTGAAGGCGGCGCTGGCCGAAGTCGGCGCCGCGTTCAGGGACGTGGTGAAGATCACCAATTATCTGGTCGACATCGCGCACCTGAAGGACTTTCGCGAAATCCGCGACAGCTACGTCAACACGGCGGCGCCGCCCGCCAGCACGCTGCTCGTCATTTCCCAGCTCGCCCGCGACGGGCTGCTGTTCGAGATCGACGCAGTGGCAGTGCTGCCGCAGAAATGATAGAGGCTGTTCGAGGTGCGGCGTCCCCTGCGGCAGGCCGGGGGAAAAGCGGGATCGGGAGGTGGGCGTGAAGAAATTCCTTGTTGGCGCGGCGGTTGCCGCGGGCGCGTGGGCGGCTGCGGCGAATACGGCGGCGCATGCCGCCGACCTCAAGATCGCGCTCATCTACTCGAAGACCGGTCCGCTCGAGGCCTATGCCAAGCAGACCGAAGCCGGACTGTTGCTCGGCTTCGAGTACCTGACCGGCGGCACCATGATGCTCGACGGCCGCAAGGTCGTGATCCTGCTCAAGGACGATCAGGGCAAGCCGGACGTCGCCAAGTCGCTGCTGGAACAGGCCTATAGCGACGACAAGGTCGATCTCGCCATCGGCACGACCTCGTCCGGCTCGACGCTCGCCATGCTGCCGGTCGCCGAGGATGCCAAGAAGATCCTGCTGGTCGAGCCCGCGGTCGCCGACTCGATCACCGGCGACAGGTGGAACCGCTATGTTTTCCGCAGCGCCCGCAACTCGTCGCAGGATGCGCTCGCCGGCGCGGTCGCGCTCGGCAGCGGCGCCGTCTCGATCGCCATGCTGGCGCAGGACTATGCCTTCGGCCATGACGGCGTCGCCGCTTTCAAGGCGGCGCTGGCCGAGGCGCACAGCCCGGCCAAAGTGGTGTTCGAGGAATATGCTCCCTTCGCCACCACCGACTTCACCGCCTCGGCGCAGCGGCTTTTTGACGCGCTCAAGGACAAGCCGGGCCGCAAGATCATCGCCATCATCTGGGCCGGCCCCAATCCCGCGACCAAGATTGCCGACCTCAAGCCCGAGCGCTACGGCATCGCGCTCGCCCCCGGCGGCAATATCCTTCCGGTCATGCAGCAGTGGCAGCAATTGGCCGGCGCCGAGGGCACGATCTACTACTATTACGGCTTCCCGAAGAATCCGATGAACGACTGGCTCGTGGCCCAGCACGAAAAGCGCTACCACATGCCGCCCGACTTCTTCACCTGCGGCGGCATGGCGGCGGCGAGCGCGGTCGCGACTGCGCTGAAGAAAACCGGCGGCAGCACCGACACCGAGAAGCTCATCGCCGCCATGGAAGGCATGGAATTCGACACGCCAAAGGGCAAGATGATTTTCCGCAAACAAGATCATCAGGCGCTGCAATCCATGTACGTCTTCAAGATCAAGGCGGAACGCAAGAACGATTGGGATTTGCTCGACCTGGTCCGCGAGATTCCGATTTCGGAATTGCCGGTGCCGATCCGCAACAAAAGGTGAGAGCGAGGGTGCTGTACGATTCACTCCCTCTCCCCGCTTGCGGGGAGAGGGTTGGGGTGAGGGGGCCTTGCCGCCAGGCTCAGGATCGCTGCAACGCCCCCACACCCCCCCCCCCCACCCGACCCGCCTTCGCTGCCGCTTCGGCGAGTCGACCTCTCCCCGCGCGCGGGGAGAGGTGAGCCAAATTCCAGCTATCGTAATTGCACCGTCTCGGCACCGGCGGCCGCGCGGCCGGAACAAGTCCGGCCATGACTGTGGCGAAAGAGCAGACGCTCGCCCTCGAAACGCAGGACCTCAGCATCCGCTTCGGCGGCCATCTCGCCGTCGACTCCGTGAGCTGCGCGTTCCATCCGGGCACGCTGACCGCGATCGTCGGCCCGAACGGCGCCGGCAAGACCACCTATTTCAACCTGATCTCGGGGCAGCTCAGGGCGACCGCCGGCCGGGTTGTGTTCCAGGGCGCCGATATCACGGCGCTGCCGCCGTCGGAACGGGCCCGGCGCGGGCTGGGCCGGGCCTTCCAGCTCACCAACCTGTTTCCCTATCTCACCGTCCACGAGAACGTGCGGCTCGCCGTGCAGAGCCGGCACGGCGCGGGACTCGATCTCCTTCGCACCTGGAGACAGCACGCCGAACTGATCGAGGAGGCCGACGACGTGCTAAGCCGGGTCGGTCTGACCGGCCGGCGCGACGTTCGCGCCGGGCTGTTGCCGCACGGCGACCAGCGCAAGCTCGAAGTCGCCATCCTGATTGCGCTCAGGCCGCAGGTGTTCTTGTTCGATGAACCGACCGCCGGCATGAGCGTCGACGAGGTGCCGGTGGTGCTCGATCTGATCCACGCCATCAAGGATCGCCGCGACCGCACCATTCTCCTGGTCGAGCACAAGATGGACGTGGTGCGCTCGCTCGCCGACCGCATCATCGTGCTGCACAACGGCCTGCTGGTGGCGGACGGCGATCCGGCGACCGTCATTGCGCTGCCGGTGGTGCAGGAAGCCTATCTCGGAGCGGCGAATGTCTGAGCAGGCGCCGCTGCTCACGCTCGCCGGCGTGAATACCCATGTCGGGCCGTACCATATCCTGCAGGGCGTCGATCTCACCGTGAGGCGCGGCGGCCTCACCATGCTCCTCGGCCGCAACGGCGCGGGCAAGACCACGACTTTGCGCACCATCATGGGGCTGTGGCATGCCTCGGCCGGCGCCGTGCGCTTCGACGGCGCCGATATCACGACGTGGGCGACCCCCGACATCGCCCAGGCCGGCATCGCCTATGTGCCGGAGAACATGGGCATCTTCGCCGACTTGACGGTGCGGGAAAATTTGCTCCTGGCGGCGCGCTCGGGACCGATCGACGAAGCGCGCCTGCGCTGGATCTTCGGCCTGTTCCCGGCGCTGGAAACATTCTGGTCGCTGGCGGCGGGCGTGCTGTCCGGCGGACAGAAGCAGATGCTTTCGATTGCGCGCGCCATCATCGAGCCGCGCAAGCTGTTTTTGATCGACGAGCCGACCAAGGGACTGGCGCCGGCGATCATCGCCAACATGATCGCCGCGTTCCGCGAGCTGAAAAAAGAGCCGGACACCACCATCCTGGTCGTCGAGCAGAATTTTCTGTTCGCAAAATCGCTCGGCGATGCGGTGGCGGTGATGGACAACGGCCGGATCATCCACAGCGGCGGCATGGCGGCCCTGGCCGAGGACCGCGACCTGCAGCATCGGCTCCTTGGCCTGCATCTGGACCGCCACCAATGACCGTGCTTGCCGCCATCAAGCCGCCGCCCCGGCGCCGCGACGTTGCGCCGCTGCTTCTGGTGCCGCTGGTTGCGCTCGTGGCGCTGCCGCTGGTCGGCTCGCCGTCGACCTGGGTGACGCTGACGCTCGCAGGCCTCGCCATGGGCATGATCATCTTTATCATCGCCTCCGGGCTGACGCTGGTGTTCGGCCTGATGGACGTGCTCAATTTCGGCCACGGCGCGTTCATCTCGATCGGCGCCTATGCGGCCGCTTCGTTGCTGCCGGCGCTGGCCGGTCTGGTCCACGCCGACTCGCTCGCCACCAACCTGATCGCGCTCGCGGCGCTGATCGCGTTCGCCATGGCGGTGACCGCCGTCCTCGGCTACGCCTTCGAGCGCGTTATCATCATGCCGGTCTACGGCCAGCATCTGAAACAGATATTGGTCACCGTCGGCGGCCTGATCGTCGCCGAGCAGCTCATCATCGCCGTGTACGGGCCGGTGCAGATCGCGCTGCCGCTGCCGGCGGCGTTCCGCGGCTCGCTGATCTTCGGCGACGTCGCCGTCGAGCGCTACCGGTTGATCGCCGTCGCCGTCGGGCTGGTGATCTTCGCCGCCATGCTGCTCATCCTCAACCGCACCCGGATCGGGCTTCTGATCCGCGCCGGCGTCGAGAACGGTGAAATGGTCGAGGCGCTCGGCTATCACATCCGCCGCCTGTTCGTCGGCGTGTTCATGGCCGGCTCGGCGCTCGCCGGCCTCGGCGGCGTGATGTGGGGCTTCTATCGCGAAGCCCTGACGCCGGCCATGGGCATGGACGTCATGGTGCTGGTGTTCATCGTGGTGGTGATCGGCGGCCTGGGTTCGGTCGGCGGCTGCTTCATCGGCGCGCTGCTGGTGGCGGTGACCGCGAACTACACCGGTTTTCTGGCGCCGAAGCTCGCACTCGGATCGAACATCTTGTTGATGGCGCTCATTCTGCTGTGGCGATCGCGCGGGCTTTATCCGGTGGCGAAGCGATGAGGGTGCTGGCGGCGATCCTGTCCGGCGATCCGCCGCGCGGGCGCGTGCTGGCGCTGCTGCTGGCGGCGATTCTGATCGGGCTCGCGTTTGCGCCGCTGCTGTTTCCCGGCACGGCCGCGCTCAACGTCGCCGCCAAGATCTGCTACTTCGTGGTGCTGGCGGCGAGCTACGATCTCCTCCTCGGCTATACCGGGATCGTGTCGTTCGCCCACACCATGTTCTTCGGCATCGGCGGCTACGGCGCCGGGCTTGCGCTCTATAATCTCGGTCCGTCCTGGGGCTCGGTGCTGCTCGGCACCGCCGTGGCGCTGGTCTGCGCGGTAGCGCTGGCGCTGGTGATCGGCCTGTTCTCGCTGCGGGTGCGGGCGATTTTCTTCGCCATGATCACGCTTGCGGTCGCCAGCGCCTTCTCGATCCTGGCCTCGCAGCTGAGCGCGCTGACCGGCGGCGAGGACGGCCGCACCTTCCGCCTGCCGGAAGTGCTGCGGCCGGGCTTTCACTTCGCTGCCGGCCCGGTCACGCTCAGCGGGCGCGTCCTCGCCTATTATCTGGTGTTCTTCGCGGCGCTCGTTCTGTTCCTGCTGTTGCTGCGCGTCGTCAATTCGCCGTTCGGCCGCGTGCTGCAGGCGATCCGCGACAACGAGTTCCGGGCCGAAGCGCTCGGTTATCGAACCGTGGTGTATCGCTCGATCGGCAATTGCCTTGCCGCCGCGGCCGCGGCTTTAGCCGGCGTGCTGTCGGCCCTGTGGCTGCGCTATACCGGACCCGCGGTGACGC
>Ga0335085_10006953_pt1 | contig 17701 bp, 13 predicted proteins | sample Lox_Sample_45_FD_206712 | JGI IMG/M metagenome (GOLD analysis project Ga0335085, IMG submission 206712) | Soil microbial communities from Loxahatchee National Wildlife Refuge, Florida, United States - Lox_Sample_4.5 | ecosystem: Environmental > Terrestrial > Soil > Wetlands | place: USA...
AAATACCACCCGCACGGCGACACGCCCGTTTACGACGCGCTGGTGCGCATGGCCCAGTCCTTCAACTTGCGTTACCCGCTGGTGGACGGCCAGGGGAATTACGGCTCGGTGGATGGGGACCCTCCCGCGGCCATGCGGTACACGGAAGCGCGGCTGGCGCGCATTGCGGAGGAAATGCTCTCCGACATCGAGAAAGAAACCGTAGATTTCATCCCCAACTTCGACGAGAGCACGGCAGAGCCTACGGTTCTGCCCACGCGCATCCCCAACCTGCTGGTGAACGGGGCCACGGGCATCGCCGTGGGCATGGCCACCAACATTCCGCCGCACAACCTGCGCGAGGTGATTGACGCCGCGGTCCTGCTCATTGAGAAGCCGGAGACCACGCTGAAGGAACTGATGAAAATCGTCCCCGGGCCGGATTTCCCGACGGGCGGTTACATCAGCGGGCGCGAGGGCATCGCCCAGGCGTACAAGACCGGACGCGGCACCTTTCTGATGCGGGCCAAGGCGGCCATCGAGCAGAAATCGAAGGACCGCGAAGACATCGTGATCACCGAAATCCCCTACCAGGTGAACAAGAAAAACCTGATCCAGCACATCGCGGAACTGGCCAATAACAAGAAGCTGGAAGGCATCAGCGAGGTGCGCGACGAATCGGACCGCGAGGGCATGCGCATCGTCATCGAGATCAAGCGCGGGGAAGAGCCCAAGCTGATCCTGAACAATTTGTTCAAGCTGACGCAGATGCAGGAGTCCTACGGGATGATCCTGCTGGCCATCGTGAACGGACAGCCGCGCGAGATGGGCCTGGTGGACCTGCTGCGGCATTTCGTGGAGCACCGGCGCGAGGTGGTGCTGCGCCGCACGCGCTACGAGCTGCGCAAGGCGCGCGAGCGGGAGCACATCCTGGTGGGTTACCAGGTGGCGCTGGACCATCTGGACAACGTGATCCGCGTCATCCGCGGGTCGGCCAGCCGCGCCGAAGCCAAGCAGAACCTGCTCGGTTTCTTCTCCGAAAAGGAAGTAACCATCACCGAGAACGGCCGCGCGCGCAAGCTCGAAGGCGTGAAGCTGGACGGCCGCAAGTACCGGCTGGGGGGCCTGGAAGAAGGCGGCGCCGCAGTGACTTCGACCGGCGGGCTCACCCCCGCGCAGGTGGACGCCATCCTCGAGCTGCAATTGCATCGCCTGACGCAGCTCTCCGTGGATGAAATCCTGAAGGAACTGAAATCCATCCGCGAGCGCATTGCCGAGTACGAAGAGATCCTGGCCAGCGAGAAGAAACTGAAACAGGTGCTCACCACCGAGCTGCGCGAAGTGCAGAAGGAATACGGCGACGACCGGCGCACCCAGATTGTGGACGCGGTCGAGGAGATCAAGCTCGAAGACCTGATTGCCGACGAGGACATGGTGATCACCGTGAGCCACGCCGGCTACGTGAAACGCACCTCCACGGGCACCTACCGGCACCAGAGCCGCGGGGGCAAGGGGCGCATCGGAGCCAAGACGCGCGACGAGGATTTTGTCGAATACATGTTCATCGCCTCGGCGCACAGCTACATCCTGCTGTTCACCTCCAAGGGGCGCATCTACTGGCAAAAGGTGTACGAGATTCCGGAGGCCGCGGCGGCCACGCGCGGGCGGGCCATCAACAACCTAGTGAAGTTCCAGGAAGACGAGAAGCTGACGGCGCTGGTGGCCGCGCGCAACCTGGAAGAGGAAGGCCGCTTCGTTTTCTTCGCCACCCGGCTGGGCACGGTCAAAAAGACGGCGCTCGCGGAATTTTCCAACCCGCGCTCCACCGGAATCATCGCCATTAACCTGGAGGCCAAGGACGAGCTGATCGGGGCCAAGCTGACCGATGGCCGGCGGATGATCTTCCTGGCCAGCCGGGACGGCCAGGCCATCCTCTTCCGCGAGACGGAAGTGCGCTCGATGGGGCGCAACGCCGGCGGGGTGATCGGCATGGACCTGGCCAAGGGCGACTTCGTGGTGGGCATGGAAACCGTGCAGCCGGATTTCGAGGTGATCGCCAAGGAGCACAAAAAGACCACGCAGGTCCTGGACGAGCTGGAGAACGACGAGATCAAGGATTCGCTCAGCTCACTGATGCTCACCGTCTCCGAAAAGGGCTACGGGAAGCGCACGCCGCTGGCCGATTACCGCATCACCTCGCGCGGCGGCAAGGGCGTGGTGAACATGAAGACCACGGAGCGCAACGGGCAGGTGGTGGCGGCGCTGCAGGTGACCGAAGAATCCGACGTCATGATCATCACCGGGCACGGAAAGGTGATCCGCGTGCACGCCAATGAGATTCGCGAGGCCGGCCGCTCCACCCAGGGCGTGCGCCTGCTGCGCCTGGAGGATGACGACCGCATCGCCGCGGCCGCGGGCATCCTGGAGGAAGAAGAGGAAGGCACGAACGGCGAGCCGCCGAAGAAATAGGGGGGGCGAGCCCCTGGAATCACAGGTTGCGGTAGAATCGCGGCGCGATGAGCAAGGAGCGGAAGAAGGCAGCCGGCAAGGGGAAGCAGCACAGCGGAACGGGGCGACGGACGTCAGGGGCGCCACGGGGCGGGGTCACTTTGATCGTGGCGCTGCGCGCGCGGCCGGGGCAGGAGGCCGCGCTGGAGAAAGAGCTGCAGGAGCTGGTGGCCCCCACGCGCGCTGAGCGCGGCTGCCTGGCCTACGATTTGCACGTATCGTCCGACCAGCCCGGGCTCTTCCTGCTCCGCGAAATCTGGCGCAGCCTGGCGCACCACCAGCGCCACTGGGAAACGCCGCACATGATGCGCTGGGGCCAGCGCAAGGGCGCGCTCGTGGCCAGCCGCGAAGCCTCCTTCTGGAAACAGATCACCTGACCGGCCGGAGGTGCGCACATGAATTGGACGAGGATCGGCCTGGCGATTCTGGCCTGCGGGGTAGCCACCACGTTCACCGACTGGTTGTTCATGGGCGTGCTGTTTCACAAAAAATACCTGGCATTCCCCGAAGTCTGGCGCATCAAGCCGGGAGAGCCGGACGCGGCGCTGATCTTCTGGTCGCAGGTTGTGGGTCTGGTGAGCTGCGCCGGGTTTGTTCTGGTGTGCGCCGGACTGGGGTTTCACACCTGGAGGGCCACGCTGAAACTCGCCGGAATGGTGTGGGCCATGGGGCCAGTCCCGATCCTGATTCAGAATCTGCTGTGGACCAAAATTCACCCGCTGATCACCTTGGCCCATCTCTCCGGATGGCTGGTTCGTTTTCTAGTTTGCGCGGGCGCATTCGTGTTGCTGGCAGGTTCCTAGAGCACGGAGGAGAGGCGTATGGCTTTCGAAGAATCCAACCTGAGCATGTTGCGGCACACGCTGGCCACACTGGCCTATCGCGCCGGCAAGGCGGTGCGCGGTGCTCCGGCAGAGTTCGCTGAGTTTCAGGCCGCGCCCGGTGCGCGCACGCCGGCGCAAATCCTGGCGCACATGGGCGACCTGTTCGACTGGGCGCTCTCTCTGGCGCGCGGCAAGCAGGAGTGGAAAGACTCGAAGCCGCTGGCGTGGGACGCGGAAGCGGCGCGATTCTTTGCCGCGCTCACTGCGTTCGACAACTACCTGGCCTCCGGCGAAGCCGTGGCCGCGACCGCCGAGCGTCTCTTCCAGGGACCGGTGGCGGACGCCCTGCAACACACCGGGCAGCTCACCATCCTGCGGCGCATCGCCGGGGCGCCCATTCGCGGGGAAAATTACTTCAAAGCGGATGTGGCCACCGGACGCACCGGTGCCGAGCAGAGCACTCCAAGGCGCGAGTTTGATTAGCCGCTCGCCGGTGCGGATGGGTAGCCACGGTCAGTGGTTTTCTGACCGTGGGTGCTTGGAATGATTCGATCACTTGCGCGTTGACCCTTTTTCGTTCCGCCGCGCGGATTCCGGAACGAACCCACGGTCAAGAAATCATTGACCGTGGCTACCCTGCGCGCGATTTCGTCAGGGTTACTCCAGGTAGTAGCCGGGACGCGAGCGCACCTTCAGATTCGCCTGGTCCACTTCCACTTCGATTCTGTGAAAACCCGGTCGGTTCCCTTCGGTGGGCCGGTAGGCCAGGGTGTACTGCGCGTGGAGTTCGTCGGCAATCTGGCTGAGCGCTTTGGCCACCGTGGTGTCCTTGAACGCGGAGATATTCCGGCCGCCGGTGGCTGCCGCCGCCAGTTCCAGGGGATTGTCTTTCACCGCGCCCTTGATGTGCTGGACGATCCAGACGCCTACGGCGCCCAAGTCTGCGTTCGGGCTTTCTGCCTGGGTGGTCGAAGGCGTCTGCGGAATTCCGGGCGGGCCGGGAACCGAGCCAATGGGATACGGAGAGGGCGCGGGTTCGCGCGGCGGGTTGCGCAGCTCCGCCGCGGTGGTGGAAAGTCCCACGCTGTAGATGGTTACATTCTGGAGCTCGGCGGCGCGCAGCACTTCCTCCAGCTTCGTCTCGCTTCCGGCGTCCACTGGTTCTGCGATGGCGAGGATGATTCGCCGGCGATCTTTGGGCTGGCGGCCGAGCATGGCCACGGCCCTGGAGAGGGCGTCGTAGAGCACCGCGCCCTGGATGCCCGCGGGCAGCTTGTTCATGGCGCGCTCAATGGCGTCGCCGCTGGGGGTGAACTCCTGCCGCACCGCAGGAGCATCGTCATAGCTGAGCACGGCCATCTCGACGTCTCCCGGCATCACCTTCTGCGAAAGCAGAATGCCCGTGCTGCGCACCGCGGGCAGCAGCGCGTAAACCCGGTTGCTGTTCTCGACCACCAGCACCACGGAGAGCGGGCCGGCCCCAAGGTCAAACTGGTCAATTTTCTGTTCCACGCCGTCTTCGAGCACGCGGAAGTCTTTCCGCTCGAGATGCAGCACGAGGTCGCCCTGGTGGTCGCGCACGGTAACCGGCGTGGAGACAACATCCACTTTCACGCGCACCGTGGGGCGCGGCTGCTCCGGCAGATTCGCGGGCACAGAGATGGGCCCGGGAGGCGCCTGGGCGGCGGCCGGCCCAACGGCAAAGCCCACCGCCAGGAGCGCAGCGGGAAGCGAAATGTGCCCGTGGCAACGCAACAGTCAGCCTCTCAGGATTGGACGCCGCCGCGGCACCCCGGGTTATCTTCCGCAGGCGCTGCACAGAGGGGAGCCACTACGCCTCCGATGGCTGTGCTTGGGCGCGTTTCACCCGCCAGGGGCGGCGTGGTTTGCGTAGTTTCACCTGGATCGTATCACGCGGCTGCCCCGGAAGACGCTGACCGGAAGGAAACCGCGGCGCAACGCCAGGAAGCGTGGCGCGGGCGATGCGCCTAAAATGAGGATTTCCGTGTGTGGGACGCTGGACCTGACCGGAGAGTGAACATGAGCCGCAAGCCGCCGCGCCACCAGACCACTATGGCCTACCGGGACCCTCGATTCATGGAGAGCGCCCCGGCACGCCCGCTGCGCATCCTGGCGGAATACCTGGATCCGCTGGCGCGATTGCGGCACGAGGGAGTGGGAGACACCATCGTGATGTTCGGCTCCGCGCGCATGTCTCCGCTGCAGGAGTCGGAAGCCCGGTTGCGCCGGCTGAAAAAGGCTCCGCGCGGGCGGGGGGAATCCGCGCGGCGCAACCAGGAAAGACTTCTGCACCAGGCCCTGGCCGCGGTGCACATGTCCCGCTATTACGAAGAGGCCCGGGAGCTTTCCCGGCGGATCACCGAATGGTCGGTCAAATTCGGCGAGCGGCCGCGGCGGTTCGTGATTTGTTCCGGGGGCGGCCCGGGAATCATGGAAGCGGCAAACCGCGGGGCCTCCGAAGCCGGCGGCAAATCCATCGGCTTGAACATCGAGCTGACCCACGAAGAGTATCCGAATCCCTACATCAGCCCGGAGCTGAATTTCAATTTCCATTACTTCTTCATGCGCAAGCTGTGGTTTGCGCAACTGGCCAAAGCGCTGATCGTGTTTCCCGGCGGATTCGGCACCATGGACGAGCTGTGGGAGATGCTCACTCTGCTGCAGAGCGACAAGCTGCCCCGTCGCAGCCTGATCCTGATCTACGGCCGCAAATATTGGGACGAGGTGCTGGACTGGCGCGCCATGGTGCGCTGGGGAACGATCAGCGAAGCGGACTACGGCCTGCTGCAATTCGCCGATACGGTCGAGGACGCCTTTCAGCGCGTGCGCACGGAGCTGGAGAACCACCACATGAAGTTGGACCTGGACTGGATGGGGATGTGACCCGCGGTCCCTGCCGTCTCCTTCCCCCGGTCGAATGGAATTCATTTGGTACCGCCCATCTGGCCGGCGACTCCCTTCCGTAGCGCCGGCCGCGGTGGGCCAGCCCGCAGTAGCAGGGGCTGAAAGCCTGGGCTCTTCCCGCTCGCCCCCTGCGGTGATCGTGGAAGCGGCCGGAAAATCTCTCAGCCTGTGCCTACAGAAATAAAACCGCCGGCGCCCTGGTGGACGCCGGCGGGGATGAATGAGTGGACTGCGTATGAAGTATGAATCAGTTCTTGCTCAACACCAGATCCGGTGTGAACACTGCCTGGAAGCGTTTCTGTTCGTCCTGGTCATGCACCAGAACGATCGGAGAAAGATGCAGGGTACGGCGGCACGCGCGGCATGCCGTCATTTCCCCGTGCTGATCCTGGAGAAACCCGTCGGCAAAGCGATATTCGCTGCGCGGCCGCCGTGCCTGTTTGCTGCCCTCGGCCCCACAATGGGGGCAGACGAAGGTCACAGGGTCTTCCTGCGGGTCGCGATGCAAGGCGGCCCAGCCGGTATAGCGAACGCCCACCGTTTCGGCGGAGCGGAGAGACATGCGAGAAAAACCTCCTGCGTGAGACTTCACCACGCGTACGGTAAGATGCGCCAAGGGCCTACGTTGTTGCATATCGGCAACAGTGGCGTTCGCAACAGTATACCCTAATCTCCGTCCAAATCTCTGAAAATTAACAAGTTGTCGCCCGCAGATCCCCCAGGAAGCGGCGGAGCACCTTGCCGGTCAGGGTGTGGCAAAAAGCGCCGTGCTCCCCACCCGAGTCTCCTGGAGGCTGAAAGACTCTAAGGGCTTGGCTTGCCGCGCCTTCCGTCCTCTGCCCTCTGGTTATCTTCTCCGCCCTGCTGGAACCCGGACCCACCCCGCGGTGTCCATTGTCCAGAGGCTGCGCAACCTCCCTTAGAAGGCCCTGTGAGAAGCACCAACCGTGGAGGTGTGCCCATGCAGCCTGGAGAACAGTTTGTTCGCTGTCTGTTGGATCAGAAAGACGAAGAGGCCCGCAAAGCGCGGCGCTTGCGCCGGGGCGCTGTGTTGATTTCCATCGTCATCCAGGCGTTGGTACTGACGTTTCTGCTGCTGCGCCCGCTGTTCGGTTCCGAAAAGATTCAGTTGGTGGCGCGGCTGATGCCCTTGCCGCCTTATCGAGGGGGACCTGGGCCGCGCGCGCCTGTGTCTCACCGCCCCGCCCCCCAACCCGCACGCGGCGTAACTGTTGTGCTTCGGCCGAACATCCTCCCACTCCAAGACCGCAATCTGCATGGACTTGAAGACGCCGTGGCTCCGGATTTCGGACCGGCCGTTGGAAACCCTGGCGGGGAAGGTCCGGGGGATCCCAATGGGCTGATTCCCGGCCCTGGCCTGATGGGTGGCTCGAAACCGATTCCTCCTCCTCCGCCGGCTGACGACACGGCAGAGAAAGGTCCGCGGCGGGTGCCTTCAGAGGTCCAGGCGGCGATGCTCATCGAGCGCGTCGAGCCGCGTTATCCGCCACTGGCCCTCCAAGCCCACCTGCAGGGCGAGGTGGAAATCCATGCCCTGATCGCGGCAGACGGAGCCGTTCAATCCGCCGAAATCGTGAACGGGAACATGATTCTGGCCAATGCTGCGCGAGAGGCTGTGCTGCGCTGGCGCTACCGCCCCACGCTGCTGAACGGCCGGCCGGTTGAGGTGGAGACCGTCATTCGCGTGATCTTCAAAATGCCCTAGACCACGCCGGGACCTCCGCGGGACCATCCTGCGGGGCCGGGGAATCATCCGCGGGCCTCCACCCTGCGCTACAATTGTCCGCCGTGAACATCCCGGCGAATTACCTGGCCCGTCTGAAGCAGCGCATCCGCGAGAAATCTTTCTTCCGCGGAGAGGTGACCCTCTCATCAGGCAAGAAGAGCGATTACTACATGGACTGCCGGCTGACCACGCTGGACCCGGAAGGCTCGGTGCTGGTGGGCCACGCGATCCTGGAGCTGCTGGCGGCGCGGGGCATTTGCGCGGAGGCCATCGGCGGGATGAGCATGGGCGCCGATCCCATCGTATCCTCCGTGGCCGCGCTCAGCTTTCTCGAAGGACGCCCGCTGCGGGGTTTTCTGGTGCGCAAGGAACGCAAAGAGCACGGCCGGCAGAAGCGCATCGAGGGACTCGAGCCCGGCGCCGTTCACAACGTAGTGATTGTGGATGACGTGTGCACCACCGGAAAATCCACGTTTGAGGCCATCGCCGCCGCGGAGGAAGCAGGAATGAAGGTGCTCGCGGTGATCAGCCTGGTGGACCGGGAAGAGGGCGGCTCCGAAGAGCTGCGCAAGAAATATCCCTATTACGCCATCACGACCGCGCGGGAACTGCTGGCCGAGGGCGAAACGTAGCGCCGGTGCCGCTAGACCACCGGCTCGCCGCAGTGTTCGGCGATGGCGGCGCGGGCGGCATCGCGCAGGCGCAGGATTTCCTGCCAATCGCGATCCGCGTGCGCGCTGGGGTAGATGGGCGGACAAACCGTGAGCGTGACACGGCCGGGTTTGGCAAGCACGGATTCATCCGGCAGGACTTCGCGCGTGCCGCGCAGGGCGATGGGCAGCACCGGACATCCGCTGGCCACCGCGGATTTGAACGCGCCCAACTGGAAGGGCCGCAGGCCGGGCGCGGGAGTAAATGTGCCTTCCGGGAAAATCAGGATGGAATCGCCGTGCACCAGCGCTTCTTCCAATGCGTCCGCCTGCTTCAGGCGGGCCTCGCGGCTCGCGCGCACAAACGAAAAATATCCGAGCTTCTTCAGAATTCCCCCGATGAACGGGTAGGACATCACTTCCGATTTGGCCACAAATCTGTACTTGTAAGCCCCCAGCAGCGCCAGCAGCACCACCGCGTCCGTATAGCTGGCGTGGTTGCAGGCGATCAGCAGTCCGCCCTTCGACGGCCGGCCCCAGCGCGTGGCCAGCGCCTCGAGATGCTCCTGGCCGCGTATTTCAATGGGGATGCCCACGGCCCAGAAGAAGGCGCGGTTCAACGCGCGGCTGATGCGCGCGCCGACCTTGCGGCTGGGGATGACGTGCAATTCCGTCCAGACGGACATGGCCAAGAGGCTGACCAGCACCAGGAAGTAAATCCCGTAGATGGCGTCCACCGTGCGGCGGAACGCCCCGGCCACCTGCCGCGGGGCAGAACGCGCCGCCAGGCGCGAGATCTGCAGCCAGGCCGGCGGGCGTCCCTGGTGAAGCCGGCCTTCGAGAAACAAAGCGCGTGTGGCCGCGCGGCGCAGCTTTCCGCTGGAAGTTTTGGGCACCGCGCCCGCCGGCACCATTTCCACATCGTCCGGGGGCAGCCCGACGCCTTCCGCCACGCGTTCGCGCAGGCGGGCTGCAATCTCCTCGCGCCGTGCGGCGTCACGCGTGGAGGTTTCCGCGACGACCACCAGGCGCTCCGTCCCGCTCGATTCGTCCACCACGCCGAAGGCCACCACGCAGCCTTTGCGCACGCCTTCCACGCCAGCGGCCAGATCCTCGATTTCGTGGGGGTAAAGGTTGCGCCCCGCCTTGATGATGATGTCTTTGGCGCGCCCGGTGATGAAGATTTCGCGGTCGGCAAAATAGGCGCGGTCGCCGGAATCCAGCCAGCCGTCTTCTCGAACCATGGCAGCGGTCGCTGCCGGATTGCGATAGTAGCCCGATGTTGAGGACGGGCTGCGGAACCAAAGCCGGCCCTCCACGCGCTCCGGCACGTTCTGTCCCATGTCGTCCACGATGCGCACTTCGTTGCCGGGGATGGGGAATCCCGCGGAAACAAATCCGGCCACGCGGGAATCGGAGGCCGCTCCGGCGTTCGCACTGCGCCTGGCGGCATCCGGGGCGGGCAAGGCGAGGGCCCGCCCGTCGTTTTCGAGCGCGGCGCGGTCCACCCAATCCACCCGCCAGCCGCGCAGCGGGGGCGTAAAACTGACGGCCACGGAGTTCTCCGCCAGGCCGTACACCGGCATGATGGCCCGCGGGTTTAACCCGTAGCGGCTGAAGCGGCCGGCGAAGCGCTCCAGCGTCGCCGGGTTCACCGGCTCCGCGCCGTTCAGCATGTAGCGCATGGAAGAGAGGTCCAGGCCTTCGACGCGCTCTTCGGCCACTTTGCGCACGCACAGCTCGTAGGCGAAATTGGGCGCGGCGGTGACCGTGCCGCGATGCTCGTGGATGGCCCACAGCCAGCGCTCCGGGCGGGAGAGAAACGCGAGGGGAGACATGAGCGCCAGCGGCGCCCCGGCGTACATCGGACACATCCAGGCGCCGATCAATCCCATATCGTGATAGAGCGGCAGCCAACTCACCCCCCGGTCCTCGGGGTTCATGTTCACCGCTTCCACCACCGCCCGGATGTTGGCCAGCAGGTTGGCCTGGGTCAGGGTGACTCCTTTCGGGTCTCCCGTGCTGCCGGAGGTGTATTGCAGGAAGGCGATGTCCGAGCCGGAAACGTGGCGGGAACCGGAAAGCTGGCCGGGGCGCTGGGCCAGGTGGGAAATCTGCGCGGCGGTGGCGACGCGGCGAAGCGAAGGCACATGGGGTTCGAGCAGCCGCGCCACACGTTCGGCGCGCCCAAAGGTGATGATGGTGCTCACTTCCGCGCTGCGCAGAATGGCGGCCTGGCGCGCGGCGTATTCCTCAATGCGGTCCGCGCGCACCGGGGGGTAGATGGGCACGGCGATGGCCGCGGCCATCTGCGTTCCCAGGAACGCATGGAAAAAGTCCGCGCCGGTGGGCAGGGAGATGGCTACGCGGTCTCCCGGGGACACCCCCAGGTTTTCCATTCCGCGGGCAAAGGCGCTCACCTGTTCGAAGAGATCCCCGTAGGTAATCTCCTTCGTCTCCCCACTGTCTTCGCGCAGGCGGAGGTGCAGCCGGGCAGGCTCCGCCCGGGCCCGGCGGCGCAGAACGTCCAGAAGGGTCTCGGCCGCCGCCAGGTCCAATTCTTCCGCGGTGGCGGCATTCTCCCGGCTGGCGAGGCGAACATGCGTTTCGGTGCTGGTTCCGTTCCGGTACTGGCCAAGTTGCAGCTCCAGGGCGGCAACAACATCCCCCAGGGTATTGGCGGAGGCAAACAGCTCGTCGGGGGGGCGGATATGGAAGGCATCGCCGGCGCGGACGATCAACTCGACCCGCTCGAGGCTGCCCAGGCCCAAATCACGCTCCAGATGGAGCGCCTGGACGCTTTCCGCCCGGGCAGCACCTCGGATTTCCTCCAGGCCCCGGTGGTGGCCCAGCTCGTCCAGGAGTTGTTGGACGATGTCCTGGACGCGTTCTTGAATGGCAAAGCGGTCGGTCCTGGTGGCCGGTGCGCTCATAGTAGGGGTCTGTGGGACTGGGTCCAAATCCAACGGGGGCGCTGCGGTGCCCTGAAATCACGAAAAGGCTACCACGGCAGGGGGAGTGCATCAATAAGGAGCTCAAAGAGGGAGGCCGCGGCGCTCCGGTGGCCATTCCACCACGGTCTGTGCGGGAGCGGGCTGCGGCAGGCTGGGCAGTGCTCCGCAGGCCGTAGGAAGAAGGTACTAAAGGAAATGTGACCCTCGCGCTATCGACCGCGGAGAGCTGATTTGCGATTCTCCCTAGTGACGGCGGGCGGTAGGGAGTTGCTAGAGAGAGCCCAGCCGGGAAGTAGAAGCAGAGGCGGGTTCGACCCGCCAGAGGAGTAGCAGCGGCCAGACGGTTTGGGCCGCCAGTAGAGCTCCAAAAGTTCCCTCCCCATGTCCACCCCCAAGCGGCCGGCTCCCCCCCGGCCGCTTTTTTTTTGCCTACCGATATTGCGGCCCACGAAGGGAAAGCGGGGACGCACACCTGCAGCGAAGCTTCGAAACAGAAGGCTGATCCCCTGGGCCTGGCAGATCCCGGCTGGCGGTGGCTAGTGCATGAAGCGGCGCGGGCGATAGGTGGAGAGCGGACGTGGACGCAACCGCAACGGGGTGAGCGGCGGCGGGACGTTTTGCAGCTGAGCTCCGCAACACGGGCAAAGCGTGGGGGAAATCTCTTTCACGCGGATCCAGTGCCCGCGGTTATCGCAGCCCGGATTGATGCATTGCACAGTCCAGCCAGGCAGGTATTGCATGCGATCCTCCCCATCCGCGCTGGCGGAAAAGAATCCCCTGAAAAGCCGAGAGGGCCAGCGGCGAGCCGACCCCGGCTGGCGGGATTCTCTACGCAGAATATGGGAGTGTCAAGCGAAAGATACCAACAGGTTGTGGTAGGGTTACAGACGCTGCCCCCGCATTTCCCGCGCGGGGAGGAGGGTGCCCATGGCAAAACTCGGTGGAGATGACCCGGTGGAATACGTCCGCCGCACCGGCCTGCTGGAAGGCCGCAGTTGGCTGATGGTCCTGGTGGTCATGGTCGCGGTCCTGTTCCTGTTCAATTGCACCACGCGTGTGGAGACCGGCCATGTGGGCGTGCTTACTTTCTTCAGCCGGGTGACCGGGGAGACGCTGCCGGAAGGGTTGCACCTCATCAACCCGCTCAAGTCGGTGCATGAAATGTCCGTGCAGACGCAAACCGTGAAGGAGACGGCCAACGTGCCCTCCAACGAGGGCCTGATCCTGACTCTGGACACCACGCTCCAATACCGGCTGGACGCCGCGAAGGCCGCGGACGTTTTCCAGAAAATCGGCCGGGATTACGTGGAGAAAGTGGTGGAGCCCAACCTGCGATCCGCGGTCCGTGAAGCGACCGCCAGCCACAGCGCCAATGCCCTGTATACCGGCGCGCGGGAAGAAGTGGCCAACGCCATCCAGGAGCAACTGACCGCCGTGCTGGCCCCGCGCGGAATTTACGTGGAGCGCGTGCTGCTGCGCGACATCCAGCTTCCGGCCATGCTCAAGACCTCCATCGAAGCCAAGCAACAGGCGGAGCAGGACGCGTTGCGCATGAGCTTCATCCTCCAGAAGGAGAAGCAGGAGGCGGAACGCAAACGCATCGAGGCCCAGGGCATCTCCGACTTTCAGCGCATTGTGGCCCAGGGGATCAGCCCGCAACTGCTGGAGTGGAAAGGAATCGAAGCCACGGAGAAGCTGGCCGGCAGCAACAACGCGAAAATCGTGATCGTCGGTAACACCAAGAACGGCCTGCCCCTGATCTTCGAGCCGCACTAAGGTTTGCCGCGGCGCACAGCCGTGCCCGGACCCTGTCCTTTGGTCCAGATTGGCTTCCGCGTCACACCGCGCGCGCCGCTCCCGCCCGGCCGGGCGTTCCTGCTAAAATGCCCATGGATTCGCCCGGAGACCGCCGATCCGCGCGGAGCCGTTGACCCCAGCGCGCCGCCAGAGAGACACCCTGCCGCTCTCGACCGCCGTCAGGAGAGTTGTATGGACCGCAGACTCTTCGCAGTGTCCGCTCTGGTTATTCCGCTGAGTTTGTGTCTGGCCGGATGCGCCGGCGGGGCGGGCGGGGCGATCATGGATCCGGCTCCTCCGGCGATCAGCACGCAGCCGGCCAGCCGCGCCGTGAACCTGAACCAGACCGCCACGTTCACCGTAACGGCCACAGGCGCCCTCCCGCTCTCCTATCAATGGCAAAAGAACGGCGCCAACATCAGCATGGCGACGGCAGCCAGCTACACCACGCCGCCGGCAAGCTCCGGGGATAACGGCGCGCAGTTTGACGTCGTCGTGAGCAATACCTTCGGGAGCGTGACCAGCAATCCCGCCACGCTCACAGTGCTGCCGGCGGCGGGCCCCTCCACGGATGTGCTGACGTTCAAGAATGACCAGGCGCGCACCGGGCAAAACCTTTCGGAAACCACGCTCACTCCGGCGGTGGTTACTTCCGCAACGTTCGGCCTGCGCCACACACTTGCGGTGACCGGAAAGGTGGACGCGCAGCCGCTCTACGTGTCGCAACTGAATATCGGGGGGACAGCGCACAATACCGTCTTCGTGGCCACCGAGCACGACCTGGTGTATGCCTTCGACGCGGACTCCGGCAATTTGCTGTGGCAGCAGTCCGTGGCCAATGGAGAGAGCACCAGCGACAATCGCGGCTGCGGCCAGGTATCCCCGGAGATCGGGGTAACAGCCACGCCGGTCATCGATCGCACTGCGGGCGCCCACGGCACGATTTTCGTAACCGCTATGACCCGGGACAACAGCAACAATTACCACCAGCGGCTGCATGCCCTGGATCTGACCACCGGTGCGGAGCTGCTCGGCGGGCCCAAGGAGGTCCAGGCCACTTTGCCCAACCAGAGCGGCCAGGACGTGTTCGATCCCGCGCAATACAAGGAGCGCCCCGGGCTGCTGCTGCTCAACGGGGTGGTGTACACAGCCTGGTCCTCGCATTGCGACGACCAGCCCTATTCCGGCTGGATCATGGGCTACAGTGAAGCCACACTGGCGCAGACCAGCACCCTGGATATCGGTCTCAACGCCCGGGGCGGTGGCCCTTCCATCTGGATGAGCGGGGCCGGCATGGCCGCGGATTCCGCCGGCAATATCTACCTGCTTGCGGCCAACGGCGTTTTCGAGAAGACGCTGACCAACGGCTTCCCCAGCGGCGGCGACTACGGCAACGCCTTCGTCAAGATCTCCACGACCGGAGGAGTGCTGGCGGTCGCCGACTACTGGGAGATGGACAATGAAGTCAGTGAAAACGGGGCGGATGCGGATCTGGGCTCGGGCGGAGTGGTGCTGCTTCCGGATGTGAAGGACAGCGGAGGCACGGTGCGTCATCTGGCGGTGGGCGCGGGCAAAGACCGCAACATCTACGTGGTGGATCGCGACAACATGGGGAAGTTCAGCGCCGGCTCCAACAATGTGTGGCAGGAACTCGATGGCGTGCTTCCCGGCGGAATCTGGGCCGGCCCGGCATATTTCAACGGCACGGTGTACTACGGCGACGTCAGCGGCACGCTGAAAGCCTTTCCCGTCTCCCAGGCCAAGCTCGCTTCCTCCCCCACTTCCGAGAGCGCCAGTAGCTTTGGCTATCCGGGCACTTCTCCCACCATCTCCGCCAACGGCGCGACCAACGGAATCGTCTGGGTGGCGGAGAATTCCAGTCCGGCGGTGCTGCACGCTTACGACGCCACGGATTTGAGCAAGGAACTCTACAACAGCGCGCAGGCCGGAAGCCGCGACGCCTGCGGCGCGGGCAACAAATTTATCGCCGTGACCATTGCGGACGGGAAAGTGTTCATGGGCACCACCAGCAGCGTCTGCGTATTCGGCCTGCTGCCGTAAGGCACAGGCGGAGCCCCCCGCCACAATCGCACCGGTCGCCGCCGCTGGCGGGAGTCAAATAGCCCGCGGCGGGGTATCCTATAGCCGAGCTTCCCATGATCTCGTTGCTCCGCCGCCAACATTCCGCGCCGGGCGCTTCGCGCCCTTATCGCACGTTCCTGCGCATCCCGCTCCGCGTGGCCGCCGCGGGGGCCGTGCTGGCCGGCGCCGCAACGCTGCTGAGCGCGCAGGACTCCGGAGCGGGGTCCACGCCGGCCGCGCGCGGGATGGTGCTGGTGGAACTATTCACCTCAGAGGGCTGCCCGCACTGCCCCGATGCCGACGCCATGCTGGAGCGCATGTACTCGACACAGCCGGTGGAAGGCGTAGAGATCGTTCCCGTCGAGGAGCATGTGGATTATTGGGACCGCGCGGAGTGGGTGGACCACTTCTCCTCGCCGAGCTTTACGGAGCGGCAGAAGAAGTACGCGGATGCCATGGAACTGGAATCCATCTACACGCCGCAGATGGTGGTGGACGGAGTGGTGGAATTCGCGGGCAACAACGAGAGCCGGGCAAGGGCCACCATTTCCGCCCTGCGACTGGCGCTCGGTCCCACGCTTAGTTTCTCGCCGGCGAATCCCCGCGCCGCCCCCGCCGCCGCGGCGATGAAGGCCCAGGTGCAACTCCAGGGAAAGGAGCTCACCCTCGGCGGGCCGGCCAACGTCTATCTGATCCTGACCGAGGACAAACTCACCTCCCGCGTGGGCGGCGGCAGCAACGCGGGGGAAAGCTGGAAGCATTCCTCCGTGGCCCGCTGGTTCTATCGCGTGGGCCAGTTGCGGGCGGAGGAAAAAAACTTCTCCGCCGGTCTGGCATTGGCGGATCCCGATCCCGGCTGGCGCCTCGAAAACCTGCGCCTGATCGCCCTGGTCCAGGAGGAGGAGAGCCGCAAGGTGGTGGCCGTGGGCCTGGCGCGCTGGCAGGAGGTGGTGGGCGCCCGGGGCCCTTCGGCTCCCTCCGGCGCCGTATCCCCGGCGCCTCCGGCAACATCGAAATCTCCGGGCCTTCCGCGCCGCTGACCGGGTGCCGTCCGCGTGGAGTGCAGCCGTCCTGGGCCATGGAGAACTCCGTGAAGGTCGAAAAACCGGACTGGCTGGAACAGATGGAGGGCATCCTCGAGACCCTCAACGAGGGCGTGCTCATCGCCGACGACTGCCAGCGCATCCTGTTCGTCAATGAGTGCATGGAACGGCTGATTGGCAGGCCGCGTTCAGCGATTCTCGGCAAGACTCCCGAGGTCTTCTACCAGGGAAAGGACCTCGAACGGCTGCAGGAAGAAAGGGCCCGGGGGCTGGCCACGGGCTCGAACCGTTACGAGTATTTCCTGCCGCGGCCGGACGGCCAGCGCGTGCCCGTGGTGGTCAGCGCGCGGGCCATTGAAGATCCCGACGGGCGGATTTTCGCCGTGGTCACCTTTACCGACATCACCGAGCAGAAGAAAGCGGAGCAGAACCTGCGGGACGCGAACGTGCAGCTCGAACTCCGCGCCGAAGAAATTGACCGTGAGCTGGTGCTGGCATCGCGCGTGCAACAGAGCCTGGCGCCGCAGGCGCTGACCTGGGGCGGCGTGGAGGTGGAGACCTACTACATGCCGGTGCGCACCATCGGCGGAGACTTTGGCCTGGTAGTTCCCCACGGAAACTCCCATCTGGACCTGCTGATCTGCGACGTTTCCGGCCACGGGATCAGCTCCGCCCTGCTGGCCAACCGCATCTACACGGAAACGCTCTCCATGCTGCGCCGCGGGATCCATCTGGGCGAACTGTTGCGCAAACTGAACAAGTTTGTGGTGCAGCAGATTGGCATCAGCGGGTTCATGTTCACCATGGCTGCCGCCCGGATGGACGAGGGCGGGCGGAAGCTCACGTTTGCAGCCGCGGGGCATCCGCCGGCGCTGCTGATCTCCGCTTCCGGCGAGCTGCGCCACCTCGAGCCGCGCAGCACCGTGCTCGGCGCCATTGAAGATGCCGTCCCCGTGGACGCGACCGACGAGTTCGATTTATCCGCCGGGGACCGTTTGATGCTTTATTCCGACGGGCTGACCGAGGTGTGGAATCGCGAGGAGGAAATGTTGGGGATAGAAGGCTTGGGTGAGATCGCCCGCCGCGCCGCGGTCCTACCGCTGCCCGCCATGCGGGAAGCCATCATCCAGGGGGTCACTTCCTACAGCGCGGATCCGGTCCACGACGACGTTTCGCTGGTCCTGGTGGAAGT
>Ga0335085_10006954_pt1 | contig 17701 bp, 20 predicted proteins | sample Lox_Sample_45_FD_206712 | JGI IMG/M metagenome (GOLD analysis project Ga0335085, IMG submission 206712) | Soil microbial communities from Loxahatchee National Wildlife Refuge, Florida, United States - Lox_Sample_4.5 | ecosystem: Environmental > Terrestrial > Soil > Wetlands | place: USA...
ATGGGTCCGGAGAAGCGGGAGGTCGGTTTTAACTTTACCGCTTTTAACGGTTGGTCTTGTTTGGAGAGCGAATCCAATTTGTCTAAAATTCCACCCAGCCGGCTTTCATCGATCGCTTTGAGCCGCGCATAATCGGATGAGGTCAGCCGATCTTGGGCGAAGTCGAGATCCAACTCGGCCAACGAGTTCAGGAGGGTCTGTCTTTCAATTTCAAGATCGATCCGCTCCTGGTCGATAGACGCGTCGAGGCCCATGGGAATGGGAGCGGCGTCCTTATTCCATAGAGGATAAGCCAGGACGACAACGGCGGCGAGGAGGATCAGGCCGGCTGTGACGGTGAATATGATCATGGATGGGATCCCGAATCAGTCTTCCCGGGAATGCAGCTCCTCTTCGATGCGTTTTCGGAGGCGATCATCGATCGGCGGCGGAACGCCCTGTTTTGCAGCGGCGGTTTGTGCAACCCATCGGGACACGGTTCGGTAAAGAAGGGCCCCTCCGCCGGCTAACAGGACGAAGGGGCCGGCCCAAAGAATCCAGTTCATCCCGCTTTTCTGTGGCGTCAAGAGAATATAGTCCCCGTAGCGGCTCAAGAAATAAGCCCGGACCTGATCGGGTGATTCGCCTTTGAGCAGTCTTTCCTTGATGAGATCGCGCATCTGCTGCGCCAGCTCGGCCTGGGATTCCCAAATGGATTCATTCTGGCAAATCGTACAGCGGAGCGTTTTAGCAACCTCACGCACTTGAAGATCGATCTGTTGTTCTTCGACCGTATCCCCGAAGGCGGTGAGGGCAAGGCTCGAGAGCGTGAAAATCAAAGGGAGAATGGCGATGATCAGGGCTTTCTTCATGAACGGGAGATAGAACGTCCCTCCAGAAGCGGCTGAAGGATATCGTCGGTCAAATGGGTGTAGGCCGGACCCATGAGAGGGCCGACATATTTGTAGCGAATGATGCCTTGTCGGTCGATCACAAAAGTCTCCGGAACGCCGTAGACGCCGTAATCGATCGAGATCGTTCCCTTCAGGTCCCGGACATGGTCGAAGTTGCTGCCGTAATCCTGCAGGTATTTCTTGGCGTCTTCCAGCCGGTCCTGATAATTGATTCCCAGCATCACGAAATCCGGATTCGGACTGAAGCGCCGGCTAAGGGCCATCAGGTTTTCATGTTCGGTCCGGCATTCCAGACACCACGAGGCCCAGAAGTTGATCAGAATGACCTTGCCCTGAAAACGATTTGTGGAAACTATTTCTCCGGTACGGACTTCCGGACCGGAAAACGTCACCGCTTGTGTGCCGATCAGTACGGTCGGGATGGCCCGGGGATCGCCCCAGAGTCCTTTGTAGAAAAGGGCCAGAAGCCCCGCAACCGCGATGACCAGAATAAAATGCCAGATTTTCATCCGGAAACCTTCGTCCTGGGTCTGAATATGTTGAGGATGACGCCCAGACCCATGATGCCGCCGCCGATCCAGACGAGGAGCACGAGCGGGTTGATGAGCGCTCGGACGGTTACATTGTCCGAGCCGACCTCGGGCATCGTCAGAAAAATGTGTCCCAGATGGATGGTGTACAGGGCGGCTTCCGTTGTTGGGGTCTCGGACACGGGATAGATCCGCTTCTGGGGTTTGAGGACCGTCAGCAGGCGGTCACCCTTGTACACTTCGAAGAGGCCCTCTTCCGCCGTCCAGTTGGCTCCCGAGACTTCATGCAGCCCGACCATCTTGATGGTGTAGTTTTTTAACTGGATGGTGTCACCGATGCGCATCGGGACCACCTTTTCGATCTGGTAGATCGTGGAGGCGATGATGCCGACCACCATGACCAGCACGCCGATATGGGTGATGAGACCGGCGGAACGTCGCTGATTACTCGTGAAGCCCTGAAAAAAGCCGAGCAGGTAGTTGACCTCATGTCGCCGGGCCCAGAGGGCCGAGATTTTTGCGAAGTCCACGAAAATGGTCGTCGCGACGAAGGAGACGACCATGGCGCCGGCCATCCCGAAGACCGTTCGGATTCCGATCAACCATGCGGCGGCGGTCATTAGGACGGCCAAGATGATCGGGAGCAAAAAGTTTTTTTTGAGGTTGTCCGACGAGGCCTTGCGCCAGGCGATGGTGGGTCCGATCCCCATCATCACCAACAGACCCAACGCCACCGGCATGAAGACGGCGTTGTAATAGGGGGGGCCGACGCTGACCTTCGCCGTCTTGAGCGTCTCGACCAGAAGAGGGTAGAGCGTTCCCAAAAAAACCGTTGCGGCGGCCACGAGGAAGAAAAGATTGTTGAAAAGAAAGACGGACTCTTTGGAAAGGATCGAGTCCATTTCGATCTGGCTCCGGAGCTTGCCCGATCGGACGATGAGGGTTCCGAAGCCGAGCAACATCATGGTCGCCAGAAAGATGAGGATGTATAGCCCTCGTCCAGGATCGGTTGCAAAGCTATGAACGGAAGAGAGGACGCCGCTGCGGACTAAAAAGGTGCCGATCAGCGAGAGGGAGAAGGTCACAATAATCAGAAAAAGGTTCCAGACTTTGAACATTTTTCTTTTTTCCTGGACCATCACGGAATGCAGGAAGGCGGTCCCGACCAGCCACGGCATGAAGGAGGCGTTTTCCACCGGGTCCCAGCCCCAGTAGCCACCCCAGCCCAGTTCGTAATACGCCCAATACCCGCCCATGAGAATGCCCGTTGTCAAAGCCATCCAGGCAAAGAGGGTCCAGCGTTGCGTCACCTTGATCCATTCCTCACCCAGCCGTCCGGAGAAGAGGGCCGCCATGGCAAAGGCGAAGGGGATCGAAAAGCCGACATATCCGAGGTAGAGCATCGGCGGATGAACAACCATCGCCGGATCCTGAAGCAATGGATTCAGATCCCGACCATCCGGCGGGACCGGAAACAGGCGTTCAAACGGATTGGAAAGAAAAACGATCATGGCCAGGAATCCGAACATGATCAAGGACTGAATCGACAAAAGATACGGCATGATGACGGGTTGAGTTCTCCAATGCAGCCAAACCACCAGAGTGCTGTAGGCCGTCAGGATCCAGACCCATAGCATCAGGGAGCCTTCATGGCCTCCCCACAGACCGGCCACTTTGTAGAAGACCGGGAGTTTGCTGTTGGAAGTGGCCATCACGTATTTTACAGAGTAGTCGTTTGTCAGAAAGGAATAGATTAACGAGGCCATCCCGATCGATACGAGGAAAAAATTCAGCGTCACGGCCTGGCGGGCGATTCGAACCAAGTCAGGCCGGCCGGTTTTCAGTCCCACAATCGGACTGACCATGGCCAGGACAGACAGAACCAAGGCAAGGACGACGCAGAAATGACCGATTTCGATAAACATCCAGTTTTCTTTCGCGTGTGTCTTTTTATTGTTGCAAGGTTTTCAGAAGATCCTTTTTGGGAAGCTGCACTCCGGCTCGTTTCATCTCGATGGGCATGTAGTCCTCGGAGTGTTTGGCCATGATCAGGTTGGAGTGAAACTGTTTTTGGGAATCCCAGTACCCTTCGACGACGGCCCCCTTGCCTTCTTTGAACAGATCGGGCGGAATTCCCTCAAACTCCACGGGGATCGTGGCCGCCCCGTCCGTCAATGTGAAATTCAGTTTCAGGGTATTCGGAACGACCTGAAGGCTTCCTTTTACGACCATCCCGCCCACACGGATCTTCTTGCCGTAGTAGGCCGGTGAGAACGAAACCACTTCCGACGGCGTGAAGAAATAGACTAAATTCTGCCCGAACTGACCCAATCCGAGATAGACCAGTCCACCTGCGATTACGATCAGGCTGAAGATCAGACCATATTTTTTGCCCCTACTCAAATTCACCGGCCTCGGGTTCGTACAGCTTGGACTGTTTGATTTCATTATACAACAATCGTACCCGTCGTTCCATCATAAAAAGAAACAGGGCCAGCGGGATCATGACGAGATAAGCGGCGATGATAAATCCATAGTTCGGGATCAGAGCAATGTCCCGGGCTACAAATCGTTGCGAGGCATCATCCCACCCTCCGATCACGACAAGCGTCTTGAGTTCCCGGAGATTGTCCGCATCGTTTCCTTGATAGGCGACCGGAATCCGCTGCCCATTCTCCACGACGGAAAACAGCGTTTGAGAGCCGGCGGGATCCTTCCGAAGGCTTCCGGCCTCCACCATTCCCAGCATACGAACGGGTCCGGCGGAATGATTTTTCAAGACCTCCTCCGGAGTCAGTGGCCGCACGTCGCGGTTATAGCGCTGAGTGCCAACAGCAGCAATCCAGAGCCCGACCAAGATCAATCCTCCCCAGCGGATGTAAAATCCCTTCATCGTCCCGCACTCACAAACGAACCTCTCCCAACAGTCGCCCCTTTTTGGCCTCCAGGAGTTGCTTGAGGTAGAGCATCTGGGTGCGGACTCCCACCATGTAAGTGAACAACAAGTAAAAGCCCACCGTCATGAAGATGAGCGGGTAGAGCATCACGCCGGCGATCGCGACCCCGCGTTGTGAGATCGAAAGCGGCTGGTGCAGGGTGCGCCACCATTCTACTGAGAAATGAACAATCGGAAGATCGACGGCGCCGACAATCGCAAGAATGGCGGCGTAGCGCGCCTCCCGTTCCTTATCTTCGATGAATGTGCGGAGCATGAGATAGCCGATCAGGATGAGTAATAGAATGGTGAAAGAAACTAAACGGGCGTCCCAGGTCCACCAAGTATTCCAGGTAGGTTTGCCCCAGACCGATCCGGTAAAGAGGGCTCCGGACGTAAAGAAGACGCCGACGCCCGCAGTGGCCTGCGCCAGGTTGTCGATCAGCGGATCCCGTTTCCAGAGATACCACAAACTGGCCACCGTCAGTACGGCGTAGGCCGCCATGGACGTGCTGGCGAAAGGAACATGGACATACATGATCCGGACCACTTCGCCCTGATAAGAATCGGGAGGCGAGGCCACCAAGCCAAAATAAAGCCCAATCGCGATGCAGATCGCTCCCGCAGCTCCAAACCAACCTTCAAACCGTCGTATCCAGCGAATCATATTTTTTTCTCAGATTAATAGTCCAGAATAAATTCAAACACCCAGAAGGAAACGATCGTAAAAATGACGTCAAAAATGGTCAACAACTCGATCCACGGCCGGTAGAGCATGACCGGTTGTCCCTGCAGGACGCCGCCCGTGGCTTCCACCGCCCCGATAATGACCGGAACGATCAACGGCAGAAGCAGGATCGGAAGCATCACTTCCCGGGCTCGGATCTGGACCGTCATCGCGGAAAAAAGGGTGCCTACCGCCGAGACCCCCAACGTTCCGGTAATCAATATTAACATAATGAGCGGAATCTTTTCAAAGATATCCAGGTTGAAAAAGATTACGAACAGCGGAAATAATATCAGCTCGACCACCAGCATAAATAGAAGATTACTGACCAGCTTTCCCAGATAAATCGCACCTCGCGGAATCGGGTTCATCTGGAGGTATTCAAGACAGTCGTTCTGCAGCTCGGCCGTGAACGATTTTCCGAGGCCGATGATCCCCGTGAAGATAAAGGCCACCCACATGATTCCCGGCATCAGTTCCTGGGCCGTCTTCTGATCCATGGAGAAGCTGAAACTGAAGATGAGGATGACGATGAGCGCGAAGAAGAACATCGAGGAAATGTTCTCCCGGCTTCGCATCTCGCTGAGCAGATCTTTCCAGGCGAGCCAGCGGATTACGTTAAAAAAGTTCATGAGCGGCGACCAGATCCTTCACGGCGATTTCGCGCAACACGCCCTGATGCAGCACCCCGGCCTTCCCGGCCACCTCGGCGGACTGCACGCGGTTGTGGGTGGTCATGAGGATGGCCGAACCCTGCTCGAGGCTTTCCCGAATGAAGTGGTTCATCATTGCGATGCCCCGCTCATCCAGTGAAGAGTAGGGCTCGTCCATCAAAAGCACCTTAGGACGGATCAGCATCGCCTTGGCGATCGAGAGCCGTTTTTTCATTCCTTCGGAGAAGTAACGGATCTTGAAATCCGCGAAGGCTCCGATCCCGGCCCGGTCCAACGCAAGCTTGACCTCGCGAGCGGTGGGGGAAAAACCGCGAAGCCCCATAGCAAAGCGCAGGTTTTCCACGGCATCCAGCTCGCTGTAGAGGTACGATCCATGAGCGATCATCAGTAGAATGGCACGGACCTGATTTCGATCCTGAATTCCGTCATAACCCATTATCTCGAACCGGCCCGAGGACGGTTTCTGAAGCGTGGCCAGGACCTTTAGCAGAGTGGTCTTGCCGGCCCCGTTCGGGCCGAACAAGGCATAGCATTCCCCCGGAGCCACCTCAAACGAAACATTCTTCAGAACCTGGAAATGACGATACGATTTATTGAGTTGTATCCCTTGGATTGCGGACATGCGTGGATTCGTCCCGTCGGCGAAAATGAAACATGTAAGATTACTTCAATCCTGGAGGGTTTGTCAACGACGGTGCCGTTCGGTTCGGGTGGAAAGGCCGGCGGGGGGTGAGCTCCGATTCACCGGCGCATTTCGCTCAAGGTTTCGAGGGTCCAGATCTTTCCGGATTCCCAGATGAGACCCGGATAGCGGGTCAACACGAGTCTGAACAGATCGACCTTCAGCATTGGATATTCTTGATCGACACGTGAAAGGATTAGCATGGGAAGCTCGGGATGTTTTTGGGAGAGGTAACTCATCACCTCGACGTTCAAGGGGGGCTGCTGTTCGATTCGGCCCCAAAATAGATCGCCCGGACTAATCTTTTCCGCGGCAATTTCCGATTTCCGGCCGATCAAGTCCTGTTGAAAAGCACGATACGTCAAGGCGGAATGGTCGAAGGTGTAATCGGCCGCTTCAGAATACAGCTGAGGGTATTGAGTGTTGAGCAGATTGTAAATGTCGGCGTACAATTTCGGGTACTGATGCGCGACCAGGTCTGTAACATCAGAAGGCAGAGTGGGATATTTCTCCTCGACAACCAAGCCGATTTTCGGCCCGCTTTGCTCCGCGATCCGGTTGACGGTCTGGAAAAATCCTTCCGGTGTGAGGATTGAGAAGTCCGCTGCTGCAGCCGATCCAGCAACGGCCCCGGTCAGCAGGACCGTGGCGATGAGAAAACTAAATATAGCCAATCGCATTTCTGAGGACCACTCGGCTGTGGAATGAAGCGACAAATTATTAAACGAACATACACCGTTCCGTCAAGCCATCGTTCTTCATCGATGGCCCGGGAATTGAAGACCCTGAAAGCGTTCAAGACTTTTTCTTAGTGCCCGGAATGACCGGTTCGATTATTTTAAACGGGAGCTGGAGCGTCCTTTTCATCATGCCGGCCAGACCTTCCCCCACAGCCTCCGGGGGCATGGTTTTTACGTCCAGCTTATCGAAAGGGCCTTTTACCCGTACCGGAATGGTTACAAGCGAACCTCCCAGTATGTCTTTGAGAATCGGAATTTTCTTAATCACGGAATCGGTCGTTGTAAAAGGCGCCACCAGAAGTGTGATGTCTATTTTTTGGTCGGGCAGGTTGACGGAACCGTTGCCGACGATGTGAACGAGAGGGCTGACGAATATCATTTCTTTGAATTTTAGAAAACCTTTCGTTATATTCCCCTGAAGAGTCACTGAATCGTAAGGAACACCATTTTGTTCCGGATCGGGGAAACTTCCCCTGAGGAGGTCGGTGACGTTGAGAAATTGCAGGACTCGAACAACCACCCCGCCATGATAGATACGCCCCTTCTTTTCTGTAAACATCACCGTTCCTTGTAGATTATTCAACAGTTTTGGCGCGGTCCCATGTGAGGAGAAGCTTCCAGAAAGGTCAAAGGTTCCGGTGGATCGGAGGTCCCCGCCGAATAAGCAGGGGAAATTTGATTCCACATCCTGATGAGTCGCAGAGGGTCTGAAATCCAGATCGAGATTTCCCGGTGTAATGGTCACGGTGCCTTGAAGATTAACTCCGCAGACGACGGCCTCCTTCATCGAGATGCGGATCCGGTCGGGCTCAAATGAGATCTCCGCACGGGCGGGACGCGCCGTCCATCGTCCTGCGGAAAAATAGTCTGTGGAAAGCCGGAGTGTTGCGCGGGCGGGGAAATACGGTTTTGGGGGCGCGGGGGATTCCCCACCCTCTGTCTTGGTGGACTCCGGGATGAGCAATGCCTGGAGCGCTTCCCACTCCAACCCGTCGGAATTCAGATCCAGAAGCCATCCGTTTTCCATCGCCTTAAGATCACCCTTCACCGTATGATGATAGGATCCGTAGGCCAGTACGATCGGATTCAGGGTGAGGGTTTGATCCGCGGCGATCAGGGAGATCCGTTCGAGGACCACCGGCGTATTTCTTCGAAGGGGAAGCACAAGCCGCTCTCCCGTCAAACTTCCCTTTGCGGTGGATTCTGTGGGGTGGTCCAACACAATTCGGGATTTGAAGTCTCCTTTCAGCCATCCGAACCCAAAGTGTTCATGCTCAAAGAGGCCGTTGAGGGTAGATGGCACGAGGTTTCCCGCGAATGACAGGTCGAGAATTCTATTTTCGTAGTTCATTGTGAGTGTCGCCTTGGATCCTTTATCTTGTATACGGAACTCTTTCACGGCGTAGCGATCGGATCCCTGTTCCACCTCGTATGAAACGGAAGGACCTTGCCCAACGACGGCGGTCCCCGCCACCCGCATCATTTTTCCCCTCTCCCATTGGAGATGGGTCCGGGAAAAAACGAGCGGGGTCTGAACGGTTAATTCAGACGGCAGTGAGGCCGCGGCGATGATCCAGTGCATTGTGTTCGGACCGAGAGTCCCGTTCAGAGTCAGATCCACTATCCGATCCAAGGTGAGGTAATCATCGATCCGGCCCGATAGGTCGAATGACGCATCAAGAAATCGTGTTCGGGCTTCTGTCATGGAGATCGTTTGTGGATTGACCTCAAACCGTTCCACGGTGATGCGAACCGGACCGGGCATTGACTCATTCATGAGCGTGCCTTTGAAATTTCCCACAATCCGGAAAGATTGCTCAAGCGATACACCTTCGCTTTCTCCCTTTGTCATGAGTGGGGCAAAGGCCATAAGGCTGTTGAAATCCCGGAGCGATGCGAGTTTCCGTTCGTCTTCGGAAATGGTCAGCCCGCCCTCCTTGACTTGGATCGAGAGGTTCGGCATCCCGGCGGCGGCCGCCGCCAATATGACCATTGGGTTGCCTCGGGGCGATTTCTCAATGGCGGGGGCCGGTCGAGTTTCGGTCTTTCCCGGAACGGAGAATGTGAACTCGGGATGGTCCAAAATGACCTCGGCGATCCGAATTTTTCCGGTGAATAAGGGCAGCCACTCCAGATAAACATCGAGGGATTTCAGGGTTCCCGTCACTCTGCCGGGAATCGAAAGGTTCGGCTCCAGGAGTCTGATCCCGGGATAGGGGAGGATGAAATAATCCAGGCGGTCATAGACCAATTTTCCGCCAAGCCCTTTCGAGACGACGGCCTCGATGTTGTTCTTGACGGATGCTTGATTGATGATTCGGGGTGCGAGCAGTCGGGTTGCGGCCAGCAGAACCAACATCACGGTGAACCCGATGACGAGTCCCCAAAGTAGTTTCTTCCGCACGTAAATCATTCGATGGGTTATCTGCCCGGCAACGGAATGCTGGTCATGAGGTATTTGAGGTCGTCGTCGTCGAGACGAAGGCCGCCGCCGACAAATACAGTGTCGATCTTCTTGTTGAGGAAATCGTCGTATCCGCCCTCCGCGAAGAGATATTTAAACAAAGTATAGCGGGCGGTGGCCTTGAGATGAGGGTGCTTTTCCTCCGGGTCATTACTGTTGAAATCCCAGGCATCGGCGCTGAATTTCAGGCTGTCGTTAAAGAGGTAGAAATCGGCCCCTCCACCGAGGGAGTTTTCGACCAATCCGATCCGGACGGCCAAATCGGAATACCGTCTTCCGAACTCGGCGCTGAACTTTAACTGGGTCTTGGATTTTGTCGTTGTCACCGGAGGATTGTTGTCGGTCTGCTGGGTGGTCTTGGTAAAATAACCCCGGGGATCGTTCACCAACTGCAGAAGGTAGAATTTGTCTTCCCGGGGTTGGAGTTGGACGGTAAAATAACCTTTGGTATCATGGGTCCTAAGTTGATATTCGCTGCTGCCCTCGATGATCGTTCTAAACCGCTCGATTCGCGTCACGGCGTTGCTCAATCCCTCGAGGGTCGTGGTCATTTGATCGTACGCTTTTTCATCCGTGAAGAGTTTCCCGATCGTTCCCTCTCCCTTTTCGACCTTCTGCGTGATATTGTTCAATCCCTGGAGCGTCGAGTCCAGCTTGTTGTAAATGTCATCCTTCTCGATGAGCTTGCCCAGCGTCCCTTCGCCTTTTTCAACTTTTGTCGCGATCGCCTCCAGTTTTTCCGACGTTCGATTGAGACTTTCCATCAACTTGGGCAGGTCCGTTTTGAGGGACGAACTGGCATCCTGGATATTGGCGACGGCCTTTGTGAAATTCTCGCGGTTGTCTTTCACCGTGACGTTGAGGTTGTGGCTGAGCTCCCGTATGTTGGCGACAATTTCCTTCATGGAGGCCTCGCCCTCTTTCGTCCCGAGGGCTTCGCGCAAGGAAGCGCTGACCGCCTTAATGTCGGACGCGATGCTGCTGAACTGGTTGATCAGCCGGTCCAGATCGGCCACCTGTTCGCTCTGCGTAATGCTGTCACCGTCTTTCAAATACCCCTCTTCTTTTCCCGGAACAAGTTCGAGGTATTTATCCCCCAGGAGCCCGGTGGCGCGCACGGCAGCCTGGGTGCCTTTGCGAAGTTTGATATCCGGATTGATTCGCAGCGTGACTTTGGCCTGACCGTCCAGCAGCGCGATCGTTTCCACCGTTCCGACTTCGACGCCGGCGACCCTGATCTTCGACTTGGTGTCCAAGCCGGCCACGCTATCGAACAGCGCGATAATGCGATAGCCGGCTGCGGTGCCGAAACGGTATCCGCCCACCTTAAATGTCATATAGCTCAGGATTAGGACCCCGAGCAGGACCACCAGTCCGACTCGGGCCTCGGTGCTTAGTCGCATGTAAGGGACGATGTCCTTTCTTTAAAGGTATTATCCTCTCGTGTTGTAGGGGCAATCCTCTGGGGTTGCCCGAACATGAGGGCAGGCACGGGGGCCTGCCCCAACCGTCTACACCGTCATAATCGGCCCGACCGAGCTGCCGGTGACAAATTGACGGACGATCGGATTGCTGCTGTTCTTGATCTCGTCCGGCGTTCCCGTCGCCTGGATTCTCCCTTGGTACAGCATTGCGATCCGGTCCGCAATCTTGTATGCGCTGGTCATGTCGTGGGTGATCGCCACCCCCGTGACCTGAAGGCGGCGCTTCATCTCGAGGATCAGTTCGTTGATCGCGTCCGCCATGATCGGGTCCAGTCCGGTTGTCGGTTCATCGTACAGAAGGATCTCGGGTTCCATCGCCAGCGCGCGGGCGAGTCCGACCCGTTTTTTCATTCCGCCGGAGAGGTCGGCCGGCATGCGGTCTTCAACGCCTCGAAGGCCGACCATGGCTAACTTCTCGGTGGCGATCCGCCGGATTTCATCGTCCGTCATGTGGGTTTTCTGCCGGAGGGAGAAGCCGACATTTTCCCAAACCGCCAGAGAATCGAACAGCGCGGCGTACTGAAAAAGCATCCCGAATTTCTTCCGCAGCTCGTCCAAGGCACGTTCCTTCAACGAGGAAAGGTCCTGTCCGGCGACGACGATCCTCCCGCGGTCCGGTTTCATCAGGCCGATAATGTGTTTGAGGATCACGCTCTTTCCGCTTCCGCTCCCTCCGATGATCACCATCGTCTCGCCGCGCTCGATCGTGAGGGTGACGCCCCGGAGCACGTGATTGTCCCCGAAAGACTTGTAAACATCCAAAAGCTGAATAACCGGCTCGCCCACGCGGTGTCCTTTTGACTAGAACAGCATCGAGGTCAGAAAATAGTCCGAGATCAGGATCAGCATGGACGAGATGACGACCGCGCCGGTCGTGGCTTTGCCCACCCCTTCCGCTCCTCCCTGAGTATTGAATCCTTTGTAACAGCTGATCGTCGCAATGATCGCCCCAAATACAAAGGCCTTGAGCAGGCCTCCGAAGATGTCATCGTATTCCAAATAATCGAACGTACGCCTCATATAGACGACCGGGTTGACATCGAGCATCTGGACCGCCACGAAATACCCCCCGGCGATTCCGATAGCGTCTGCGAAGATCGTCAGGATCGGCAGCATCAACATTCCGGACAGTAGCCTCGGGACGACCAGATATTTGATCGGGTTTGTGGCCATCGTACTGAGAGCGTCGATCTGTTCCGTGACCCGCATCGTCCCCAGTTCGGCCGCCATGGCCCCGCCGGCGCGGCCGGCGACGATCAACGCCGTGAGGACCGGTCCGAGCTCACGGGTCATCGATAAGGCCACGACGGTTCCGACCAGGCTTTCGGCATTGAACCGTTTGAATCCGGTATGGCTCTGAAGGGCCAGCACCATGCCGGTCGAAATGGCCGTGATCAGTACGACCGGAACCGAACGGACGCCGACCTCCTCCATCTGCTTCAGGATATTCCGAAATCCGAGCGGAGGACGCAGAGACCATTTAATCGTCCTCAAGAAAAGAACGGACACGTGTCCGATCTCCTCGATGAATTTCGTCGTCTTGAAACCGATGACCTCAAGCCATCTCATTGCGGTTCGACTCCGTCGCGATAAAAACGGGGCACCCGGTGGCTGACGGCGCAGAGGATCTCGTAGGGGATGGTGCCGAGTTGCCGGGCCAACGCATCGGCCCAAAGGGTTTCGGTTCCCTGGGCGCCGATCAGGACGGCTTCCGCTCCGATTTGTACGGTCGGCAACTCCGTGACATCGACCATCGTCATGTCCATGCAGACCCTCCCGATTACCGGGACGCGTCGTCCGTCGATCAATACCTGGCCCCGGTTCGACCAAGCCCGGCTGTAGCCGTCGGCATATCCGATCGGCAGGACGGCGATCAGGCTCTCCCGACGCGTTGTAAAAGTGCGGCCATAGCTGATCGGGGTTCCGGCCGGGACCCGTTTCAAATGAATGACCCGTGTTTTGAGGGTCATGACCGGTTTGATCGGAATCGGATCCGAACCCGGGAATGGAGGCGCGTATCCGTACAGCACGATGCCGGGCCTCACGAGATTGAACCATGCGCGCTTCAAGCCCACGATGGCGGCGCTGTTGGACATGTGCAGCAAGGGAATTTTTAAACCGAGCGACTCGATCATGCGCTGAACTTCTTCAAAACGGTCGATCTGATCTTCGGCCGATCGGCAATCGGTCAGTTCGTCATCTGCAAAATGAGACATCAACCCCAGGATCTCTATTTTTTTGACGGCACGGACCCGTTCGATGAAGGGAACGAGCTCCCGCTCCAACAACCCCAGTCGGCCCATTCCGGTGTCAATTTTAAGATGGATGCCCACGGGGCGGGTGGCTTTTGAGGCCAGCCGTTTTAACGAGTCCAGTTGATCCGGGTGAAAAATCACGGGTGTAAGGCGGTGTTTTAAAAATTGTTCGGCTTCCTCCTCAAGAAAGCCGGCCATGACCAGAATCGGCGCCGTGATCCCGGCCCGGCGGATTTGCATCCCTTCTTCGACGAAGGCGACGCCCAGCCCCTGAATATTCTCGGAAACGGCGGCCTGTGAAACGGGAATGATCCCGTGACCGTAGGCATTGGCCTTCACCACGGCGAGAAGCGCCCTCTGCGGACCGATCCGGTGACGGACCCACCGAAGATTCTGACGGAAGGCGTCCAAGTCGATTTCTGCGACGGTGGGATGGGGCGGTCGGATCGCGAGAGTTTTTTTTAGCGTCTTGGTGAGCGTCACGGAACCTCCGTCCCTTTGGTCCCACGGCCGGCCATGGCCGCTTCGATTTTCGATCGAGTCACGTTGTGCTGCTGAGCGAAACCCGGCAGATCCGAACCGGAAGCGGTTTCGGCACGAAAAGACGCGGCTTGGGCCTGGACCGTTTGCCCGAGGCTTAAGAAAAGCAGGGCGCGGGTGTCCTCGTAGAAAGCGCGGTGATCGGGATCCATCGCCAGGGCCCGGTCGATTCGTTTCCCGGCCTCATCCAGATGGATACCCTGTACAATATAAATCCAGGCCAGGTTATTGTTGACCATGGAATTGTTGGGATCACGCTGCAGCGCGCGACGGTACATTTTTTCGGCGGATGCGTATTGTTCTTGTTGGGCATACACATTTCCTAAATTGGCCAGGGCGGGCAAGAAGTCCGGATCCTGATCGAGAGCGGCCTGATATTGCTTTTCAGCCGAGGCCCAGTCTTTTTGCGATTCGTAACTCACGCCAAGCTGTACGTGTTCCTGAGGGGTGAGTGGGTCATGCAGAACGACGATCCGCGGCACGGATCCGCAACCCCAGACCATGAAAAGAATCCCCATTCCGATCAGCCATTGGATCTTGCCGGTTTCGGGTCCTATGAGGTCACCTCCCGGGGAAGAATCAGCAGGTTCCAGTAACCTGTTTTGGACCACGCGTTCATAAAGGTTTTAACCGGCATCTTTGCATAGGCCTGTTCTCCGGAATGGATGATGACCATCGAGTGAGTCCCGTCATAGCCCGTGACGACTACGAAATGGCCCTGGGGAAACAGGCGCCATCTTAAGTTGAGAAAGGCGATCACGGGCTGGTTCTTTTGTAAATGAAGGAGCAGATCCTCCAAACTGCCGGGATAAGAGGAGACGGCGAATCCGCGCTTTTGCGCGGCGCGTTCCAGATCGATGGGCAAACTGCCTTTCAGTTTTTCGAGATAAACCTCTTGGATGATCTCTTCCAGAGAGACCGGCTGGCCCCAGTACGCCAAAAGGCTCGCCACGGCCGCCGGACCGCATCCCATTTCATCTTGGGGATAAAAAGGAACGCCGGTGATGAGTGAATCCTCGACGGGCAGGGGGACCGAGGCGGCCGCGCGACCGTCCGCAAAGAATAACAGCGATGCGATTCCGAAGAGCAGATATCCTCTAAATAATGGATGGTAGCGCAACCAATGCCCCGCAGAGCTGTTCATGATTGTAGGGGCCTACGTCGCCCTCGCAAAACCCGTTGGAGCGGCATGACCGAGCGACTCAACTGCGCGCTCACGCCGAATTCTCGTCGAGATCCTTCCCTCCCCTCAGAGTGTTTGCCGGGTGTCTACTTCGTAATGATGATCTTGTGCCCGGTCAATTGAAGAAGGACCACCACCAGGATTGCAATCACCAGCAAAACAACGACCGTTCCCAGGGCATCCCCGCCCGGTTGCAGAGCATCCAACTGGGTGGCGATCTCGTGAACCTGCTGGTCCGAAAGTTGATTCAACCGAGATGTGATTTCAGCCGGGGTCAGTCCAAAGTCGGCCAAACGCTGGACGATGAGCCTGGATTCCAGGATGGATTGAATTCTTTTCATCGAACCTTCGCGATCCGGTCCGAGGGTTCCCAAATCCATGGCCGCCATGGAGGGGAGAAGCGCGGCCGAACTTTCTCGGGCTTCAAAGGAAATGCTGATGGTCGCAACGATCAGCACCCAAACGATCAGGAGGCGAAGTCGATAGTAGAATGACGGTGACATGGACGATACCTCCGCTGCCTAGGTTTTTTCCAGAATCTCGTTTTCCTTGTTTTTAATAACCTCGTCGATTTTTTTGATGAAATCATCGGTTAATTTCTGGATCTCATCTTGAGATTTTCGCAGGCCATCCTCACTCAATGAGCCCGACTTCTGCTGACCTTTGAGCTCTTCGTTCGCATCCCGACGGAGATTCCGAACGACGACCTTGGAATCTTCACCCAATTTTTTACAATGCTTGCCCAGATCCCTTCGCCGCTCCTCGGTAAGGGGAGGAATATTGATCCGTACGACCTTGCCGTCGTTATTGGGGGTAAGGCCCAGATCGGAAGCCAGGACGGCCTTTTCAATCTCGGTGATGAGGTTCGGTTCCCACGGCTGGATGGCGATCTGGCGGCTTTCGGGAACGGAAAGGGCGGCCACCTGGCGCAACGGGGTCGGCGTGCCGTAATAATCCACCTTGATATTGTCTAAAAGCGCCAGCGAAGCCCTGCCGGTGCGGACACCCGCCAGTTCCTTCCGAAGATGTTCGACGGCGCCCTCCATTTTTTCCTTCACCGCTTTTTTAATGTCGGTTGCCATTGAGATCGCTAGCTCACGATCGGTTTAAGGGCTTTCCGGACGATAGTGCCGATTTTTTGCCCGAGAATGATTCGCTTGATGTTTCCGTTTTCTTTTAGATTGAATACGATCAGCGGAAGGCTATGATCCATGCAAAGGGTAACGGCCGTCGAATCCATGACGCGGAGATCCTTTTCGATGACCTGAAAAAAGGTCAGCTCGTCGTACCGTTTTGCTTTGGGATGCTTCATCGGATCGGCGTCGTAGATGCCGTCCACCTTTGTTCCTTTCAGGATGACCTGCGCGCCGATTTCCATGGCGCGGAGGGCCGCGGCGGTATCGGTCGAGAAATACGGGTTGCCGGTTCCTCCGGCAAAAATGACGACGCGTTTCTTCTCCAAGTGACGGATCGCTCTCCGGCGGATGTAGCTTTCGGCCAATTGTCGCATCTCGATCGCCGACTGAACGCGGGTAAAGACGCCTTTACGTTCGAGGGCATTCTGGAGTGCCAGCGCATTCAGTACCGTCGCCAGCATGCCCATGTAATCGGCGGAGGAGCGCTCCATCCCCCCGGCGCTGGCGGCCAGTCCTCGGAAGATATTTCCGCCGCCGATCACTACGGCGACCTCGACTCCCAGGTCGTGGATGTCCTTGATCTCGGTGGAAACGGCGTCGATGACCTTTGGATCAATGCCATAACCTTGATCCCCAGCCAAGACTTCGCCGCTGATCTTCAGCAACACCCGCTGGTATTTCGGTGCATTCATGCCTCGACGATCTCACCCAGTCGAAACCGTGTAAATCGGCGAACGGAGATATTCTCGCCGAGTTTAGCAATCTTCTGACCGAGCAGGTCCTTAATCGTGACGGAGGGATCCTTTACGAAGGGCTGCTCCAACAGGCAGACTTCCGCGTAGAATTTTTCAATCCGCCCGGCCACGATTTTTTCCAGAACGGTTGCTGGCTTTCCGCTTTCCTTGGCCTGAGCCAAAAAAATCTCTTTCTCTTTTTCCAAAACAGTTCCAGGAATCTCCTCCCGTTTAAGATAGCGCGGGTCGGCCGCGGCGATATGCATTGCCAGATCCCGCGCCAGTTCTTGAAAATCATCCGTTTTGGCGACAAAGTCGGTTTCGCAGTTGACCTCGAGAAGGACGCCGAGCTTATTGCCGGCATGGATATAGGAGGCGATCAAGCCGTCGTTGGTGGCGCGGCCGGATTTTTTCTGAGCGGTGGCCAGCCCTTTTTGCCTCAAGAAGTCGATCGCCTTGGCGATATCTCCGCCCGACTGGGTCAGGGCCTTTTGACAATCCAAAATGCCGGCTCCGGTTTTCTCGCGCAGGTCCTTTACCAAGGTCGCGTCAATGGACATTATCGGCCTCCACGATTCCCTCGACGGGCTCACCCGCGGGGGATGCGATCGGGATCGCCGGTAAGCTCGCTTCGGGCAATGGGACCGAGGTCGCCGTCTCGGGCTGGGGGTGCTTCTTGGCGCGAAGCTGCAGCCCTTCAACGGCGGCCTCCGCGATACGGGTC
>Ga0335085_10006956_pt1 | contig 17700 bp, 17 predicted proteins | sample Lox_Sample_45_FD_206712 | JGI IMG/M metagenome (GOLD analysis project Ga0335085, IMG submission 206712) | Soil microbial communities from Loxahatchee National Wildlife Refuge, Florida, United States - Lox_Sample_4.5 | ecosystem: Environmental > Terrestrial > Soil > Wetlands | place: USA...
AGCCCGACCAGCGCCGCCGCGACGGCCCCGATAAGGGCGAGGCGCAGCCAGAGCGGCGCCCGCAGGCGGCTCACGCCGATCAGGAGGTAGCCGACCCCGAGCACGATCGCCCCGTCCCGCCAGCCCAGGACCGCCAGGACCGCGGCGACCGAAAGCAGGCCAAAGCTGGGGAGGCGGTACCGGAGCGGCAGCAGGGCGTGAATGGCGAAGCCCGCCACGGCGCCGACCAACAGGTAGAAGACGGTCCGGTTTTCGAGCTCGAAGGCGCGGATGACGAGGAGCAGGAGCACGAGCTGGCCCAGGAGCAGCGCCAGCCGCACGCCCGCACGCTCCGGAGCCGGTCCGGTCGCCGGCGCTTGGCCGGTCCCCGGCACCGTCAAAGCCCCAGGCTCCGGGCGATGAGATTCCGCTGCATGTCCGAGGTCCCCGAGTAGAGAAGACTGCCGACCGCGTCCCGCAGATCCCGCTCCGCCTCGTACTCGACCGCGTACCCGTACCCACCGCGGATCTGCACCGCGTGCAGCCCCGATTGAACCCACGCGTCACTGATGGCGAGTTTGGCGATGGCCGCCGCCGACCCCGGATCGCGATCGTTCTGCTTGGCCCAGGCCGCCCGGTAAAGCAGGAACCGTGCCGCCTCCAGCTGGACCTTCATCTCTACGAGACGGTGCTGCACCGCCTGGAAGTGCGCGATCGGCGCGCCGAATTGCTGCCGCTGCTTGGCGTAGGTGATCGAATCCCGCAGCTGCCGCTCCATGGCGCCGACGGCGCTCGCGAGAATGCAGCCGCGCTCCCATTCCATGGAGTCGTTGAAGATCTGCGCGCCCCGGCCCTCCCGTCCCAGGCGGTTCGTCACGGGGACGCGGCAGTCCTCGAGCACGATCTCGGCCATCGGCGACGTGCGCATTCCCATCTTGTGGATCCGGCCGCCGACCTGGAGGCCCGGCGTGTCGCGCTCCACGAGGAATCCCGTAATGCCGAGCGGGCCCAGATTCCGGTCGATCGTGGCGAACACGACAAACAGGTCGGCCACCGGTGCCTCGCTGATGAACGTCTTCGTGCCGTTCAGGACGTAGTCGTCGCCGCGGCGCTCGGCTTTGGTGAGCAGGCTGAACGCGTCGGAGCCCGATTCGGGCTCGCTCATGCCGTGCGCCCCGATCCATTCGCCGCTGCAGAGGCGCGGCAGATAGCGGCGCTTCTGGTCCTCGGTCCCGAAGCGGTGGATCGGCATCTGCACGCTCCACATCTGCGCCGCGAGCGAAAATAGCAGACCGTTATCCCGGCAGGCGTTCCCCAACGCCTCGAGCGCGAGCACCGCGGTCAGCGGGTCGTTGCCGCCGCCGCCGTATTCCTCTGGGAAGGGGAGCCCCTGGATGCCGAACTCCCCGCACCGCCGCCACAGCTCCCGATTGAATTCTCCGGCGGCGTCGCGAGCGATGACGTCGTCACCCAGGGATTTCCGGGCGAAGTCCGTGACCGCTTCGCGGAAGGCGACCTGGTCGGGTGTCCACTCGAATTCCATGGGATTCTCGCAGATCGGTGTTCAGGAGGCGGAGCCGCGCTGGCCCTGCTTGCGCTGCACCAGCGCTTCGATCCCCGCCAGGGTGTCGAAGTTGGCGGGGGCGACTTCATGAGCTTCAAACTCCAGGTGAAACTGCTTTTCGAGGAACGACACGACCTCCAGCAGCCCCAGGGAGTCGATGATCCCTCCGGTGATCAGCGGGGTCGTGGCGGTCAGGCGGGCAGGATCCTCGCCGGCGAGAAAGTGATCGAGGATGAACTGCTTCGCGGCGGGCAGTACGGACGGGTTCGTCATGCAGACCTCTCGCAATGGCGTAGGGAATGAACGGCAAGGACCATAACGTACCTCTGCGGTAAGGAGGGCACCATCACGACGCCGCTCCATGCGCGCGCCGGTAGGACTCGACGATCTGCCCCGCGACGCGCGCCGACTCGAGCTGATGATAAAACCGGCGTTGCGGATCGAGCGCGATGACCGACCGGCCGCCGTGGGCCGCCAGCGAGCGGAACAGATGCCGCGGCACGCCGAACCAGTGCACCGCGCTCCCGTCCGGCGCCTCGGTGCGCACTTCCATCCGCCCGTAGTGGTAGTAGAACGCCCGGAAATAGCCGCGCCGCAGGCGCGCCGGTTCGACGGGATGGTACACGATGGCGTCCGGCTGGTAGCGCACGCGGCCCCCGGCCGCCAGCACGCGACGGCCGAATTCCGTGTCCTCGCCCCGCATCAGCGTGCGGGCAGACGGTCCGAGCGATGGATCGAACCCGCCGTAGCGCTGAAACGCGGCCCGGCGGTAGGCCATGTTCGCCCCGTAAGGCGGCTGCGGAGCAGGAATCGGCTGCTCCCCGTACTCATACCGGACGATGGCCATCATCAGGCGGTAAGGCCCCTGCTCGGCGTACCAGCTGGGCTTCGGCTGGCTCCAGACGGCGACGATCCGGCCGCCGAGCCCGAGACAGTCGGGATCGTCGAAGCCACGCCACAGGGCCGCGAGCCATCCGGAGTCAAACGTGACGTCGTCGTCGGTGAAGGCGATCACATCGCCGGTCGTTTCCGCGAGGCCGGTGTTCAAGGCGTGCGACTTGCCCTGACGCGGCTCGAAGACATAGCGGCAGGGAAGGACGCGCCGGGCGGCGGCGGCTTCCACCACGGCTCTCGTGCCGTCCGTGGAATTGTTGTCCACGACGAGCAGCTCCCACGCGAGCCCCGCGGGCACGGCCACCGCTTCGAGACTCTGCAGCGCTCGAGACAGCAGCGCCGCCCGGTTGTAGGTGCACAGCACGACGGAGAGATTCACCGGCCGCGCCCGAGGAGGAAGGCCTCGCGCACCCGGCCCCAGTCGTAGCTGAGCTGCCAGTCGGCCTGGAACGTGCGGTGCGGGTCGCCGCGCAGTCGGGCTGCCACAGCGGCGACCCCATCCCCGAGGAGCTCTCGGAAGAAATAGCGCGGCACGCCGAACCAGCGCCGGGCGTCCGTCGGCACATCGGCGGCGCCGAGCCGCTGCTGACCCCGGCCGTAGCGCACGGCGCGCTGCAGGATCCAGCCGCGCTGCAGCTGGTGGCGACGGATGAAATGCTCCACCACCGCGGCCCGGCAGTGCCAGGCGCGGAATCCGGCCGCATGCAGCCGCTGGACGAACTCGGTCTCGCTGCCCATCGGGTAGTCGCCGCCGCGCGGGCCGATCGACTCGTCGAAGCGATGTCCCCCCCCCGCAGCGAACACGCTCGCCCGGACGGCCATATTGGGGCCGAAGACGTAGTAGGGCGGCATTTCGCCTTCCGGCAGCTCCGGCGAGAGCGAGTAGACCGGGCCGAGGCGAACCCACGACAGGATCCAGGGCTCGGGTGGCGCTTCCCACCGCGGCACGATGACGCCGCCGAAGACGGCGTAGTCGGGATGCGCGTCAGCGGCGTCTCGCAGGGCCACGAGCCAGCCGGGCCCCGGGTACACATCGTCATCGGTCAGGACGACGAGGTCCCCCGCCGTGGCGGCCAATCCGGTGTTCAAGGCGGCGTTCTTTCCCGGGCGGGGCTCTGAGACATAGGTGAGGGGCAACCGCCCGGCGTACGCCGCGAGGCACTCCCGGGTCCCGTCGTCGCTCCCGTTGTCGACGATCACGAGCTTCCAGCCGCCGGCCGGCTCCCGCAGCCGCGCGTAGGCCTCGAGCACCTGGGGCAGGATGTGCGCGCCGTTGCGGGTGGCGAAGAGCACCGTCAGCACGGGTCGACTTGGGGTGCCGGCGGGCTCACCGGCGGCCGAAGAAGTGGGCGCGCAGCCGCAGCGCGGTCTTGAGCGGATTGAGCACGGCATCGGCCAGCGCCAGCAGCGTGTACAGCCAGAGTCGGGGCTGATACCACGCGAGCCGGTGGCCGATGGTCGCGAGCCCTTCGCGGTGGTAATCCCAGAACTCCCGGGGACGCAGAGTCAGCGCCGCCTCGCCCAGGAGCTCGTAATAGCGGTGCCACTGATGCCGCAGCGCCTGGTCGAGCTCGGTGGGACTCAGGAAGTCCGGCCCGAACCGCGTGAGAATGATCAGCTTGTCCAGATAGCTCGGCCCGAAATCGCGCACGCGGGCCATCCGGGAGGGATTGTCGGTCCGCAGGAATGACAGCACCTGATGCACGAATCCGAAGTCCCAATCCTTGAGCGTGCGGTAGCAGGCTTCGGTGTCGGCGTGATACCGACCGCCCTCGTAGAACGGGTGGCGCGCCCGCACCACCTCCGCCCGCCACAGGAGCGCGGTGGGCGACCCGAACAGGAACAACCCCTCCAGCAGGTGGCGCCGGCACAGCGCGCGCCCGTCGATGCGCGGGCTGGGGTAGGGGAGCCCGCCGCCCATCAACGTGGTGCCCTTCAGGTAGTAGGACCCTACGACCCCGACCTTCGGGTGAGCTTCGGCGACCGCGACCAGCTCCTCGAGACACCGGGGGAAGATCCAGTCATCGGCGAGCACCACCTTGCAGTACCGGCTCTCGGCGGCAGCCTGGTGCAGTCCTTCGCTCGCGTTGAGGTCCTGCTCCAGGAACGTCGTGTTGGTCATCACCCGAATGCGCGCGTCCTGCCGGGCATAGCGCTCCGCGATGTCGAGCGAGCCGTCGGTGCTGCGGTTGTCCAGCAGGATGTACTCGAAATGCCGGTAGCTCTGCGCGAGGACGCTCTCGATGCACTGGGCGAGGTAATCGGCCGTATTGTAGAACGGTGTGATCACGCTCACCAGCGGGCCCCCCCCGGCCGTCATGCCCCGGCTCCGACCAGGCTCGGGAGGAGGCGGAACTGCTGCTCGACCTGGTCGCGCCAGCCGGCGACGCGGCGGCCGATCTGGGCCGTGATCGCCTGCCGATGCTCCGCCGCCGCGTCGATCGCGGCGCTCACGGCCTTCGGCTCGGCGTTTTCCAGCTCGAGGCAATACGGGGAAAGCTCGGCCTCGCGCATCAGGGTCTGCACCTTGCGCTCGTAGGACAGCGCGACCGTCGGCCGCTCGGCCACGAGACCCAGGAGGACCGCGTGCAGTCGGGTGGCCACGACGACGTGGAGGCGAGCGTACAGGCTCAGCAACCCGGGGACGGTCGTGACGGGCGCGCGCTCGCATCCGGCGCGGGCGGCGGCGTCCAGGCGCGCCCAGATCTCCTCCACCACCGCGTCATCGGTGGGATTGGTGGTGTAGAGGTGGACGCGGTCGCCCCGCGCCACTCGCGCGGCCACGACCGCGGTCCACAGCCCCACATGTCGTTCGTAACGGGCGGCGTCGGCCTCGGGCCAGCGGGAGTGGTGGAAGGCCATCGGGCTGAGTCCGACGTGGAGCGGGGGCGCGGAGGGCGGCTCGCCCGGTTCCCTGGAAAGCGCGAAGGCGAGGTCGGGGACGACGGTCAGGGGAGACCGCACGCCGAGCTCCGTGGTCAGGCGCCGCGACCCCTCGTCGCGCAGCGAGCAATAGGCCGAGGTGTTTGCGGCGTAGCGGAGCAAGGATCGGCTCAGCCATCCTCGGGCCTGGCCGAACCCGACGCTCAGGAGCGCGAAGGGCACGCGGCGGCGCCGGGCCAGCCAGGCCCAACGGGCCAGGGAGTACGGGTGCCCGGCGGCGCCGCCCCAGGAGTCATCGAGCTGTCCGCCCCCGGCCGCGAGCAGCAGGTCGGCGGTGCCAAGCCAATCCCAGGCGCGGACCAGGCTGTGGGTCTCCAGCACCACGAGGCGCACGGGACGCTCGAGCCAGCGCAGCAGCCGGTGCAGGATCCAGGGCCGCTGCACCCGTTCCACCAGGGCGTCGAGACGCTCCAGGAACCGGGGGACTTCCTCGAAGCGGATGTAGTTGTAGCGAGTCGAGACGCCGCTGATCGGTTCGGCCTCGACTTGGTGCCGCCGGGCCGTGGCGGACGGATTGAGCGTGAAGGCGCGGAGGCGGCCACCCGGCCAGCGGGCGCGCAACGCCGCGACCGCGGCCTCCTGAATCGCCTCGTCGCCGAGATTCCCCCAGCCCGAAGGCGACAGATACCCGATGACCTCGGGGGTGCCGGTGCCGGGGTTGGACGCCGCGTCGGGCACGTCCGGTTTCAGATGTTCTCCGCGAACTGCGGCTCCAGGACCGCGAACGTGTACACCGTGAGGATGGTGAGCACCAGCCCGAGCAGGGCGCTATAGGCGACCCACGAGAACGGTGGGGCGTTGCCGCCCACGGTGACCGCGGCGAGGCTTTCCAGCACCGGAGCCACCGGATTGAGCATGATCAGGTGCTGCCAGCGTCCGAAGGCGGAGGCCTCGTAGAAGACCGGCGTGAAGAAGATGGCGAACGTCACGATCACCTCCACGAGGTACTTCACGTCGCGGAAGAACAGGTTCGCCACCGAGAGCAGGCCGGTGATGCCGAAGACGAGCAGGACCAATACGGCGCAGAGCGGCAGCGTCCAGAGCGCTTGGGGCGTGAATCGGACGCCGAGGATGAGGAGAAAAACCAGGACCGTCGCTCCCGCGATCAGCAGATCGAACAGGGCGGACAGCACCGCCGCCATGGGGAAGACCGCTTTCGGGAACGCGATCTTGGTCACGAGGTTGGCGTTGCCGATCAGACTGGTGGTCCCGAAGCGTAGCGCCGACACGAAAAAGGCCCAGGCGACCGCCTTGACCGCGACGTCGGCGACCTCGGTGCGGTCGACGCCCGTTCCGGTGAAGCGGGCAAAGGCGAACCGAACGAGGACGCCCGCCAGCACAATGATCATCGGCATCATCAGGGCCCACAGGTATCCCATGATCGATTGCTTGTACTTGATCTTGATGTCGCGCCACGCCAGGACGTACAGCAGCTCGTGCGAGCGGAGGAGGTCGGCCAGATAGGCACGCACGGCGTCAGGCTCCCCCCGGCCGCCGCCGGGCGAGGAGGACGAAACTCCGTCCAAAGCCGAGCTGTTCCTTGATCCGCGTGAGCCGGGCGAGCGAGATGACGCGCGTCAGCAGCGCTTCCAGCTTGTAGGAGTTGACGAGACGCAGCACGCCGCGGTGGCCGACCGGCGACACCGTGGTGATCCGGAGCATGTCGAACCACGGCGCGATCAGCGCTCTCAATTCCCGGCGGTTCACCCAGCGTCGCAGCGGCGCCAGCGCCTTGGGGTCGAGGGTCTCGTTGCGCTCGAACACGAACCGGTTCTGGGTCGCCAGCACGAGGTAGCCGCCAGGCTTCAAGCGCTCGGCCATCCGGCGCACGAGGGCCGGTTGGTCGGGCACGCAGGCCGTGACGTCCACGCCGACGACGACGTCGTAGTGAGCGGACGGCAGGTCCACGGTGAGGAAATCCCCGGCCAGGAACCGGATGTGGGGGAAGCGAGTCCGGGCGCGCTCGACGATCTCGTCCGCAATGTCCACTCCCGTAACCGCACCCAGCGCACTGAGATCGTGGCTGAGCCACCCGGCACCGCACCCGACCTCGAGAATCGCGGGAGCCGGGAGCTTCAGCGCGCTCACCCACTGGACGATCGTTTCATGGCGTCGCCGGGCGGCCTCGTCCGGCGTCCATTCGGTACCCAGTCCGGCGCGCCACCGGGCGTTCCACTCATTCCAGAACGTCCGTGGATCCGCGGTCGGCGCTTCATGACCGGTCATCTCAGGGCCTCGATGGCGTCACCGGGTCGGCGAAGGCCGGGGCGGCGATGGGAGGCGGGGCTCCGAACGCCGTAACGCGGGGGTAGAGGTTCGCCGCTCCCCGCACATCGCGGTCGGTGGACACGAAGAGGGACGCGGCGGGGTTCCAGGCGTCGTATTCCCGCTGGATGTCGTACCGGTAGATCAGCGCGCCGAGATGGAACGTGCCATGGGCGAGGTGCATCGTGAACTCGAACGTGCAGCGGAACGTTTCGCCGGGACCGAGGTCGAACGTCCCCTGGCCCAGTCGCTCCGTGCTGGTGTCGAAGATGTAGTGCTGCTCCACGTCCCTGAGGAACACCACGACCGCCAGCTTTTCGCAGGGTCGTCGCGCGGTCACGTCGACGTCCACCCAGGCGCGCTCGCCGGCGGTGAAGGACAGGGAGTCCCCCGCCGCGTTGCGGACGGCCACCTTGGTGATGTAGACGTCCTGGCTCTCCACCGGCCGATGGTCTTCCGCCGCGCGCTGCAGATAGGCGCGTACCACCTCCTCGGCCGATCCGGTGGCGACGACCCGTCCCCGCTCGAGCAGCAGGCCGCGACTGCACAGCTCCACGACGGCGTGGAGGTTATGCGACACGAAGATGATGGTGGCCCCGCTCGCGAGGATGGTGCGCATCCGCTCCTGGCAGCGGCGCTGAAACACGTAATCGCCGACGGAGAGGACTTCGTCCACGATCAGGACATCCGGGTCGACATGGGCGGCGACGGAGAATCCCAGCCGCGCGTGCATGCCGGAGGAGTAGCGCTTGACCGGCGTGTCGATGAAATCGGCGAGGCCGGAGAATTCCACGATCTCGTCGAACTTCCGCCGGATCTCCTCCCGCGACATCCCCAGAATGGTCCCGTTCAGGAAGACGTTCTCGCGCCCGGTGAGATCGGGATGAAACCCTGCCCCCACCTCGATCAGCGCGGACAGCCGTCCCTTCACTTTCATCGTGCCGAGGGTCGGCCGCATGATGCCGGAGAGTATCTTGAGGATGGTACTCTTCCCGGCGCCGTTGGCGCCGACGATGCCGAAGGCTTCGCCGCGCTGAACCTCGAAGGAAACGTCGCGCAGCGCCCAAAATTCCTGCTGCAGCAGGGAATCGGCCGCCCGGGGGCGCACCAGTCGTCGGAAAAGATCAGGGACGAGGTCCCGCAGCGAGTCATGCAGCTCTCCCTTGCGGAACCGCTTCGACACGAGATCCATCGCGAGCACGGCGTCGGTCATGGCGTCAGGTCGCCCCCCCGAGCACGAGTTTCCGCCCGTGGAAGGCCTCGGCGTACCCTTCCGGCGCCGCGCATTCCAGGCCGCGCAGCCGCAGCAGCGCCAGGAAGGTGTCGTCGCCGAACCAGTGCTTGCCGCGTTGCGACGGGAACGCCGCGCTCAGGATCTCGACCTTGCGGGCCGCCGTCGACCGGTCGAGCGGCACATAGACCTGGGGTCGCCCGAGATCACCGTCGTACTTCGGCACCTCGTACTCGAGGACCAGATGATCGCGGAAGGTCTGCCAGGACACCTCCGCGAGGGTGCGATGATCCTGATGGCGGTCGTCGAGGGTGTGCGTGAGAATGACGTCCGGCGTGAACTCGCGGCGGATCGTTTCGAAGGTGTCCTTGAGCGCCGACAAGGCCGGCGGGAAATGCCCGTCCCGGAAGTCGTGGACGTCGATGCGGTGCTCACCGGCCGAGGCCAGGAACCGGGCGGCGCTATTGCGCGCCTCCTGCTCGCGGACGGTGCCGCGTCCGCTGCACACGACCCAGCGGCAGGTCGAATGCGGGTGGGCACCGAGCCAGCTCAGGATGGTGCCGCCGCACCCGATCTCGATATCGTCGGCGTGAGCGCCCAGGCAGAGCAGCCGCAGCGGACCGCTGGGAAGCGAGAGCGCGCGCATGCGCCTCAGTCGGCCTTCCGGGCGTTCCCGACGGCCCACACTTCCCACGGCGGGCGGCCCGCGGCGAAGAGGTCGTCGACCCGCTTCTTTTCCTTGGCCGTATCCACGGCGATCCAGAAGCCGTCGTAGTTGTACGCCAGCAGCTGCCGGTCGGCGATGAGCCGCTGGAACGGCTCCAGCACCAGCTCCTCTCCCTCCCGCAGGTAGTCGAAGATCGCCTGCTTGAAGATGAAGAAGCCGCCGTTCACGCGGACGCCGGCATCCACGATGTCGCGGAACCCCGTGACGACCCCGGCGTCGTTGGCCGATACGGCGTGATAGCTGAGATTCGGTTTCACGCAGAGGAAGCTGGCGATCTTGTCTTGCTGCTGGAAATGCCGCAGCTGCTCGTTCAGCGGCAGATCGGAGAGGCCGTCGGCGTAGTTGGCGAGGAACGCCGGCTCCCCCGCCAGGTGCGACCGGACCGCGCGCAGCCGTTGACCGATATTCGAGTTCTGTCCCGTGTCCACGAAGGTGATGCGCCAATCCTCGATATCCGAGGAGAGCAGCTTGCGCTGCCGCCCTCCCTCGGTCAGCACGAAATCGTTGGTGACGAATTCCTCGTAATTGAGGAAGTAGTGCTTGATCATGTCGCCGCGGTAGCCGAGGCAGAGAATGAAGTCCTTGTGCCCGAAGTGCGCGTAGTACTTCATCAGGTGCCAGAGAATGGGACGGTACCCGATCGGCACCATCGGCTTGGGGACGTTTTCCGCGTAGTCGCGGAGGCGCATCCCCAGGCCGCCGCAGAAAATGACGACCTTCATCGCGCGAGCGCGGCGGTTGCGCCCCGCACCGTGGCGGGCTGGCCCGTCCAGCGCAGTTCGGCGTCGAGCCGGCCCTCTCGCTGCAGCTCCTGAATCCGCTTGATGCGCAGGTACCGCGCCCCCAGGAAATCGGCGCGCGTCATGCCCGCGGCCCGGTAGGCGGCGACGAGCTGGGCGATGCCGCGCGGCACGGTCCACTCGGGACGGAATTCGGGGAGCGTCCGGGCCAGCTTGTCGCAGCTCACGCGGTAGCTGCGGGGGTCCGGGCCCCCGCCTTCGGCGTAGCGGACGGTCGTTCCCGGGATCGCCTGGCGCACCAGCTCCGCCAGCGCGCTCACCCGGTAGTTCTCGCTCGTGCGGCCGACGTTGAACGCCTCGTTGTGGACCAGCTCCCGCGGCGCGTGGAGCGCGGCGAGGAAGGCCCGCGAGAAATCCTCCACGTGGACGAGGGGCCGCCACGGCGTCCCGTCGCTCTGGACCAGGATCTCGCCCGTCGTGAGCGCGGCCCCGACCAGATTGTTGACCACGATGTCGAGACGCAGCCGGGGGGACGCGCCGTAGGCGGTCGCGTTCCGCAGGAAGACCGGGGTGAACCGCTCATCGGCGAGCGGGCGCACGTCCCGTTCGACCAGCACCTTGGATTCCCCGTAGGGGGTGATCGGATTGAACGCCGCGGTCTCCGTCAGCATGTCGTCGCCCGCCAAGCCGTAGAGGCTGCAGGAAGAGGCGAACAGAAACCGGGGCACGCCGGCCGCCTTGGCGACCCGGGCGAGCCGCACGGACGCGAGATGATTGATGGCGAAGGTCGTGTCGGCATTGAGATTGCCGAGGGGATCGTTGGACAGGGCCGCGAGGTGAACGATCGCGTCGAACCCGGCCACATCCGCCTCGGTCACGTCGCGCAGGTCGCGCCGCAGCGCGGGGCCGTCCGGTTCCTCCGGCCCCAGGGTGCAACCTTCGAAGTAGTAGGTGTCCAGCCCGACCACGTCGTGACCGGCGGCGCGGACCATTCGCGTCATGACGGATCCGATGTAGCCGTTGTGACCCGTGATGAGCACTCGCATAGGCTTCAACATGCAACGCTGCTCCGCGGCGTCAGGCCGCCGTATGGTGCCAATGTCAGGCCAGGCTTGAAGATACGAAGGCGCCCCCGGGCGACGCGAGATCCATGCCGGAGTCTGGTGATCATGAAGCGCCGGCCCGGAACCGGTAAATCTGGATTTCCGCGCCGCTCGCCGTCGTCGTCCGGTAGGCGAGCGTGGCCCGCGAATCGGGGATGCCGTGGCTGATCCAGTCCTCGACGTAGGGAGCCACGTGTTGATTGCCGCGGAGCACGATGAAGCCGACCCCCTGTTTCGCCAGGTAGCGCAGCGCCGTCTCCGAACTGGCGTAAGGGAACGAGGTCACGGCGGCGCCCGCGTAATACGCGACGACCGGACCGGCATCGACAATCCGCTCATGTCCCTCGGCATGCGCCTGGATCCAGGATGCGAGGGCCACCTCCTGCGGATCGGATGGCTGCAGATCCAGGACATCGGGGAGGCCGCGCAGCGAGAGCGCCACGAGGGCGGCGACGGCGATCCACGGCACGGCGGTGAACACCCCTCGCGCCGCCGGACTGGCGTCGCTCGTACCGGTCGCGGCGGCCCAACGCCGGACTTGGTCGACCCCCCGCGCCATCGGGACGAGGAGCAGGGCAAGGAACGACAGCGCGAAGCGTTCCGAGAAGTGCTCCAGCGACAGGAGCGGGAGCAGCGCCAGACCCAACCAGGCGAACAGGTACAGCTCGTGGCGGCGCCGCTCCCGGTCCCACGGCACGCCGAACCAGCCGAGGAACGCCAGCGCCACCGTGATCGGAGCCCCGAAGGCCGGCCCCGAGGCGAGACTGCGCAGAATCCGGGGCCCGTAGGACCGCACGGTCTCCGCGAAGAAGCGCAGCCGCTGTTTCAGCGGGGCCCGCAGCGTCTCGAGATTGACGACGTTCGGCCGCATGCTGAGACCGACCTCCGTCAGGTCGTCGGCGATCTCATGACTGGCCTGCGAAGGGGAGAGGCCGGCGGCGATGCGGCGCGCGAATTCGAAGTTCTCCGCGCTCTTTGTTTCGAGATGGACCTGCCCGGTGAGTGTGAACAACCAGATCACATAGGGGGCACCGGTCGCGGCAAAGGCGCCGAGGGCCAGGGCCGCGCGCCTGGCCAGCGGAATGCGGCCTCGCACGAAGCCCGCCGCGAGCAGCGCGAGCAGCAGCACCGGAAACACGAGTCCTTCCGGCCGGGTGAGATAGGCCAACCCGCCGCTCACGCCGGCGAGGATCGGCCACGGCCAACCGTCCGTTTCGATCATCCGCAGGCCCCAGACCCACCCACACGCCGCGAAGCAGAGGTACGCCGTATCCGAGAGCACCGCGGTGGATGTCGCGATGAGGAGTGGATGAATGACGGCGAGCACGGCGGCGATGCAGGCGATCCGCGGACCGGCCATGCGCCGGGCCAACGCCCATACCGGGATGACGAGCAGCGAGCCCAGCAGCAGCGAGACGACCCGCCCCGCGATGACGCCCGAATGCACCACCCACGTCGCCGCGGCGATGAGCAGAGGGTAGAGCGGAGGATAGAAGAGCTGCAGCCCCTGTTCGCGCATCCCCAGCCAGCCTCGCCCGGCGGCCAGGTTCTCACCCAGGCGCGCGTAATAGGTGCTCTCGGTCCCGAGCGGCCCGTGGTGGGCGGCGAGCCAGATCAGGCGAATCCCCAGCGCCCCCGCGACGAGCGCAACGAGCAGCAGCCGCTCGCGCGATGACGAGTGATGGCCCAACGCGGGTGGCGGCGGATCGGTGCGGTCGAGAGCGCTCACGTGAATGCGTTCACCTTGGATGCGGGGCAGGGGGGCAAGTCCCATGCCCTGCATTGGGTTGCGAGAACTCTCCAAGTTCGCTTGTTTGCGTCGGCCAGGCTTCGCGATTGCTGAGAAGATCTTTGATGTGTTGCACTTGCGCAACAGGTCAGGGTTCTGGGATTGGTCACCAGTCGAGGCCGGCACGGCGCAGCGGCAGCAGTGGTCGTTGGCTCCGCAGCCGTGAGACGGCATCGCCCTCGAGGACTGCGCTCAAGACGGCTTCCTCGGACGGTCCGGTTTCCTGGACGGCGCCGTCTGGCCTCACGATGAGGGATCCACCGCCGAAGAGCGTGCCGTCGGCCCCGGCTCCGGCGCGGTTGCACAGCAGGAGGAAGGCCTGATTCTCGGCGGCCCGCGCCCGGGCAAACAACTGCATGGCGTCCGCCCGCTCCGCGGGCCACTCCGAGGGAACGAGAAACACTTCCGCGCCCGCCAGCGCGTCGAGCCGGTACATCTCGGGGAATCTGAGGTCGAAACAGATGCTCAGCGCTGTCGTCCAGCCCCCGACCGGCGCGCGCACGCGGGCGTGGCCGGGAGCGAGATACCGGTCCTCCTGCATCGGCGCGAAGAGGTGACCCTTGTCGTAGGTCACCGGCGCCCGTCCCGGCGCGAACAGCCAGAACCGATTGACGAGGCGCCCGGCGGCGTCGCGGGACAGCAGGGTGCCGCCGATCGCGGCCCGGCGCGCGTCGGCCGCGCGCTGTAACGCGGCACCGGTCTCGGGGGTATCGCGGTCGGCGGCGGCGGGCCAGCTGGAGTGGGCGTATCCCGTGGTCCAGAGCTCGGGGAGGAGATAGAGATCGGCGCCCGGCGCGGCCTGCAGCAGCTGCAGCGCCCGGGCGCGATTGGCGCCGGGCTCTCCGTCCTGGACCGCCAGCTGGAGCAGGACGACCCGCAGGTCGTTCACGCGTCCGGGGCGGCGGTGAGCAGCTCCGCGGCGAGCAGCGCATCGGCGGCCCCGCGGATCGTGGCGAACGGGACGCCCGCCCGTTCAGCGATGTCCAGCAGGCTGTGCTCCCCGTCCGAGAAGTTGAGGACCCACAGGAGCGCCAGCTCGAACCCCGGGAGCGAGGCGCCGCCCACCGTCCCGTACAGTCCCCGGCGTCCCAGCTGCGGCTCGCCGTAGGGACTCCGGTTCACGTAGCGCGCATCGCCTTCCAGTACATCCGCCACGCGCAGCAGCACCTCGAGCGAGCCCGCCAGCGCCTCGGGGCGAACGAACTCGAGGTTGTCCGCCGACGTGTGGTACTCGGGGTAGCGCCCGTTCGGCGTCCGCATGAAACATCCCACCGGCAGATTGAACCCCGGCGAGCCGTATTGCCGCTCGTCGTATCCGTAGGGCACGAAATCCTCGACCGCATGCGGCGCCCCGCCGTGCCGCAGCACGTGGGTCACCGCGCGATCGATCGCGGCGTCGCCCCGCCGGCTGCGTTTGTAGGTGAACCCGCCGCGATCGCCGAGGCACGACAGCACGAGCCCGTACCGGATCCGCCGGACGTCGGCGCGGTGCGAGGCCAGCCAGGTGATCGAGCCGATCGTCCCGGGAATGAACAGGAATCGCCAGGTGTGCCGGGGCCGCCGTGAGCCGAGCGCCCGCGCCAGGGCCGTGGCCACGGCGATGCCGGAGAGGTTGTCGTTGGCGAGCGACGGGTGGCAGACATGACACGAGACCAGGACCTCGTCGCTCGAGGCGCCCGGGATGACGCATTCGCCGTAGCTCAGCGCGCCCGGCGCGAGTGTCGAATCGATGACGACTTCGTACTCGCCGTCCGCCAGCTGCTCGAGGCGGCGCTGCTCCAGGCAGAACCCCCAGGCGGGCTTGTAGTACGAGGTCCGGTAGGGGATCCAGTCGGGACGCTCGGGGATCGTGAAGAGGTGCGGCCGCAGCGCGGCGAGCGACATCCGCTGCCGCACCGGCGTGCTGTAATTCAGCACGTGCAGATTGGAGCGCCGGAAGTCGATGACGCGCTGGCCGCTCGCGTCCGCCACCCAGGCGTCGCGAATGTTCCATTCGTCCGGCACGGTCCAGTCGAGCACGCGCGTGCCGGACGGGACCTCGACGATCTCGAGCGGGAGACGCTGCTTGATCCGGCGCAGCGTCTCGCGCAAACCGTCGCCCGTGATGCTGCGGCACAGGGGGTAGAGCTCCTGAACGAAGGCGTACAGCTCCGCGGCGGTCACGGCGACGGCTCCCGGTGGAAATCGGGGTAGTCCCGGTCCCGGGCGGAGAGGATCGGCTCGGCGATGGGCCAGCGGATCCCGAAGGCGGGATCGTTCCAGCGGGCCCCCCGGCCCGCGGCGGGGGCGTAGAACTCCGAGATCTGGTAGAGCACCTCGGTGTCGTCCGCCAGGGTCTGGAACCCATGGGCGAATCCCTTGGGGACGTACAGCGCGAGGCGGTTCTCGGCCGACAGCTCCACGGCGAAGTGCCGCGCATACGTCGGCGAGGCGGGTCGCAGGTCGATGATCACGTCGAACATCGCGCCGCGCACGCAGCGCACCACCTTGGTCTCTTCATGCGGGGCCGCCTGCCAGTGCATCCCGCGCAGGGTGCCGCGCCGGCGGTTCAGGCTGAGGCTCGTCTGCGCGACCCGCGTTTCGAGCCCGCGCGCGCCGAACTCCTCGGCGCACCACACCCGGGCGAAGAATCCGCGCTCGTCCGCGTGCGGCTCGAGCGCCACGATCCAGGCGCCGGAGAGCGGGGTCGGCTCGAACCTCACCGGGCGGCGGCCGCCTCCCGATGGCGGGCGATCCAGGCGTCGGGGAGATGAGCGAAGTCGGTGCCGCGGAGATAGTCGCCCAGCGTGGTCCCGGTGCAGGCCGAATCCTGGTTCGGCGCGCCGCGGTCGGCGGCCACGTCGTCCGCGTTGACCGTGCGGAAATCGATGCTGAAGCGCGTGACGCCGGACGTGTTGTCCACCGTCGAGTGCAGCTGCGCCGCGGAGAACAGGATGACGCCGCCCACCGGGCACACCAGGCGGATATCCGGCTCCGCCTCGATGCCGTCGAGGCTCTGGGGCTGTTTGCGCGTCTCGACCTTGATCTGCTGGGCCGCGAGCTTCCGCCCCTCCTGGTTCCAGCGGTCGTAGTCGTACTCGTTGGAGGAGTTGCGCACCGCTTCGCGCCAGTACCGCGGATGGAACGCCATGGCGTTGTCCGGCCGAATCTCGTAGACCGGGAGCCACCAGTTGATCTGGCTGAACGGGGCGGAGAACCAGGTGTCCCGGTGCGGGTGGAACTGATAGGCGAGCCCGGCCCGCATGTAGTCACCCGAGGCCATGGTCCGGAGGCGCGGGACGTCGAAGTAGATCTTCTCCAGCTCGCAGCCGAGATCCCGCAGCATCGCCTGGATGCAGGACTTGGCCTTGGGATGGTGGATGAAGTTCGGCTTGAGCTGCGCCAGAATCGCGTTGAACTGCTCCACCGGGAGATGGTGCTGAGCCTGCCGGGGATCATGGGGAGCGAACGCCGTCTCCGCGAGCTCCTGCGCCAGACGGCAGAGCGCCAGCGTCGACGGGCGCGGCGAGTACACGATGAGCGCCCCGTCATACAGCGCGGCGCGGCGCTGCGCGTCGTCGAACGGCGGATCGAGGTACACGGTGGTCATGGGCGGCTCCGGGATTCGCGGTGCTTCCCGGCTCAGGGAAGGACCTGGGTGGTGGGGATCGGCACGACGCAGCGGCCGCCCCATTCGCGGATGTAGGCGAGCTGCTGCGCAATCTCTGCTTTCAGATTCCACGGGAGAATGAGCACGTAGTCGGGCCGCGTCTCCCGCAGGCGATCGGGGTGATGGATCGGAATGTGGGTCCCCGGCAGGAATTTCCCCTGCTTGTGCGGGCTCCGGTCCACCGTGTACGCGAGCAAGTCGGTGCGAATGCCGCAGTAGTTCAGCAGGGTGTTGCCTTTGCCGGGCGCGCCGTAGCCCACGACCTGCTTCCCCCCGCGCCGGGCCTCGATCAGGAACGTCAACAGGGCGCGCTTCGTCTCCTCCACCCGCGGCGCGAACTGCTCGTAATAGGCGAGGGCTTCGAGCCCCGCCGCCCGCTCCCGCTCCCGCAGCGCCGCGACCCGCGGCTCCACTCGCGGGGCCGCCGCGTCGCCATGGCGGAGGTAGAGCCGCAGGGAGCCCCCGTGGGTCGGCAGCTCGTCCACGTCGAAGATCGTGAGGCCGTGCCGGGCGAAGATCCGCTCCGCGGCGAGCAGCGAGAAGTAGGAGTAGTGCTCGTGGTAGATCGTATCGAACTGGTTCTCGGCCACGAGACGCATCAAATGGGGAAACTCGAGCGTGATCACGCCGGCCGGTGCGAGCGCGATCGCCAGGCCGGCGACGAAGTCGTTCAGGTCGGGGACCTGGGCCAGGACGTTGTTGCCCACGAGCAGCTCGGCCTGACGGCCCTCCGCGGCGAGGCGCCGGGCCAGCGCCGTGCCGAAGAACTCCACCAGCGTCGGGATTCCCTTCTCCTCCGCCACCCGCGCGACGTTC
>Ga0335085_10006957_pt1 | contig 17699 bp, 12 predicted proteins | sample Lox_Sample_45_FD_206712 | JGI IMG/M metagenome (GOLD analysis project Ga0335085, IMG submission 206712) | Soil microbial communities from Loxahatchee National Wildlife Refuge, Florida, United States - Lox_Sample_4.5 | ecosystem: Environmental > Terrestrial > Soil > Wetlands | place: USA...
CACCACCGTCAACTATAGCGGCGGCAGGCTGCTGGCGTGGATCAGTTCGGGCCTGGGGTACCAGATCGAGCACCATCTTTTCCCCGGCGTCGGCCATCCGCACTACGCCCGAATCTCTCCGCTCATCCAGGACTTCTGCCGACGCAATCATTTGCCATACCGCAGCTACCCGTTCGCTGAAGCCCTCGGCCGGTCGTGGCACGTATTCCGCCACCCGAAGCGCGCCCTGGTCCGCCACCTCTGACGCGGAGCCCCTGATAGAATACCTCTGTGTAATTTCCGGATCTTCCGGAACTGGTGAAGACTCCGCTTGGCCACCGAAGCCCATCAGAGATTCAGCACCGCGCTCGATACCCTGATCGCTCAAGTCAAGCGCGACCGCTCGATCCTGGCCGCCATCCTGTGCGGAAGCCTCTCGCACGATACCGTCTGGGACAAGTCCGATATCGACCTCGTGCTGGTGACGATCGATGATTCGAAAAGACCGGAGGGGGGTCTCTCGCTGTATGCCGGCGGCATCAACGTCCACGCGCAACTGATGCCGCGCGCGGAGTTCCGCAAGGCCGTGGAAGGCTCGCTCCGCAACAGCTTCCTGCACTCGTACCTGGCCAAGGGCCGCCTGCTGTACACCCACGATGAAACCATCGCCGCGCTGTGCGGCCAGTTGCAGGCGATCGGCAGCCGCGACCTCCAGATTCAGCTTCTGAGTGCCGCGGCCAGTGCGCTCGCGCCGCTGTATAAAGCGCACAAATGGTTCCGCACCCGCGGCGACCTCGAATACACCGCTTTGTGGATCCTCTATGCTGCCAGCGACGTGGCGAAAATCGAGGTGCACAGCGCCCGCCAGCTTGCTGATCGCGAAGTGATCCCCCAGGCCACGAAGCTGAATCCCGCGCTGTTCAAAACCATCTACAGCGATATTCTGAACACCAGGAAAACCGTGAAACACATCCAGGCGGCGCTCGATGCCATCGACCAATACATCGCTGAACGCACCACCGAGTTGTTCGGCCCGGTGATCGACTACCTGCAAGAAATCGGCGAGGCGCGTTCGGCCACCGAAATCGAAGACCATTTCCGGCGCAATTTCGGAATCAGTTGGGTGACAGGCGTGTGCGAATATCTTTCCGACCAGGGGATCATCCTCAAAGTGCCGCTGCCGGTGCGGCTCACTCGCAAGAGCAGCGTGGATGTGGAGGAACTGGCGTTTGTCTACGCCGGGAAAGCGCCCGATGCCTGGTAAGGCGCCGAAGTCCCGACCGGCGGCGCGCACTACCATCGCCATCCAGGGCGCGCGGGTCCACAACCTGAAGAACATCTCGATCGAACTGCCGCGCGACAAGCTGATCGTCGTCACCGGTCTCTCCGGCTCCGGCAAATCCAGCCTGGCGTTCGACACCATCTACGCCGAGGGCCAGCGCCGCTATCTGGAATCGCTCTCCAGTTTCGCCAAGCGCTTCGTTTCGCAGGTGGCCAAGCCCGATGTCGATTTCGTCTTCGGCCTGTCGCCCGTCATTTCCATCGAGCAGAAGACCATCGGCAGCAATCCGCGCTCTACGGTCGGCACGATGACCGACATCGCCAGCTACCTGAACCTGCTCTTAGCCACCATCGCCGAGCCGCATTGCCCGCGCACCGGCGAGCGGGTGCAGAGCCGCTCGGCCAACCAGATTCTGGAAGCCATTCTATCGCTGCCGAAAGGCACGCAGATCGAGTTGCGCGCGCCGGTGTTCAAAGTCTACGGCGAAGAGCTGAGCTTCGTCTTCACGGAAGTCCGCAAGAAAGGCTGCCGCCAGATCGTAATTGACGGCAAGCGCATCGATATCTCGGAGGAGCTGTCGATTGATGAAGACGCCGTCCGCGACATGGACGCGGTGGTGGATCGCTTCGTGGTCGGACCCGAGCACGAGAAAGCCATCAAAGCGGGGATCGCCGCCACTCTGTTGGTCGGCGACAATCTCATGCGCATCGAGGTACTGCAGGGCGCGAGCGCCGCGGAGACCGAGCGCTTCTATGCCGGCCTTTGCAGCCCGACGCATCGCTTCGTGTACGGCGGCATCGAGCCCGAGTACTTCATGTTCAACAACCCGGAGAGCGCCTGCCGGACGTGCGGCGGGTTGGGCGTCCACAAGATGACCCATCCCGACCTGCTGGTCCCCGATCCCGAACGTAGCCTTCGCGGCGGCTGCTTCGTGAAAGAGGCCTACAAGTACAATCCCGACACTTGGGATGGGCGCATCATTTACAGCCTGTCGAAGCTGCTGAAATTCTCGCTCGATACACCGTGGTCGAAGCTGCCCGAGGCGGTGCGCCACACCATTCTCTACGGCCTCGACGGAAAGAAGATCGTCACCTCGGTGCCGCCCGACGCCAAAGTGAAGCGCGACGAATTCCAGGGCCACGAGGTTGGTTTCCACGGTATCGCCCGACGCATCGAGCGGCATTATCGCCGTTATCGCCAGCGCGGCGAAGCCAACTCCGGCATGGAAGCCTGGCTCGACAAGGTGATGGTCGAGCACACCTGCCCCGATTGCCACGGGTCGCGCCTGCGCGCCACGCGACTGCTCTTCACCATCGCCGGCAAGACCATCCACGACGTGGGCAATCTGCACTTCGATGAGCTGCACAGCTTCCTCGGCACCCTCAAGCCCACCGGCCGCGGCAGCGACGCCGGACGCCAGGTGCTCACCGAAATTCGCGGACGCCTCAAGCTGCTGCTCGGCATCGGGCTCGATTACCTGAATCTCAACCGCCGGTCCGGGACGCTATCCGGCGGCGAATCGCAGCGCATCCGCCTCTCCACCCAGATCGGCTCCGGCCTCATGGGGATGCTCTACGTTCTCGACGAGCCCAGCATCGGCCTGCATCCCAAGGACAACGTCAAGATGATCGCCACGCTCGAGAGCCTGCGCGACATCGGCAACACCGTCATCGTGGTGGAGCATGATGAAGACACTATCCGCGCCGCCGATCACATCGTCGAAATGGGACCCGGGCCGGGCGTCCACGGAGGCGAGGTCGTGGTGCAGGGCAGCCTGGAAAAGATCATGGCTTCGAAGGCCTCGCCTACCGGGCAGTTCTTCTCCGGCCGCCGCTTCATCACCACGCCCACGCGGCGCCGCAAAGGCAACGGGCAGAGCCTGGTAGTCCGCGGAGCGCGGGAAAACAATCTGAAAGCCATCGATGTCGCCATCCCCCTGGGCAAACTGGTCGCCATCACCGGCGCGTCCGGATCGGGCAAGAGCACCCTCATCAACGAAGTCCTGTACAAAGCGCTCTGGAAACGCCTTGTCGATACACGCACGCTGCCCGGCGAGCACGACGCGATCGAAGGCGCCGAGCACGTCTACAAAGTCGTCAACATCGATCAATCGCCCATCGGCCGCAACAGCCGGTCGAACCCGGCCACCTACATCGGCTTCTACGACACGATTCGCGAACTGTTCGCCCGCGCGCCGCTATCGGTCGAACGCGGCTACAAATCGGGACGCTTCAGCTTCAACGTCAAAGGCGGCCGTTGCGAGGAATGCCAGGGCGAAGGCGCCATCACCACACAACTATATTTCATGCCCGATGTGGAGGTGACTTGCGGCGTGTGCAAAGGCGCGCGCTTCGGCGCCGAAACGCTGGAAGTCACATTGCGCGGCAAGACCATCACCGACGTGCTCAACATGTCGGTCGAAGAGGGCGTCACCTTCTTTGCGGATGAGCCGACCGTCAGCAAGAAGATCGAGGTGCTCAGCGACTTGGGCCTCGGCTATCTCACGCTCGGCCAGTCCGCCACCACGCTCTCCGGCGGTGAAGCCCAGCGCATCAAGATCGCCGCGGAGCTTTCCAAGCTGCAGCGCTCCAAGCACACCGTCTACATTCTCGACGAGCCCACCACGGGCCTGCACCTGTCCGATGTCGAGCGACTGCTCGAATGCCTCAGCCGATTGGTAGACGCAGGCCATACCGTATTGGTCATCGAGCACCATCTCGACGTCATCAAAACCGCCGACCATGTCATCGACCTCGGGCCGGAAGGCGGACACGCCGGCGGCGAAGTTGTGATCGCCGGCACCCCGGAAGAAATCGCCGCCTGCCGGGCTTCTTATACGGGCCGCTTCCTGAAGCCGCGTCTGAACGGCCAATCCGTGCCCGCTGTGCGGTAAATCTCACCCGCGGCACTGCCTGAGAATTGCCGCACACTCGCTTCCGCAGTTATTCGCACAACACTGGTGCGCCGCCTGCAATACACACCCGCGGGGAGGAACAATCCTAATGCAGTTTCGTTTGTCACGTATTTGGCTGCCCGCGGCAATTCTGGCATGCGCCGCTTTCGCGGCCGACATCAGCACCGATTACAACCATCATGCCGATTTCAGCCGGTATCATACCTATTCCTGGATCGGCGTGAATGCCGGTAATCAGCTCTGGCAGGACCGCATCATGAACGCCGTCGATGGCGCGCTGGCGGCCCATGGCTGGAGCAAGGTGCCTTCGGGCGGCGATGCCGCGGTTTCCGCTTTCGGGAGGACTCGCGAGCAGGATACGCTCGAAACCTTCTATAACGGCTTCCCGGGATGGGGATGGCGCGGCTGGGGCGGCATGGGTACCGCCACGACGGAGGTAGTCCCCGAGCGTGTCGGAACTCTGACGGTCGATATCTTTGACGGCAGCACCAAACAGCTCATCTGGCGCGGCAACGCCCAGAACACGCTGTCGTCCAAGCCTGAGACCAACGACAAACACCTCGATAAATCTGTAGACGATATGTTCAAGCACTTCCCGCCGGCTTCCAAAGGCTAATTCATTCCATTTATAAAAACTGGAAGCCGGACGGGTGTACGGGCAGGCGGTTGGTGAGACCGCCTGCCCGATGGGTTCGATCGGATCCTCACAAGAGAGTCGCCTATGGCGCACGGCCGCACCCGCCACGATGAAGATGGGCGGTTCGGGCCGGCAGCGCTTCACCACCGAAGCGCGGAGGGCACAGAGGAGAGCAAGAAGATTTTCCAGAGAGTCACAGAGAACAAAGAGAGTCCACAGAGAAATATCAACTTGGTTTTCTCCTTTCTTCGTCTGTGAACTCCGTGCCGCTGTGGTGAATCCGGCTTGGCCGCTTACTTCCCGGTCGCCCGCAGCGCAATTCCCAGCTCGCGCAACTGCCGCTCCGGGACGGTGGACGGGGCATCGCACATCAAGTCGGTGGCACGCGCAGTCTTGGGGAACGGAATCACCTCGCGAATCGACGTTTCCCCTGCCAGAATCATCACCAGCCGGTCCAAACCGAGTGCAATTCCGCCGTGCGGCGGCGCACCGTACTCCAGCGCTTCCAACAGGAAACCGAAGCGCCGCTTGGCCTCCTCGGGAGTGAATCCCAGTGCGGCGAACACCTTGGACTGCACATCACGCCGGTGAATACGAATCGACCCCGACCCCAGTTCCGTCCCGTTCAGCACCAGGTCATAGGACTTCGCGCGGCAACGTGCCGGATCGGCCGTCAACTTCTCAATATCGTCATCGTGCACGGACGTGAACGGATGGTGCGCCGCGTTCCACCGTCCTTCGTCCTCGTCCCACTCGAACATCGGGAAGTCCACCACCCACAGGAAGCGAAAGTTTTTGGGGTCGAGCAGCTTGTGCCGATCGGCAAATTTTTGCGCACAGTGCAAGCGCAACTGTCCACAGGCCTGGTAGACGGTCTCTTCGGGACGATGCCCCTTCGGCTCGCCTGCCCATGTCGCCAGGAGCAGCAGATCGTTTTCACCCGCGCCGGTTCGCTCGCGGATGCGGCCCATCGCCTCGGGCATGTCGCGCTCCAGGCGCTTGGCGTCGTCGTACACGCGCAGCCCGCGCTCCACTCCGAAGGCCTTCAACTCATCGCGTTCCTTACGGCTCGGTACGCCAGTCCCGGGCAGGTGAATCGCTACCAGCGGCATCCCGGCGTTAGCGAGTTCAGGGGCAAGGTCGCCTACCGGATGCATCGGGGGCATCCGGCAATCCGGCTTATCGATGCCGTAGCTGCGCATCGCTTCGGCATAGGTGATCCGCGGAAACGGCCCCGGCACTTCATAACCCGCCACCTGGCAGACCCGCCGCACCAGCGGCTCGATCACTTCGAACACGCGCTCCTGCTGCGGGAACGACATCTCCAGGTCGATCTGGGTGAACTCCGGCTGGCGGTCGGCGCGCAGATCTTCGTCGCGGAAGCAGCGCACGATCTGAAAATATTTTTCGAAGCCGCTCACCATCAGCAGTTGCTTGAAAATCTGCGGCGATTGCGGCAGCGCATAGAACGTCCCCGGCTGCACGCGGCTCGGCACCAGGTAGTCGCGCGCGCCCTCCGGAGTGGAGCGCGTCATGAAGGGCGTCTCGATCTCCAAAAAGCCCTGCGAAAACAGAAACTCGCGCACCGCGAAGGAAATCTTCGACCGCAGCACGATGTTGCGCTGCATGTGCGGCCGCCGCAAGTCCACGTAGCGATACTTCAGCCGCACCTCTTCATCGACATCTACCTGCTCCTCCATCGGGAACGGCGGCGTGCGCGACTCGTTGAGGATCCAGATGGCCGAGGCCACCACTTCGATCTCGCCGGTCGCCATTTTAGGATTCGTGGCACCCGCCCCGCGCAGCGCCACGCGGCCTTCCACCGCAATGACATATTCCGGCCGCAACTCTTCGGCGCGCCCGTGCACGGCCTGGCCTACCTCCTCGCGGAAAACCACCTGGGTAATCCCGTCGCGGTCGCGCAGATCCACAAAGATGACTCCGCCGTGATCGCGGCGGCGGTGCACCCAGCCCATCAGCACGACGGACTGGCCTTCGTCGGAGGCACGCAACTCCCCGCAGGTATGCGTGCGGCGGAGCTCGCCCAGAAAGTCCAGTGCAATAGAGGTTTCCATATGGATCTGTGTTTCTTTCGAATACGGCCGGCGGGCCGCCGGGACCGCGCCCGGTTGAGGTATCCGGAAGATTCCATGCTACCACGCTACCCGCGCGCCCTCAGCCGCTTTGGTACCTGCGCGCTTGCGTCCACGCCGCGCCCGTGGAATACTGTGGAGCATGTTTCCGCAAGCCCGCGTCACCGACATGCACGTCTGCCCCATGGTGACGCCCGGGGTGCCGCCCATTCCGAACGTCGGCGGGCCGATCCTGCCGCCTTGCTCCGATAATTGCATAGTGGGATTTCTACCGGCCGCCCGCGTCACCGACAAAGCTCTATGCGTCGGCCCCACAGACGTGATCGTCAAAGGATCGACCACCGTGATGATCAACTATCTGCCGGCCGCCCGCATCCTCGATCAGACGGTTCACGGGGGCATTATCGTGATGGGCGAATTCACCTGCCTCGTCGGCGGTTGACGCCGCGGCGCCTTCAGTCCGGCTGGCGCCGGGCGTCGTGCTACGCTCAAGTGCCGCTCTAACAATTGGAGCCGAATTTGAGCCGCACACGGGATAGAGGCTGCGCGATGCCCTCAAAACATTCCACCGCTGGGAGTGTGCAGATCGATGAACTGCTTTTTCAGGCAGTCCGTGGATAATATACCTTGCGAACTGGAATGGATCTGCTTGAGCCAGCCGGCACCTTTCACGGCGGATTGATCATCAACGCAATGGAGGAAACGGAGACTATAGGCGCCTCGCAGAAAGACATTACCGGAACTGCCGTTGCGCTCGACCCGGCTGTCTTCGCCAAGCCGAGCTCCGGCTTACTGGCAGCAGCCGCGATGGGTGCCTGGATCACCCGGCGTGCCGTAGTCCGTGTCTCAGCCAGGCGCCTGCCTGAGATCGAGTGTCCGCGGATTACTTCCGACCGACTTCTCCGCTCAGCAGCGCCAACGCCGTATGCGCCGTGCCGAACGCTTCACTGCCGTTGAATTTGCCGCCGTTCGCCAGCATGTTGTTCAACAAATTGGCGTGGCTTTTGAACCCGATGATCCCCCGCTTGATGCCGGGATCGGTATTGATTGCCTCCAACTGCTTGAGCGGCAGGTTGATGCCCCGGAACTCCTGCGAATAGAAGGTTTGCCAGGCCTCCTGCGGTGAGGTAGCCTTCAGGCTTTTCAGTTTGGTTTCGGCTTTTGTCAGCGCGATCTGCACGCCCAGCAGCGGCTTCGCCAGGTTCACATAAGTCGCTTTGGCCCTGGATACCTCGCCGAAGATTTCCTTGAACTTGTTGTTCGCGCCGTTGTAGTTGGCCTGCTGCTCAGAGGGCGTCTTCCCCTTGAATTTGTTAGCCGGCGCCGCCTTCAAAATCTTCGCGTAGCTGGCCATAGCAACCACCAGCTTTTCGATCTCTTTCAAGCACCCTTCGTAGTTGTGGGCCCGCCGCATCGCTGTCTCGTTGGTGATCCAAGTCTGAAAACAGTCTCCCATTTTCACGCCGGAGTTCAATCCGTCGGGGATGCCGTAAAGCGTCTTATATTCCTGCCACTTGGCCTTAGTTGGGATTGGCACAATATCTCCTGTCGAAGGCTCAGACCGTGAGCTTCGGTACAGTAATACCGCCCATCCCGGTCGCCAGACAAGTTATCCGTGGAATTCCAGTACTAGAACACTCTGCGGTCCCGGTCCGCCGCAATGCGCCTTGGCGCTCGCTCGGGCCGGACCGGGCCGTGGCAAGCCTGACTACTCCCGGCCCTCTTCTCCTCACCGAATCAAATCGCCGTTCAACCGCCCCGAGGCGATCCGCAGGTAGTCCGGGTTTAGCTCGATCCCCACAAATCTCCGCCCCAGCCTCAGCGCCACGACGCCGGTCGTCCCCGACCCGATAAACGGATCCAGCACCAGATCGCCCCGCCGTGATCCAAGTTGGATGCAGGGATCGATCAGCGCCGGCGGAAAGGTAGCGAAATGGGCTTCGGGATAAGGCTTCGTGGGGATGTCCCACACCGTGCGCAGATTGCGTCCGTTGGGACCCCTCACCGCTCGGCCGTCGTAGCGGTAGCGCTCGCTTTTGCTGAAGAGAAAAACATATTCATGGCAGCGCGTCGGCCGGTCTTTGACGCTCTCGGGCTGGCAGTTGGGCTTGTTCCAAATGATATCCGCCCGCAGGTACCAGCCCTCTTTCTGGAGGGCGAAGGCCAGCAGCCACGGCACGCCGATGAGGTCCTTGGGCTTCAACCCTTCCGGCGTCGGCGGCCGCACGCTCATTGCGCGCACCGGATTCTTCTTATCGCCTGCCCGCCAGGTCCGCCCGCCCGAGGTGTAGGAATCGCCGATGTTTACCCACAGCGTGCCATCGTCCTTCAGCACGCGCCGCACTTCGCCGAAAACGCGCGCGAGATGGTCGATGTAGGCGTACACCGAACCTTCGCCGCCGATCTGTCCGGGGATCTTGTAATCGCGCAGCGACCAGTACGGCGGCGACGTCACGCAGCTTTGAAATACGCCCGCCGGCATCGCCGCAAGCACCGACGCAGTGTCGCCCAGGATCAGTGCCGACGCGGCCGGTTCGGCGACCGTGCGGGCAATGGCGGATGGGTCCGCGCCATCGAGTCGCGCGACCCGCCCATCCCCGGCAAACAGGTTGGGAACGAACGTCACCTCGTGTCGCGACACGACGCTTATTCTAGCCTGAAATCCGCGAACGCCCACCGAGCCTGTGATGCTCTACTATTGCCTCCGTTTTGTACCGGCCGCTGTTGTACAATGGCTCCACTCCGGAGATTCTATGACCTCAACGCGTTTCGGCGTGTTCCTCGTCCCTACAGCCTTGTGCGTTTTCGCGGCCACTGGCTTGGCGCAGTCCCCCTACGAGACCGCCCTCAAAAATTTGCGATTCCGCAGCATCGGACCCGCCGTGATGGGCGGCCGCACGGACGATTTTGCGGTGGTCGAATCCGACCCGCGCATCATCTACCTGGGCGCCGCGGCCGGCGGCCTTTTCAAGACGGTCAACGGCGGGCAAAGCTGGCAGGCATTGTTCGAGGATCAGCCGAACCCTTCGATCGGCGACATCGCACTGGCTCCCTCCAACCCTTCGATACTCTACGTCGGCACCGGCGAGCCCAACAATCGCCAGAGTTCTTCTTGGGGCGACGGGGTCTATAAGTCGATGGATGCGGGCGCCACCTGGACGCACGTGGGCCTCAACGAGACGCACCACATCGGCCGCATCGTCGTGCATCCCACCAACCCCGACATCGTGTACGTGGCGGCGCTCGGCGACCTCTGGGGGCCCAACAAGGAACGCGGCGTCTACCTGTCCACCGATGGCGGCGCGCACTGGACGCAATCGCTGGCCATCAACGAAGACACCGGCGTATCCGACATCGCCATCGACCCGCAAAGCCCCAATATCCTGTACGCCTGGGCGTATCAGCATCGCCGCACCGTGTTCGGCTACAACGGCGGCGGACCCGGCAGCGGTCTCTATCGATCGACCGATGGGGGCCAGCACTGGACCAAGCTCGTGGGCGGCAACAACTCCACGCTCGGCCGCGGATTGCCGGCTTCCGGCGATATGGGCCGCGGCGCGCTCGAGGTCTATCGCAAAAACACCAACATCGTTTACGCGCTGATCGAGCACGCTACCCTGGGCGGCGTCTACCGCTCCGAAGATAAGGGCGCCACCTGGACGCGCATGAGCGACACCAATCCGCGGCCCTCCTACTTCAGCCAACTCCGCATCGACCCCAACAACGATCAGAAGATCTGGCTCGGCGGGGTCAATATGTACATGTCCGAAGACGGCGGCCGCACCTTCAGCCAGGCGCGCTTCCGCGATGTACACTCCGACGTGCACGCCATCTGGATCGACCCAGCGAATTCCGACCACCTGCTCAGCGGCAACGATGGCGGCATCTGGGTGACCTGGGACAGCGGGCGCAACTGGGAGCACCTCAACAACATCGCACTGGGCCAGTTCTACGAAGTCGCCTACGATTTCCAGAAGCCGTATCATGTGTGCGGCGGACTCCAGGACAACTACTCCTGGTGCGGCCCGAGTTCCAGCTTACAGCCCACGGGAATCGGCAACGAAGACTGGATCACCGTGCAGGGCGGAGACGGCTTCTACAACCGCATCGATCCGCAGGACCCCAACATCGTCTACGCCGAATCGCAGGACGGCAATCTTTCGCGCCGCGACCTGCGCACCAGCGAGGTGAAATCCATCCGGCCGCAGGAGCCCAACGACCAGGCGCCGCGCTACCGTTTCCAGTGGAACTCGCCGCTTGAAATTTCGCCCCAGGACTCCAAGACGATTTATTACGGCGGCAATCACCTGTTCAAGTCCACCGACCGCGGCGACACCTGGACCGTGCTCGGCGAGGATCTGACCACCAACGCCGACCGCGACAAGATGGTCGTCATGGGCAAGACCATGGACCGCAACTCCGGCGTGCTGTCGCGCGATGACGGTGTGAATGCCTGGCCCTGCATCACCGCCATCGCCGAGTCGCCCATGACCGCCGGCGTGCTGTGGGTGGGCACGGACGACGGCAACGTGCAGGTGTCGCGCGACGACGGCAAGACCTGGCAGAACGTAGTCTCGCACATCACCGGCGGACCCAAGGGCGGCTACGTCAGCCGCATCGAGCCCTCCCACAAAGAGCCCGGCACGGCCTACGTCACTTTCGATAATCATCGCAGCGCCGACTACGGAATCTACATCTACAAGACCACCAATTACGGCGACTCTTTCACCAAGATCACCAATGGCATTCCGCCCGAAGCGGGTACCGTGCACGTGGTGCGCGAGGATCCGGTGAACGCCAACCTGCTCTTCGCCGGCACCGAGTTCGGCATGTTCGTGACGTTCGATCGCGGCGCCAACTGGCACCGCATGAAGAACGGCCTGCCCACCGTGCCGGTGTTCGACATCCAGGTCCACCCGCGCGAGCACGACCTGATTCTGGCCACCCACGGCCGGTCCATCTGGATCATGGACAATATTTCCGCGCTGGAACAGATGAATGACCAGGTGTTGACGACTGACCTGAAGCTGTTCCCGGGACGTCCCGGCATTCAGTGGAAGATGGCCAACTACCGCGGCTTCATGGGCACCAGCAATTTCCTGGCATCCAACGCACCCAACGGCCTGATGATCGATTACTTCAGCAAGGCGGCCGGTCCGGTGCGCCTGACCATTACAGACAAGGCCGGCAACAAAGTGCGCGAGTTGAATGCCCGCGCGGTGGCCGGCGAGATCAACCGTACGACGTGGGATATGCGCTACGACTCGCCCGTACCGCCGGCCGGAGGCGCAACCGCTTTCACCGGTGGTGGCGGCGGCGGCCGTGGAGGACGCGGTGGTGGTGGACGCGGCGGTCGCGGCGGCGGTGGTGGGGGCGCGGCAGCAACGGCGCCGCAAGCAGCGGCCGAAGCACCCACTGGAGCTGCCGGCGGCGCGGGCGGTGAAGCCGGCGGGGGCGAGATTGCCAACGAGTTCGGCGCCGAAGGCGGACGCGGCGGCGGCGGTGGGGGTGGCGGTCGCGGCGGCTTCGGAGCCGGACGCGGCGCGCTGGTCGATCCGGGCGAATACACCCTGACGATCGCAGCAGGCGGCAAAACCGATTCCCACACGATTGTGGTCGAAGACGATCCGCGCGTGCAGATCTCGGCCGACGACCGCTCCAAGAAGCGTCAGGCCCTCAACACGCTGGCTACGCTGGCCCGCGATGCCGACGCCGCGCGCCGCAAGGCAGTCGCCATGAACACCGCGCTGACCAACCTGACCGATAGTTGGAAAGCCGCCAATGCGCCGGCCGTGCCCGACCCGGTGAAGAAGGCCGCGGACGATCTGCTGGCTAAAGTGAAGACCGCCGCCGGGAGCTTTGAAAACCAGGGCTTCGGCGGACGCGGTGGTGGTGGAGGAGCGGGTGCCGCTCCGGCTTATACGCCGCCCCCAGTGACGCAAAAAATCACGCGCCTGATGACCACGATCGATTCGTATTCCGCCGCACCGACCTCGCGCCAGATGGCCGACCTGCAAGAGGCCTCCGACCAGTTGAAGAAGGACGCCGCCGAAGTCGATCGGCTGTGGGATGAGGTACCCAAGCTGAACAAGTTGATGACCGACGCGGGCGTGCAATATTTCAAGGTCGACCTGAACAGCGTGCCCGCCGCCGGCGGCGGCCGTGGCGGTCGCGGCGGCAATTAACCGGGCGGCTCGTTACAAATCGTTACACTGCGGCGCGGGTTTGTGCGCCTGCGCCGCAGAGCTGATGTAACCCCTTCCCGAGGCACACACATCTAAAGCAGTAGACCCATGCACTCCAGGTACTCCTTAGTCCTTTCTTTACTTGCATTTGGTTCCTTGGCGCTGGCGCAGCAGCAACCCGCCGGCGTCCCCAACTTTCACCAGGTCAGCGACAACGTCTACCGTGGCGCGCAACCCAGCAAGCAAGGCTTTCAAAGCCTGGCGCATCTGGGCGTGAAAACCATCATTGATCTGCGCGGCGAGGGCGGACGTTCCGCGGAAGAACAAAAGGCAGTGGAAGCCGCCGGGATGCACTATATCGCCTTCCCGCTGAGCGGCTATTCGGCCCCTTCGGATCAGCAGGTGAGTAAGCTACTCGCGATGCTGAACGATGGGAATGCGGGTCCGGTGTTCGTACATTGCCGGCGCGGCGCCGACCGAACGGGCACCATCATCGCCTGCTATCGCATCTCGCACGATCACTGGGAAGCCACCAAAGCCCTGCAGGAAGCCGTCTCGAACGGGATGAGCTCGCTGGAAATCGCCATGAAGCATTATGTGACGCATTTCACGGGTCTGCCGGCCGCTCCGGCCGCCGCCACGGCGAGCGTGCCTGCGGTGGTTGTCCCGCAGTAGCTTACTGCCTCTCGAACGTCTGCACTGTGTGGAGCCTGTCGCCTCCCGGTGCTGTGGCGTCCGAAACGGAAGTCAGCGTTCGGCCGTTCGACGAGAGCGTCAGTTTGCCTGAGGATGTCGGGCGGTTGGGACCCTCCAGCATGACACGGTACTCCGATGGACCGCCGCGCGTGACTTTGGCCGTGCCGATCTTGCGGCCCTCAGAGTTACGGACGTCGGCCGGCGAGCCATCCGGCCGGGCGGCAAAGCGCAGCGAGACGTCCTGTTTGCGGGCATTCGGCACGGAGTAGGCGAATTCCAGCAGATCGCCGGATTGGGTGATGCGGAGCGTCAGCGGTTGCGACGAGGATTCGCGTCCGTTGACTTGCTGGCCTTTCAGCAGCCATGTGCCGGCAATCGGTTCGGCCGCAAACGCCGTGGCGATCAGAGCCGCGATTATAAAGCAGCACCATAGCGGCTTGCGACACCGCGGCCCGCGCCTTCTTGTGTTCGCGGCTCGGTTAGAGGCGCGTTGCGAACCGCGCTCCGAGGCGCGACCATCGGGAGCGGTCCGGCCTGTAGGCATAGCCGCGGCAGCACACTTCACAGCCCTTGCTCCGCCCTTTCCCGCAGCACATTCCACAACTCCTCCCGCCGCCGATCGTGCAGCGCGAGCGCCACGAACCCGGTCATATTCGCGACCGCGAAGCTGACGCCGTGCAGATTGCGTTCGGGCGGCACGCCCGGAATGGGACGCGGGTAGGGGGACGCTAGAAAGACCCCGTCGCGATGGCGGAAGCGGTCGCGTGCGCACGTCTCATCGGCATCCACCGCGACCACTCCCTCGATGCTTCCCGGCAGCATGCCGGCCGCGCTGACCACAAAGCCATTCCCCGGCAACGCCTCTTCCAACGCCGCGCGATGCTGCGGATTGGCCGTCCCCAGACTGAGATTCACCACATCCATGCGCTCCTGGCGACACCAGAGCAGCGCACGCACCAGCAGATCGATCGTCGCGCTGAGCCGGCGATCGAACACCTTCACAACGAACAAATCGGCCGACGGAACCTTCTCGCGAATGGCGGCAGCGATGGCCGTGCCATGCCCCAGCCGATCGACCGCATCCTCGCCTGCGAAGCTCACCGACCCGGCCACCGCGCCCACGTGCGGATGCCCGTCGCAGATACCGCTATCGATCACCGCGATCCTCATACCGCGACCCGCGCCGCGCCCAGCGTCACTACCTGGTGGGCGATGCGGGCCAGCGAGGCGCGATGGGTGATGATGATGGCGGTGCGTCCGGCCAGCGCGGTCGAGAGCGTCTCGGCGATGTAGCGCTCGTTCTCTTCGTCCAGCGCCGAGGTCGGCTCGTCGAGCACCAACACCTTGGGATCGGCCAGCAGGGCGCGGGCCAGCGCTAGCCGTTGCCGTTCGCCGGCGGAAAAGCTTTGGCCGCGCTCGGCCACGACGGTTTCGTATGCCTCGGGCAATTGCAGGATGCGATCGTGAATGGCGGCGGCACGCGCGGCGGCGGCGATCTCTACGGCGGTCGCGTTCGGCCGCGCGTAGGCGATGTTCTCGCGAACGGTGGCGTGGAACAGGTACGGCGCCTGGTCGAGCAGCATCACCTGGCGGCGCAAGTCGGCAAGGCGCAGGTCGCGCAGATCGCTGCCATCCACGCGAATGGCGCCGCTGTCGGGATCGTAGAAGCGCACCAGCAGATCGGCCAGCGTGGATTTGCCCACACCGCTCGGCCCCACGATCACGCAGATGGAGCCGGGCGCCACGCGGAAAGAAAGCTCCTCGAAGACCCGATGGCTGCCGTAGGCGAACGTAACAGCGTCGCAGACGATTTCGCCCCGGGAGGCTTTCCACGCCGGCGCGCCCGGACGGTCGCGGACTTCGGGCGGCGTATCGAAAAGTTCCCACACGCGCCCCAAGGACACGCCGCCCGCCACCAGGTTGCTGTACAGGCTCATAAGGTTCTGCACCGGCGAGAGCAGGCGCGCGTGATAGGCCATCAGGGCGACCAGCGAACCGGTGGAGAGTTGCCCGTCGATGACCATCTTGCCGCCGTACAGAAACAGCGCCGCCGTCGCCAGGGTCAGCAGTGTGCCGGGCACGGCGCCGGAAAGGAAGGCGGTCAACTGCATGCTGAGCAGGGCGTCGAGGAAGCCTTGGTTGCGCCCGCGGAAGCGCTCCACCTCGCGTTCCTCAGTGGCCGCGGCGGCCACCAGGCGGAAGCCCACCAGCGTTTCCAAAAGAAAGCTGCCGATATCGGCGCTGCGCTCGCGGACGCGCTTCACCCGCACGGCCAGCCTCCGCTGATAATGTTGCAGGGCCCAGAGGCTGAAGGGCAGTACCGCGATGCTGAGCAGAAAAAGCCGCACGTTCAGGGACGCCATAATCGCCGCGCTGCCGATCAGAAAAATGACGTTCGAGAAGACGCTCAGCAGGCTGTCGGCCGAGATGCGCTGCACCTCGGCAATGTCGTTGTTGATGCGCGACACCACGTCGCCCAGCCGCGAGCGGGCCCAGAAACGCGGCGAAAGCGACTGCAAATGACGGTACAGCGCCACCCGCATATCGAACAGCACCAACGCCGAAACGCGCACGTACTGATAGCTGGAAAAGACGTTCAGCGCAAAGTTGCCGGCCGTCGCGCCGACCATCATCAGGCTGACCATCAGCAGCGCATGAAAATCGCGGCGCAGCAGGGCTTCATCGATGAGCAGCTTGGATATGTACGGCTGCGCGAGTCCGAAGGAAGTGGCGGCGACACCGGTGAGCAGGATCCACACGAGCCGCCAGCGATACGGCGCGAGGAACGCGGCCGCTCGCCGGTAGCCCGCCAGCAGGTCCCGCGGGTTCATCGCCCTACGGCAGCACGACCATGGGGCCGGTCATGTCCTGACCCAGGTCCCAGGTGTCCTCCAGCTTGAACGTGACGGCGTCGTAGACTTCGATCTGGTATCCCGCGGCGTAAATATACAGCTTCTGACCGTTGGAGGAAAGGCCAAAGCTATAGCGCGTACGGCAGGGAACCTCGGCGGTGCGCGCCAGCTTCGTGGTCACCAGGTCGAGGCCCCAGAATTCGCAGCGCCGGTTGCCGCCCTGCCCCTGTTGCGACATCGTGTAGCCCATCTTCTTATCGGGCGTGATGTACAAGCCACCCAACATGGGCGGCGAAGGGCCGATGGGCGTGAACTCGAACTTGCGCGTGTTCAGGTCGAAGCGCGCCAGGCCGAAGACACGGTTGTGGACAATGGGGTCGGAGAAATTGAACAGCGAGACGCGCTGGCCAGGCTCGCTAAGGGCTTCCTGCATGCCGCCCAAGCCGAGGTTCTCCATCGGCATGCCGTTCGATAGCTCCAGTTCGATGCGCTCCACGAAGCTGAAATCCGCCGAGTTCAACACCGTGACGACATTGCCGAACTGATAGAGGTACTTGCCGTCGGGAGAGACTTCGAAGCCGCCGCCGCCGCGCCCACCGCCGCGTCCGCCCTCGTTCGGCTCGTCCACCGTCTTGACGATCTTCTGTTGTACCAGGTCGATGATGGCGTACTTCGGCCGCCCTATGGTGAAGCGGTCGGGCATCTTGGTGATTTCGGTGGTCGAAGTGTACAGCACCTTACCTTCCGGATCGGGCGCGCCGCCGTTGACGCGATAACGGTGCGTGGCGTCGTCGAGGACAAAGTGATTGGTAACTTTGTGGGAGGCGACGTCGATCACTTCGAAGCCGTTATGGTCGTTGGTGCTGACGTAGATGGTCTTGCGGTCCGGCGAGAGCCGCAGGCTGCGAGGAAGACCGGTAACCAGCTTGATCTTATCGACGACCTTGCCGCTCGCTTCATCAACTACCAGGACCAAGTCGGGGTAAGCGCCGCACCAGAGCGTCCCGGCATGGCCGAGCGCGGAAAGCGCCAAAAGGGCGCCAAGGCAACGGCCGAAACCG
>Ga0335085_10006958_pt1 | contig 17698 bp, 9 predicted proteins | sample Lox_Sample_45_FD_206712 | JGI IMG/M metagenome (GOLD analysis project Ga0335085, IMG submission 206712) | Soil microbial communities from Loxahatchee National Wildlife Refuge, Florida, United States - Lox_Sample_4.5 | ecosystem: Environmental > Terrestrial > Soil > Wetlands | place: USA: Florida...
TCCGCGCGTTGGACTGGCTATCAAGGCGACCGACAAGACCGTCATTCGTGGCGGCTACAGCATCCAGTACTTCCAGCAGCCGTATGCCTTCACCGGGTTCGCGGCTCCGATCACCGGCTTCTCGTCGGGCATTCAGGGCGGTTTCACCACCGTTCCGCTGGCCACTCCGTTCGGCCCGACTCTGATCAGCTCCACCACGCCTGGTTTTCCGCTGGTCAACGGCACGCCTGCGGGGAATCTGCCGGCCGGGATCCTCACGCAGAACTTCCAGCAGCCTTACGTGCAGTCGTTCAGCCTCGGCGTGCAGCAGGACTTCTACTACGGCACGATGTTGAGCGTGGCGTATGTGGGCGCGCTGGGACGCAATCTGCCCTTTACCGAAGAGGCCAATGCGGGGCTGCCTGGCACGGGTCTGCTGGGCCTGCCGTTCATCGGGCTGGGACGCACCGCCACCACTCCGTTCTACAACCAGGGAGTCACCAGCAACTACAACTCGCTGCAGGCAAGCCTGACGAAGCGGTACGCCAAAGAAGGCCTGAGCTTCACGGGATCTTACACCTACAGTAAGGTGTTAGGTTACACGACGGGGGACAACAACGTACTGCTGAATCCGTTCGACCGCGCGGCGAATTACGGCCCGCTGGATTGGGACCGTCAGAGCGTTTTGACCATCAGCCATCTGTGGGAACTGCCTTTCGGCAAACACGGCACCAACTGGAAGGCCACCCTGTTGGGCGGCTGGCAGGTGAACGGCATCTTCACGTGGGCCACGGGCACACCGATGACCGTCACGACCGATCCGCTGGGTTGCGCCTGCTTCAACCAGGCGGTGGTGGCGAACCTCAATCCGGGAGTGAATCCGTATCTGAACAACTCCGGGATCAACTTCCTGAACCCCGCGGCGTTTTCGGTGCCGGCGGCCGGCACGTTCGGCAACCTGGGACGCGGCGCGCTGCGCGGGCCGGAGATCCGCAACTACGACCTGTCGCTGTTCAAGACTTTCCGGGTGCACGACCGGTACGCGTTCGAGCTTCGCGGCGAGGCTTACAACCTGACCAACACGCCGCGATTCGCCAATCCGGTGACCAACTTCAGCGCGGCGAACTTCGGCCAGACCGTGTCGCCGTTCAATGGAATGTTCGGACGCCAGATCAACGTGGCGCTGCGCGTGGTCTTCTAACCGCGGGCAGCATCGCCTGACCAAACCGCACCGGCCGCGGAGGAGCCGCCAGAGGCTCTTGCGCGGCCGGTGCGTTTTATTTCACGAAGGCGCTGCCTATGGCGCGGGTGTCTTCCTCGCGGAAGCGAAACTCGTGATCGGAGACCAGTTCCTGGAGCGACTGAGAAGCCTTGGTGATGCCGTGTTCGGCGTGAGTGGTAGTAGCGGCCAGCATGTGGTAGAGTTCGTGGGCCACGACGCGGGCCAGCGCCCGGGCGAGGGCGCGCTGCCGGTCTTTCTGATTGGATCCGGGCGGGAGGAAGGCGAGTGCTTTGCGAATCTGGTCGCATTGCACCTCGCCATAGGGCAACACGCGGCCGTGCGAAACGACCGTGGAGCCGAGCGTGAAGCTTTCGCCGGCGGAGCCGAAACCGGAGTACGGCAACTGGAAACCATCCGCCTGGCAGGATCCTCGGAACTTCAGCACAACCAATCCGGCGAAGGATTGATCGCCATGATTGTCCTTGGCCAGGCGCCAGTCGAGCGAGAGGCCGGAGGGTTGGAAGAGCTGGTTGACCTCGCTTTTCATCAGATCGAGGGAGGCCAGGCCGGGGGTGGAGTCGAAGATCATGAACACGCCGACTGGCGGGAGCGAAGGAGTTTCCGGAAGAGACTGCGCCGCTGCCAGGAGTGGCAGCCACGCTACCAGGAGGGGGGCCCGTAACATAAATATCCCAAACGTGCTTTGGGCAACATCGTATCACAGGTTTCGAATATACACGAGAGGCAGGGGGCTTTGCGCGGTCTGGGCAGGCGGAACCGCCTTGCGACACACGCAGGTCAACAGCCTCGGTGCAGATGCCGGCAGACGCGCCCGGCGGCTCGGGAGATCCCTATCAGAAGGATGCCCGCGAACACGCACCAGGCTTCCGAGGGTTCCGGCACCGCGGAGGGACCCCCATTCAGGGTCATAGTGGCGCTGATCCCGAATGGGTCCGAAACCGTGTAGACCGTAGGGATGCCGTTAGGGCTGCCATCCAGGTCGAGAGTCAGCAGGGTGTCAGCGCCGGTCGGATCGCTGGTGGTGATCAGCGAGGTCATCCCGTCGGCGGCCAGAAAGTACATGGAGAATTCATCGGGGGCCGATCCAGGCCCGGGGGCGTTTTCGGTCGCGTTCAGGAGAAACGACATGGTCGTGCCGAAGGTGAAGCCCGTCAGGTACTCGTTGAACGGCGAGGTGTTCGGATCGGTCACCAGGATCACCGTATTGGGCAGCGGTCCGAAGGGCTCGATGACGGTCCCGGTGGTGGTCGGCGTTCCCAGGGTCCCATCGGTGGTGAAGCCTTCGATGGGCAGGGCGTTGTCCGCGGGACCTCCGCCGCTGAGGAAGTCGAACACCACATCGCCGGTGGTGCCGCCCAGGGCGGTGGTGTCCACGGTCACGTAGTAGACCGAGTTGGCGCGCGCGGCAGCCGCGGCGAAAAGGCACAGCAGAATCGTTCGAAGCATCGCGTCCTCCTAGAGCAGACCCCCGGCGTACACCTGAGTCGAGTAAGTAATCGCGACGTTCTTGGGATTCGTGAACTGGAGCGTCACGGTCAGCGACTGGCCGGGGCCGAGTTGGCTGTTGGCATCGAGCGGAGCAAACACGTAGGGCGTGCCCGTAGGCGTGACATTCGCCGTCGTCCCATCCGCATTCGCCAGCGTCACGCCTGGGGTGAGCGAGCCGATCACCAGCGCCAGTGGTCCGGTGACCGCGTCGCTGCCATTGTTGGTCAGCGTGACGGTCTGACCCCATTGGCCGTTCGAGTGGTTGATACGGAACCCGCCCTTGGTGAGCGAGATATTGGGCGTCGAGAGAGTGCCCGAGAGCGGGTTGAAGAAGCCGCCGTGCTGGAAGAATGTGTCGCTATCGTCATAGCCTTTGCCGCAGTACCAGAACACCGAAGGCACGCCCGAAAGCTGCTGTCCCGAAGCCAGGTTGGAACAGGCATTCTGTTGTTGGTCCGGGTAGGCCACCATGGCGATATCCACGGTTTGCGTCGAACCCTGCGGAATCAGCGGCTCGCCGCCGTTGTCGTCGCCGAATCCGGGGACACTCTGGAACACCAACGGCCAGCGCCAGTGGATCTGCACGCAGGTAGGGCAATCGGGTATCGGCCCCGTCACACCGGCGGGTGGCGAATCGATCTGCGAAAGGTATGTCTGGTAAAAGTCATCGGCCGCGCCCGGCGCACCGTTTTGAATCACACCAGGAAGATAGAGTTCCTTCTTCACTGGATTGCCGTCGAAGAAGTTTTCGATCCCGGTGACATCGTCGTCCGTTCCGATGGTCTCGGACTTGCCCACTGTGAACTGGATGCGCATCGGGATATCGATTTCGTTGACCGATTTGCTGTCGTCGTCGGGGAGGTAATCGTACGCCACCGTGGGATAGAACCGCGCACAGCCGACATTCCCGCTCGGCTCGCACATGTCTCCGGGCTGCGGCTGGTCGAATTCGTAATTCTGAGTCACCACGAGGCAGCTTTGGGTTCCCTGGGGAATGTTGGTGAATACGTAGATCGCCGTCACATCGTTAGTGCCAGATTGGAAATAGACCAGCTTGCTGGCGCAACTGCCGCTCCCGTCGGCCTGCAACTGGCAGTTCTGCTGGTTGAAATCGGTGGTGTTGATATTGACCCACGGAACGCTCATCTTCGAGGCCATGGACCGGTTGCCGAGCTTGACGCCGGTCACTTCCAGTCCGTCATTGCTCCCGATGCTGTAATTGAGCGACCAGTTATTGCCAGGAAGTCCGAAGGCGGGAATCATTCCGGAAGCGGGCGTGGGAATCGCTTGCATGGCACAGCCCAGATTGACCGATCCGGTATAGGACGTTGGTCCAGGGAGGCTGCCCACCGTGACCGCCTCGAGATTCGCGGTGGCATAGTATTCCGCGAAGATCGAGTACTGTCCGGAAGGGCCAATGGTGATGGTTTCCGTATATTGATCGCCGTTGTTACTCGAGGATGCGGTGCAGTTCTCGGTGCAGTCGCTAAAGGCGGCAATGCCGAAGCCATCGGCGGTCCAGGAGAAGGTGAGCTGCGAGCCGGGCGGGAGCGGGGAATCGAATGTCTGGAGGTACTGGAAGTCGATGATGACCGTGAGGGTGGGAGGACCGACGTTCAGGTTGACCGAAAGTTGCGCCATGCTGCCGGAGATCGTCCCGTTGGCGGTGGCGGTCGGGCCGCTCCCGGAACTCAGGTTTACGGCATCGTTGAAGGAGGATGCCTGTGAGCAGGAGGTGAGATTGCCGCCCGAGATCAGATTGCCAAAAAAAGTGGTGAGGTTCAGGCCGTCCGGGATGGTGCCGTCGCCGCTGTAACAGGTGGCGTAAAAGCCGTCGCCGGAGTAAGAGGAATCCAGCGGGTGGGCGTGAGTGCCGGAAGCGCCTCGCCGTGTTCGTGAAGAGGGAGGCACAGCGCCCGGACGGCGCCGCAGCAACCGGGGCGTGGAAGGCGGCAGCGTCGCGGGACGGCCCGGCAGAGTGCCGGGGATATTTTTGAGCATCGGCATGGCGCCCCCGCCGCCGGGCGGAGTAAATGGCGGGGCAATCGCGACGAGATAGCCAAAAAAAGGCGGGCTGGTATCCGCCGATGCCGGCGCGCTCACCCCCAGCAGCAGCAATGGCAGAATCCCGCCCGCCCGCAGCCCATTCCGCCCTATCAACCCGCCCGAGTGAAACCCCCTCGCACTTTGCTCGAACATAGCGGGGATGGTACCGGCGGACTACCCGGAAAGAAAAGAAGAATACCGTAGGCTACGTGAATTAACGTAATGAATCCCAAGCACTTTTGGCGATCGGTGAGACGTAGTGTACAATCGGGAGACGCCGCGGCCAAAGGTCCCGTCGAGCGGCGTAGGAACACCCATCGTGGCGAATCCGGCCACCGCAGCACCGCTCACTCGCGAGGCCATCGCCAGCGAGTTGGAACGTATCGCGGCCTCGCAGAGTTTCCGCAAGGCGGAGCGGTGTTTGCGACTGCTGCGCTACCTCGCCGATTCTGCCCTACAGGGCCGCACGAGCGAACTGAAAGAGTACACTCTGGCGGTCAACGTCTTCGACCGGCCAGCGTCCTTCGACCCGCGCGTGGATCCGGTGGTTCGCCTGGAAGCACGCCGCCTGCGCCTGAAACTGGCCGAGTATTACCAGCACGAGGGGCGGGAGGATGCGGTGGTCGTGGAGCTTCCGAAGGGCGCGTACGTGCCTTGTTTTCGGCTCCGCGAAGAACCGCAATCCCCGCAGCCGCCAACCAGCCGCGCACCGCTGGCCGGCACCGGCAGGCCACTCCACCTTTGGTTGCCGGCAGCCGCTGCCGCGCTGGCGCTCTCGCTCGGCGCCGGGTACTTGCTGATGCGACACGAAAGGCCGGTGGTCCGCACGTCGGTGGCGGTGCTGGGCTTCTCGAATCTCTCAGGGTCGGCCGAAAGCTCCTGGATAGCCTCCGCGGTATCCGAACTGATGGACCTGGAACTGAAGGCCGGACAGCAATTGCGAACCGAGCCACCGGACAACGTGGCGCGCATGCAGCGAGAACTGTCGATCGCGCCGCAGCGCAGTTACCCGGTGAGCACCCTGCAACGGATCGGGACGGATCTGGGAACTGCTTATGCGGTGGGCGGCGCTTACCAGGCGGACGGAAACCGGGTTCATCTGGATGTGGCGCTGTTCGATTTGCGCTCCGGCCGGCAACTCGCCGCGATCGACGGCGACTCGTCGCGGGAGGAACTCGCGGACCTGGCCCGGAATTGCGCGAGGCGCATTCGCGCGCAGCTTGGCGTCCGGCTGTCCTCGCCCGGACAGACGGCTGTGCCGCCGCCGATCGACCCGTCTGCCATGGATTCGTACGCGCGGGGAATGGAGCGTTTGCGGATGTCGGACGCATTGGGGGCACGCGCGTTTCTGGAGCGGGCGGCCGCATCGTCTCCGGTGAATCCGTTTGTGCTCTCCGGTCTTGCGGCGGCGTACTCCGCGCTGGGGCTCGACCGTCGGGCGCAGGCCGAAGCCAAGTCGGCGTTCGAATCTTCCACCGGCCTGGGGCGGATCGAACAACTGGAGATCGAAGGGCGCTACGCGGAACTGGCGCACGATTGGCCGAGAGCCGTGCGGGTCTACCAGGCTTTGTTTACGCTTTTCCCGGACGATCTGGAATACGGGCTGCTGCTGGCGAGCACCGAGACGAATGGCGGGCAGGCCAAAGACGCCCAGGTCACGATCAGCGCCCTGCGGCGGCTGCCCAAGCCGGGCGGGGAGGATCCGCGCATCGATTTGGCGGAAGCCCGCAGTGCCGGCGCCCTGGCCGATTTTGCGCACACCCGGCGGGCGGCCCAGAGGGCTGCCGAAAAGGCCGGGCAACGCGGCGCGCGGCTGCAATACGCGCGGGCCCGTTTGCTGGAATCGGGCGCCATGCAGAACCTGCAGATCGAGGGATATCGAGGGGTGCGAGCGGAGGCTCGCAACATTTGCGCCGAACTGGGGGATCGCTCGTGCGTGGCGGCGGCGTTCCGCATCGAGGCCAATGAGTTGGCATTGAGCGGCGCACCCGCCAAAGCGCGACCTTTATACGCCAACGTGCTGCAGATCGCGGACGAGATCGGCAATCAACTCGAGAAGCTCAATGCCCTGCAGGGGATCGCGTTCACGGAACAATCGCAAGGCGACCTGCACGCGGCGGAAGCGGATTATCGCGCGGCAGTGGCGGTGGCTTCTGAACTGGGAGAGCAGAAACGCTATCAGTGCAGTCTGGATCTTGCGGATGTTTTGGCCAGGGAAGGAAAAGTCGGCGAGCTGCGCACATTGAGTCAGGCCGCACTGGATTCCGCCAGTCGGGACGGCGATCGGGAGAGCGTGGCGCAGAGCCGGACGCTGCTGGCGCGGGCGACGGCCCTGGAAGGCAAGTTCGCCGAGTCCATGGCCTCGTATCACCAGGCGATCGCGGCGTGGCGCGAGGTTCAGGAACCGCGGCAACTGGTGGATGCGCTGCTCGGCTTGGGAGAAGTCCAGGTGGACGAGGGAGATCGTGCAGCCGCGCGGGAGAGCTTGAGGGCCGCGCAGGAAATGAGCCGGCGCTACGACCCCGAGCAACCCGAAGTCGATCTGGGATTCGCGCGGCTGGAATTGGCGGCCGGAGAATTCCAAGCCGCCGCCAATCACGCCCGCAGCGCCCTGAATGCCTATGCTTCCGGGGGGCGCGAAGGCGACCGACTGCATGCGGCGGCCTTGCTTTCGCGGGCCCTGGTAGCCTCTGGCGACATCGCCGCGGCCTCGCGTGTTCTGGCAGCGATCCCATCTCCCGATGGACGTTCGTTTCCCATCGAGGCGCAAGTCGAATTCCGGATTGCCCGTTGTCTGGTGAATGCGCATAACGGACGACGGGCGGAGGCGGGCGTGGCGATGGATACGATCGCCCGCGAGGTCTCGCGGCTTGGTCTTCCCTTGCTGGAAAAAGAGACCCGGCAGGCACAGCAACAGGTTCTGAGGGCCACCAATATCGCTTTGCCGCGCTGAGCGCCGTTGCCGGTCCATGGCACTTGTGAGGTAGGGGGACATGCTTCAATGCGCGCAGGTGCTTGCGGCAAGAAGAGCGCCGGCACGAGAGCCGGACGATCCCCGGCGGGAACGTCTCTGGCGGCAGAAGCCGGCGGCGAGAAGAGCGCGGAGACGAGTGGACATGCGCCCCGGCGCGCAACGGAGGACGAAAACAAGCGCCCTCGCGGGGCGCGAGGCAAGACCCTCAGGAACCTACGGCAAGAAGAGCGTCGACACGAGTCTCGACGCAGCCGACACGAGTGTCGGTGCCACGTCTTTTCAGCGACTTGCAGGCAGGTTCCTTCGGGGGTCGTGGACGCGGCAGACTTGAGAGTCTGCGCCACGTCGTTCCAGCGACTTGCGTGAAGGTTTCAGGCAAGTGCCGGCGCGGCACGCAAGAGTGCGTGCGCCACATTCCGGCATCGTTTAGTTTTTCTAAACGGTACGTTTACCAGTTCCTCTCTTGATTCCCACCAGCGGTCCATTTATACTGTGGCGAACCAGACGGAAGACGGCTCACCAGAGTCAACTCCCGTGCATTAGGGGTCTTTTATCGTTAAAGGAGATGCCATGTCTCAAGCGGTTTCCAGTCGAGCCGCAGGCCGTGCAGTGCAGGCGGCTGCTTTGTCGCAACGGAATTCAGTCCGGATCTCGCTGGGTGAGCGAGCCACCGGAGGACATTTCACCCCATCGCGGCGGATGCTGGCCGCGACCGGGATTTTTTCGGGTCTGCTGTTTTTTGCCGCTCTGGCGCCGGCGGCGTTCGCACAAGAGGTAGCGGTGGCGCAGGTGGACGGTCACGTGACCGACCCAAGCGGCGCGTCCATTGTGGGCGCGACCGTGAAGATGACCGAGGTCGCGAGAGACGCGGTACACCAGGCGACCACCGACTCGAACGGGCGCTTCGAGCTGCCCAACCTGCCGACCGGCGGCTACGTTCTCGAGGTGGACGCCGCGGGGTTTAAGACCTACCGGCAGACGGGCATTACGCTGCAGGTGGCCAGCAACATCACCATTCCGGTGACCATGCAGATCGGCGCGGTGAGCGAGACGGTGGAGGTGCAGGCGAACGCGGGCATGGTGGAGACTCGCGACAGCGCCATCGGCCAGGTGACCGATTCGCAACGCATTGTGGAGTTGCCGCTCAACGGCCGCAACCTGACGTCGCTGTTGACGCTGGGCGGATTCGGATCCACCGCGCCGGGCGGCGACCTGACGGGCAGCAAGAATATTCAAGGATCGGCCGGATCGGGCACATTCTCAGTAGCCGGCGGACAGGCCAACGGCGTGAATTACCTGCTGGACGGCGGCGATAACAACGACGCGTTCAGCAACGTCAACCTGCCGATTCCCTTCCCGGATGCGGTGCAGGAATTCAACGTGCAGACCAGCTCGGTTTCGGCGCAGTACGGGTTGCATCCCGGCGGCGTGGTCAATATCGTTACGAAGAGCGGCACGAATTCCTTCCACGGCGACTTATTCGACTTTCTGCGCAACTATGAGTTGAACGCGCGGCCGAAGGGGCTGGTGCAGGTGAACGGATCGGTGAACCAGCCGGTACGCGATTCGCTGAAGCGCAACCAATTCGGCGGCGTAGCAGGCGGCCGCATCATCAAGGACAAACTGTTCTTCTTCGGCGGCTATCAGGGCACGCGGCAGCGCAGCAACCCGGCGCAGCAGACCGCTCACACGCCCACGGCAGCGGCGTTGAACGGCGATTTCAGCGTGCTGGACGGCGCCAAGAGCACCGGCGGCTGCCAGACGACGGCGAAGACCCTGAAAGATCCTGCCAACAACAATGCTCCCTTCCCGGGCAACCTGATTCCCACGAGCCGATTCGACACAGCGGCGGTGAAGCTGGTGCACACGTATATCCCGACCTCCTCGGATCCCTGCGGGTTGGTGCTCTACGGACAGCCGGCCAACAATCCCGACGATCAGTACATCGGCCGGGTGGATTACGTGCGCAGCGAGAAGCACACCATCTACGGGCGCTACTTCTGGTACGACTACACGGCACAGGCCTTCTTCGACGGCAAGAACGCTCTGACGACCGGTCCCAATCCCGGCAACCGCGACGCTTCGCAGACGGTGACGATCGGCGACACGTACACCTTCAGTCCGACCAAGGTGAACGCCTTCCACGGGACCTTCGACCGGCGCGCGGACAACCGCGGCTCGGCGCCGAACCTGTTCAGCCCGAACGACCTGGGCATCAACATGTACGACAATATTCCGAACTACATTCAGCTCACCATCAGCAACTACTTCAACGTGGCTTGCGGAACGTGCGCGCCGGGATATTTTAACGTCAACACGTACCAGGTGTCCGACGATTTCACCTGGATCAAAGGCAAGCACCAGTTGGGATTCGGATTCGACGGGCGGAAGGAGCAGTTCAACTCGTTGAACAACCAGCAATCCAATGCGCAGATCAGCTTCAACGGCGGCACCACCGGCGACGCGCTGGCGGACCTGATGCTAGGCAAAATGTCGTCCTTCGTGGACGGCAACGCGCTGAGCGATTACATGCGGCAGACGGTGTTCAGCTTCTACGCGCAGGACACCTTCCATGCGACGCCGCACCTGACGCTGAACCTGGGCATCCGCTGGGAGCCGAGCCTGCCGTCGTACGACAAGCAGTCGCGCGGCAACCAGTTCAACCTGCCGGCTTACCTGGCCGGTTATCACACCGTCGATCCGCGGTATAAGACGGCCCCGGCGGGCCTGCTGTTTGCGGTGGATCCGAATAATCCGGATGGCAACCGGTTCCAGCCGAACCACTGGGATACGTTCTCACCGCGCATCGGCGTGGTGTGGGATCCCAACGGGGACGGCAAACAGACCATCCGCGCCGGGTTCGCGCTGATCCACGATTCGATCGAGCTGTTCTATCCGGAGCGCTGGACCACCAACCCACCGTACGCTTCGTCGATCACGCTTTCGAGCGGGCAGTTCTCAAACCCGTGGGCGGGGTACGTGGGCGCCAACGGAGTGGCGGGCGATCCATTCCCCGGTGCGGCGATCTTCCCGGCGGCGGGCACTTATGTAAGTATCCCGGGCGGCGTACACTCGACTTACACCGTTCAATACAACCTCAGTTACCAGAGGCAGCTTGCCGCTAACTGGAAGCTCTCGGTGAGCTACGCCGGAAACCATACCGATCACATCCTGGGCGCGCGGGAAGTGGATCCTGCGGTATTTCTGGGATTGGGCGCCTGCTCCTTCAACGGGGCGAGCTACAGCACCTGCTCGACCACCGGCAACACCCAGCAGCGCCGTGTGCTGACGCTGCTCAACCCGGCGCAGGGCGCGCTCTACAGCACTATCGCGCAGACCGACGACGGCAACCTGGCGCACTACAACGCGCTGGGCGTTTCGATCGAGCACCGCTTCTCCCACGGCTTCAACTGGCTGGCCAACTACACGGACGGGCAGTGCCTGAGCACCTACGATTTCGGCGGCGAACTGGCGGGCAACAACTACCAGGATCCCAACAACCGCCGCGGCGAATACGGGCGCTGCAACTTCGACCGCCGCAGCATTTTCAACACCTCACTGGTGCTGATCAGTCCGGGCGTCGGCGGGGGCTGGGCCAGCCGGTTCACCAAGGATTGGGAAGTGGCGCCGGTCATCAGCTTTTACAACGGGCAGCCATTCAGCATTACCGACGGCACCGACGTTTCGCTGACGGGCGTCAACGCCGACCGTCCGAACGTGGTGGCGACCAGCGGCGTGCTGCCGCACAACCTGGTGCAGTGGTTCAATCCGGCCGCATTCGCGACGCAACCGGCGGGCACCTACGGGAACTCGGGACGTGACAACCTGGTGAACCCGGGCAGCATTAACTGGGACATGGCGTTGGACCGGAACTTCCAGATGAAGGAGCGCTACAAGGTGCAGGTTCGCGCTGACTTCTTCAACATCATGAATCACGCCAACTGGAACGGGCCGGCGGCCGGCATGACGAGCTCGACCTTCGGGCAGATCACCAGCTTCGGCGGTCCGCGGCTGATCCAGTTGGCTCTGAAGTTGTACTTCTAACGGCGGCTTTTCCGGGGCTGGCACCGCTCGCTGCGGTCGCGGCCCGGAAAATTCCCCGTATGTTGACGCGCGGCGCTCCGGAGTTACTCCGGGCGCCGCGTTGTTATTTTTGGAGCGGTGGATTGGCGCAGGCGATAACCGGTCTCGGTCGGCAACGTCTCTGGGCGGCGGATTGCGGCAGGAAGAGCGTCGAGTCGAGTCTCGACGCGGCAGAGACGAGTTAACTGTGTCACACAGCGTTCTTATTTGGCGTCGCGCCAGTTATCGCCGATGCCGATATCGACTAACAGCGGCACGGCTAACTGGCCGGCGCCTTCCATCTCGCGCCTGACTAACTGACTTACCGGCTCGATTTCCTCGGGCGGAACTTCGAAGACCAGTTCGTCGTGGACCTGCAACAGCATGGCGGTTTGGTATCCGCCGGCTTGCAGCGCGGCATCCACCCGCACCATGGCGAGCTTGATCAGGTCGGCGGCGGTGCCTTGCAGGGGCGAATTGACGGCGGTGCGTTCGGCAAAGCCGCGGGCGTTGGGGTTGCGGCTGTTCATGTCGGGGATGGGGCGTTCGCGGCCGAACAGCGTGCGGGTGACGCCCGTGCGACGGACTTCGGCGATGGTGTCGTCGAGCCAGCGGCGCACGCCGGTGTAGCGGGCGAAATAATTTTTAATGTAGCGCTCGGCTTCGGTGCGCGAGATGCCTAACTGGGCCGCCAATCCAAAGGCGCTGATGCCGTAGACGATGCCGAAATTGACGACCTTGGCATCGCGGCGAGCCTCGGCAGTAACCATCAGGGGCGGCACGCCGAGCACCTCCGAGGCGGTGCGGCGGTGGATGTCCTCGCCGTTGCGGAAGGCTTCGAGCAGTAGTTCGTCGCCCGAGAAGTGGGCCAGCAGGCGTAGCTCGATCTGGGAGTAATCGGCGCCCAACAGCTTCCAGCCTTCGCGGGGCACAAAGGCCGCGCGGATCTCGCGGCCGAGAGCGGTGCGGATGGGAATATTCTGCAGGTTGGGATTCGAGGAGGAGAGTCGTCCGGTGGCCGCGCCGGTCTGGTTGAAGCTGGTGTGCAGGCGCAGCGTTTGCGGATCGAGCAGCGCCGGCAGGGCGTCCACGTAAGTGCCTTTGAGCTTGGCGATCTGGCGATATTCGAGAACCTTGCGCACGATTTCGTGATCGGCCGCCAAATCGTCGAGCACGTCGGCGGCGGTGGAGATGGTTTTGCCTTTGCCGTATTTCACGGGCGCGGGCAGTTTCAGATCTTCGAACAGGACGCGGCCCAATTGCTGCGGCGAGGCAATGTTGAAGGGCTTGCCGGCGAGCTCATGGATCTGGGTGGTGAGGCGCGCGATTTCGGTTTCCATCATGGCCGAGAGGCGCCGCAGTTCGGCGGTGTCGATGCGGACACCGGTGCGCTCCATGCGCGCCAGCACACGTGCGAGCGGCAGTTCAATGTCGCGATAGAGGTTCGTGAGGCCGCGGACTTGCACGGCCGGCGACAACTGCTGGAAGATTTCGAGCGTGAGATCGGCGTGCTGTTCGGGAGATGGGCCGAGCTTCAAATCGAGCCGGCGGCGCGCCTGTTCCTCGAGCGGACAGCCGGACGGGTCGGCATCCAACAGGAAGGCGTAGAGCATCACGTCGTGCTCGAAGCCGCGCGCCAGGATGCCCATTTTGTCGAGCGTGAGGATGGCGCTTTTGACGTCGCAGGCGATCTTGGGACGGGCGGCATCTTCGAGCCACGGCTTGAGCGCGGCGACGTTTTCGGCGGTCACTGCGCGCGCTTCGCCGGGCCGCCAGGCGAGGCCGATGGTGTCGAGCGCGAATTCGCTTTCGTCCGATCGCGAAATGGCTACGGCCACCGGCGTTCCTTCGGGCACGGCCGCGAGCCAGGCCTGCAAGTCCGCGGGCGCCGGAATCACCTGGTAATCGCGCACGCGGGTATCGTCGCCGGGGCCGAGTTCTTTCAGCAGGCTATGGAACTCCAGTTCCTTGTAGATGGCCTTGAGCTGTGGGATGTCGGCGGGCTGGGTCTTCACGGCATCGAGCGAGAATTCAATGGGCACGGAGGTTTCGATGGTGGCCAGGCGCTTGCTCATGCGGACCTGCTCGGCGTTCTTCTGCAGGCTTTCGCGATACATTTTGCGCTCGACCTCGGCGGCCCGTTCGAGGACGGCTTCGACGGAGCCAAAGCGCTCGATGAGGTCGCGCGCGCCCTTCTCGCCGATGCCGGGAGCGCCGGGAATGTTGTCGATGGAATCGCCCTTGAGCGCCAGCAGGTCGGCCACGCGCTCGGGCGGCACACCCATGAACTCTTTGACCTTTTCGGGGTTGTACCACTCGTCGTCCTTGGCGGGATTGAGCATCGAGACGCGGTCGGTAACGAGTTGCAGCATGTCCTTGTCGCTCGAGACGATCACGACTTCGCGGCCGGCAGCGGCGGCGCGCCGAGCCAGCGTACCGATCACATCGTCGGCCTCGAAGCCGCGGTACTCGAGGATGGGGATGCGCATGGCTTCGAGGATGCGGCGCACATAGGGGATCTGGTCGGCGAGATCCTGCGGCATCTCGGTGCGATTGGCTTTGTACTCGGCGAACTCCGTCAGCCGGTGGGTGGGTTCGCTGCTCTCGAAAACGGCCGCGATGTAAGGAGGATCGAACTCCTTCGAGAGCCGCCGCAGCATATTGTTGAAGATGTAGACCGCCTCGGTGGAAATGCCGGTGCTGGTGCGCATGGGCGGCGCGCCGCTGCGGGCGCGGGCGTGATAGGCGCGGAAAATGAAGCCGAAAGTATCGATCAGGAAGAAGCGAGCTTGTGGCACTGGGCTCCATGATAGCGCCCGGATCCCACGGTATTCACGGGTTCCACTGGATTCACCACGCAGCCACGGAGGCGGCGAAGGGAACGCGGAGGAAACGAGGGGGTTTTGACTCTACGCGCAGTCCAGTCGGTGATGAGCGCCGCTCTCGCGTTGGTTGGTCTTCACGCTTGGCAGCCGCCGCAAGCGCTCCATCGCCGGCTGGGGCGGCGCGGCCCAATCATCGAGCGCAACCGGCAGATCGACGAAGCCCTGTTCGCCGCGCTCGATCGCACCGCGCAACTCTATCGCCACACTGGCGCAGGCCAATGCCAGCCGGATCGGCGATGGCGCGGGCGTTGCTGCGCGATGCCAACACCAGGTTGATCGCCGTCGAGCGCGCGCTGACCTTGTCTGACGGACTGCCCAACCTTCCCTGGTTCCAACAACAGATTGATGCGCCCGGCTTCTACACGGGCTACGGCGTGAAGACGCCGGCCGTCCCCGAAGCCATCGAGCAGGACGAATGGAAGCTGGCGGATGAGCAGATCGGGGGCATGGGCCAGGTGCTGGAGAATGCCGGTGAGGCAATTGAAGGAGGAGCGTCAGCACTGGGACCGGCGGTGAAGCAGCAATCCGCCGCTTACTTGAGGATCCCAAACATGTTCGAGAAGTCGTCCGTCCACATGCGGAAGGGCCGCTCCGGCCGCAACTCTTTGGCCTCTTTTCGCAGTTCCGGATGCGCATCCGCCGCGGCCGGGCTCATCAACAGCGCCCACGAGCAATCGAAGCACAGAAAGTCGTCGTGCGGCGGCGAATAACGATAGACCAGCGCAAGTTTGTGGAGTGCGTTGGCAGCCCGTTCCATGACCGGTTGCAGGTTGAGATAGAGATTGGAAATATTCACCGCCAGAATGCCGCCGGGCTTGAGATGCCGGAAGTACGTCTGAAATGCCTCGCGGGTGATCAGGTGTACGGGCACCGAATCGCCCGAGAAAGCATCCATCACCAGCAAATCGAACTGCTGGTCGGGCTCTGACTCCAGCGCCAGCCTGCCGTCACCCAGGGAGACCTCGACTTTGGCCGGGGTGTCCGCAAGATAGGTGAACTGCGAGCGCGCGATGTCCAGCACCAGCGGATTGATTTCGTAAATCCGGATCGTATCCCCAGGCCGTCCATAGGCGGCCAGCGTTCCGCACCCGAGGCCCAGGATCCCGATGCGGCGCGGGCGCCCTTCCGTCGCGCGCATCGCACGGCCGATTCCCGAATCCGGGCAGAAGTAACTGACGGGCAGCCGCCGGTATTCATCGCGCAGCATCTGTTGCCCGTGATTGACCACTCCGTGAACCAACTTGCGCGCCGCGTCGTTCTCTTCCTGGGGGTCGCCGTCGTCCTTCACTCGCAGCAGGCCATAGAAGTTACGCGCCACTACCCGGTATCCCTTCACCATCGACTGCATGATCGCGCCGATGCACCAGACATAGCCGCCCAAAACGATCGCGAGGGCCGCTGTCGCCGCCCATCGTGCCGCCGCTGGCTGGACCCTTAATTCCCGCAGAAGCACCAGAGTCACCACTGCCAGGCAGAACGCGAGTCCGATCGGAAACTCGTAGTAGGCGTGCAGAAAGTTCGGTGCGGCAAGCCCGACGAACAACCCGCCCGCTGCGCCGCCCAATGAAAGCGTCACGTAGAAAGCGGTGAGATGCTGCGGATCCGGTTTCAGCCGCACCAGTTCTCCGTGGCAGACCATGCAGCACACGAACAGCGCCGCACCCATGGCAGGAATGAGACGCTGAATCTTCATCATCGCGATCTGGTGGATCCACGGCGAATCAAAGTCGCCGTGTCCAGGCCACAATTCGAACGCCATAAACGACAACGACACTGCGAGCAGCGGCAGAAACACCGCCCGCCGGTAGAGGGCGGGAGCTTCGAAACAAACGATGAAAGAAAGCAGATACACCGCCAGCGGCAGGACCCACAGGAATGGAATGGCGGCCACGTCTTGGGTGAGGTGATTGGTCACCGAAAGGAGCAGAACCGACGCGCTGCATGCCAACCCCAGCCAGAGCAGTCGCAAGGTCCACGGCGGCGAAGGGCTCTCCGCCGCCTTTTCCGCCAGGCGAGCCGAAGAGGCTGCCGGATGCTGCGCCGATCTCCAGCCGGTGGCGGCGCAGACCGCCGCGAAGATCAGGTAGGCCCCCGACCAGATCCACGCCTGCATTCGATTGGGCAGGATCGGCTCGATCGCCAGCGGATAACTGAGCAGCGCCAGCATCGACGCGAAGTTGGACAGAGCAAACAGCCGGTACGGCATTCCCTCCTTGTGATCGCGCGCGTACCACGCCTGAAGCAGCGGGCTGGTGGAGGACAGCAGAAGATAGGGTAGCCCGACCGTCACCGCCAGCAGCGCCAGGATTCGAAACGATGGCTGCGCGATAGTGCTTGATTTCCAGTGGGGATTCGGAAGAATCGGCAGCGCGACCACGCTGGCAGCCAGCAAAGCCGAATGGAGGAGAGCCTGCCGGCGTGCCGGAAACGCGCGCTGCATCCAGTGCGCGTAGAGGTAGCCCAACACCAGCACGAGCTGAAAGAAGACCATGCAAGTGCTCCACACCGCGGACGTGCCGCCGAACCAGGGCAGGATCAGCTTGGCGATGATCGGCTGGACCTCGAACAGGAGGAAGGCCGATAAGAAGATTGTTACGGTGTACAGCACTCCCATAGAGGATACATCTGCGGCAAAGGCGGCCAACAAAGGCTACGCGGTGGAGCAACTCCACATGAAAGGAAATTAATTCAGAATGAACCGGCTCCGGATCTCGAGTTCCGATATCATGGCCCAGACGAAATCTGCCCGTCGAAATCACAAAAGGGAGTGCAAAATGAAGAGACTTTTGACCGTGATGCTCGGCCTCTCGTTGCTTGTGGCCGTTGCCAGTGTCTCCGCGCAGGACACCAAGAAAGAGGAGAAGACGCAGAAGAACAAGACGAAGGGCAAGCGCAAGAAGGGCGAAGAAACCAAGAAAAGCTAGCGTGTAGGTTCCTTCAACCGACGCACACTTCAGCTATCATCGCCGCCGCTTTCGCGTTGTGAGCCGATTTCACGCCTGCTGCTGTCGCAAGCGCTCC
>Ga0335085_10006959_pt1 | contig 17697 bp, 16 predicted proteins | sample Lox_Sample_45_FD_206712 | JGI IMG/M metagenome (GOLD analysis project Ga0335085, IMG submission 206712) | Soil microbial communities from Loxahatchee National Wildlife Refuge, Florida, United States - Lox_Sample_4.5 | ecosystem: Environmental > Terrestrial > Soil > Wetlands | place: USA...
GCGCGCCGAATGGCCGTCGAACAGGACGGTGCAGGCGCCGCAGACGCCGTGCTCGCAGCCGAGGTGGGTGCCGGTCAGCCCGAGCTGATGGCGCAGGAAATCGGCAAGCGTGAGCCGGACCGGCACCGTCGTTTCGCGGCGCTTGCCGTTCACCGCCACCGCGATCGTGCGCGTCTCGCTCATGCCCTCGCTCCCACGCGCTCATGCGCTTTCAGCAGCGCACGGCGCGACAGCACCGTCGCCAGTTGCTGGCGGTAGGACGCCGGCGCGTGGATGTCGTCGATGGCCTCGCAGGCGCGCAGCATCTCGCAAATCTCGCGCAGCCGCTTCTCTTCGATGCGCTCGCCGATCAGCGCCCGCTCGACCTCGCGGGCGCGCACCGGCGCCGGCCCCATGCCGCCGAGCGTCAGCGAGGCACGCGTCACCTTTCCGTTGGCGTCTTCCTCGAGCAGCGCCGCCGCCGAGACTATGGCGAAATCGCCGTGACGGCGGGCGAACTCGACGAAGGCGTAGCCGTGACCTTCGGGCCAGCACGGAAACGTGGCGCCGGTGACCAATTCATCGAGCTCGATGGCCGGCGTCATATAGGCGACCGGAAACGCGGCAAAGTCGATATCGCGCGCGCCGTTCCTGCCGGCGACCGCAATCTTCGCGTCCATCGCCGCCGCGACCGAGACCAATTCCGCCGACGGATCGAGATGGCACAGCGAGCCGCCGAGCGTGCCGCGGTTGCGGGTCTGGCGGTGACCGACTTGCCGGATCGCCTCATGCATCAGCGGACAGCGCTTGGCGACGACAGCGGAGAACTCGATGTCGCGCTGGCGCGTCATGGCGCCGATCTCCAGCGCGCCGTCCTTCTCGCGGATATGGCTCAAGCCGTCGACCCGGTTGAGGTCGATGACATGGTCGGGCAGCACGAAACGCATGTTGAGCATCGGCATCAGCGATTGGCCGCCCGCGAGCAACTTGGCGTTGTCGAGGCTGGTCAACAGCCCTACCGTGTCGGCAACACTGCGCGGATCGTGATAGGAAAAACGCGGCGGTTTCATCCCGGCTGACCGGCCTTCCTTGCACCTTGGCGTGCTTTGACTCTGTGCCAAAAACCGTGCATCAATTCAAAAAGATACGTCAATCCCAAAGTTGAAACCAGCCGATGAAGCCCGCGGCGTTTCGCTACCACGCGCCGAAAACCGTCGACGAAGCGGTCGCGCTGTTGGCCGAGGTCGCGCCGCAGGACGGCCGCGTGCTCGCCGGCGGCCAGAGCCTCGTGCCCACCATGGCGTTCCGGCTGGCCAAGCCCACGCATCTCGTCGACATCAACGGCGTCGCCGCGCTCGACCGCATCCAAGTGGCGGACGGCAAGCTCAGGATCGGCGCCTGTGTGCGCCATTCGGCGTTCGAGCGGCCGGTCTGCGACGGCCCGCTCGGCAAGCTCCTCGCCGATGTGATGCGCCACATCGCCCATTATCCGATCCGCAACCGCGGCACGTTCTGCGGCAGCCTCGCCCACGCCGATCCGGCTTCCGAATGGTGCCTGGTGCTGGCGGCGCTCGACGGCGAGGTTTTGGCCAAAAGCGCCCGCGGCGAACGCGTCATCGCGGCGCGCGATTTCTTCAAGGGCATCATGACCACGGCGTTGCGCGACGACGAGCTTTTGGTCGAGGCGCGCCTGCCGCTGTTGTCCGCCGACACGCGTTGCGGCTTCTATGAGTTCAGCAGGCGACAAGGCGATTTCGCCATGGCCGCAGCGCTCGGCGTCTATCGCCTCGACGGCGGCAAGATGGCCGAGCCGCGCGTCGCCGTCGGCGGCGCCGAGCCCAATCCGCGGCGCATTGCGCAGGCCGAAGCCAAGCTCGCGGGTGCCGCGCCCGGCGACGCGGCCTTCCGCGCCGCAGCCGACGCGGCGATGACCGCGGTCGATGCCATGGAAGATGCGACGACCACCGCGGAGTTCCGCCGCGATCTCGTGCTTGCGGTGACGCGCCGGGCGCTCGAACGCGCAGCGGCATGAGGTGCATATCAACGTCCGCTCGTCCCCGCGAAAGCGGGGACCCGGTGGACACTCTGGATTCCCGCTTGCGCGGGAATGGGCGGATGAAATCAAGATGAGTGCCAACCCAAAGTCGCCGTGGATCGGTCAATCGGTCACACGGCTCGAAGACCCGCCGCTGGTCGCCGGCCGCGGCGAGTTCGCCGGCGACATCAATTTTCCGCATCAGCTTTGCATGCGCATCGTGCGCTCGGGCCACGCCCACGGCCGCATCGTCGCGCTCGACTTGTCCGCGGCGCGGGCGTTGCCCGGCGTGTTCGCGGTGTGGAGCGCCGCCGACATCGCCGACGTGCCGCCGGTCGATTTTCGCGAGGGCTCGATCCCGGCGCTCGATCCATACCGCCAGCCGGTGCTGGCGAACGAGCTGGTGCGCTATGTCGGCGAGCCGGTCGCCGCGGTGTTCGCCGAGAATCCTTATGTTGCCGAGGACGCCGCCGATCTGGTGACGATGGAGATCGCAGAGCTGCCGCCGCTGCTCGATGCGCAAGCGGCGCCGGTGGAATTCTCCCCAGGCCACAGCACCGAGGCCTCGATCATCCGCCAGGGCTATGGCGACGTCGACGCGGTGTTCGGCGCCGCCAAGCACGTCGTCGCCATCGAAGTCGCCATCGGCCGGCATTCCGGCGTGCCGCTGGAAACCCGCGGCGCCATCGGCCGCTACGACGCCGCGCGCGGCATTCTCGAATTGCACGGCGCCGCCAAGGTGCCGCACCGCAATCAGGAACTGCTGTCGCGCATGCTGAACATTCCGCCGAGCGCGATCCACGTCCACGAGTCCCATGTCGGCGGCGGTTTTGGCATTCGCGGCGAGCTTTATCCCGAGGACGTGCTGGTCTGCGTCGCGGCGAAAAAATTCAATCGCGCGGTGAAGTGGATCGAGGACCGCCGCGAGCATTTGATCGCGGCCAACCACTCGCGCCAGCAGCTGCACAAGATCCGCGCCGCGGTCGACGGCGACGGCGTCATCCTCGCCATCGACGACCTCTATTTCCACGACCAGGGCGCCTATGTGCGCACCCACGCGGCGCGCGTCGTGCACATGACGGCGGGCATCCTGCCTGGGCCGTACCGCGTGCCGGCCTATCGCTCGGTCGGCCACTTCCGCCTCACCAACAAGACGCCGGCCGCGACCTATCGCGCGCCCGGCCGCTACGAGACCACCTTCGTGCGCGAGCGCCTGGTCGATGCCATCGCCGCGCAGCTCAACATCGACCGCGTCGAGATCCGGCGGCGCAATTGCATCACTGCTGCCGAGATGCCCTACCCGCGGCCGCTCGAAGCGCTCGGCGAGGAAATCCACTACGACACCGGCGACTATGTCGGGCTGCTCGACAAGCTGTTCGCCAAGATCGGCTGGGACGCGCTCAACGCCCAGGTGAAAACGCGCAAGGCCGCGGGCGAGCTGGTCGGCATCGGGCTGTGCATGTTCGTGGAAAAGAGCGGCCTCGGCCCGACCGACGGCGTGAAGATTTCCGTCGACACCTCGGGCGCGGTCGAAGTGCTGACCGGCGGCGCCTCCATCGGCCAGGGTTTCGAGACGGTGATGGCGCAGGTCGCCGCCGATGTGCTTGGCGTCGATTATCGTCGCTGCCGCGTCATCCACGGCCAGACCGACCTCATCCCGTTCGGCATCGGGGCGCATGCCTCGCGCGCCACGGTGATGACGGCGTCGGCGACCCACATCGCCGCCCTCAACGTGCGCAAGAAGGCGCTCGAAGTCGCCGGCGAGCTGCTGCAATGCGCGCCCGACGATCTCGACATCGTCGACGGCGAAGTGGTGCGGCGCGATCGCAGCGGCGGCCCATCCATCAGCCTCGGCAAGATCGCGCAAAATCTGGCGCCGACCTCGAAGCTGCTGAACGGCCGCGCGCCAGGGCTGTCCGACGAAGGCTGGTTCAGGACCGAGCATCAGGTCTACCCGTACGGCAGCCACGTCGCCGTAGTACGGGTCGACCGCGACACCGGCGGCGTCGCCATCGAGCGCTACGCTATCGCCTACGACATCGGCCGCGCCATCAATCCGGCGCTGGTCGAGGGCCAGATCGTCGGCGGCTTCGCCCAAGGGCTCGGCGGCGCGCTGTTCGAGGAGTTCACCTTCAGCGAGCGCGGCGATCCGCTGGCCGCGACCTTCGCCGATTATCTCTTGCCCGCCGTGCACGAGACGCCGGTGCCCGAGGTGCTGCTGCGCGAGGACTACACCTCGCCGCTCAACCCGCTCGGCATCAAGGGCGCCGGCGAAAGCGGCATCACCGGGGTCGGCGCCGCGATCGCCTCGGCCATCGACGACGCCATCGGCATCCCTGGCGCGGTGCGCGCACTCCCCGTGACGCCGCAGCGGATGAAGGCGCTGCTGGAAAAGCGCGCCGTCACTGCGGCTTGATCTTCGCCGTCCGGATCACCTTGCCCCACAGCGCCGTCGCGTCGGCGACGAACCTGCCGAACTGCGCCGGCGTCATCGGCGTCGGCGTGAAGCCGAGATCGGCGAGCTTTGCGGCAATGGTGGCATCAGCGAGCGAGGCGTTGACCTTGGCGTTGAGAAAATCGATCACCGCGGCGGGCGTATCCTTCGGCGCGCCGAAACCGATGGCGCCGTAGACCTCGTAGCCCGGCACGGTCTCGGCAACGGCCGGCACGTCGGGCAGCATTGCCACGCGCGTCGCGGTGGTCACCGCGAGCGGGCGCAGCGTGCCGGCCTTGAGATAACCGAGCGACGAAACGATGGGGTCGAACATGACCTGGACGCGACCGGCGATGAGGTCGCTCTGCGCCTGCATCTCGCCGCGCGCCGGCACGTGCACGAGATCGACGCCGGCCAGCATCTTGAACAGCTCGCCGGCGACGTGAGTGAGGTTGCCGGTGCCGGTCGAGGTCATGTTGATCTCGCCGGGATGCGCCTTGGCATAGGCGATGAACTCGGCCACGGTCTTGGCCGGGAACGACGGCGTCACCTCCATGACGAACGGATTGCGGCCGATGCTCGCCACCGGGACGATGTCGCGGAGAAAATCGAATTTCAGGTCGGTATAGAGCGAGGCATTGATGAAGTTCGGCGAGCCGACCTGCAGCAGCGTGTAGCCGTCGGGCGGCGCCCGCACCACCATCTCGGCGGCGATGTTGCCGCCGGCGCCCGGCCGGTTCTCGATCAGAAAGTTCTGGCCGGTGTGCTCCGACAGCCATTGCGCCAAAAGCCGCGCCACCACGTCGGGCGCGCCGCCGGCATTGAAGCCGATGACGATGCGCACCGGCCGCGCCGGATAGGCCTGCGCGTCCGCCACGCGCGCGGCCGCGGGCAGCGCGGCGGCGCCCGCAGCGAGATGAAGAAACCGGCGGCGCGAGGATTTCATGGCGGCGCCTCAGTCGAGATGCACGCCGATGGCCTTCACCAGCGGCGTCCAGCGCGCGACCTCCTCGGCCATGAAGGTCTTAAATTTTTCCTGGCTCCAATCGGGCGTCACCGGAATCACAGCGGCTTCGACCAGCGACTTCTGATAGGCCGCGTCGGCAACGGCGGTGCGGTTCGCTTCGCCGATTTTGGCGACGATATCCGGCGCCGTTGCCGCCGGCACGAACAGGCCCATGACCTGTTCGGCATAGAGTCCCGGCACGCCGGCCTCGATGCAGGTCGGGATGTCGGAAGCGATGCTGATGCGGGTCGGATTGGTGACGGCCAGCAGGCGCAGCCTGCCGGTGCGGTGATATTCCAGCACCTGACTGGTCATGGCCGGCACGATCATCGGAATTTGCCCGGCGATGGCGTCGGCGATCGCGGGACCGGCGCCGCGATACGGCACGTGCGGCAGGTCGGCGATGCCGGCGAGGCTTTTCAGCATCTCGCCGCTGAGATGATTCATGGTGCCGGCGCCGGGCGTGCCGTAGGACAATTTCCCCGGATTGGCCTTGATGTAGTCGACCAGCTCCTTGAGGTTTTTCACCGGCACGGCGGGATTGACGGCCATGGCGAAGCCCGTGGTCGCCAGCATCGACGCCATCGTCAGATCCTTCATCGGATCGAGCAGCGGGTGATCCCGCAAGATCATGTCGGTAAGGTGAAGCCCGGTGCTGCCGAGGAAAATCGTGTAGCCGTCGGCTGCAGAGTGCGCGACCGCCGCGGCGGCGAGCGAGCCGCCGGCGCCCGGCTGGTTCTCGACAAAGACGGTGCCGAGCTTACCGCTTTTGCTCACTTTGTCGGCCCACGGCCGGCCGACAATGTCGAACACGCCGCCGGGCGGGAACGGCAGCACCAGGCGGATCGGCCGGGTCGGATAGGTGTCGGCCCCTGCCGCGCGCGGCGCGGCGGCAACGCCCGCGGCACCTGCCGCAAAGTGCAAAAACTCGCGGCGATCGATTTTCATCTTGCCTCCCCCGCTTGGTGCGGCACGATTTTTTTATCGTGCTCGATCGAAATAGCGCGCCGTCAGTCAGCCTTGATGTGGGCGAACTTGACCACCTTGCCCCACTTCTCGGTCTCCTCGGCCATGTACTTGCCGAACTCGGCCGGCGTCATGATCATGGCTTCGGCGCCGAGCTCGGTAAAGCGCGCCTTGATCGCCGGCTCGGCCAGCACGGCGTTGATCGACTTGTTGAGCTTGTCGATGATCTGTGGCGGCGTCTTCGCCGGCGCGCCCATGGCGTCCCACACATAGGCATTGTAGCCCGGCACGGTTTCAGCCGCGGTCGGCACGCCGGGCAGCGCTGCGGAGGGCGTTTCGCCGGTCACCGCGATCGCGCGCAGCTTGCCGGCCTTGATGAAATTGACGGTCTGCGCGATCGGCGTGAACGAGGCCTGGACCTGGCCGCTGAGCAGGTCAGGCAGGTAGCTGCTTTTGTACGGCACGTTGGTCAGATCGACGCCGGCCATGGCCTTGAACAATTCGCCGGCCACGTTGGTGGCGGCGCCGCTGCCGACCGAGGCGTAGTTGATCTTGCCGGGATTGGCCTTGGCGTAGGCGATGAACTCGGGCAGCGTCTTGGCCGGCAGCGACGGATTGACCGCAAGCACCAGCGCCAGCTTCACCAGCCCCGACACCGGCGCGATGTCGCGCTTCAGATCGAACGACAGATTATCGTACAGCGAGGTGTTGATGACGTTGCTGACCGTCAACACCACGAGCGTGTAGCCGTCGGGCGCCGCGTGCGCCACGAGCTCGGTGCCGACATTGCTGGCGCCGCCGGGCCGGTCGTCGACGATGAACTGCTGGCCCAGGCGCTCCGACAGCGGCTGCGCGACGATGCGCGCGATGACGTCGGGGGCGATGCCGGCCGGATACGGCACGACGATGCGCACCGGCCGGGTCGGATAATCCTCGGCCCGGGCGGCCGCCGGCAGCGCCGCGGCCGAAGCGGCGCCTCCCGCGAGCTGCAAAAACCGTCTCCGGGGCAGTGTCAGGCCAAGACTTTTGCCAGGTCTCATTTCAAATCCTCGAACGCGATGCCGTCGCCGGCCGGTTTTCAGTGCCCACTGCTACCAAGCCGGCTGATTTTCCGATATCCCGCGCTGCAGCGAAAGGGTGCGACATAACTGCGGCCCGCACGCGCCGTAACGGCCATTCTTAACTCTCATTAAACTGACAAGTTAGCATTCTATAGCTCGTGGGAAGGTGGGCGAAGCGTTACACTGAGCCCCCGCTGATTCCTGCCGATCCGGGGGAAATCGCATGCGCGCCCTGCAATTGCCGTTCACGGCCCGTTTCATCAGCTACACAATCGTCGTGTTGCTCACGGCATCCCTGCTGTGGGTCGATGTCGAGGTCAATTCCAGGTTCTACGTCGTCATCCCACTGGTCGTCTGCATCGGCCTCACCGTCGTAGGCTTGGTCGATCTCATCCAGACCCGGCATTCGGTGCTGCGCAACTATCCGCTCACCGCGCACATCCGCTTCATCCTGGAGGAGATTCGCCCCGAGATCCGCCAGTACTTTCTCGAGAGCGAAAAGGACGGCACGCCGTTCTCCCGCGACAAACGCGCCATCGTCTACCAGCGCGCCAAGCGGGCGTTGCAGACGCGGCCGTTCGGCACCCAGAACGACGTGTATGCGGCGGGCTACGAATGGCTCGATCATTCGATGGCGCCGAAGCCCGTGGTCAAGGAGCCGTTCCGCGTCGTCATCGGCGGGCCCGATTGCAAAACGCCCTACTCGGCCTCGATCTTCAACATTTCGGCGATGAGCTTCGGCGCGCTGAGCTCGCGCGCCATCCTGGCGCTGAATGCCGGCGCCAAGAAGGGCAACTTCGCCCACGATACCGGCGAAGGCGGCTACTGCGCCTATCACCGGCAGAACGGCGGCGACATCGTCTGGGAGCTCGGCTCCGGTTATTTCAGCGCCCGCAATCCGGACGGCACGTTCGCGCCGGAGAAATTCGAAGCCAACGCCAAGAGCGACCAGATCAAGATGGTCGAGCTGAAACTGAGCCAGGGCGCCAAGCCCGGCCACGGCGGCGTCCTGCCCGGCGCCAAGGTCAGTGCGGAAATCGCCGCGGCGCGCGGCGTGCCGGCCGGCGTCGACTGCATCTCGCCGTCGCGCCATTCGGCGTTCTCGACCCCGATCGAGATGATGGAATTCATCGCCAAGATGCGCGACTTGTCCGGCGGCAAGCCGGCGGGCTTCAAGCTTTGCGTCGGGCACCCTTGGGAGTTCCTCGCCGTCTGCAAGGCGATGCTGGAGACGGAGATCTATCCCGACTTCATCGTCGTCGACGGTAAGGAAGGCGGCACCGGAGCGGCGCCGCTCGAATTCACCGACCATATCGGCATGCCGCTGCGCGAGGGGCTGAACTTCGTGCACAACGCGCTGATCGGCATCAACGCCCGCGACCGCGTCAAGATCGGCGCCTCGGGCAAGATCGTCAGCGCCTTCGATATCGCCCGCGCCATGGCGCTCGGCGCCGACTGGTGCAATTCGGCGCGCGGCTTCATGTTCGCGCTCGGCTGCATCCAGTCGCAGTCGTGCCATACCGACAAATGCCCGACCGGCGTCGCCACCCAGGACAAGGTGCGCCAGCGCGCGCTGGTGGTGCCCGACAAGGCCGAGCGCGTCGCCAACTTCCACCGCGCCACCATCGAGGCGCTGGCGGAGCTGGTCGCCGCCGCCGGCCTCGATCATCCGACCCAGTTCTCGCCGGCGCATTTCTCGCGGCGCATCTCGCCGCACGAGGTGAAAAGCTTCACCGAGCTTTATCCGACGCTGTCGCCCGGCGAATTGATCGCCGGCACCAGCGACAAGCGGTTTGAAAACGCCTGGGCCATGGCCAGCGCCCACGAATTCCGCGCCATGCCGCGCTTCGCCGCGGTCAGCCCGGTGCTGACCAACGGCGGCGGAATCGCTACTCGGCTTTGATGCCGGCGGCGCGGATCACCTTGGTCCATTTTTCGTTTTCGGCGACGAACAGCTTGTCGAGATCGGCCGGCGTCGCGACGTAGGGCACCGCGCCCAGGTCGGCCAAGCGCGCAACGATGGTGGGATCGGCCAGCGCCGCATTGATCGTAGCGTTGAGCTTGTCGATGACCGCGACCGGAGTTTGCTTCGGCGCCGCGATACCGACCCAGCCCCTGGCCTCGAAGCCCGGCTGAAACTCGGCCAGCGCCGGGATGTCCGGCAGCGGCGGCCAGCGCTTTGTCGTGGTCACGGCAAGCGCGCGCAACTTGCCTTGTTTGATGAGCGAGAATGACGTCGGCAGATTGTCGATCGCCGCATCGACCCGGCCGGCGAGCAGATCGGGAATCATCGGCGCCGAGCCCTTGTATGGCACGTGCACCATCTCGATGCCGGCGTTCATCTTGAACAAGGCGCCGGCGATCTGCGAGATCGTGCCGGTGCCAAACGACGCCATGTTGACCTTGCCCGGATTGGCTTTGGCGTAGGCGATCAGCTCGGGCACGGATTTGACCGGCAGCGCCGGATTGACCTCGAGCACCAGCGGCGTGACCTGGATGCCGGCGACCATGGCGAAGTCGCGAATGAAATTGAAGCTGAGATCGGGATAGAGCGCTGGGTTGATGGCGTTGGTGCCGACGGCAGCGAGCAGCGTGTAGCCGTCGGGCGCGGCGTGGGCCACGGCTTCGGTGGCGATATTGGTGGCGGCGCCGGGCCGGTCCTCGATGACGACCGGCTGCCCGAGCCGCTCCGACACCCACTGCCCAATCAGCCGCGCGGCGATGTCGGTCGGGCCGCCGGCGGTAAAACCGACCAGGATGTGAATCGGCCGGTCGGGATAATCGTCGGCACGCGCGGCACGCGCGATTGCCGGCAGCGCAAGGGCGCCCGTTGCGAGATGCAGAAACGTCCGACGTTTCATTTGATCCCCCATCAAACGGCTGCAGACTGGTCTGAAACAGCCTACACCACGCCTGCGAACGCGTGGAGAGCCGTTCGCACGCGGCGACGATCACTCCGCCTTGATGCCGGCAGCGCGGATCACCTTGCCCCACTTCTCGGTCTCGTCGGCGATCAGCTTGGCGTAGTCGGCCGGCGAGCCGGTGAGCGGCATGCCGCCCATGTCGGCGATCCGCGGAGCGATCGTCGCGTCGGCGAGGCCGGCATTGATCTCGCGGTTGAGCGTGGCGACGATGTCGGCGGGCACCGCCTTCGGCGCAGCGACGCCGAACCATGAGCTTGCCTCGAAGCCCGGCACGAACTCGGCGACCGTGGGCACGCCGGGCAGCGCCTCCGACGGCTTCAGCGTCGTCACCGCCAGCGGCCGCAACTGGCCGCCGCGGATATGGCCGATCGACGCGGTCATGGTGGCAAAGCCGACCTGGACCTGGCCGGCAATCAGATCGGCCATGGCCGGCCCGTCGCCGCGATACGGCACGTGCTGCAAGCCGGCGCCGGTCATCGAATTGAACAGCTCGCCGGCCAGATGGCTCGCGGTGCCGATGCCGGCCGAGGCGAAGCTGAGCTTGCCCGGATTGGCCTTGGCGTAGGCGATCAATTCCGGAATGGTCTTGACCGGCAGCGACGGATTGACCTCGGCGACATTGGGCACGCGCACCACGCCGGCGACCGGCGCAAAGTCGCGGATGAAGTCGAACTTCAGGTGCGCGTAGAGCGTGGCATTGGCGGCGACCGCGGGCGGCACCATCAGCAGTGTGTAGCCGTCGGGGTTCGCCTTCGCCACCTCTTCGGCAGCGACATTGCCGGCGGCGCCGGGCTTGTTCTCGACGACGAATTGCTGGCCGAGCCGTTGCGCCAGCCACTGCCCCATCAGGCGGCCGAGAATGTCAGTGGTCGAGCCGGCGGCGAAGCCGACGATCAGGCGCACCGGATGGGTCGGATAGGCGTCGGCGAAAGCGAAGCGCGAAACGGCCGGCAGCGCAGCGGCACCCGCCGCCAGATACAGAAAGTTTCGCCTGGCAAACTTCATCGTCGTCCTCCTGAAACGGAAAAATTCATTCCGGCTTGATGGCGGCGAACTTCACCACCTTGCCCCACTTGTCGACTTCGCTGGCGATGAAGGTTTTGAAATCGGCCGGCGAGCCGGTCATGACGATGGCGCCGAACTCGGCGAGCTTCGCCTTGAGCGCCGGGTCGGCAAGCGCCGCGTTGATCTCGCGGTTGAGCTTGTCGATGATGTCGGGAGGCGTCGCCGCGGGCGCGGCGATGCCGGCCCACGACACTGCGTCGTAGCCGGCCAAAGTCTCGGCGATCGCCGGCACGTCGGGCACCACGTCCATGCGCTTCAAGCTGGTGACGCCGAGCGGCCGCAGCGTGCCGGCCTTGATGAAGGAAATCACCGAGCCCGGCGTGGAGAACATGGCCTGAAGCTGGCCGGCCAGCAGGTCGGTCACCGCCGGCGCCTCGCCGCGATACGGCACATGCGCCATTTTTATCCCGGCCATCATGTTGAACAACTCGCCGGCGACATGGCCGGTCGAGCCGATGCCGCCCGAGCCCATGTTGATCTTGCCGGGATTGGCTTTGGCATAGGCGATGAAGTCGGCAACCGACTTCGCCGCGAATGCCGGATTGACCACCATGATCAGCGGCGCGCGCTCGATGCTGGCGACCGGCGCGAGATCGCGGCCGTAATTGTAATCGAGCTTGTGGGCGTAGAGCGTGACGTTGATGGCGGCCGGCGATCCGGTGAGCAGCAGCGTGTAACCGTCGGCGGCCGAGTGCGCCACCAGCGCGGTGCCTATATTGGTGCCGGCGCCGCCGCGGTTCTCGATGACGATCTGCTGGCCGAGCCGCTGCGACAGCGATTGCGCGACCAGCCGCGCCACGATGTCGAAGGTGCCGGCGGGCGGCACCGGCACGATCAAGCGGACCGGCTTGGTCGGATAGTCGTCCGCGCGGGCAAGGCTGGACAGCGGGCCAAACGCGGCGATGCCGGCGGCGAGATGCAGCAAGCGGCGGCGGGGAAGTTTCATATGCGCTCCTCAGTTCGCTTTGGCGCCCGAGAACTTGACGACCTTAGCCCACTTCACGACTTCGTCGGCAACGAACTTGCCGAATTCGCCAGGCGAGCCGGCAAGCGCCATGCCGCCGAGCGCGGTCAGCTTGGCCTGCAACGCCGGATCGGCGAGCGCGGCATTGATCGCGGCGTTGAGCGTATCGATCACGGCCGCCGGCGTTGCCTTCGGCGCGCCGATGCCGATCCATTGGCTCGCCTGGTAGCCCGGCAAAACCTCGGCCACGGTCGGCACGTCGGGCAGGAGTTTCGAGCGCGTCAACGATGTGATCGCCAAGGGCCGCAGCGAACCGGCGCGGATCTGCTCGATGAGCAGCAGCACGGTGCCGATCACGCCCTGGATCTGGCCGCTGAGCGCGTCGGTGATGGCCGCCGGCCCGCCCCGATAGGGAATGACGGCGAGCTTGGTCTGCGTCATCATCTCAAGGAGCGCGGCGCTGACATATTGCGGGCTGCCGACGGGCGGCGTGCCGATATTGACCTTGCCCGGATTGGCTTTGGCGTAGGCGATGAACTCGGGCAGCGTCTTCGCCGGGAACTGCGCATTGACCGTGAGCAGTATCGGCAGGTCGATCAGGCCCGCGACCGGCGCGATGTCGCGCTCGAGATTGAAGTTCAGCGTGCTGCTGAGCAGCGTCACGTCGATGGCGTTCGACGCCGAGAACACCAGCAGCATGTAGCCGTCGGGCGGCGCGCGCACCACCGGCTCGGCGGCGAGATTGCCGCCGCCGGCGGGACGGTTCTCGATCACGAACGGCTGGCCGAGGCGCTTGGACAGCCAGTCGGCAAACAGCCGCGCTGCGACGTCGGGCGCCGCTCCCGGCGTCGAGCCGACGAACATGCGCACCGGCCGCGACGGATAGGCTTCGGCGCGGGCGATGCGCGGCAGCGCCGGCAGCGTCGCACTGCCGGCAGCGAGGTGGAGAAATCGGCGACGGGGCAGTGTCATGAGCGTGGCTCTGCGGCTTCGTTCAATCCGCTTTGGCGCCCGAGAACTTGACGACCTTCGCCCACTTCTCGGTTTCCTCGGCGAGGAATTTTCCGAACGCGGCCGGCGTCATCGGCATCGTCTCGCCGCCCAAATCCTTCACCTTCGCCTTGATCTGCGGGTCGGCCAGGCCGGCGGTGATGCTGGCGTTGAGCTTGTCGATGATCTCTTTCGGCGTGCCGGCGGGCGCACAGGTGCCGTCCCAGGCGGTGGCCTGGAAGCCGGGCAACAATTCCGCGAGCGCCGGAACGTCCGGCAGCACGTCGGCGCGTTTCGCGCCGGTCACCGCCAAGGCGCGCAGTCTGCCGTCGCGCACGAAGCCGATCGCCGCCGGCAGGGTGATGATGAAAGCCTGAACCCGCCCGGCAATCAGGTCGGTAAAGGCGCCGGCCGGGCCGCGATACGGCACGTGTACCATGTTGATGCCGGCCATCAGCTTGATCTGTTCGGCCGCCACATGCATGGGCGTGCCGATGCCGGGCGACGCCATGTTGATCTTGCCCGGATTGGCCTTGGCATAGGCGATGAAGTCGGCGAGCGTCTGGGCCGGGAACGACGGATTGACCAAGAGCACCATCGGCAGCTGCACCAAGCCGGCGACCGGCGCCATGTCGTGCAGGAAATTGAAGCTGAGATGCTGGTACAGCGTGGCGTTGATCGCGTTCGCCGACAGGCAGGTCAGCAGCGTGTAGCCGTCCGGCGCGGCGGTGACGACGGTTTCGGTGGCGAGATTGCCGGCGGCGCCGGTGCGGTTCTCGATCACGAAAGGCTGGCCGAGCTTTTCCGACAGCCACTGCCCGATCAGCCGCGACACCAGGTCGGGCGTGCCGCCGCCGCCGAAGCCCTCGAAGATCCGCACCGGCCGGGTCGGATAGTCGACCGCCGCCGCAAGCCGCGGCGTGAACGAAGCCGTGAATGCGCCGGCCGCCGCAGACAGCACGTGCCGACGCGAAAACAATCCGGTTGCGCGAATGGATTCCTCCCGCCCTGATAGGATTTAGACGGCTTTTATTTTGATCTTTGCGCTTTGCCGGCAGGCCTGCAAGGTGGCCGCGTCAATTCGCGTCGTGCTTCCAGGGCACGACCACGCGCTCGAGCTCGGCGAGCAGCGCCGAGGCGACCAGGCCCAAAAGCCCGATCACCACGATGCCGACGAACATGGAATCGACCTGGAGCAATTCCCAGGAATTCCAGATCATGTAGCCGATGCCGACCTTGGTGGAGACGAACTCGGCGGCGACCAGCACGATGAAGGCGACCGCCACGGCGATGCGCAGCCCGGCGAAGATCATCGGCAGCGCGCCGAAGAACACGATGCGCGAGAACATGATCCAGAGGCTGGCGCCGTAATTGCGCGACACGTCCCAGTAGATTTTCTCGATATTGGCGGCGCCCGCATAGGTGTTGACGATGACCGGGAAGAACACGCCGATGGCGACCAGCGCGATCTTCGAGGCGTCGCCGAAGCCGAAGGCGAGCAGCAGGAGCGGCATCAGCGCCACTTTCGGGATCGGAAACAGCGCCGCGATCAGCGGGTCGAAGAAGATGCGCACCGGTCGGAACATCGCCATGACGAGGCCGATGGCGATCGCCGGAACGACGCCGATGACAAAGCCGGCGAAGACGCGCCACAGCGTCACCAGCGTGTTGGCGGCAAGCTCGCCGCTCAGCGTCAGTTGCCAGAACCGCAGCGCGATGTCGCTCGGCGTCGGGATAAAGCGGCGGTCGCCGAAGCCCAAGCCCACCAGAATCTGCCAGACCAGCAGCAGCCCGATCGGCGAGATCAGATAGAGCAGGCGCTCGCGCCACTTCGCGGACGGCTCGATCATTGCTCGAGCTCCGCGCGGGCCCGGTTCACCTCGTCCTCCAGCAGCCGCCAGATGTCGAGCTTGAGCCGGCCGAATTCGGCGCTCGCCGACAGCGCCATCAGGTTGCGCGGATGGACGAACGGCACGTCGATGATCTCCTTGATGCGGCCCGGATGCGCGGTCATCACCACGGTGCGGTCGCCGAGCAAGAGCGCCTCTTCGATGGAATGGGTGATGTAGACTACGGTCTTGCCGGTCTCCTCCCAGATGCGCACCAGCTCGGCCTGCAGGATGGCGCGGTTCTGCGCGTCGAGCGCCGCGAACGGCTCGTCCATCAGCAGCATGGCCGGATCGGTGACGAAGGCGCGCGCGATGGCGCCGCGCTGGCGCATGCCGCCGGACAGTTGATGCGGATAGTGACGGCGGAAGCGGGTCAGGCCGACGAGCTTGAGCGCGGCCTCGACCCGCGCGGCGCGCTCGGCCGCCGGCACGCCGCGGGTGAACAGGCCGAAGCCGACATTCTTCTCCACGCTCATCCAGGGGAACAGGCCGGAATCCTGGAACACCATGGCGTTCGGCACCGCCCAGCCGGCGGCCTTGATATCGAGGCGGCCGCCGGTCTGACGGTCGAGGCCGGCCAGGATGCGCAGCAGGGTCGACTTGCCGCAGCCGCTCGGCCCAACGATGCAGAGGAATTCGCCCGGCGCCACCGTGAGGTCGATGTCGTCGAGCGCGACCACGGCGTCAGCGCCATTGCCGTACAGTTTGCGCAACCGCGCGATCTCGATGGCCGCGCCGCGCCGCTCAACAGTCATCCGGCTTTATCCTCCCGCGTCCGATCCTAGCAGCGCCGCAATTTTGCGCACACCGGCGGCTCGTGTAGCATGACGGCAAAGCCGCGCCAGTCGGCTTCATCGGGAGGATGCCATGACCATTCCGCGACGGCGATTTCTGCATTGGGCGGCCGGTGCCGCCGGCGCCCCGCTGGCGGCACGCCTGGCGCACGCCGACGCCTATCCGACGCGGCCGCTCACCATGGTGGTGCCGTTTGCCGCCGGCGGCGCCACCGACGTGCTTGGCCGCATCCTCGCCGAGCGCATGGGCAAGGCGCTCGGCCAGCCGGTCATCGTCGAGAACGTCACCGGCGCCGCCGGCAGCATCGGCGTGGCGCGTGTCGTGCACGCGACGCCCGACGGCTACACCCTGAGCATCGGCACCTTGACCACCCACGTGCTGATCGGCGGCCTCTACAAGCTGCAATTCGACCTGCTGCACGACCTGGCGCCGATCGCCGAGCTCGCCTACGAGCCGCTGTTGATTTGCGTAAAAAATTCGCTCGGCGTGAAAACGCTGCCGGAGCTGATCGCCTGGCTCAAGGCCAATCCCGGCAAGGCCAGCGCCGGCATTCCCGGCGCAGGCTCGACCGGCAACCTCGCCGGCATCGCGTTTCAGAAGGCGACCGGCACGACGTTCCAATTCGTGCCGTATCGCGGCGACGCGCCGGCGGTGCAGGATTTGATGGCCGGACAGATCGAACTGATGATCGAGCCGGCGTCCAATTCCGTGGCCCAGGTGCAGGCCGGCACGATCACGGCGCTGGCGGTGGGGGCCAAGACCCGGCACCCGGCGCTGCCGAACGTGCCGACCACCGAGGCCGGGCTGCCGGGATTTTACGCCTCGATCTGGTTCGGCCTGTGGGCGCCGCGCGACACGCCGAAAGACATCATCGCCAAGCTCAACGCGGCGACCGTCGAGGCCTTGGCCGACGACAACGTGCGCGCCCGGCTCGACAAGCTCGGCCAGCAGGTGGCGCCGCGCGACCAGCAGACGCCGCAAGCGCTTGCCGCCTTCCAACAGGCCGAAGCCGACAAGTGGTGGCCGATCATGAAAGCGGCGAACATCAAGGCCGACTAGCCGCTCCCCCGACAAAGATGAACCCCGGCGCGACGGCGCCGGGGTTTTGCACGCATACTCACGCTTACAAAATTTGCGGCCGAAAAGATCCGCCGATTACAGCTGCCCGTACTTCCTGAGCACGGCGCGGCAATCGCTGGAGACCCGCCAGCTATGAGCGGCGAGCGTTGCGCCACAGCGCAACAGATTGTTCCACGTCATGCCGCCAGAGCGGTCGCACATCCGCGCCGCGGCCGGCTTGCACGGCGCAAGCTCGGCGAGGTCGATGGCGCTCGCGGCCGTCGCGGAAAGGCCGACAAATAAGCATACGGCAAGCATCGTCTTCATGCTGGGGTCCGTCCCTCATTGTGTTTGCTGGATGCGGCGTACTTAGCCACCCCGCGACAAAAAATCCAGCATTTTGTGCGCCGCACAAAGATGGCGTAAGGCACTGAGTTAACTTGGCTTAATCAGACCCGGCAGAAACGGGCAGCAGGGTTGTGCCGCTGCAGCGCCACATTTGCTGCCAGTGGCCGGCCTTTTCGGCCGCT
>Ga0335085_10006961_pt1 | contig 17695 bp, 18 predicted proteins | sample Lox_Sample_45_FD_206712 | JGI IMG/M metagenome (GOLD analysis project Ga0335085, IMG submission 206712) | Soil microbial communities from Loxahatchee National Wildlife Refuge, Florida, United States - Lox_Sample_4.5 | ecosystem: Environmental > Terrestrial > Soil > Wetlands | place: USA...
TTCACATCTTTATTATAACTCTTCCAGTCAAGAAAGTGTCCATACAAATAATGATGAACCCTGCACAAAGTTATCAAGTTATCGGGATTTAATTCTTCTTTGGGATTGAGATGAAAGACCAAACAATGATGGCACTCTAATCTTTTTGTAGTTCCGCAAACTGAACAGAAAGGATGAGACTTTATGAAAGCGTTTCTCACTTCCGGCCACTTCGATGAACGGGGTATGCCAAAAGCCCTCTGCCTTTCATGGAACCTTTCAAAAAGTCTGTGAATGAAGTTAGTCATTTACTTTTGCGGTAGTCGTTCCAATTCTCCAATGGTCGTTAAATAATTTGGTCTGATTGGAATAATTGTCATCCAGGTCTTTCAGATGTTGGTTTATAGCGGCCATGTTATTTCCTATGGCGATAGTCGTGATGGAAAGCCAGCTGTTCCAGCCCATGAAGAAGGCGGTCAAGCCTGCGCCTACCCCTATTACCAGATGAATTAAACTTTGTCCTTTATTGTTCATCGGTTTGAGCCTGACATTCCGCCGTGGTCATAAGCCCAGCGGCGTGGCCTGCGTCAATTTGAGCCTGTAGGTCGGCTACTTCGCCGTTCTCCATGGCGTCCGCCCTGTCGTTTATTGACTGCGCCTCCGCTCTCAATTGAGCGACTTCGTTCTGTTTGGCCGTGAGAGCCGAGGCCAGAGCGTCCATGTCCACGACGACTGGTTCGGGAACGGGAGCAGGCATGGTTCCTGTCGTGTCCGTTATCTTGGTAATCTGCGAGGCCATTTGTGATATTTGGTCTTTCATGTTTGTTAGTTAACTATTAAATACGCACGCCTTTTCCAGCGTTGTAAAGTTGTTGGATTTCCAAAGCTGAAAGAGCACGGCCGTAAAGCCTGACATCATCCATGTAGCCTCCCAGACTATGAGTAGAGCCTGAATTATTGCCTATGTAGACTGCCGTTGTGCCACTAGTGGGCGTTCCAGCCGCTCCCGATTTGATGTTCATGCCATTCTGATAGATATTCCCATCCGTGCCGCTTCTGGTAGCGCAATAGAAATCCCATCTGTTTAGGACTATGGTGCTTACGGGGGTAATGAGGGTCGTTACCCCATCATTGGAGAAATACCAGCGGTTGCTGGTGGTTTGGATGAATTGAAACTTGCCATTGTATATGGCCGTGTCATTTGAGGCGGCGCTTTTCTGGTAAATCCAAGCACAGAATGTGGCGTCTCCAGTGCCTATGAAATCAGTCGTGCCGACTTTGACGGCCGTGTTGTTGGCGGTAAAATCAAACCCCTGTCCGATTTTGCCGGGCACCACTTTTGAGGATGTGGCGGTTACATTTTGGAGAAAACCGTTGTTATTATTCCCCGATCTGTCCGTAACATTCTGAATGAGATTGTTTCCATCAAATGTCCACCAGCCTATAAGTCCTTGATTGAGCGTGCCCACGGAAGCGGAGTAGTTTATTTTGGTTTGATTGTAGAGCTCTAGGATTTCAGAGGCGGAAAGGGCGCGATTATAAATCCTGATATCATCCGCCGAAACTTTGGCGAAAGCCGTAAAACTTGTTCTGCCTAAAGCCCCCGCAGTCTGTCTGTTGAATGTTATTGAAGTCCCCAGCGAATTGCTTTTGGTAATAGGAGTTCCATTGTCGATTATGAGTCTTTCGTCATTAAGGGAGGCGATAATCAATGTCGCCATATGCCATTTGCCGTCATTATATGCCATTGAATTGGTAGTTAGCGTAGCTGAACTGGAACCATCATCACCTCTAATTTGAGAGTAAAGATACTTATTGCTATCCCAGCCAATCACGCAATATGGACTGGCCGTTCCGCTATTACCAAGCGAGAAGATATCTGTTAAAGCGACAGGATTGGTTGCCTTAAACCATATATTTACGGTAAATGGATATGTCGTGACTGCTGATGTTCCGGTTAAATAATTATTGATTCCGTTAAATTGGAGCGCCTGCCCCATCTTGCCTACAACCACCGCGCTTGAGGTCGCTCCGAAATTCTGGAGATATCCAGTATTGCCATTGCCGCTCCGGTCGGCTACATTCTTAATTAAGTCCTGACCATCGAAAGTCCACCAGCCTACAAGTCCCTGCGAAAGCGTACCCACGGACGAGGAATGACTGGGCACGAGAGAAGCCTGACAGGTGAAAGGCAGAAAGAGCAAGGCTATGAAAAGTAATTTCTTCATATTCCGCTTATTCGGTTAATTCCAAAGTTGACATGATTGAAGGTTATGGTCTGGCCTGCGGCAGTCTCATCGGAACAGCGGACGGAAAACTTGTCTCCTGACACGGCTTTGACAAATCCAGGCCCCGCCGAGATGTCTTGCTCGTCCCCGCTGTTTATCAATTTCGTCTCGCCCGTTACGGAACCCAATATGAGTTCATTCTGAAAGACGGCGCAATGGATGATGTTATTCGATGTACTAACCTGCAAAGCTACGGATAGCCCTATCTGATACACGCCTCCTCCGCTAGTGCCCACGGTCATGGAGCTTTCCGTTCCGCCGTTGATGGTGTAAGTGAGATACGGCGAACCCGATACCGTGGAAGTGGCCGTGGAAGCGCCAGTCCATTTGTAGAATTGTCCCTGATTGGTTGCGGTGATGGTGGAACCTGTCGTCAGTCCCGCGGTGTATTCAACCAGTTGTCCGTAAACCGTGTTGGCGAGGAACATGCCGTTTGAGTCCACGGAAAGGACGGTCGTCGTGGCGTATGAGGGCGAGGTGGTGGAAACGAGAACGACGGGTCTTGTCTCATTCATCACCCCATCCACGGAAAGTTTGGCCGCCGGAGTGGTGGAACCAACGCCCAGTCCGAAGTTGTATATCGAACCGCCAGAACCGCTGTGCAAGCCGTATAAGTTAAGCGAGGAAGTGGCCACACCGCCTATCGTGAAGGAGTATCCTTCAGGCGTTCCCACGGTTGGCGTAGTGTCCACAGGCAAGTCCATGGCGTTAACTAACCCTGCATTGGTATCGAATGACAGTCCACCTGTGTAAAGCGAAGGAATGACAGCCGTGCCCTGCACGGAAGCGTCATAGGCCATCGTCGTCGTCCCTCCGCCCGTGGCCGTGGTGGAGGCTAGGGTGAGGATGGGAGTGTAGGCAAGGGCGTCAGTCATGTCTCCGAAGCTCATGTCTCCCGTGGCAAACTTCATTCCTCCCAGTTTATGGTCTGCGGTCGCTCCGTCATCCTCAAGCATTATCTGCGACAGTCCATCATTGTTTCTTATGGTAAGATGGCGCTGAGGCGTGGTCGTGCCTATGCCGACATAACCCGTGCTATCTACAACCATGTTTATATTCGGTGTTACCGTCCCTATTGGTGTAGTCCTAAATTGAAATTGCGTGCCCTGCGCCGTTGAAGTGAAATTCTCTTTTGCAATGGCTGTTATCTGGGCGGCATTGCCTGAATTTGCCCAATTACCACTAGAGGTCATTCCTCGGAATTGTATGGCTCCAATACCGCCTCCATTTAGAATTTGTGTTGGACTGCTTTGCGTTCCCTGCGAAGAACGAATGACAAATCTCGAAACATCGCCGTAGGAGGTAAATGTTGAATTGGTATTATAGGCATTGCTTACGCCTGTCCAGTTTCCAATCACTTCCAAAGGAGAATAAGGTGAAGTCAGGCCGCCCATAATGGCTCCATTGATTATTGTTGTTCCATTGGCGTAAACGGCAAGTGGCGTGATCGTCGAAGTCCCTCCTGTTGATGAGGCAATAACGAACAATGTCGGGTTGTAGGTATCGAAGGAGTTGGCGGAGACGGAAAGCTTGGCGTAGGGAGAGGTGGTGGAGATGCCGACATTGGCCGCTTGTAATGAATAAATTGAATTAGTATCAGGAACGGTAGTGGAAGCCCAACCTAGGCCGCCGCCGCCTCCTCCTCCAGTAGAGCTTATGGTTATATTATTCGTCGTGGTGGAGAGGGTTATATTTGAACCGGCCGTCAGTGAAGCGTAGTTATAGGCTCCGGTCGAAGTGGATTGAAGAAGAAAACCTTGTGAGGGAGCGGCCGGAACGGAAATGTAAGTGGTCGCCCACGCCAAGGCTGGAATGGACAACGCTCCCAAGATTATTCCCAAAATGAGGTGTTTTTTCATGCGTTTATGCTATGCCTATAATATCGCTGGAAGGCGGAATGGCCATCGTGGCTTTGAGGGTTCCGGCATTCCATGTCCAGTTGACATCTCCGGCTTTTGAAGTGGCCTGCAACCATACGCCATCGGATATTATGAAGGAAGGCTTTGCCGAGGCCGTGGGGAATGTAAATACTTTCAACATTCCATTTGGAGTTTCGGTTGCGGCAAGTTCCGTAAAACTTCCACCAGCCGAAGTAATCGTAAAACTTCCATTTCCATTGTCCGTGATAGTTACATTCGCTCCTTCCACTAGTTTTGAAATGCCTCCTCCATGCAGATAGCCTTTGGAGGTGATTTGCGAGGAAAGAGATTGTATCGTCTGCTCCAGTCCCTCAATGAAATCAATCCGAAGTTTCTTGCCTTTTGGCGCTTTATCGAGCAAAGACAAAAGATTTTCGATATCCAACTCATTCTTTACAATGGTTGGCGAAGGAAACTTTATCTTCTTGGAGACTTTTTCGGTTATCTGGTCGATATGACTGTCCGTAATGACGGTTTTCGTTTCCTTGATTTTCGGGATGATAGGTTTGACAATTCCAAGTATCTCTTCACGGCTGAAAACATAGCCATCTTTGCCGTCATCTCCTTTGTCTCCTTTATCGCCTTTCAAGCCTTTTTCTCCTCTATCGCCTTTGTCGCCTTTCGGCCAGACTTTCTTGTTTATCAAGCCATCCATTTCTTCCATTTTCGCAATAAACTTCTCATGGACAGAAATCAAATCTTGAGCAAGCCGAATAATAGCAGTATCATGCTTCAACTTTTCGATTATTGAATTTGAATAAGGTGATTTTAACATTGCTTTTTTAGGTGATTTATGTTAATATCATACCATAAAAAACATATATATAATGTTGCTAGTCATTATTGGATTAGTGGGTGTTTATAAGATTTCCTTAGCAGATATTCGTATTCCGGCAAGGTTTCCAGTCGAGCAAATCTCTCGTGTCGGCGATGCGGAAGTCTATCGGATAATTGATACTGAAAAGAATGTCTCATGTTATGTGGTAGCTACTACCATGTCTATTAGTTGCGTGAAGTAACAAATGTTAATCATCTTCTGGTTAATACTTTTATGTATCTGTCCTCCAATGGCTTTGATAATGTTATTTGGATATATAGGATTATTTGCCATAGGATTATTTTGCGACTGAACCTCTTATAGTTTTCAAATTTTTAACAAGATTTCCTTCAATTTCAATCGGACTTAATGTTCCCGATGAACCTGTCGTGCCCATTGCATGACCTATAGCTTTTAATGGACTGCCAGTAACAACATCAATGGCTTTGACAGCTTTTCCAATCGTTTTTGGTACTATTCCCTGTTTTGGAGTTTTCTGTTTTTCGGCATTAACTTTTTCAACCTGTTTATCAATTAATTTTTTCGTATCATATAAATCAGAAAGTTTTGCATCAAGAGCCTTGGCCGCATCACCTCCAAGTCCTTGTCTTGCCGTATCTTTCAAGCCCATACGGATATTTTCAAACTTTTGTGCATTAACGCTTGTAAGTGGGTCGCCCGTAGTTTTTGAAAACGCTTTAGTACCAAATTCTGAATTATAAAGACGAGAAATATTATTAACTTCTTTATTAGTCAATCCTGTAGCGTTTTTGATTATCTTTCCATTGGTATCTCTCAAACCATCTACTTTTGCCTCAAGAGCTTTAATATTAGCCATTCCTTTGGCATCACTTGTTGTTTGATATAGCTCTTTAAGATTATTTATTGCTTCTTGAACATAGTTTATCTTTGTGGCATTAGCTCCTTCACCTACAGTCTTTGTGAATGAAGAAATTGGCCTAGCTGTCGGGTCTTTTGAAAGCTCGGCATCTACTTTTTCTGCAAGTGGCTTTATTTCGGAATTGATTTTTGCCTGTAATTCAGGATATGTTTTTATACCTGTAGTATCAATTGATTGAAGCGTTCTTTGAGCAGCGGCAATATCTCCAGTCTTACCTTGAATGATTTGACCAGTAGCTTCTTCAGGAGAAAAAGTGGGTTTAATAGCCTGTTTTACATTACTTGCGGTCTCTTTAATATTCGGTAATCCTTTCTCAAAAGCCACCCCTGCGCCACGCAAAACTCCGGCCGTACCTGCGCCTATTGCTGCACCTTCAGTCGCTCCCATTACCCCCGATTTCAAAACATCGGAAGGAGCTTGATTCTCTTCTAGAGCTTGTCCCGTCGCTCCTGCTCCGCCAAAAGCCGCTCCAGTCTTTGCTCCCGTGGCCAAAGTTTCGGCCAAATCACCGCCTACAATGTCTTCACCAGCTGATAATGCGCCACCTGACAAAGCTGCAACGCCAGTACCCAAAGCATCGCCCAAAACCTGTTCATCTGTTTTGCTAAGTGCAGGATATAAATCTTGGATAGACTTACCATTAGTAGGTTTGAAGTTTTTTAATGCTGTATCCCAATGACTCGTATCTTGTCCATTAGCGGCAGCTTCCTGTCTTTTAGCTATCATCGTCTTTACAAAATTAAGGTCATTTTCATTTATCTCCGTTTGTTGGTTTTGTAAATCATTGCCATTTCCACCGATAGCCGCCGCAATATCCTGTCCGAAACCAACTACGGGTTTCAAAACTCCGCCAACCAATCCTCCGACTACCTTCGTTCCGTTAACATCAATATCATTTCCTGTCTGGCTTACTCCTTCTCCGATTTCATTAGTACCAGAAGTATCTTGAGAGACAGGAGAACCCCATCGAGATTCAAAAGATTTTATCGTTGGAGCATTTCCCGCTGGAGCAGGCGGCTTTCCGTATATGTCATTCATTTCTTGAAGTGTCATTGTTGTTGATTTATCCAAGCGTTAATCTCTGCCATTGTTCGACCGTCATTTTGCATTTTGATAATCGTCGGACGGGCTTCTGGGTGAGCATCGCCGTATTCGGTATTAAGTTTTTCAAAATCGGATTCGCTTTGTCCTACTGCCGTACTCCTATATCTCAATTCCTGCAATCCTTTCAAACGATTGTTTACGAAATCTTTGACTATTCCCATATTCGACGCAAATACTTCAGGCGTAACAGAAGGGTCAGTTACATCAAATCCGAGTTGAAGTTTCATATCTGAAACCGTACCGGCTCCCAAAGCCACGCCGATTTCATCAGCTATCAATCTTTGAGCCTCCCTGAAATTAGAGACTTTTTGGTCGCCGATTTGGATAGCTCCTTTCTGAAGTAAATTATCTACTCCTTTCACTCCAATTCTTAATACTTGATTTGAGAGATCTACGACTTTATCAATATTAGGCAAGACAGAATTGATAGCAGCAGTCGCTCTTTGAACATATGCGGTAGAAACTGATTTCCCGCCGGCATCCGAAGCCACAAAGTCAAAATTAGGGTCAATCTTTCGTATTTCATCACGAAGACTTTGCATATATGCCGCCGCTTGATTCGTCCTGCCCATTGTCTGCCTAATATTGTACATAGTATTTCTTCCTTCAAGGATATCCTTCATATCCCCCTGAATACTGCCAGTCGAGCTTCCTCCAGTCGGCAAAGGCGCTGCCGCTCCAGATGGAGTTGCTTTAAGCTCTTGTGCCGCCTTATTTTTTCTAGTCTCCTCGGCTTGTTTATAGGTTTCAAAATCTACAGGATTATGACCGCTCGCAATAGCATCTTTTTTATATTGCAAATAGTCTCCCAAAGTCCCCGTGGCCGTTTGCAGATAGCTTCCAGCGGCTGCTATAGCAGAACTTTCATCGCCAGAAGCACGAATGGCGTCTTGTATCTCTTTCGGTGCGCCATTTTTGGCGGCATCCAAAGCAATCGAGGCGATATTGTCCCGTATCTTTTGTTTGGCGTCGATAATTTTCTGATTTTCCGCCTGAATCTTGTCAGCCATATCCTTGGCCGTATTTAATTTCTCCGTCCTTATGTTCTGAAGCAGAGTATTGTATTTATCCTGTAGCTGTATATCGGAATTAAGAGCGGCATTGCGCAAATTGGCTTCAGTAACGGCTTCTTTGCTCGTCAAATCCTGAAGTTGAGACAAGGCGACGGTATGAGCGATATTCAAAGCCCCCGCGGTTGATTGGGGAGTAAAACCTTGCGCCGCCAGAGCATGTCTCAAGGCCGCCGTTTCCGCGTCGTTTTGTCCCTGAAGAAGATTGACTTGAGAATTGAAAGCGGATTGCATTGCGCCGATTTGAGCCGCCGAGGCGGCATCAGAACGGGCAATCAAGTCTTTATAACTATTCAAAACTTCCGTAACTTCAGGACTTTGAGGTTGTGCGTTCTGTTCTCCCAAAACTCGGTTATAAATATCCTCATAGGAATTAGGCGTTGTTTCAGTCGTAGGTTGGTTTTCCGTGTTTGATTGATTGGCGCTTCCGCTAGTATTAAGAAGATTGGAAGTCGTCGATTGAATGTTCGGTATCGCAGTCTCATGGACATTGGCATCGGAGATCACGGAAGGAGAATAGACAGTCTTTCCTCCGGCCTTCAATTCATTCGTAGAGGCGTTAAATGAACCAGCTCCCGTCTGATTCGGCGAAGCCGCCACTTTATAGGCTTCTGTGCCTACTGCTGGTACCATTGTTCCTCCTTGGAAAGTTAAAGGCATATCAGAAATAAGTTACGATTTTAGCATACCCATTAGCGCCTGTACCGCCATGCTGTCCCGATGTTCCACTGCCCGCACCACCACCACCACCACCGTAGTTAAATCCATTGGTTCCACTAGTACCTGCGCTTCCTGCACCGCTTCCGCCATTTCCCAGCAAGGAAAAAGATGTCCCGCCAGAACCTCCAGCCGTCCCGCTTCCATTGCTAGCCGTTCCACCGCCTGCGCCACCGCCACCTCCTCCAACATTTGATGAAGCTAGACCACCAGTTCCACCACCTGTTCCACATATATCAGCCGCAAAGGAATTACAGGCTATAGCCGCATTAGTTGAATAATATGTGAGAGTATGACCGCTAAATCCTCCATTTGTAGTACAATTTGTCAATCCACCACCGCCTCCACCAGCGAGATAGTATGAACCGAATGTCGTAGTAGCTCCGTTAGAACCGACAGTAGAATCTCCTCCTCCCGCTCCACCTGAACCTATCGTAATAGTAACAGTAGAAGAAATCATATCGGCATCAAAAACTTTTGTTCCTATCGCTCCACCACCACCTCCGCATCCTCCATTAGCACCACCCGAACCACCGCCACCGCCACCGCCAGCTCCTACAAGAGTTACAACCAACAACTTAGCTCCACTTGGCTTCGTCCATGTGCCTGTCGTAGTAGTCGAAGTGATAGTAGATGATGCAAATGTACCATAAGCGAACAATGTCGAAGTAGATATGAAATTAGAATCTATCTTTCCCGTCGCATCAGTCACGGGAATCACATTCACAGCCGTGGCTGAATTATAGGTCGAAGTCGCAAGCGTAGCGGGTAAAGCAAGCCGTCCCTTCGTTCCATTCATAGTTGAAGCGGCCGCTTCCGCCCCCGTTGCTATCTCCACGGTACCCGTGGCCGTTTCCGAAGCATTGCCTATTCCTCCAAAAGCCTTACCGACGACATAATTCATCGTAGCGATGCCTTGCGCCGAGATAGGGTCAGGAGCTTCCCAGTATCCAGTCAAGATTTCATTATTGCGTTTGACTCCATATTCCGAATAGAAACAAGGAGAGTTAGAAAGTATCATTATAGATTGTCCCGAATGGGATTGAGCCAAAGTCGTCGAAGCCATACATCCTCCCGTTCCAGGCGTTCGTGAAAGACCTCTGGTAACTCCGGTTAATTTAGCCGTGCCATCGCTATTTTGCGTGATACCCGTGAAAGATATGAACTCTGAACGGGTAGGCTGTTGAGGATCAAGCGTGGCATATTCCAAACTGGAACCAAGATATGACATCGTGTAAGGAATGCCCGAAATAGGTTCAACGAATGAGAAAAGATTTATGGTCGCATCTGTCTTGCCTATCGAGGATTGAAGGCGTATCGTTCCCGAACCCGTGGGAGAAAATCCTCCAGCCAGTTGCGTGTCTTTAATAGTCTGATTGACATAATCGGTCGTGGCCAGATTTGTCGGAAGCGTGGGAATCTTAGGATTGAGATTTACTCCGGCCGAAGAAAGAATAGCAATCAAAGGAATAGCCAGAATCTTGCCTATATTTTTCATCAGAGAATTTATCATGTTCGTAATTTTACAATATTTTTGATAATAACTCAACGACGCAAGAATACCGCTTGCGATTGAGACTCGACGGCATTCGCTCCCAGAGCCAAAATCTCCCATCTAGCGTCTTCATCGACGGAATAAACCTCGATTTCATACTCGAAACAATTTATGTTCGTCTGGCTTATGTCCCGTATTGCTCTGAATTTCTGCAATAGAGACTGGTCATCGGGTTCTATCACAAGGCCGTCTCCCAAAGGATTGTCTCCCAAGGAAGAACTGCCCAAATATATCGGCGGACTGCCGGAAAAGAATTTGGCAGGTGATTGAATGGAGTTTATCGTCAGATTTTGGATTGAAGTCGCTCCCTGGTAGTCGAAATAGACATTGGCGTACAAATTAACTCCGTTATCCATGTATCCCTCGAAATAAGTCTTGTCGAAAAGCAACATTCCCTGCCTCCTCAAGCCTTGTTTGGTCTGAATATGCCTATAAGCCATCCTTTGAACGCAAGTATATGGCAAATTTCCCGCCGGACTGTCGTCATGCCATTGTCCTGTGTCCCAAATCTGATAGATTTCGGGATTTTGATTGGAATGACCATAAACTATCCCATCAATTTCCTCTATTCGGGACAATCCTTCCACGAAAGGCGGGTGCCAAAGCCTTTCCGCTGTGACAATTCCATTGGCATCGACATTTTCCCTGATTTGATAAAGATAATGCCTTCCCGCTTTCGGAGCCGTGATGTAAATAAAATCTCCAATGGCTTGGATGTGTCCTCCCGTGAAATCTTCTTCTTTCAATTCGTCGTAAACCGCCTGTGAAAGTGTGGGAAACTTATCTTTTCCGAATATGTCCTTAAATGTTCCGACTGCCTTGAGTTGGTTATCCTTGGAAAGATATATAATATCGTTGCCCACTGTCTTGATGAACTCATGCGCCAAAGCGGCAGTAAGCCCTGAGCTTGGCAACTTGTTTATGGTCGTTCCTACATAAGCCCTGTATGATCCGGTAATAAGAGTCGAAACCGGTAAAGGCACATTAGGAATCACCTCAAACCAGTCTCCCGACCCTCCTGAAACATACATTTTACCGTCTCTGGGAGCCATACCCGTAGGAAATGAACTCACGGCAAAATTAGTCGCATCTCCAGCCAGAAGATCATTCGAATTGGTAAAGTGCGTAAATCCTCCGCCATTAGTCGTTCCATCGGCTGAAATATAGATGACTTTTGAACTATATGAACCGACAAAAAGCTGATTTGAACCAGCATTACCTAAAACAGCAATAAAATCATTCTTAAAATCAGCTGAAGGAGTATCAGAATTAGTTTCTACCGTTTGTATACCAACCTGTCCAGCGGTTATCGCAGAAGGATCTGGAGATATGCCTCGTAGGACTGTCCCATCGCCGCCTTCTGAATATGTATAGTCAATCCCATTTACAGTTATCGAACCAGAAGTATTAAATCCATCTTCAGCAAAGGTCGTCGAAGTATCTTGTTTATATATCGTTCCCGTAATGTCCTCTGTCGTGACAGTAATTACCAAACCTGAGCCCGTGCCTATGATATTAGTCGTTAGATAATTTGTTGAATCTATATATCCCGAACCTCTTTGAAGGATGCTGATAGCAGTAACATCTCCGAAAGCTCCATTAGCTCCCGTGATAGTTATCTCTGCATCATTATTGCCACCAGATAATTTGACTACATCGCCTACATGATATCCAAGTCCAGCGCTTCCTACAAGAACTGTGGCTGTTTTTATTCTGTTAGATATAGTCGTATTATCTCCGCTTTTGACAAAAGAAATTCCGCCACTCCAGTCCTGAATATTTGAATCGCCTCTCACCATTATCAAGAAATCCTTGCCTTGATAAGCATCATAATATGTATCGAATACATATCTGGTCAAAGGCAAAGCAGTCAAGAGGTCATACCAAAGAGGCGAACCAGAACCGCTCCATTCTACTTGAAGCCTTGCATCGCCTCCTGCGCTAGTATTATCAACCACTCTAAGGGGTCTAATTGCCCCTAGAACGGTTTTCCAAACATAAGACGATACAATTCCCGCAATTGTGTCATTAACCTCTCCACGGCGCTTTCTGCCAGGCCTAGAGGCTATCGTACCGGATAACTTTTTATAAACATTCTGACTGCCCCGTACTAAAACCCCTGGATTGACATTCGTCTTGTCTTTAGACGAAACATATCCAAGGAAGTCGGAGACCAAATCAAAATTGAAGTTATCGAACATATCAATCGTCGTCATACCAATTACCTGATAATCTAATATCCTCCGAAGGATTATTGGCCTTGAATTGGTCATACAATCCCAACTGAAGAATGGCTCCAGTTCTCGATCTCGCTCCGTTCAACATTCCGTTAATCGAGGCGATAACTCCATTGGCCAGAGTTCCGCCGTTTTGAAGACCGATGGTCAAGGCGCATTCATGCTCGAAGATGTTATAGGCTGAATCATCGAGAAGAATCAGGTCGTCGTCAGCCCTGATGTAATTTGATATCGAACCGTCGGCAGTCTGGAATATCCCCGAAGTCGTGTAGAGAACCTTATGAGCCGAAGGCATGGCCACGAACAAATATCCGCATCGAATGTTGGAAATAGTGTTGGAAGTCGTGAAAGCCAATCTGACATATTTGATTTTCGTTATATCGGGACTTCCCACGATGGTCGCTCCGGCCGTATCAAATGGCGTATCGAGAAACTGATCGACAGTCCATGCGCCCAATTGTCCTTGAGTGGCATTGACGAGATAATAATTCAAGGAATCCGAACCCACGCGAAGCTCTATTGAAGTCAAATTAAGGTCAGATAATTCCAATTCAAGAAATCCGACTCCCACATTCTGATAGGAAGTCAAATCAACGGCGCTAGTCAAAGTCTTTTCAAGAATACCGGTGCCAGCTCCAGTTAATTTGAATCTCAAAGAAGCCGGAGAGAGATAAAAGAAACTTTTGTCTTGAGTCAATAACGAAGCCGAACCGCTGGCAGTCCAGCCAGTCGTATCGCTCATCGGATCAAGAACAATTCTTGCGGGAGCGTATCTGGTCTTAATTCTCATTATTCTCACGCCATTTTCGGTCTCAAAGGTCAATCTGGCTCCGCTTGGAGAAAACTGCTTTTTTCTGTCAAAATCTTCTCCATATTCCCTATAAGACATGTCCGTAATCTGTCTCGTCTGTCCCAAAGGTCTGATGTCTTTTATCGTCGAACCGAATATCGAATCGGGAGCAAGATAATCGGTCACTCCGTCATAAAGCGTGACGATTTTGGATGTTGAAGCCTCCGGTATGGTAGCTTTTCCCAGAAATGTCCTTAACGCTCTTTCTATGGCGTTATTAACGCTCGTGACATTGTTAAGATTGGTACCGGTCAGAAGTCCGGCCACTCCATCTTTTAGAGCCGAAATTGTCCTTTGTTTAACCATTTTTATTATTGAGCTTCTCTCCTAGGAACCCATTGCATCCATATCGAACTTGAAGCCGTCGTAGCGTTAACTATTGCTTTCACATATCTTGTCGGAGTAAAGACCGATAAAGCAAATCGGGTCGTCGAGGCCACCGCGCTTCCGTTAATGGTAATGGCATTCGGAGAAAAAGCGTTGTAAGTAACGGTTCTCGAAGAAGTCGAAGTGGAAACATAATCATCGAACCAATCTATGCCATCCTGCGAATACTGGAAGTAAAGTTTTTGTATGGAAGCGGAAGTCGAAGCCGTAGATTGAACCAATAATACGGCCGAATCCGTCGTTTTGTATATTCCGCTATTTGGACTGGAATTAGGAACAGAAGAAGGAGCGCCATTGTTATACGAATCATAGACTAGGGTACTCGTGCCATTGACGGCGTTAACTCCCAGAAATTGAGGAGTTGAAGTCGCCGAAGAAGTCTGCACTGAAGGCAGAAAAAAGGACGAATTAGCCAGAGCTTTATTTGCCAATATCGTGACAAGTAGAGCCAGTGCGCCAATTCCTCCGATAAGATACTTTTTCATTTTTTGATTAAGTTAGTTTTTAAGCTAGTCCGCTCATCACTCTGCCCCGTAAAGAGGCAGAAAGTGAACAGACTAGATTTTCCTTAACATGAGTTGACAATAACCGTTGAGCTTGGCTGTGCCCGCTACGACTGCTCCACCCCACTTCCAGTTAATATAGGTACTGGGCGCCACTACGCCAATATCGCTTCCACCGGCGAAAACTATATCCGATTGCTCTCCCGAAACCGCTTTATGAGAGAGAATCAAAGAAGTCGTGGCATAGGCGGTCGTCGATGTTGCCAATTCCCACACAATAGCCGTAGAAGTACTGGTCGTGATGTTTAGACTGGCATAAACAATCGAAGTTGTGGCATCACTGGGAGACAATATCGAACAAGGCGTGGTCGTCGCCGTAAGCAATGGTTGCCTTACGGCCGTAGTAACAACATAACGGTCATTCGTTCCCAAACCGATTGAAGTGAAATTCGTTGAATCGCTGATACCTTTTACGGTATTAGTTATCGTCTGAATCGTCGACTTCGGAAGATACAAGCCCATGACTGCAATGATTGTCACCACAACCACCGCAATCCACAAAGATTTTGATGTGTTCATGGTTGATTGTGATTAATTCGTAAACAAATTATTGATAATTATTTTCTTTATGTGATTAAGAAAATCTATATGTGTCATAGACTTCTTCATAAAGTTACATACCTTACAACAAGAGACAGAGTTTTGTTTTAGATAACCAATATTGTTATCTAATCTATCAATACCTAACTTGATCCCACTGATGCCACAATAAGTACATGGCTTTGAAACTATTTCCGAAAATTCACTTAATGTTAGGTTCATCTCAATTCCCCTTCTTTTTGAATGGGCTTTGTATAGATTGAATCTACCTTTTAAGGTTTGGGCATAATTTTTATTATATTCGGATACAATAGTTTTACCCTTGGTCTGATACCATGTTTTGTGCCATTGTTTGTATTGTTCTGCCGTCTGCATTTTGTTTACTTAGTGATAACAATTAAGATACAGTCCCGTCCGAACCCACGACACCCGAATACTCGATGGTATCCACTTCCTCTTGCGCGCGCATCTTGTAGGTATACAAGTCCTGCGGATGAGTCTTCCAATCCACCAGATCGGTGAAGAAGGCTTCATTTTCCATGCGCTCCACTCCATGTCCCTGTGCTCCAACGAAATAAGCGGTCGTGGAGACATCATCCAAGAATGGAGAATAAACGCACTTCATCTCCGGATACAGGTCTGACCAGTAGTTCAGATCGTTATTCGCGCCACCGGCACGAAGAACGGACTTTGTAATGGCCGCGCCTGTCTCATGCAAGATGGCGGGAACAAACAGGAAATCAGGCTCATAACCGAGCTTGACTCCAGTCTGTGCCAATTGCTGACGAAGCGAGTTGACGACTATGTTGAGATTGGTATCCGTAAGAACGCCAGTCTCATAGTTATCAACCGCGTCATTATTCTGGTTGACATGGCTATTCGAGAACAGATACGCGCTGTCTATGGTCGTGTTGACGGTAAAACCGTAAGCATAGGCATAGGCGGCATTCTGGTCTCGTGAAGCCAACCAAGTCTTGGTCTGTTGGGCAACGGCCTTGGCCACAGCCGATTGCTGTTGATTGCGCATGAATGTCCGAGGAACCGACAGGTTCTTCGAGAACTCAGCGATGATCGTCGTCCGATAAGCCGGAGCGGTAACAGCCGCGTCCTTCCTATTCGGGACATCGGTCGTGTTGTACTTGTCGAAGTAACCGCCTCCGCCAAGAACCGTGGTGTGAACCGCTCCCTTTCCAGGTTCACTTCTTTGAGTAAAGACCTGCGGATCAATGGCCTCTACCTTTCCCTTGCGGGCATTCTGCATGATCGCCTGATCACGAATCTCGTCCAATACGGTCGAGACTAGCGCTAGAGCGGGAGCAGAATCCCTATTAAGTCCTTCCATTTGTAAGTTCGATCGTTTTCGTCGTTCTTATTAAGACTTATCAATCGAATGTTAAAACTGTTAAAACATTGTCGATTACGGTATCAGTTTTTCAATTACGGTTTAGTGCAAATCGTGGCCGAATATCGTCACAGTCGGAATGATAAGGAAATGAACTTCATTCTTCCTGTAATCGCCTCCTATGATGACCAGACCATTCGTAACCGCGTCAGTCGCGGCCGTGTCTACCGTCCAGGCTGTGGCGGTCAAGTCAAAAATCACCCTCGCGAACTTGAGAGCGTCAATCTTGGCCATACTGGTAGCGGCAGTCGCCACAAGAGCCTTGCCCTTATAGACGGTGCCAGGCATAGGAAGCCAAATATCAACAGTACCGGCAGCGGCTACGGTATCCGAAGAATCGCTCTTCGCAAGACCTGCGAATTTATGACCATCGGCACCGGTCGGATCGCCATCAGCGGCAATCTTTACGAGTCCGTTAGTCGTGCCCGTTGAAGGCGAAAGAAGCGTGGGCTCGCCCGCGTTGATTGATTGAGCCGTACCCGCCGCCACAAGCGCCTTTACGCTGAACTGATCCTCGGAAGCACTGTGCAGCTTAATATCACCTCTAGACATTTTCGTGCCCAATGGTCTTCGTATGTAAATACTTCTCCATCGGGGATTAGGTTTTTTGTAATCCCCCACAATTTAAGAAAAGTTACTTTTGTTCTTTGGCTCTGGCTTTCAAGATGAATGCCTTGATGTCCGCTGGAGTTTTCTTGCCGACCATAGCGGCGGCGGCCAATTCGTTTTCCGTTGGAATGAATTGGTCTTCTTCCCTAGCAGGTGCGCCAGTGCCCGAACTCCTTGAGACCGGTTGGCCCTTCTTTTGAGAAGCCATTTCCGCTATCTGGCGATGTTTTTCCGAATTGACGGCATCGCGAGCGAATTGCAAATCCTTTTGAGGATTGCCTGTCGGAACTATCCTTGTCTCAAGATACTCGATAACTTTTGAACGCTCATCGTCATCGGAGATGTCATTGGCCATGCTCAAAGCCGTTCTCTTGGCTTCATCTCTTTGGATGCGCTTCAAATCGCCTTTGGTAAGGGGTTTATCGTCATCGACATCATCCGTAATGACGATGCCTGATTTGGCCTCCTCCTCGGCAATCTGCGCTTCAAGTCGAGCCTTTGTATAGCGCAATTTCTCCAATGGAGTGCGTTCTTTCTTAGCTTGTGAAGGTTCAGCCTTGACCTCGGTTTTGACTTCAGTCTTGGCCTCGGCCGGTGTTTCAACCTTTGCCTCTTCTTTTTCTTTTTCCACTTTTTCCATATGTTTATCTAGGTTATAGCCCTAGGTGCGTTATTATCGCTATGCGCTAGCGGTGCGGTAACTTCTTACGGTCAGCGCACGAATATTGTACGCTTAACGCAAGAAGCTACTAAGTCT